>Ga0335084_10005576_pt1 | contig 12460 bp, 11 predicted proteins | sample Lox_Sample_44_FD_206721 | JGI IMG/M metagenome (GOLD analysis project Ga0335084, IMG submission 206721) | Soil microbial communities from Loxahatchee National Wildlife Refuge, Florida, United States - Lox_Sample_4.4 | ecosystem: Environmental > Terrestrial > Soil > Wetlands | place: USA...
GTCGAGGAACGCGCCAATGAACTCGCTTCGCTCACGATAGTCCCCGGTGACCCGCTTGATTGAATCGAAGTCCTTTCCGAAGTGCCAGAATCGCCTTCCCTGTCGCACGGCAGTTTCATTGTAGAGCCGCTCGATTCCGGACACGAGCTCGTCGTCGAAAGGCACGGACCGCACGACAACTCCGCGTCTTGCGGCGCGCCGAATGTTTTCCCTCGATTCCCGCGGCAAACGCCTCTCCCACCATTGTTGAAATGTGGTGATGGAGATCACAGCCCAATTGTCCCATTCAACGTGATACGGGTATCGCGGGGTGATCCGGGGCGGCCGCTCAGCAAAGCTGAAGAAGTCAGCCTGAAGCCCGCTCTGTTTCAGCAGCGAGACGAATGTGTGCGGGTTCTCGACGGCTTCACCTTCCAACAGCTCCTCGTCCTTGAGTCGTGCGTGTCTGATCCATGTGCCGGTCACAATCGTCATGTTCCGGCCGATTCGGGCTGCCGGAACCATCGTATCCTTGCCTCGGATCCGAATCGTTTCGTATGTCGTTCCCATTGAGTTCCTTGGTGTCTCGCGTCCGAGCGCGGTGCCACAATGTCTCATTCCTGAAGAGTCGGCTCTAGTATAGTGCTGGGCGGCGGATTGGGGCGGAGCTTCTAGAGTTGTCGGGCACGACCGCACGTGGCCGTCAGTCACCATCACCTCGTGGGACGAGGGCTCATGCCGGGGATCGTCGGTCTCATTACGAGGATACCGCGCGAGCGGGCCGAGCCCCAGCTTCTCCGGATGCTCGCGACCCTTCGCCACGAGTCGTTCTACGAGGTGGGAACATGGGTCGATGAGTCCGTGGGCGTGTACGTGGGCTGGAGCGCTCGGCGGAAGTCTTTCTCCGATGGGATGCCTCTCCGTAACGAGCGCGGGAACGCGGTTCTCGTGTTTTCCGGGGAGGAGTACCCGGCGCCGGGGATCGCTCGCCGCCTCAGGGAGAAGGGCCACACGCTCCAGACGGAGGGTCCCTCCTATCTCGTTCACGTCTATGAGGAGGACGCAACGTTCCCGGCGGGTCTGAATGGACGCTTTCACGGGCTCTTGACCGACCGGCTCCTCGGAACTGCCACTCTTTTCAACGACCGATACGGAATGCACCGGCTCTATTACCACCGGTCGAACGGCGCGGTCTATTTCGCCGCGGAAGCCAAGGCAATCCTCGAAGTGCGCCCGGATCTCCGATCGGCGGATCTTCGCGGCCTGGGAGAGCTCATCTCGTGCGGCTGCGTGCTGGAAAACCGGTCCGTCTTCAAGGACATCCACGTCCTGCCGCCTGCTTCGGCCTGGGTCTTCCGGAACGGCGCGATCGAGACTGAGGGCACGTACTTCCGCCCGCAGGAGTGGGAGAACCAAGGTCGCCTGGACTCGGATCTCTATTTCCAGGAACTCCTGAAGATCTTCTCGAAAAACCTTCCGCGTTACTTCGGCGGTCATCAGCCGATCGCGATGTCGGTTACCGGCGGATTGGACACGCGCGCGATCCTTGCTTTGCACAAGCGTACGCCTGGATCTCTGCCGTGTTACACGTTTGGGGGCATGTTTCGCGACTGCCGGGACGTCATCGTGGCGCGGCAGGTGACCGATGTGTGCCAACAGCCCCACGAGGTGATCCGGATAGGAGAGGAGTTTCTCTCGCGCTTTCCCCACTACGCTGAGCGCAGTGTCTACCTCACCGACGGGTGCGTCGACGTGAGCCGTTCTCCCGATCTGTACGTGCAGGAGAGGGCCAGAGAGATCGCCCCGGTGAGAATTGTGGGAACCTTCGGCTCTGAGGTACTTCGCCCGGTCCGGTCGCAGTCACGCGACGGCCGGGGCTGGGCGGTGGCGTTCAAGCCCCAGCCGCCCGCCCCCGGACTGTTCCATCCCGAGGTTCATTCCGCCGTCCAAGCGGCCGGCGATACCTACGCCGGGTTGCTTCGAGGACATCCAGTGGCCTTTTCTGTGTTTCGTCAGGCGCCCTGGTATCACTACGGAATCCTCGCGCTCGAGCAGACCCAGCTCACCGTACGGTCCCCGTATCTCGACAATGACCTCGTCCAGACCGTGTTCCGTGCACCGGAATCCGCCCTTGCCGGCGACGACATGTCCCTGCGGTTGATCGCTGCCAGCGAGCCCGCTCTCCTGCGCATCTGCACCGACCGCGGCCTCGCCGGAGCCTCCGGAACCATCTCGGCAGCGGCCTTCCGGCACTTCCAGGAGTTCACGTTCAAGGCAGAATACGTCTTCGACCTCGGTATGCCGCAGTCCGTGGCCCGGATCGATCACCTCCTGTCTCGCCTCCACCTCGAACACCTCTTCCTCGGCCGGCACAAGTTCCACCATTTCCGGGTCTGGTACCGGGACGCTCTCTCGAGGTATGTCCGCGAGATGCTGCTCGATCCCCGCACGCTTTCCAGGCCATACCTCCAGCGCAAGGGCCTCGAAGCCGTCGTGCAGGGGCACCTCAAGGGCGATCGGAACTACACGACGGAGATCCACAAGGTGCTGACGCTCGAACACCTGCACCGCCTCTTCCTCGACCCGAGATGAAGAAAACGGGGATGGGCGTGGAATTCGGCCTCCGGAGGGTCGGGTGTGGCGGGGCCGTATGAGGCCATTCGACGCAAGCGGCGCATTCCGTGCCGGCGTGGACGCCGGTGAGCTGCGCCGAGTCGCCGTGCGAGGTGCCGGGGTTGGGGTGTTGGCGCAGGTGCTGGTGTTCGGCGTCCAGGTGATCTCTACCGTGGTCCTGGCGCGGCTCTTGATGCCCGGAGACTTCGGGCTCGTCGCCATGGTCACCACGTTCAGCCTGCTCTTCGCGAGCTTCGGGCTGAACGGCTTCACCGAGGCTGTCATCCAGCGCCCGGAGATGGACCATTTCCTGGCCAGCAATCTGTTCTGGATCAATGTGAGCGCGGGCGTTCTTCTCACGATCGCTTTTGCCTCAACGGGATCGCTGCTGGCCCAGCTGTATGGCGACCCGCGAGTGGCGCGCGTGACCGTCGGCATCTCCGTGACGATCTTCATCACCAGCACATCGGTTCAACACCTGGCCCTCCTCAAACGGGCGATGCGACTGTCTGCACTCTCCATCAATGACATCGCGGCCCGTGCTGTTTCGGTGGCCGTGGCAATCCTTCTCGCGTGGGCGGGGTGGGGGTATTGGGCGCTGGTGGCCGGCGCCGTCGCGCAGCCGCTGGCAACGTCGATCGGGGCGTGGACTCTGTGTCCATGGGTTCCGGCCCTCCCGGGCCACGCGGCCGGCACCGCCTCCGTAGTGCGGTTCGCCATGAACATCTACGGGCGTTTTACAGTCAATTACTTCACGAGGAACACGGACAACCTTCTGGTTGGATGGCGTTTTGGTTCGGGGCCCCTGGGATTTTACAAGAAGGCGTATGATCTGTTCCTGTTGTCGGCGTCCATACTGGTGTCACCATTGACCGCAGTCGCTGTGCCGGCGCTGAGCCGGTCGAGCCGAGAATCTGTCCAGTACCGACGGCTCCTTCTCCGGATGCTCGCCGTCATAGCGTTCGTGGGCATGGGTTGGGGCGCGGCCCTGACCTTGGTCGGCAAGGACGTGATTCGTTTGGCGTTAGGACCGGGATGGGAAACGGCGGGGCGCATCTTCACGTTCTTCGGACCCGGGGTAGGGGTCATGCTGCTCCACGGGGCGCACGGCTGGATTCACGTTTCCATCGGTACCGCCAGCCGTTGGTTCCGGTGGGTGGCCGTGGAGTTCACCGTAACCGGTCTTCTCTTCCTGATGGGACTTCCGTGGGGCCCTGAGGGAATCGCTGTCGCCTGGACCGTGTCCTTCTGGATACTTGTCGTCCCGGCGTTCTGGTACGCGGGGAGGCCGATAGGCTTCGGGATTGTTCCCGTGATTCTCGCTGTCTGGAAGTACGCTCTTGCGTCGCTGCTGGCTGGTTGCACGTCGGCCGTGATTCTCCGAAACCTTCCCGTGTTGACCGAAGCGCCGGGAGCGATCGGCGCCGCCGCGCGCGTTGTGATCGGCTCCCTGCTGTGTGGAGCTCTGTACCTCGCTGCGGTTGTCATGTTGCACCGGGAGCTCGCGCCCCTCTACCAGTTCGCGGGGCTCCTGAGAGAGATGAAACTCTGGGGCAGGGTCTCGCGATCGGCTCCGGCCGTCGCCGCCGGGACGGGCTCACAGCTCGCCCAAACTGACACAGGCAGACCGTGGTACCGGAGTCGAAGCGACACATAGCGATCACCGTGCAAACACTGAAGCCACATCTCCAGGCGATTTTGCGAAGGGTCGGCCTATATCACCGCCTGAAGGCCTCACGTCTGTACGATCTCTATTGGACAATCGCGGACAGATCCGTCATCGATGACAGACGCCGAGAGACGGATTTCTATCGCAAGCTCCTGAGAGGTTTTCGCCGGGGCGACCTGATCTTTGATATCGGGGCAAACAAAGGATCCAAGACTGCCGCATTCTTGCGGCTTGGGGCGCGGGTCGTTGCGGTCGAGCCGGACGAGATCAATCAGGCCATTCTGGAGGAGCAGTTTCTTAGATACAGAATGACGAGAAGGCCGGTGGTCATCGTCCGCAAGGCCGTGAGCGACAGCAACACTGTTGGGACGATGTGGATCGATGAGCCCGGCTCCGCTGTGAACACGCTGAGCTCAAAGTGGGTCGAGACTTTGCGAGGCGATGCCGGACGGTTTGGGCACCGGCTGAAGTTCGCGCAGAGGAGAGAGGTCGAAACGACCACGCTCGACCAGTTGATCGTCACGTACGGCCACCCCTTCTTCGTCAAGATCGACGTCGAGGGCTTTGAACAAAACGTCTTGCGGGGGATGGACCGTCCCGTCCCGTACCTTTCATTTGAGGTGAATCTGCCTGAGTTCAGACCGGAGGGGCTGAAGTGCGTCGAGTTGCTGGGGCGCCTGGCTGCCGATGGAAAGTTCAACTATGCGGTCGATTGTCGGGCCGGACTGGTTCTCCAACACTGGCTTGGACGACAGGACTTCGTCGAAGTGCTGGACAGATGTGCCGACAGGAGCATTGAAGTGTTCTGGAAGACCTCTCCGCCCAGTGGCCGGTAATGGAGCGGGACAATAGGCCGAGCCCGGCAGTCGACGTCGATGCCGTGCTGCTCACCGGCGCTCAGGACCGGCACTACGCGTTCGGCCTGGCCATGGCGCTCATCTCTCAGGGAGTGGGCTTGGATATCGTCGGGAGCGACGAGATCGACAGCCCTGAGATGCATGCGAACCCCGGGCTCAGATTTCTCAATCTGAGGGGAGATCAGCGGCGGAATGCCCCTCTGACAGAGAAGATATCGAGGGTGCTGCGCTACTACGCCCGGCTGATTCGGTACGCGGCGATCGCCCGGCCGAAGATCTTTCACATTCTCTGGAACAACAAGTTCGAGCTCTTCGATCGGACGCTGCTGATGTTGTATTACAAGCTCTTGGGGAAGAGAATCGTGTTCACGGCACACAACGTCAATCTCGGCGAGCGGGACTTGAGCGACACGCTGCCGAATCGTCTCAGCTTGCGGATTCAGTATCGTCTGTCGGATCATGTTTTCGTCCATACGGAACGGATGAAGCAGGAGCTCCTGGAAGAGTTCGGCGTAGGTGAACGAAGAGTCACGGTTATCCCGTATGGGATCAACAATGCGGTTCCGGACACCGACCTCACGCCGGCCGAGGCAAAACGGCGGCTGGGGATCGGGGGCGCTCACAGGACGATCCTGTTCTTTGGCGCCATCGCGCCGTACAAGGGGCTCGATCTCCTGGTCGAGGCCTTTCGGCGACTCAGGACCGGGAAAGCGGAGTATCGGTTGATCATCGCCGCGAGGCCGAAGCATGGCTTCGAGAAGTATTCGCATGAGGTCCAGGAGGCGATTCGAGGCGGCGATGGCTCTGGATCGGTCATCCAGACGAGCCGATTCATTCCGGATGAAGAGATCGAGCTGTACTTCAAAGCCGCGGACGTGTTGGCGCTTCCGTATAGGCGGATCTTTCAGAGCGGGGTGTTATTCCTGGGATTCAGATTTGGGCTGCCCGCCGTTGCAGCCGACGTAGGGTCCTTCGGCGAAGACATCATCGAGGGCAGGACTGGCTATCTATGCAAGCCGGGCGATCCGGCCGACCTGGCGAAGACCCTGGAAACGTATTTCACCAGCGAGCTGTTCCGGCGCTTGGACAGCCGACGACGCGACATACGAGAGTACATGAGTGCGCGGCATTCGTGGGACGTGGTCGCTCGGATGACGCGAGACGTATATTCAGAGCTGCTGGGGAGTTCGACGCCGGATGCGTCATGACACCCAGCCGCGGGACCTGCTCTGCGTGACAACCTCCAACCTCTGGAATCACACGATGCTGGTGTCGCGCGTGACGCCAGTGGCATTTCCCAACGTTCTGCGATCGGCAAACGATCACACTGACAGCACCCCGACCTTCTGCCGGGCGAACACCAGGCACCGGCTGATGGCGCTCGCGGGAGATGCCGGCCTCAACGCCAAGCGACTGGAGACGTATTCGTGCTTGTACATGTGCTACATCTTCAACAAGGAGATCTTTCTGATGATGCGCGGGCTGAGTAGGCTCTTTGGCAAGCTGTCGACCGGCATGTGTCAAACACTTGTGGGTGTGCTCGAAAGGAAGTGATGGGAACGGAGGGCTCGCGTTGGTGCGTCGATCAAGGTGGGAATGACCGACTGTGTGACGCAATCCACAAATGACCGAATCGCAACCGGGGGGCATGCGCACGCGGTAGAGAGTCCGGCGTTTGGTCGGGACCTTGCTGTCGGGCGGTTGGACGGAATCGGCTCAGGGAGCCGGATCTCCTGTGTTAGATTGGCGCCACGATGAAGCCTCTGGGAGTAGCCGTCGTGGGGGTCGGCACCTGGGGTGCGAATCTCGCGCGGAACTTCTCCGGTTCATCCGACTACGCGCTCCGCTGGGTCTGCGATCTCGACGGAGCGCGTGCCCGTGCTTCCGCCGACTCGAGGGGCGTTCGGGCCGCGACCGTCCTTGACCAGGTGCTCGAGGATTCCGGGGTGGAGGCCGTCGCCATCGCGACGCCCGCCGCCAGCCACGCGGAGCTGGCGATGGCATGCCTCGACACCGGCCGGCACGTATTGGTCGAGAAACCCATGGCCCTGTCGGTGGCCGAGACTCAGAAGCTTTCCGCCGCAGCCGCGCAGCGCGGGCTCACGCTGATGTGCGACCACACCTACAACTACGCGCCGGCCGTTCCGGACGATGATCCGCGGGGGATATCTCGGCGACCTCCACTATGTGAACTCGGTCCGTGTCAATCGCGGCCGCGTGCAGCCCGATGTTGACGTGTTCTGGGACCTTGCCCACCATGACCTCTCGATTCTGGACTTCATCCTCCCGGAAGGATGCCGTCCAACGACCGTCACCGCCCAGGGGACTGACCCCCTCGGCATCGGACGGGCTTGTCTCGGCTACCTCACCCTGCGTCTGGCTGGCTCCGTGATAGCCCATACCCACATCAGCTGGCTCCACCCAACGAAGATCCGTACCACTGTGGTCGGCGGCTCCATGGGCACGCTGGTGTGGGACGATCTCCATCCGACGCATCGCCTGCTGATGTACCCGCGGGGCGCGGAGCTGGCGGAAAGCGACGAGGCAGTCGCAGCCGGCTCACAAGGAGAGCGAATCCCGGTGGCTCTCCCGGCGCCCGAGACGGAGCCGCTCGGTGGCGTCGTGGCCGAGTTCGCGGCCTCCATCCGCGAGGGGCGCGCCCCGCTGTCCGACGCCGGCGCCGAGCTCCGCGTCCTCGCGGTGCTGGAGGCGTCAGCCCGGAGCCTCGAGGGAAACGGCGTGCCCCTATCGATCGAAAGCCGGCGCTACCCCGACGCGCAGTGAGCTCCTGGCCGCGGGGATGGTTCCGCGTCGGACGCCGCGCCGCCGTGTGGGCACCCCCGGTCGGGCATTACCGTAAACGCGTGTTTGATGTGATGGCGGCATCCGCAGGTCTCGTCCTGTGCGCCCCGCTGCTCGGTGTTATCGCCCTCCTGATCAAGGTTGGCTCCCGCGGTCCCATCCTGTACAGGCAGACACGCGTTGGCCTCGGCGGTCGGCCGTTCGTCATGTTCAAGTTCCGCTCGATGTACGCCGAGGTCAGCTCCGCGCCCCACCGGCGGTATGCGGAGGGACTCATCCTGGCGGGCAGGGGGATGCGAGCGGAAGCGGGCGGTAGCGCGTGGGTCGGGCTGAAGGACGATCCCAGGATCACGCCGGTGGGTCGAGTGCTGCGCCGGCTGAGTCTGGACGAGCTGCCCCAGCTCGTCAACGTCCTCCGGGGTGAGATGAGCCTGGTCGGACCCCGCCCGGCCTTGCCCTATGAAGTGGAGGTGTACGAGGAGTGGCACTGGCAGCGGTTCGCCGCGCTCCCAGGCATCACCGGTTTCTGGCAGGTTCGTGCGCGGAACCGCGTGACCTTCGACGACATGGTGCGCATGGACCTCGAGTACCTCCGGCGTCGGTCGCTGTGGCTCGATCTCCAGCTCGTGCTGCAAACGCCCCTGGCTGCGCTCGTCGGCAAGGGGATCGGATAGGACCGGCGGCCAAGACGTCCCCTCGGCCCGAGACGGTTCAATGACTCTTTCGTACCTCTTCGCCGGGCTCGCCGCGCTCGTGACTGTCGCGCTGATCGTGAAGCGGCCGATCGTCGGGTTGTACGTCGTCACGGCCTGCGTCGTCCTCATCGAGGCGGAGCCCCTCAAGATACCCATCCTCAGCGACCAGCTCTACATCTACTACTGGCCCCCGGAGCTGGCCGGACGGGGGGAGCGGCCGATCGGGCTGCTCATCCTCGTCATCCTCGCCATCGTCATCTATGGCCGCCTTCGCCGGCGCGAGCGTGCCCTGCAGGGAGGGTCGCTGCTCCTGCCGTTCTCGTGCTTCCTGCTCTGCGTGGCGTGGGGAGTCATTCGCGGATTGGCGTCCGGTGGAACCTTCAAGATCATCGTGCTGGAGGTCAGGCCCTTCTGGTACCTGTTCATCGCCTATCTTCTCGCCTACAACCTGGTCTCGAAGAGCCGGCACGTTCGGACCGTGTTCTGGGTGATCATCCTGGGTGCGGGAGTGAAATCGCTCCAGGGCCTCTACATCTACCTGGTCGTGCTCCACGGGCACCTCGAGGGTCATCACGAGATCATGGCGCACGAGGAATCGTTTTTTCTCTGTGCCGTGATCCTGCTGTTCGCGCTCTTTTTCCTGCACCATCGCGACCACGCGCAGTACTACACGACCCTGCAGGTCCTGCCCCTGATGGCGATCGTCGTGATTGCCAACCAGCGACGCGCAGCCTATGCAGCGCTCATGGCGGGTGCCGTCGTGGCATGGACACTCAGCTTCCTCATCGCTCCCCACGGACGAGTACGGCTTGGCACCATCATGCGTCTCGCCGTGCCGCTTGTCGTCGGCTATGTCCTCGCATTCTATCGAGACGCCGAGTTCATCGCGCGTCCGGCTCGTGCCATCGTCTCGCTGATCTATCCCGATCCCGTGGACATCGTCTCGATTGACTCGGGTCTCTATCGTACGATTGAGAACCATAACGTCATCTCCACCGCGATGCAGCATCCCATCCTCGGTTGGGGCTTCGGGCGACCATTTCTCCAGTCCTTGTTACTCCCAGACAAGAGCGCCACGCTTCCTTTCTACCTCTACATCCCTCACAACACGATCTTTTGGGTCTGGATGCGGTTGGGCGCCGTTGGGTTCGCTGCGCTGTGCTATCTGTTTGGCGCCATTGCCGTGCGCGGCTTTCTGATCGCGCTGCGATTGCGCGACCGGTACCTGCAGGTCATTGCAATCTTCGTGGTTGCCGTATCCGTCATGGAGCTGATAGTCGCCTATGCGGACCTCCAGCTCTATTTCCACCGGAACGTGCTGTATGTCGGGCTGTTGGCGGGCGTGCTGATGCGGCTCCCGACCTGCGAGGAAGATGAGACGCGGGACGCCGCGCGGCCGTGAAGCTTCAGCCGCCCGGCGCCGCTCAGACGGAGCCGGTCACGATCGACGCGGCACCCGCGCCCTTCTCAGGGCTCGCGCCGGCACCCCGGCGACCACCGCGCGCGCCGGCAGATCGCGCGTCACCACCGCCCCCGCGCCGACGAGCGCGTGCGCTCCGACCGTCACTCCGCACAGAATGACGGCGCCGCTGCCGATGGATGCTCCAAGGCACACCCGCGTGGGAACGACCTGCCAGTCCCCGTCGGTCTGCGGGCGTCCCTTCACCGTCGCCCGTGGGTAACGGTCGTTCACGAACATGACACCGTGGCCCACGAACACCTCGTCCTCGAGCGTGACCCCTTCGCAGAGGAAGCTGTGCGAGGAGATCTTGCACGCGCGGCCCACCCGCACGCCCCGCTGGATCTCGACGAAGGCCCCGATCCGGCTGTCATCGCCGACCGCGCAGCCGTATAGGTTGACCAACTCCGGGTGGGGAATGAGCACTCGGGCGCCGAGACGCACATCCGGGGCGATGGGCATGGGTGAACGTGATACTAGCACGAGCCAGTTCCAGTGAGAGCCCGTGGAACATTCGATGCAACTCGAGCGACCGCATGAATCAGACGCAACTGACATACGCGCTGGTTACGCCCGCGCGGAACGAAGAAAAGCTCATCGGGCTGACCATCAGGTCCGTGCTCGAGCAGACGGTTCGGCCGACAAAATGGATCATCGTAAGCGATGGCTCGACCGATCGCACCGACGGGATCGTCAATGCGCACATTGCCGCCAACAGCTGGATCGAATTGTTGCGCATGCCCGAGCGCAAGGACCGCCACTTCGAGGGCAAGGCCCTCTGCTTCGCAGCGGGCTGGCAGCGGGTCAAAGATCTACAGCCCGATATCATCGGCAATCTGGATGCCGACGTCTCGTTTGAAAGCGATCTTTTCGCTTTTCTGCTGAGCAAGTTCGCAGCCAATCCCCACTTGGGCATGGCCGGCCCCGCGTTCAGTGAGCGGGGAGTCACCTACGATTTCCGGTTCAGCAGCCTTCAGCACGTGTCCGGAGCATGTCAACTGTTCCGGCGGGAGTGTCTCGACGCCATAGGGGGATACGTTCCGATCAAAGCGGGGGGGATCGACGTGGTGGCGGGCCTGATGGCGCGAATGAGAGGATGGCAAACGCGGACATTTCCCGAAAAGACGATCGTTCACCATCGCGCCATGGGCACGGCCATGCATGCCGGCCTGCGGGCAAAGTTCAGGCTTGGGGAGAGGGACTACGTGCTGGGCCGCCACTGGCTTTGGGAACTGTTCAGATCGCTCTACCAGATGACTCGGCCTCCCATCATCACGGGGGGCGCGATGGTGCTGGCAGGCTATGTGTGGGCCATGCTGAGGCGCCTCGAGAGCCCGCTCTCCAGAGACCTCGTGCAGTTCCAGAGACGGGAGCAAATGGAGAGGTTGAAAAGACTCTTCCTCGGATTGGTGCCTGCCAAATGATAGAATTCCTTCGCATCGGGGTGTGGCGCAGCTCGGTAGCGCACCTGCTTTGGGAGCAGGGGGTCGGAGGTTCAAATCCTCTCACCCCGACCATTTCACGACTCGCCGGCGGCTGCAGCGTTTGTGGTCGCCGGCGGGTCTTCCTTGCAGCGCACGGTGCAGCGTGACCTCGAGGTCTCGAGGAGGAGACGTCCATGGCGAATGTCAAGAAGGTATCCTACTTCAAGATGATGGTGCCGAACCGGCCCGGGCAGGGCGCCCGCGCGCTTGGCGAGCTCCACAAGGCCGGCATCAACCTGACCGCCTTCTCCGGGTTCCCGCATCGGGGCGGCGCCCAGATGGACTTCATCCCCGCGAAGCCGTCCGCCTTCCGCAAGGTGGCCCGGAAGAATAAATGGAAGATCGCAGGGCCCAAGCGCGCCTTCCTGGTGAGCGGCGCGGATCGAGTCGGCGAGGGGGCCAAGCTTATGGCCAAGCTCGCGGCGAAGCGGATCAACGTCATCGCCATCGACGCCGTCTGCGCCGGCAGCGGCCGCTATGGGGCCATTCTCTGGGTCTCGCCAGGCCAGTACGGGAAAGCGGCGCGGGCGCTCGGAGCGAGATAGGCGCCCGGCAGGGAGCGTCATGATAGACCAGGACGCGGGTCTCTCCCGGCGCGATCTGTTGCGCCTCGCCGCGGCCGCGGCGGGGCTCGCGGCGCTGCGGAGCCCGGCGGCGGAGGCCGCGTCGCCGGGCCCGGGCGGCCCTCCGGCGGACGAGGTGCTCCAGCGGCTCCTCGAGGGCAATCAGCGGTTCGTCAAGGGCGAGGCCACGAGCCCCCGCCGGAGCCCGAGCGACTTCCAGCCGCTCGCCGAGGGGCAGAATCCCATGGCCGTCATCGTCGGCTGCTCGGATTCGCGCGTGTCGCCCGAGCTGCTGTTCGACAAGGGCATCGGCGATCTCTTCGTGGTCCGCGTGGCCGG
>Ga0335084_10005578_pt1 | contig 12457 bp, 13 predicted proteins | sample Lox_Sample_44_FD_206721 | JGI IMG/M metagenome (GOLD analysis project Ga0335084, IMG submission 206721) | Soil microbial communities from Loxahatchee National Wildlife Refuge, Florida, United States - Lox_Sample_4.4 | ecosystem: Environmental > Terrestrial > Soil > Wetlands | place: USA...
CACGGGTGACAATGTGTTCGTCGTTCGGGACGGCAAGCTGCAAACGCCGCCAATCAGCGCAGGGTCGCTCAACGGCATCACGCGCGGCGTGGTGATGGAGTTGGCGGCGAAGCTGGGCGTCGCGGTCGCCGAGCCGAACCTGACGCGCTACGATGTCATGACGGCCGACGAGTGTTTCCTGACGGGCACGGCGGCGGAGATTGTTCCGGTTGCGACGTTGGACGGCCGGCCGATCGGCAGCGGCAAGCCGGGCGTGCTCACCTTGAAATTGACGGGCGAGTTCCGTAAGTTGACACGTTCCGAAGGGACCGCCATCGCGCGGGGTTGACACGATGCTGTGTGATATGTGCAAGAAGAACGAGGCCACCGTCCATCTGACGCAGATTGTGGAGGCGAAGATGTTGAAGGTTGATTTGTGCGAGACCTGTTCAAAAGCCAAGGGCGTGCAAGAGGCGGCGGGATTCTCGTTGGCGGATTTGCTGGTGGGCCTCGGCTCGGCCGACGAGATTAAGACCGAGTCGCCTGGGGCAAAATGCCCGGTCTGCGGCTTCACGCAGGCGGATTTCAAGAAGACGGGGCGGCTCGGCTGCAGCGCCTGCTGGGAGACGTTTGAGGCGGGGCTGGCCTCGCTGTTGAAGGCGATGCACAAGAGCGATCGGCATGTCGGCAAGGTGCCGAGCAAAGCGGCCCACACGGTCGTGATTGGCGAGAAGATCAAGGAACTCACCGACGAGTTGGAGAAGGCGATCGCCGCCGAGAAGTACGAGGACGCGGCACACATTCGCGACCAAATCCGCGAAATGGAATCCAAACTGAAGGTTCCGAGTGGGGCGGCATGAAAATCGACGAGTTTCTCAAAAGTCCGACCGAGTGGGTGAAGGCCGACGGCCCACAGAGCAAGATTGTGCTGTCAAGCCGTGTGCGCCTGGCGCGCAATCTTCGCGATTTCCCGTTCCCGGGATGGGCGAAGAAGGCTGATCGCCAGAAATCTCTTGAAACCATCCGGCCCGTGGTCGAGGGCTTGCCGGAGATGAGCGAGCGGTTCAGCGATTCGATGGACAACATGGTCGCCATCGACAAGCAGGTGTTGGTCGAGCGCCACCTCATCAGCCGCGAACATGCGGCCAAGAACGTCGGCAGCGGCATCGTCATCAACGAGCGCGAGACCATCAGCGTGATGATCAACGAGGAAGATCACTTGCGGATGCAGGCGATCAAATCGGGGTTGCAGCTCAAGACCGTGCACAAGCTGATCGACAAGGTCGACAACGAATTGGAGGAACAGTTGGATTTCGCGTTCTCGCCGCGGCTCGGTTATCTGACGGCGTGTCCCACCAACGTCGGCACTGGCATGCGGGGGTCGGCGATGGTGCATTTGCCCGCGATGGTGTTGAGCGACCAGATCAATCAGGTCGTGCAGGCGGTGAACAAGCTCGGACTGGCGGTGCGCGGGCTGTACGGCGAAGGAACCGAAGCGTTGGGTAACGTGTTTCAGGTATCCAACCAGACGACGTTGGGGGAAAAGGAGGCGGACGTAATTGAACGCCTGAACAAGGTCATCCTACAGATTATTGAGCACGAGGAGAACGCGCGCATCACGCTGCTTGAAAAGAAGCCGCGCCTCGTTTATGATCAGGTCGGTCGGGCGTATGGCGTCCTGACGAATGCGCGCACGGTCAGTTCCAAGGAGGCACTGAACCTGCTAAGTCATTTGCGTATGGGGATTGATTTGGAGTTGTTTCCGTCGGCCACCCGTGGCGTGGTGGATGAACTCTTCATCATCTCCCAGCCCGCGCACATTCAGAAGGCGGCCGAGCGCAAGCTCACAGCCGAAGAACGCGACGTGTATCGCGCCGACTTGATTCGCGAACGACTGCAGAACGTAGCGAAACCAAATGTCGAAGACTTGGGGTCATCGAACGGCGGTTAGGCCAAGTTAGCCTGAGAGGGACGGTGATGGAAATGAACAATTTTACGCCGCGAGCGCAACAGGTGCTCGCGCTGGCCCGCAAAGAGGCGGACCGCTTCAACCACAATTATGTGGGCACAGAACATCTGTTGCTCGGCCTCATCAAGCTCGGGCAGGGCGTCGCCGTCAACGTTCTCCAGAAAATGGGCCTCGACCTGGAGACAGTGCGAATGGAGGTCGAAAAGCAAATCGGCACCGGCCCCGAAACCAAGATGGTTGGCAACATCCCCTACACACCACGGGTAAAGAAAGTCCTCGCGCTCGCGCAGAAGGAAGCCAAGCAACTCAATCACAATTACGTCGGCACTGAACACATTCTGCTCGGCTTGCTTCGCGAGGGGGAAGGCGCCGCAGCGCGCATCCTCAAGTCGCTCGATGTCGACATCGAGCGTTGCCGCAACGAGATTTTGAAGGAACTCGATCCGAATTTCACCCCGAGCGAGGGCGGTGTTGAAGAGGGCGAAACAGCGCCGAGTAGCGGCAAAAAGGAGCTGAAGACGCCCGCGCTCCGCATGTTCGGCCGTGACCTCACGGAACTCGCGAAGAAGAACGAGCTCGACCCCGTCGTCGGCCGCCGAAACGAGATCGAACGCGTCATCCAGATTTTGTGCCGTCGCACGAAGAACAACCCCGTGTTGCTCGGTGAAGCGGGCGTCGGCAAGACCGCCATCGTCGAAGGACTGGCGCAGGAAATAGCGCGAGGCAACGTTCCCGAGATATTGCGCGACAAGCGCGTCATCACCCTCGACCTCGCCTTGATGGTCGCGGGCACGAAGTATCGCGGCCAGTTCGAAGAACGCATCAAAGCCGTGATGGACGAGATCAAGCGCTCGAAGAACGTGATTCTATTCGTTGACGAATTGCACACCATCGTCGGCGCGGGTTCAGCTGAAGGCGCGATGGACGCCAGCAACATCATCAAGCCGGCACTGTCACGTGGCGAGCTGCAGGTCGTCGGCGCCACGACGATGAACGAGTACCGCAAATACATCGAGAAGGACGCGGCGCTGGAGCGTCGGTTCCAGACCATTGTGGTCGAGCCGCCAACGGTCGATCAGACCGTCGAGATCCTGAAGGGGCTGCGGCCGAAATACGAAGAGCATCATCGCGCGAAGTTCAGCGACGAATCACTCGTCGCGGCGTCGCGACTCTCGGACCGCTACATCACGGGTCGTTTCCTGCCGGACAAGGCGATTGATGTCGTGGATGAGGCTGGTGCGCGCGCGCGCATCCAATCGTTGACGCGACCTCCGAACATCCAGGAAATGGAGCAGGAGATCGAGAAGGTGAAACAGGAGAAGGAAGCGGCGATCAAGGCACAGGACTTCGAATTGGCCGCCAGCCTCCGCGACAAGGAGAAGCAGGCGCGCGAGAAACTCGAGCAGGTAATGGCCGAATGGCGTCAGGCGCGGGAAGAGAAAGAAATCGTCATCACCGAAGAAGACATCATGCAGATCGTCGCCAAGTGGACCGGGATTCCGCTCAGCCGGATGGAGCAGAAGGACGCCGAGAAACTGTTGCGGATGGAAGAAGAATTGCGCAAGACGGTCATCGGTCAGGAGGAATCGCTTGCCGCCATCAGCAAGGCGTTGCGACGCAGCCGCGCCGACCTCAAAGACCCGAATCGCCCCATTGGTTCGTTCGTGTTCCTCGGCCCTACAGGTGTCGGTAAGACTCTCATGGCGCGCGCGCTGGCCGAATTCATGTTCGGTGATCAGGACGCGCTCATTCAGCTCGACATGAGCGAGTACATGGAGAAGTTCAACGTCTCCCGCCTCGTCGGTTCTCCTCCCGGCTACATCGGGTACGAAGAAGGCGGGCAACTTACGGAGAAAGTCCGTCGGCGTCCGTACTCGGTCGTGTTGTTCGACGAAATCGAGAAGGCGCATCCGGACGTGATGAACATGCTGCTGCAGATTCTTGAGGATGGCCACCTCACCGATTCGCTCGGTCGCAAGGTGGACTTCCGCAACTGCGTCATCATCATGACTTCCAACATCGGCGCGGAGACAATCCGCAAAGCCGGCGGACTCGGTTTCGCTCCCACGAAGGAAGAGCACAGTTACGAAGAGATGAAGAGCAAGCTGCTCGACGAAGCCAAGCGCGTCTTCAAGCCCGAGTTCATGAATCGCCTCGACGACATCATTGTGTTCCGCAACCTCAACAAGGCGGACATGAGCAAGATCGTTGATCTCGAAGTCGCCAAGGTCAAGAGTCGCATGAAGTATAAGGACGTCGAGATCCATCTCACGGCCGCGGCGACTGACTTCCTCATCGAGAAGGGCTACGACCCCAACTTCGGCGCGCGTCCGCTGCGCCGCGCGGTCGAGAAATACCTGCAAGACCCGCTGGCCGAGGAAATCCTGCGCGGCAACATCAAACCGAGCGAGACCGTTGAGATCATCGTTGCGGACGGCAAGCTGGTCTTCAACCAACTCGCTGCCAGCGCGAGCTAAGCGTTCGACCGGCAGATTACAACGGCGCCACCCATCAGTGGCGCCGTTTCATTTTTGGCTGACAGGCTTGCAAGCGGTTGCCTGCTTCTCTATGCTGCGCGCGAGATGACCGGCGCGCTGTGCAGATTCGGGGCGTTCGTGTTGGCAGAGTTCGCGCAACTCGGCGGAATGCTGCTGTTGCTGGGCGACATTCTCAAAACGACGTTCACCCGGCGACCGCGGTGGAGTGAGACAATTGAGCAGACGTACAAGATCGGGTGGAAATCGCAGCTCGTCGTGCTCACCACCGGCGCGTTCACGGGCATGGTCTTCACTGTGCAGACGGGGCTGCAGTTCCACAAGGTCAAGATGGACACGGCTGTCGGGCCCATTGTGAGTATCGCGATGGCACGGGAGTTGGCGCCCGTGCTGACGGCGTTGATGGTGGCGGGGCGCGTCGGGGCCGCGATTGCCGCGGAACTGGGGACGATGAAAGTGACTGAGCAACTCGACGCGATGCGTTCAATGGGTACGTCGCCCGTGAATTACCTCGCCGTCCCACGGTTTGTGGCGATGCTGGTGGCGCTGCCGTTGCTGACGGCGGAGGCTGTGTTCTTCGGGATTTACAGCGGTTACCTAGTCGCCGTCAATATGCTGGGCATTGACCGCGCGTATTTTCTGGAAAACATGTTCAAATTCACCGCAGCGAAGGACGTGATCAGCGGGCTCATCAAATCGGTGTTCTTCGCAATGTTTATCGCACTGATCTCCTGCTACAAGGGTTTCAACGCGGGCGAAGGCGCCGAAGGCGTCGGTCGCGCGACAACGCAGGCGGTGGTTGTGTCGTCGCTGACCGTGCTGGTCGCGAACTTTTTCATCGCGGTGCTGTTCAACGCGATCATTCCGCCATGATTCGAATCGAAGGATTGCGCAAGAGTTTCAATGGCACGGAGGTGCTGCGCGGCGTGGACTTCGAGATTCACGACGAGGAAACAGTCGTCATCATCGGCGAAAGCGGCGGTGGCAAGAGCGTGCTGTTGAAGCATCTTTGCGGTCTGCTCAAGCCCGACGGGGGCGCCGTGATTGTGGACGATGTTGACATCGTGCCGCTATCGGAGGATGAACTGGGATCGATTCGGCAAAAGTTCGGCGTGCTGTTCCAGGGTGCGGCCTTGTTTGATTCGATGAGCGTGTTCGACAATGTGGCGTTTCCGTTGCGCGAGCAACGCAAGTTTAGTGAAGAGGAGATCGAGGAGCGGGTGAATCGGGCTTTGCAAATCGTGGACCTGGCAAACGCAGCGGACAAGAAACCCGCCGAGCTGAGCGGCGGTATGCGCAAGCGGGCGGGTCTGGCGCGCGCGTGCGTGGCGCAGCCGAAATACATTCTGTTTGACGAACCGACGACGGGACTCGACCCGGTCCGCGCCGACAACATCAATGACTTGATCCTGCGGCTGCGCGACAATTTTCACGTGACGGGCGTGGCCGTAACGCACGACATGATCAGCGCCTACAAAATTGCTGACCGTGTCGCAATGTTGCACGAAGGTCGGATTCACGCAACGGGCACGCCCCAGCAGATTCAGGCCACCGTCGATCCCATCGTGCGGCGATTCATCACGGGCATGGGGGAACACACACAGGAGGTGGCGCGTGGCGCAACAACGGTCCATTGAACTCCGAGTCGGCATCTTCGTCCTGCTCTGTCTGGTGGTGATTGGCGGGCTGATCATCAAGTTCGGCAAACTGGAAAGATTCTCGGCCAAAACGTACGACATCACCGTCGTGTTCCCCAACGTCGGCGGCATCGTTCGCGACGCCAACGTCATGTACGCGGGTATTCCCGTCGGCAAAGTCCGCGAGATCAGGCTCACCGAGAACGGCTCGCTGAAAGTGAAGGTCACCCTGGCGATTTACGAGGGGTACCAGATCCGCAAGGACGCGAAGTTCGTCATCAACCAATCCGGCCTGCTGGGCGACCGGTACATTGACGTCATCCCGCAGGGCGCCACGGCGCCACCGATCAAGCCCGGCGAAACCGTCGAGGGCTCCAGCAGCGTTGATCTCACGGAGGCGATCCGCGGCGTCGTCGACGTGCTGCACCAGGCGGCGGGCACCATCGCGCGCATCGACGATGTCGTCAGGCGCACCGACGAAGCCGTCAAGCGCATCGACGATTTTGTGTTGAGCACCCAGAGTCTTACTCATATCAGTTCCACGTTCGCCAACATCGATGAGACGACCAGCAACGCAGTCGCATTCACCGTGAGTCTGCGCGCCGTCGTGGACGACAGCCGTTCGACGTTGAGCAACACGATGACCCAACTGTCGCTCGCCGCCGACAACATCGGCATGGCATCCAAGCGGGTTGAGGATCTCGTGGCTGGCAATCAGGACAAGATCAACGACGCCGTGCGCAACGCGAAGGAAAGCACGCAACGGCTCAACGACATTCTGGAGAAACTACAGCACGGGGAGGGGACGGCGGGCAAACTGATTGTCGATCCAACGTTGCACGACGAGTTGGTCAAGCTTGTACGAAATTGGCGCGAGTACGGCATTCTGTACAAAGAAGGCCCGTCTCGCGACCGGAAGAAAATCGAACGGGAAAACTTCGGCCCGGCTCCGACACCCGCGCGGCCCGCAAAAACAGGTGCGGACGGCTTGATTTTCGGCACCGACGAGACGAAGCCTGCCAACTGACATCGGCCCGCAGCCCACTGCGTTATTCTGGCCTCAAAGCTGCTGAATTTTGACCAGAAGATGGCGCCATGACGTTGCTGACACTCAGAATTGCGTTCCTGATCCTGTGCGTGCTCGGCAGTTGGTCGATCGGCCAACTGCACGAGCAATGGGCGCAATATCCCATCACGGCGGTGATGATCGGTCTGGCGGGCGGCACTGCCGTCATCGGCCTCGACAAACTTCTGAAAGGTTTCTCGCTGCGCGGACTGTCGGCCGCGACCTTCGGTCTGTTCATTGGCTCGTTGATGAGCTACTTCATCGGCAACTCGGTGCTCTTCAAATTCATCGACGACGAGCCGAAACTCGTGGCGCAGATTGGGATGTATCTCGTGTTCTCGTACTTGGGCATGGTGATCGCGCTGCGCGGCTCGGACGAATTCAATCTCGTCATCCCCTACGTCAGATTCCGCCGCGAAGATAGGCCCGAGCGCCTGCTGATCCTCGACACCAATATCATCATCGACGGTCGTCTCATCGAAGTGTGCGCCACCGGATTCCTCAACGCGGTCTTCGTCATCCCGCGGTTTGTTCTCCACGAATTGCAGTACATCGCCGACGCCGCCGATGAATCCCGGCGCGCGCGTGGATTACGCGGGCTGGAGGCGCTCAAGGCGTTGCAGAAGAATCCCCATGTCGAAGTCAAGGTCAACGAGGACGACTTCACCGCCGTCAAGGAAGTTGACGCTAAACTGGTGCAGCTCGCCAAATCGCTTCATGCCGAGATCGTCACCAACGACTACAACCTCAACCGCATCGCCGAACTCCAGCGCGTCAAGGTACTCAACCTTCACGAGTTGGCGAAGGCGCTGCGCCCCGTCGTGTTGCCCGGCGAGAGACTTTCCGTCAAACTCGTCAAGGAAGGCCGCGAACCCGACCAGGCCGTCGCCTACCTCGATGATGGCACGATGATCGTCGTCAACCGCGCCCGCCGTCTCGTCGGGCAGGATGTCGAAGTGCTCATCGACAGCGTGTTGCAGACATCCGCTGGCCGCATGGCCTTCGCCGAACTCGCCAGCGGCGCACCGGCCCGCAAACCCGCCCCCGAACTTGCGCCGCTAAACTGAGTTCTGTTACTCTGCGGCGCATGGTCACCGCCATCGTTCTCGCCGCCGGCCGTTCGACGCGCATGGGCGGCACCGAGAACAAGCAATTCATCGAGCTCCTCGGCAAACCCTTGGTGTGGTATTCGCTGACGGCGTTCGAATGCTGTGCCAGCGTCGATGCGGTCGTGCTGGTACGCCGCGCCGATTACGCCGGGCAAGCCGAGCACGTCGTCAACGATTTTCGCTTCCGCAAGGTCATCGGATATGCCGACGGCGGGGTCGAACGGCAGAACTCCGTGTGGAACGGTCTGGAGAAGTGCGCCGGGGGCGCCGAGATTGTCGCCGTGCACGATGGCGCCAGACCGCTGGTGACGCCCGAATTGATCGACGCCACGATCGCCAGTGCGCGCGAACACGGCACGGGCGTCGCGGCGATGAAACTCGTCGACACGATCAAGCAAGCGGCTTCCGACCGTACCGTGGAGCGCACGGTCGACCGCACGAAGCTGTGGGCCGTGCAGACGCCCCAGACGGTGCGTTACCAACTGCTGCGCGAGGCGTACGGTCTTGTGTTGAAGAAGAACATTGTGGTCACGGACGAAGCCGCCGCCGTTGAGTTGCTGGGGCACCCCGTCCATCTCGTCGAGACGCCGTTTCTCAACCTGAAAATCACCACGCCATCGGACCTGGCTGTTGCGGAGGCAATGCTCCGCGTGCGGTCATGACGGACCGGCACATCGTGGCCCTAGGCGGCGGAGGCTTCAGCGACGAGCCCGTCAATTCCTTGTTGGATGATTTCATTTTTGCATTGTCCAGCAAACGTCGCCCGAAAATTTGTTTTCTGGGTACCGCCACTGGCGATAGTGACAGCTACTTCCAGAAATTCTACAAAGCGATGGCCCGACGAAAATGCGAGGCTTCACACTTGGGACTTTTTAATCGGACGCATCTGGACCCGGCAAAGCTCCTGTTGCAGCAGGACGTGATCTACGTCGGCGGTGGAAACACAGCCAACATGCTGGCAATCTGGCGCCTCCACGGCGTCGACCGCGCGTTGCGAGCGGCGTGGCGACGGGGAATTATCCTCGCCGGTATCAGCGCGGGTGCGAATTGCTGGTTCGAGGCGTGCAGCACGGACTCATTCGGGCCGCTGGCAGCTTTGCGTGACGGCTTGGGACTGCTGCCGGGGTCAGCCTGTCCGCATTACGACGGAGAGAAGAACCGCCGTCCGACGTTTCATCGATTCGTCGCCACCGGCAAATTGCCCAACGGCTTCGCGATGGACGATGGTGCAGCCGCTCATTTCGTCGGTCGGCAGTTGGTCGAGGCAGTCAGCTCGCGACCGCAGGCGAAAGTCTACCGCGTGTACCGCCGTGGGCGGCAAGCTGTGGAAGAAGTGGTCGAAACACGATTTCTCGGCGTTGCGCCACGCGCGCCGGTACGGTAAGCTCCGCGACTTGTGAACCGCGTCGGAATTGGCATCGACGTTCATCGATTTGCGCCCAACCGCAAGCTCATCATCGGCGGCGTGCACGTTCCGTACGAGATGGGGCTGGAAGGCCACAGCGATGCCGATGTTCTTGCGCATGCGATTGCTGACGCGTTGCTCGGCGCCGCTGCGCTCGGCGACATCGGCAAGTTCTATCCGCCCAGCGACCCGAAATGGAAGAACATAGACAGCATGGTCATCGTCCTCGAGTGCGCCGAGAGACTGCGCAAGGCGGGCGGTCACATCAACAACATCGACGCCGCCATCGTCGCCGAAGCGCCAAAACTTTCGCCGCACATTCCGAAGATGCAGGAGATTCTTGCCAAGAACCTCGAGGTCGCCCCGTCACAGGTTGGCATCAAGGCGACGACGAGCGAGTTGATGGGATTCACCGGCCGCAAGGAAGGCATCGTCGCCATCGCGATCGTAAGCGTGGAGATCTGATGCAATTCTTCAACACCCTCACACGCCGCAAAGATGACTTTTCGCCGATCCATCCCCCGAAGGTGGGCCTGTACACGTGCGGGCCTACGGTTTATGACCACGTGCACATCGGCAACTTGCGTGCCTTCGTTTTCAACGATCTGCTGCGTCGTTACCTCGAGTATCGAGGCTACGCCGTCACGCACGTCATGAACATCACCGACGTCGAAGACCGCATCATCAAGAAGGTCCGCGAGTCCGGGAAGTCGCTCGCCGCAGTGACCGGCCTCTACACCGACGCGTTCTTCCAGGACCTTGCCACGCTCAACATCAAACGCGCCCACATCACGCCCCGCGCCACCGAGAACATTCCCGGCATGATCGCTCTCATTGAGAAACTCATTGCCGGCAACCACGCTTACCTTGCCGAGGACAAGAGCGTGTATTACTCGATCAAATCGTTCCCCGAATACGGCAAGCTGTCACACCGGCGGCTGGATCAAGAAACTGTCTCGCGCGTCAAAAGCGATGATTTCGACAAACAGGAGATGGTTGATTTCGCGCTGTGGAAGGCGTGGGACGAAGACGACGGCGACATGAAGTGGGATTCGCCGTGGGGTCCGGGCCGACCGGGCTGGCACATCGAGTGTAGCGTGATGAGCATGAAACATCTCGGCGAGACCTTCGACATCCATTGCGGCGGCGAAGACCTCGTGTTCCCGCATCACGAAGACGAAATCGCCCAAAGCGAAGCCGCGACGGGAAAAGCGTTCGTCCGCTATTGGCTGCACAACGCGCACCTGCTCGTCGAAGGCAAAAAGATGAGCAAGCGCCTCGGCAACTATTACACGCTGCGCGACCTAGTGGCAAAGGGTTGGACCGGCCGCGAAATCCGCTACGCCCTCCTTTCGGCGCACTACCGCGATCCGCTCAACTTCACGATGGACGGCCTTGCCGGCGCACGCTCCGCGTTGCAACGCATGGACGAGTTTCTTCTGAAGCTGATGGCTGTAGGCCGCGTGACCTCACGCGGCGCCGGGCAAGACAACGCCGCGTCGGGTGACGCGGCCTACAAGATCGCCTTCGACGCCGCGATGGACGACGACCTCAACATTAGTGGAGCGCTTGGCGTCATCTTCGAATTCATACGCGAAGCCAACAAGCGCACGATCTCACCGGATGAAGCCGCCGGTATCCTCGCGACGTGGGAGAAAATCGACAAAGTCCTCGGCTTCGGCATGCCGGCCAAGTCCGAAGTGCCCACTGAGATTCAACAACTCGTCGAGGAACGTCAGGCTGCCCGCAAAGCCAAGAATTTCAAGCGCTCCGACGAAATCCGCGATCAACTCTCCAAGGCCGGTTGGACAATCGAAGACACGCCGGCAGGTCCGCGCGCGAAGAAATTGTAGCGATGGCCTATCGCATCGAATACTCGCCGGACTCCGAAGATCATCTACGCGCTCTGACCGCACGGCAGCAAGCGATGGTGCTCGACGCAGTGGATGAACAGCTGACGCACCAGCCGCACATCGAAACCAAGAACCGCAAGCCGATGCGCCCGAATCCGGTCGCGCCGTGGGAATTACGCGTCGGCAAACTGCGCGTGTACTACGATTTTACGGACGAACCCAAGCGGGTAGTGTATATTCGCGCCGTTGGCATTAAAGAGCGCAACAAAGTGAACATCGGCGGAGAGGAAATCGAACTATGACGACTGTTGATCTGAAGCAGGCGAAAGCGCCGCTGGCGAAATACGCGCGCGATGCGAAGCGCGGCCCGATCGTGGTCACGACCAACGGCAAGCCCGTGGCTGCCGTCGTTTCCGTTAAGAACGCCGACCTCGAGACGATTGCCCTCAGCACCGACTCAAAGTTTCTTGCCGTTATCGACCGCTCACGAACGCGTCAAGCCCGGCAAGGCGGCATCTCTCCAGCGGAAATGCGTCGGCGTCTTGGTCTAAGCTGAAGGCAGCGAGGGTCGAAGACACGCCGCAAGGCCCGCGCGCTAAGCGAGCACCGTGAATGAATGAAGATTCTTCGACTTCTCCTAACGACCGTGTTTGTGTGTGTGAGGGGTCCGAGGCCTGACGATCGACATTGCGTTAAGAATCAAGGCTCGGCCCTTTCACTGGACACGCCTACTGGCGGCTGGCGTATTGCCGTTGCAGTGCTCCTTCTGGCGCAGGGATGCCAAGTCGGTTCTAGGAGAGTGCCCATACCAGTACAACACGCAGGTGAGACGCTGGAAGGGAAAATAGTATTTGTGGACGAAACTCAGGCTTCGATTTGTGTGGCGAACGCAGACGGCACGGAAAACCGGGTCCTGCCGAGTTACAACCAAGCGCCTGAGCATC
>Ga0335084_10005582_pt1 | contig 12453 bp, 11 predicted proteins | sample Lox_Sample_44_FD_206721 | JGI IMG/M metagenome (GOLD analysis project Ga0335084, IMG submission 206721) | Soil microbial communities from Loxahatchee National Wildlife Refuge, Florida, United States - Lox_Sample_4.4 | ecosystem: Environmental > Terrestrial > Soil > Wetlands | place: USA...
TGCCGAAGAACTCGTCGAAGCCGTGATTGGTCGGCAGCATGTGGTTGAGATCGCCGAGGTGGTTCTTGCCGAACTGCCCGGTGGCATAGCCCTGCTCCTTGAGCAGCGCGGCGATCGTCACGATCTTGTCGCTCATGCCGATCGGCGCCGCCGGGATGCCGACCTTCGACAGCCCGGTGCGGTAGACGCTCTGCCCGGTAATGAACGACGAGCGGCCGGCGGTGCAGCTCTGCTCGCCATAGCTGTCGGTGAACAGCATCCCCTCCTTGGCGATGCGGTCGATGTTGGGGGTCTTGTAGCCCATCAGCCCGTGCGTGTAGCAGCTGAGGTTGGACTGCCCGATGTCGTCGCCCCAGATGACGAGGATGTTCGGCTTGCCTGACTTGGCCATGGATCAGACTCCTTCGATGCATGGATCGGTTGGTTGGCGCGACGACGGCCGTGCAACGCCAGCCACCGATGATCCGCAGACGAGGCATTCGCACCATTGGACCTTGGTCCCACACGAGCAGGCCGCAGCCGCGCCACGCACCTCATCGAGGCAGCGGCTCGAATGGATAGATCCGCTTCCAGTCGCGTTTCATGTCGACCACGGTCCAGCCCCTGGTCTGGGCCTCGTCGAGCGCCTTGTCGAGCTTGCCGATGTGCGACGTGCGGTCGTAGGCCCACTCGCGCTTGGCGTCGGTGTGGTGCACCAGCCCCATCAGGCGGGAGCCGGTGCCGGCCGCCGTCCACTGCAGCATCTGGTGGTCGCCGTCGGAGTTGCCGAATGCCAGCACCGGGTGGCGGCCGACAAATTTCTGAATCCCTACCGGCTTGCCGGGCCCGTCGTTGACGAACTCGATCTTCGGGTCGCGCATCAGCACCAGCGTGCCGCCATCCCGTCGCTCGAAGCGGGTGACGAAGCTGGTGCCGATGACCTGCTCGGGCGGGATGCCGTACACGCGCTCGGACCACACGCGCATGAACTCCACCGTACCGCCGGACACGATGTAGGTCTTGAAGCCGTTGTCGCGCAGGTAGGCCAGCAGCTCGAGCATCGGCTGGTACACGAGGTCGGTGTACGGGCGCTTGAAGCGCGGGTGCCTGGCGGTCTTGATCCAGTCGGCCACCGCCTGGCTGAACTCGTCGGTGGTCATGCCGGCGTGGGTGGCCATGATCAGCTCGACCAGGCCTTTCTGGCCCGACGCCATCATGGCCCGGGTGTCGCCGCGCAGCACGGCGTTGAACGGCGGCTTGTTCTTCCAGTCCGGGTTGTCGGGCGCCATCGCCTTGACGCGGTCGAGCGCGAACGCGAGCTGGAAGTACACCGGCTGCTCCGACCACAGCGTGCCGTCGTTGTCGAACACCGCGATCCGCTCGCCGCGCGGCACGAAGGTCGGTGCGCCCTCGCGCGTGGCGTCGGCAACGAAGGTGGTGATCGATTGCCTGACCGCACCGTCGTTCCACGACGGTAGCGGGTCCTTGGCCTGAGCCAGCGCCAGCAGCGGCGCAGCCAGCGCGCACAGCAGGTGGCGGCGAATCAACCGGAGCGGCGCCATGGCCCTGACTTCAGAGGAAGCTGACGTGGAACACCATGTTGGCGATTGCGGCCAGGCCGATCAACAGCAGCAGGCCGGCGGCGATCAGCGTCATCGATGGCGGAAACCCGCTCTGCCCGTGGATCAGGCCCTCGGCGGTCATCGCCTCGCGCAGCCGGCGCAGGCCGACCATGAACATCACGTGGTAGACGATGCCGATCACCAGCATCGCAATGCCCAGCGACACCAGCAACACGCCGAAGTGGCGCGCCGGTGCCGAGCCGGTGAGCAGCTGGTGGTCGGCCAGTTTCTGGAACACCTGGTAGATCGTGAAGCCGAACGAGATCAGCGACAGCGACGTGCGGATCACCGACATCAGCGTTCGGTCCGCGCTCATGCGCGTGCGCTGGAACGACATGCCGGTGCGGCGCATCGACATGTCGGTGCGTTCGGTGGAGAGATCCGTGCGATACATCGACAGGTCGGTGCGGTGCTCCGACAGCGCGGTGCGGTGTTCCGACAGCGCCGTGCGGTGCGTCGACAGGCGCGTGCGGTGCTTGGACAACTGGACCGACGCGACACCGGAGTCCGACTCGTCGACGGCCGGAATCGGCGGCACCGGTTGCTCGGTGGTGCGCTCGGGGCGCAGCGGTCGCTCGGGCATCAGTGCCTGGTTGCGCATGGTCTCATCTCCGGCGGTCATCACGGTTCCTGCGGGGTTTGCGGCAGCGCGGCCTCGTGCGCGCGCCAGCGCCACTTCACGTAGGGCCCGGTGACGACCGAGGCCACGATCAGCGTCAGCAGCACGGCAGCCATCACACCGGGCTGGTCGACCGCATTGTGGGTGATTGCCAGGGCCACTGCCGGGTGGCGCGCCGCGGTGGCCATCGCCAGCGCGCTGCGGTTGTCCGGGTCGGGGCCGCCCAGGACGTGGCCGACGGCGAGCCCGACCAGCGCGAACACGATCATCGTCACCACGGTGAAATTGCCCAGCAGCGCGAGCACCGGCGACCACTCCTTCACCAGGATCGGTATCAGCGCGACCACCAGCACTCCGGTTGCGGCCAGCGACAGCGGATGGTCGATCCTGCCGGCCAACGCCGGCGCCACGCGCCTGAGCAGCATGCCGGCCAGCACCGGCAGCAGCATCGAGGTGCCGACGATGCCGGCCACACGAAGTGGGTCCACGTCGATGGGGCGGTCGAAGACGCGGCCCAGCACGTGCGCGGCCACCGGCACGTACACGATCGCCACCAGCGCGGTGAGCACCAGCAGGCCGATCACGTAGGACGATTGGCCGCCCGCCTTGATCTGCTTGCCGGGCAGGATCGGCGGCACCGGCGACAGCGCCGACGCAACCAGCGCCGCTTCGACGGCCGGATGCAGGTCGAACACGATCGCGATGCCCACCGCGAGCAGCGGCATCACAACGACCATCGACAGCAACGAGCGGGCCATCAGGCCCGGCCTGCGTAGCAGGTAGACGACGTCGTCGAAGCGGGCGTTCAGCGCGACGCAGAAGATGACGATCGCCATGCTCAGCTGGATCGCCAGGCCGATCAGATTCGCCAGGGTCATCGCGGTGCTCAATGGCCGCCAGCATCGTCGCACCGGCAGTGCCGGCAAATTGGACCAAGGTCCAATAGGGCACGGCGGCTCAGCTGCCTGTGTTCCCGGGGCAATGCCGTGCCGGAGTGAATGGGCCAGGCAAAATCACTTTCGGCGTAGGGGTGTCAAACAGGCGGCGGTCCGTCTTGATACGCTGCAAGCCCGTCGCAGGATCGCACGCCTGTGCTGCAACCGGGAGGCAACTTGGGCCAGCTCCATCCGCTATCGCCGAACGACGACCGGCAAGTGCCACCGCAGGTACTCCTGGTCGACGACGACGCCACGGTGCGCCGTGCGCTGGCGCGGCTGCTCGGCGCGCAGGGATATGCGGTGTCGACGTTCGGCAGTGCCGAGACGTTTCTGGCCCAGCACGATCCCCTCGCCTGGGGCTGCATCGTGCTCGACGTGGCGATGCCGGGCCTGAGTGGGCTGGCACTGCAGCAGACGCTGCAGGAGCGCGGCAACCACATGCCGATCATCTTCCTCACCGGCACGGCCGACGTGCCGATGTGCGCACAGGCGATGAAGCGCGGCGCGTTCGACTTCCTCACCAAACCGGTGGACGACGCCGTGCTGTTCCCGACCGTCGAGCGCGCGCTGCGGCGCGACGCCGAGCTGACGCACGAGCGTGCGCAGCGCGCGGCCACCGAGTCGCGCCTGGCCACGCTGACCGCCCGTGAGCGCGAAGTGCTCGCGCATGTGGCGGCCGGGCGGTTGAACAAGCAGATCGCGGCCGACCTCGGTACCGCCGAAAAGACCATCAAGGTGCACCGCGCGCGCGGCTTGGAGAAGATGCGGGTGCGCTCGGTCGCGGAGCTGGTGCGCATGATGGACCGCGCGCACCGCCCCCCACCTGACGCGGCTTGATCCCGCGCGCCGGCCGGCGCGGCTGGCGTGTCACCGCTCCCGACCACGGCCTCATGGGACCAAGGTCCCATTGTGCGGACCCATGGGAGGTTTAGCGTAGCCCGCATGGTCAGGCCTGCGCCCCTCGTCGCGATCGTCGATGACGAAGAGTCGGTGTGCAGGGCGCTCAGCCGCCTGTTGCGGGCAGCGGGCTTCGCGGTGGAAGCGCATGCGTCCGGTGAAGACTTCCTGCGCTCGGTGGCGCTGAGGCCGCCGGATTGTGCGGTGCTCGACCTGCGCATGCCGCACGTCGGCGGCCTGGACGTGCTGCGCGCACTGCGACACGCCGCGTCGCCGGTGCCGGCACTCATCCTCACAGGCGACGACTCTCCCGGGAGCCGCGCCCAGGCGTCGGCGTACGGCGTGCACGCCTACCTGCGCAAGCCAGTGGACGAGGCGGTCCTGATCAAGGCGATCCACGGTGCGCTGCGTGGCCGCGTAGCCGAGGCCTGAGCCGGCGGAGGTGCGGTCATCGGAAGTTGACAACGGCTCACATGTGCACCACGCGCGCATCGTTTCCGCTGCCGTCGATTCGCACGCGGTCACCGACCTTGAAGCTCGGGTCGCTCGGCTGCGTGATGGCGACCGAAGGGCCGCTGTCGAGTTTGACGATGATGTGTTGACCCTGTCGCCGATCGCTGGTCTTGCTCTGCACCTTGCTGCCGGCCACGCCCCCTCCGAGCACACCTGCCACGGTCGCCACGTCGCGCCCGGTGCCGCCACCGAACTGATGCCCGATCACGCCGCCCGCCACGGCGCCGATGATCGCGCCGAGACCGAGCTGCGCGTCGCCGTCGATTGTCACGGTTTCGATCTGCGCGATCCGGCCATAGCGAACCTCCTGCTCGGCAGGTGGTGAAGCGCACGCCGCCAACAAGAGAAGCGGGGAAACGAGCCAAGACCAGGAGCGGACCATGGTGACACCTCGTATCGAGCATCCGGCATCAATGCTTGGGCATCCTGCGATGCGCAACGAGCCGGGCCAATTGGACCAAGGTCCAATGCCGGTCCGACCGGAGCCCCGACCGGGGGGTCCGCGGCGAACTCAAATCCCGGGCATCATCGGTGGCAGAGGTAATCGGATGAAGGCGGCACCTTGGGTCACGATGGCCACCCACCGCTGATCTCGGCGATGTTGCCGGCGCGGCAGCAGCAGCGCCTCGCGTTCAGCGTGATGGCGGCGCTGCTCGTGGTGTTCGTCGTGACGCTGCCCTTCAGGCAGCTCGACCTGCCGCCCCAGCCCGCATTCATCCCGGTCGTCGACACGATCCTGTTCCTGAACGACCTGGTCACCGCGGTGCTGCTGTACGCGTTGTTCTGGATCACACGCACGGCGGGCCTGCTGGTGCTGGCCAGCGGCTACCTGTTCGCGGCACTGATCATCGTGCCGCACGCGCTCACCTTCCCGGGCGCGTTCGCGGAGCGCGGCCTGCTCGGTGCCGGGCTGCAGAGCACCGTGTGGCTGTACATCTTCTGGCATCTCGCGCTGCCGCCGGCAGCGATCGCTTACGCGCTGCTCAAGGGCACACCGCTGAGGCTGCCGGCGGGGCACGACTCACCGGCACGGGTGGTCGTCGGCTGCGCCACCGGTGTGGTCGCGCTCGCGGTGGTGTTGACCTGGCTCGTCACCGCCGGCGAGCGCTGGCTGCCGCCGATCATGATCGACGCGCTGCGCGCCAATCGGCTGTGGGAAGACGTGGCGGCGCCACCGATCCTGGCGTTGAGCCTGCTGGCGATCGTGCTCGTCTGGCGGCGACGCTCGTCGGTGCTCGACCTGTGGCTGCTGGTGGTGCTGTGGGCGTGGTTCATCGAGACGTTGCTGCTCAGCATGACCTCGCAGCGCTACAGCCTCGTGTGGTACGTCGGGCGCTTCTTCGGCCTGCTGTCGTCGTGCTTCGTGCTACTGGTACTGCTGTCGGAGTCGACCATGCTGTATGCGCGGCTCGCGCTGTCGGTGGCCGCGCGCGAGCGCGAGCGCGAGAGCCGACTGCTGTCGATCCAGGCGGTGGCCGCGGCGATCGAACACGAATTGAAGCAGCCGCTCACGGCCATCGTCGCCGATGCCAACGCGGGGCGGCTCTGGCTGCGGCGCGCGTCGCCGGAGATCGAAGAGGCCGTCGAGTCGCTGGAGGCGATCGCCAGCGAGGCGCATCGGGCCAGCGACGTGGTGCATGCGCTGCGCGAGGTGTTCAGCAAGGACCATCCCCCTGGTGTGGCGCTCGATGCCAACCGGCTGATCCGCGAAACGGTCGCGCTCGCGCGCGACGAGCTCGCGGGCCTGCGCACGGTGGTGGAACTCGACCTGGCGCCGCAGCTGCCGCCAGTGCCGGCGCGCCGTGGCCAGCTGCAGCAGGTGCTGCTGAACCTGCTGACCAACGCCGCCGAGTCGATGAGCGGCCTGACCGACCGGCCAGCGGTGGTGCGGGTGACGTCGCGCGTGCTCGACGCGCAGCGCGTGCAGCTCACGGTGTCCGACTGCGGCACCGGCATCGATGAGGCGTTGCGCGAGCGCGTCTTCGACGCGTTCTACACCACCAAGGCCAACGGCATGGGCATGGGGCTGGCGATCTGCCGCTCGATCGTCGAGGCCCACGGCGGCACGCTGTCGGTGTCGCCCGTCGTGCCGCACGGCTCGGAGTTTCGCATCGTGCTGCCGCGCGAGCCGTGAAGGTGATTGCGGATGACGGAGGGGTCCATCGGCGCAGATCGATGCCCATGCAGGGTGTGTCGGAGTTGCCGGAGAACAGCAAATGCCGCGGACCGCAGGCCAGATCACGATCCTGAATCGGCAGAGCCGACCTACTTGTTCAGGATGAAGTTGGCCTGCAAGCGCACGAACCAGTCGCCCGTGGAATCGGGACGGACCACGTTGCGGCCGCCACCGATGATGTAGTTGACCGGCACGAAGCCCGCTGGCTTGGTGAGGATCGAATACGTGGCGCCTAGCGGCACGGTCCAGCGGTTGCTGGAATCTTGTTTCCAGTTGGCGACGATGGTGCCGGTGTAGGCGATCGCGTGCTGTGCGTCGAGCCGGTAGTTGATGATCGGCTGGATCTGCATCTGGTTCACGCTCGCGCGGTCATCGGCCCCGGCAAACGACCACAGCTGTGTAACCAGCGCGCCGAGCGACCAGCGGCCTTCCTGTTGCAGCGCGACCACCGCCGGGCCGAGCGCCCATTTGCCGGTGCCCAGGCGCTCGTCGCTGGCGGTGCGCAGCTGCAGCATCGGACCCGCACCCCAGATCAGGCCGCCCGAGGCTGCGGGCGAGAAGAAACCTTCGTAGACGATGTCACCCAATCCGCTCTCGCGGTCTTGGCCGGGTGCCGCCGCCGGGTTGGACAGCACCGGCACGATCAGCCGGTGGATCAGGCTCCAGCCGCCGCCGATCCGGGTTGGATACACGGGCTGGATGTTCAGCGTGTGCTGGGGCCGCTCGTAGGGCCCGGTGTGCAGCGTCGTCGTGAACTGCATCGGCACCGTGATCAGATCGGACACCGGGTTGGCGAGCTTCTTCTGCAACGCCTCGTCGTCGTCCGCGGCCGCGGCACACAGCGAGCTCAACAGCATCGGCGCGGCGACGAGGTGGACTACCAGGCTGCGGATCGGATCGCGGTCCATGCACGTCTCCCGAGCGTACCCACCTAGATGGGCTCGAAGCCCGGCAACGGCCACGTGCGATCGAAGTACGCCTCGGTCGGCTGATAGAAGCGGAAATACGCAATCCAGCTGCGCCCCGGCATGGTCCCCCCGGATCGCTCGGCACCGCCGAAAAACTGTCCATCTGTCCGACAGCCAAAACCCGACCACCGCCTTCGTCCGCCAGCGCCGCCGGGGGCGCTCCAGCAAAGCGGGAAAGTCGCGAGCACGCTGCTAAAAAGCCTGTGAATGCCGCGCATACGACACCTATTCACCGAGGATCGGCCATGCTCGCGGGCCCGCGCGTCACGGTCTATTGGACGTTGGTCCCATGACCGTTTGTGGCCGTCGCTGACAGCCGTTGGCCCCGCCGGCGTCCGGTCGTATTGGACGAAAGTCCAATATCGACATTCGCGCGACCTCACTAGGGTGACCCCTTCGCCAACCACTGGTGGAGCGCCCCGTGCCCAGACCGTTCAAAGGCGTCATCAAGCTCGACATCCGCGAGTCGAAACCCGACTGGCCGTCGTTCCTCGACCCCAAGGCTAAGAAGGATTCGCCGAACGTGCTGGTGATCCTGTACGACGACACCGGCTGCGCAGCGTGGTCGACCTATGGCGGTCGCATCCAGATGCCGACGCTCGACCGGCTGGCGAAGAACGGGCTTACCTACACGCAGTGGCACACCACCAGCGTGTGCTCGCCGACGCGCTCGTGCTTCCTCACCGGGCGCAACCACCACAGCAACGGCTTCGGCACGATCGCCGAATCGGCGGCTGGGTTCCCCGGCTATGCGGGCCACATCCCTCCGGAGAACGCCACCATCGCCACCGTGCTGCGCGACGCCGGCTACACCACGCTCTGGATCGGCAAGAACCACAACGTGCCGGTCGACGCGTTCGACATCGGCGCCAACCGCAAGCACTGGCCGCTCGGCCTCGGCTATGACCGCTTCTACGGCTTCATCGGTGGCGAGACCAATCAGTGGTATCCGGAACTGATCGAGGACAACCATTTCGTCGAGCAGCCGTCGTTCCCCGAGGATGGCTACCACCTCTCGAAGGACCTCGCCGACAAGGCGATCCAGTTCATCCGCGACACCAAGCAGGCGCGGCCCGACAAGCCCTGGTACCTGTGGTACTGCCCGGGAGCCAACCACGCGCCGCACCACGCGCCGCAGGAGTACATCGACAAGTACAAGGGCAAATTCGATGACGGCTACGAGGCCTACCGCGACTGGGTGCTGGCGCGAATGGTCGAGCGCGGCATCCTGCCCAAAGGCACGGACCTAACACCGATCAACCCGATGAGCGAGGGCACCTTCATCGAGGCCGACTCGGCGCGGCCGTGGAACACGCTGTCGGCCGACGAGAAGAAGGTCTTCGCCCGCATGGCCGAGGTGTACGCCGGCTTCTCGGAGTACACCGACGTGCAGATCGGCCGCGTGATCGACTACCTCGAAGAGTCGGGGCAGCTCGACAACACCATCGTCCTCTACTGCGCCGACAACGGCGCCTCGGGCGAGGGCAGCCCCAATGGCTCGGTCAACGAGAACCGCTTCTTCAACGGCTACCCCGACGACATGAAATCCAACCTGGCGATGCTCGACAAGCTCGGCTCGCCCGACACGTACAACCACTACCCTACCGGCTGGGCAGTGGCCTTCAGCACGCCTTACCGCATGTTCAAGCGCTACTCGCAGTACGCCGGAGGCACCTGCGACCCGTTGGTGATCCACTGGCCCAAGGGCATCAAGGCGAAGGGTGAGTACCGCCACCAGTACCACCACTGCACCGACATCGTGCCGACGATCCTCGAGTGCTGCGGCGTGAAAATGCCCGCGGTGGTGAACGGCGTCAAGCAAGCGCCGATGGCCGGCGTGTCGATGCGCTACAGCTTCGACAAGCCCAAGGCGCCGACGCGCAAGCAAACGCAGTACTACGAGATGCTGTCGACGCGCGGCATCTGGCACAAGGGCTGGAAGGCGGCCACTGAGCATGGACCGATGATCGACAAGGGCCAGTTCGAGAAGGACCGCTGGCAGCTCTTCCACACCGACGTCGACCGCTCCGAAGCGCACGACGTGGCGGACAAGTACCCGGCCAAGGTCAAGCAACTCGCCGCGCTGTGGCTGTCAGAGGCGAAGAAGAACAATGCGTTGCCGCTCAACGACTACGGCGTCGTCGGCATCCACGCACTCGAGTACAAGGTCGAACCGCCGGCCGATGGGCGCTACGTGTACTACCCCGGCACCACCGAGGTGCCCGAGGCCTCGGGCGCCCGCACGCTGGGTGTGTCGTTCAAGATCGCCGCCGAGGTCACGTTCACCGACAAGACCGAGGGCGTCATCGTGTCGCAGGGCTCGCGCTTCGGTGGCTACACGCTGTTCGTGAAGAACGGGACGCTAAGCTTCGTCTACAACTTCCTCGGCATCCCGCCGGAACAGAAGCTGTCGTGCCCGGCGCCGAAGTCGGGCAAGCACATCGTCGGCGTCGAGTTCGCCAAGAAATCGATCAGCAAGCTCAACGAGGCCCTCGGCACGATGACGCTGCACGTCGATGGCAAGGCGGTGGACAGCAGCGACTTCCGCACGCAGGGCGGGCACTACTCGCTGGCGGGCGAGGGCTTGGCCGTTGGGCGCGACACCGGCGATCGGATTTCGAAGGAGTATTCGACCCGGTTCCCGTTCAAGAACGGCGAGATCGCGAAGGTCGTCTACGACGTGGGTCAAGACAGCTACATCGACCTCGAGCGTCGGATGGCGGCGGCCATGGCGCGGGACTGATAGACAACTGGGGTGTAGGTGTCGGGGGACGCGCGAGCGTGTGCTCTGGGTCTCGACAGGAGACGATGGCAATGGTCTGCCACCGGGTCAGAAGCGGTCGTTCGCGGAACGACCTCGACTGTTGAGCGCCTGAAGTCGGACCAAGGTCCAAGTTTCAGCGCCGCCCCGCACCGCAAAGTTGTTCGAGCAGCGGAGAGCGACAAGCATGGCAGCAACGAAATCCAGCAGCAGCGGCTTCAAGGGCGGTTACCCCGCCGCGGCGACGGTGCAACGCGCCTATGACGAGGCCGACCTGAATCGCGCGATCCAGGCCTATCGCTTCTTCTACCCCACGGTGTCGATCGTGGGCACCTGGAAGGGCAATCTCAAAGGCGGCGTTGTGCCGAACAAGGTGTTCGCATTGCTGGAAGGCACACCGAATCAACTCGTGTTCACGCCGAACTCCGATACGCCATACGCCGGCGTGGCGCTCGACCTGAGCATCGGGCCGATCGTCGTCGAGTTCCCGCCGGGACCGTTGATGAGCTCGACCAACGACTTGAACCAGCTTTGGGTGATGGACGCCGGCCTGCCGGGTCCAGACAAGGGAAAAGGTGGCAAGCACCTTCTGCTCCCACCGGGCTGGAGCGGAGAGGTCCCAGCGGGCTACTACGTGGGCAGGCCGACCACCAACCGCGTGCTGATGCTGCTGCGCGCGATGCCGACGCCCGGGGGACCGTCGCCCAACGAACTGATGCAGACGGTGAAGGTCTATCCGCTGGACCGTGGAATTGCCTGGCAGGAGCCGAAATGGCTGCAGCTCAAGCGCGGTGACTTCACACCGCTGAAGTGGGAAGACAACCTGCAGTACTGGAAAGAACTGCACGAACTGATCGACACCGAACCGCATTACGCAGGCTATCGCAGCCTGTATGGCGAGTTGGCCGAACTCGGTATCGCGAAAGGCCAACGCTTCGCGCCAAACGCGCGCATGAAGGGCATCCTGACGAAGGCTGCACAGATCGGCAACAGCATCATGCGCGTGCAGTCGTTCGCCGACCGACGGCCCGAGCGCATCGTGTGGAAGGATCGCAAGTGGGAGTGGGCGGTGCTGCGGCCCGAGAATGGCACCTTCGACGCCGAGCACTACACCGATCTCTATGCGCGCGAGAAGTGGTTCTTCCAGGCGCAGATCGAGTCGCCGGCGATGTTCTCGCGCGCGCCGGGCGCGGGCTCGCTGTATTGGCTGGGCGTGCGCGACAAGAGCGGCGCCTACCTCGACGGCGCGCAGTCGTACAAACTCGTGGTGCCGCAGCCGGTGCCGGCCAAGCTGTTCTGGTCGGTCACGGTATATGACGCGCTCACCCGTTCAGAGATCGCGACCAAGCAGAAGAGTGCAGCACTGCGCTCGATGTTCGAACTCAAGGGACTCGACAAGGAAGCCAGCGTCACGCTTCACTTCGGCCCCAAGCTGCCCAAGGGTGTGCCGCAGACGCAGTGGATTCAGACGATTCCCGGGCGTGGATGGTTCGTCTACTTCCGCATCTACGGCCCGGGACAGTCTGCCTTCGACGGCAGCTGGCGGCCCGAGGACTTCAAGAAGAACAGGTAGGACGCGGGGAGTTGCGATGAACGTCCGTTCGACCTTGTCGATGACCGCTAAGGGTCGTGAGCTCCTGTTCACGCGGCGAGGGAGCGTTAGTGGCCAGCATCGCCCGGAGACGCGCCACGAGTGCTCAGTGCTCAAGATGGCTGATCAAGGTACCGAGCACTGGCCGGCTTTTTCTTGGCACCGCCGCCTTTGCACGACGGCTCTCTTCGGGAAGACCGCTTGTTGTTTTCGCCGCCGGGCGCGGGAACCCTCCGCGCAGTATCGAGTCGATCTCGCCGCCTAGCCTTCGCCACGCCTCGCGCGTCTCCGCCATGTACTCGTGCGTCAAGTAATGCCGCCGCACCTTGCTGCCGGCCAACACGTGGTTTTGGCATCGGTCGATCACGACCGGCGACACGCCGAGCGCT
>Ga0335084_10005583_pt1 | contig 12453 bp, 12 predicted proteins | sample Lox_Sample_44_FD_206721 | JGI IMG/M metagenome (GOLD analysis project Ga0335084, IMG submission 206721) | Soil microbial communities from Loxahatchee National Wildlife Refuge, Florida, United States - Lox_Sample_4.4 | ecosystem: Environmental > Terrestrial > Soil > Wetlands | place: USA...
GTACCCATTGTCATTACCATGGAGGGTCAGGAGAAGGCCTATGAGACTGTGGTGAATATGGAGAACAGGCAGCTTGATCTTAAAATCTCTTTGCCTTCCCGTCCTTTGAGGATTGATGTGGACCCCCAGTTTGATCTCTTCCGCAGACTAAAACGGGAAGAAGTGCCTCCCGCCATATCCCAGGCATTGGGTGCGAAAAGGATGGTGGTAATCCTTCCTTCTTTAGAAAAAGGACACCTGCTGAGTGCATACCGGAGACTGGCCAAAACCATGGGAAGTTCAGGACCTGATGAGATTGAGGTGAAGCTCGACACGGAAATAGAGAAACTCCCTCCAGACAGCGCAGTTGTCATTATGGGGTGGGAGAACCGCTTTCTCAGCTCCATGGTGTCAGCCCTTTCTCCCCATGGAGTGGCCATCAATCAAAGGGGCATACATATCGAAAAAACCGAAATACCGCGTGAAAATCATTCTGTGGTGCTGACTGCAAGAAACCCTCAAAATAAGGACCTATGCTGGATGTTCATTGCCTCTGACAAGGCAGAAGCACTCAAAGGGCTCGGTCGTAAGCTTCCCCACTATCACAAATACAGCTATCTCGGCTTTGAAGGCGATGAGCCGGAAAATGTTGCAAAGGGACGATGGCCTGTGCTTGAGTCACCCATGACCGCATTTTTCACAGGCAAGGACGGTAAACTTGGAAAGGTGGCGATGGGAATTCTGGCGCCAAGGAAGCCGCTGGCAGAGCTTCCCTCAGCCTTCTCAGGAGAAAGGATGATGGAGACGATCAGGTTTCTCTCGGGCGATGAGCTTGGAGGCCGCGGATTTGGATCAAAGGGACTGGACGTTGCAGCAGAATATATTGCAGACAAATTCAGGCTGGCAGGTCTCAAACCCGCAGGTGATAGGGAAGCAAGCTATTTTCAGATCTGGGAGGAGATGGCCGGTTCCCCTATGCAGAAGACGGTCATGAGGAATGTGATAGGGGTGATTCCTGGCAAGAAAAAAGAGCTGGAAGGACAGAGCATAGTGGTGGGTGCCCATTACGACCATCTCGGTCTTGGATGGCCAGACGCGAGAGAAGGAAATAAAGGGAAAGTACATTACGGCGCTGATGACAATGCGAGCGGTGTGGCAGTGCTTCTGGAGCTTGCCGGTGTGCTGGGCAAAGGCATGAGTCCTGACCGCACGGTGGTATTTGTCGCATTTGCGGGAGAGGAGACGGGAAAGAGAGGGTCGAGATATTATGTTGCAAACCAGAAAAACTATCCTGCAGATGCATGTATCGGGATGCTGAATCTTGATACCGTGGGGCGCCTGGAAAAAAGAAAACTCCTTTTGCTGGGAGGCAGCAGTGCGGGGGAGTGGGTTCACATCCTCAGAGGTGCCGGATCTGTCGCAGGGGTTGAAGTGGAGATGGTCTCCGAGGAGCTTGATTCGAGCGACCAGACATGTTTCCATGAAGCAGGAATTCCCGCAGTACAACTTTTTACAGGACCACACCCTGATTATCACCGTCCCACTGACACTGCAGACAAAATAGATTCTGAGGGACTTGAGAAGGTTGCTTCAGTGGCCAGAGAGGTGATTGAGTATCTTGCCAATGCCGAAAAGCCGCTGACCATGAGCATAAAGACAGGAAGGGATTCTGGCTCAGCTTCAGGAGGAGAGAGGGCAGTCACCATTGGTACCGTCCCTGATTTCAGTTACAGCGGGAAAGGGTATAGAATCTCGGGTGTAGTGTCGGGCTCACCGGCAGAGACCGGAGGATTAAGAGAGGGAGACGTAATCATTAAGGTTGACTCCTGGCCTGTGGAAGGTCTTAAAGATCTCTCTGGTGTCCTGAAGTCACTCACACCTGGCACACGGGTCTCCATCACGTTCCTAAGGGACGGAAAAGAGATGACAGCAGGGGCATCGGTGGTGAGGAAATAAAATGGCCTGAGTGAGAACACGGAGACTTGTCAGAGATTATTTTTTTGAGCGGTTCTGGTTGCGTTTTTTTAACTTCTTCTTTTTTGGCAACAGACTGGGATTGAGAATTCCCTCCTCCTCCAGCACTTTCCTGTGGAAGTCGCACTCAAAGCAAAGATGACTTTGGCCGGTACAGGGACCTTTAGGATTATAGAGGGAATACGAACCCACAACTGCCCAGCATATCCTTCCGGCATTCGTCCCCTCATTGATTCCATCCGCATAGGGATGGGTGGCCACAGGGCATACGCCAAGTTCCTTCACTTTTTTGCCACCCAGCTCTCTCCCGCATTTCAAATATTCCCAACAATTCAACTTCCGTGGCATGAGAGTTCGTTACCTTCCCTCTTTGTTTTGGCGAGAATAGTTCCAGAAAATCCCCTAGATAGAACTTTTAGCACAGGGAAGACAGAGGGGTCAAATTAATAAAACAAATCAGCTTATATGATTTTTTTAACAAGGAAAATGAAAGCTTTTGAGTTTCGTATCTTCCCGGGATTTCTTTCCCGTTGCTTGAATGGGTAAAATAAATAAAGTGAACGGAAAGGCCTTTGTCCATCATGACGGTGCGCTGGGAGATGTGCTCCTTTCCCTTCCCTGTATTGGCGCTATAAGGGATAATTCGGATCTTGTCCACCTGGCCGGGCCACCGGATGTGGCTGAACTGCTGAAGAAGAGTGGGTATGTTCATGAAACATCCCCTGCAGGGAGCGCGCTCTTTACATCCCTCTATGCAAATGAAATAGAGGGAGCAACATTGGATTTCCTTGAACAGTTCGACCATGCAGTGGTCTTTACCAGGGGAGGGGACTCTCTCTTCGCGGCTAATATTGGAAAAGTGATCTCCCGTACCGAAATCATTGTTACCATTCCCCCTGAAGGAGTGAGAAGTCATGTAGCACAATTCAGGCTGAACCAGCTTGCCCTTGGAGGAAAATCTGACAATCTGCACGAAGGACTTAGCATTTCCTCTCGGTACCTGGAAAAAGGGAAAGAATTCATTGTCCGTTCTTTCGGTAGCGAGGGAAGAGGGCCTCTGATGGTATTCCATCCAGGAAGCGGATGTAAAAGAAAATGCTGGCCACTGGAAGATTATTTCAGACTGGTCGAGAAGTTGCTGAATCGCCGGGCCTGCCGGATTCTTTTCCTCACAGGTATTGCTGAAGAGCCTGAAGTAGCGGATGGTATCCATGGCTTTGCGCACGGGCACAAAAACGTGGTCCATATCAGAAACGAGCCACTCATTATGGTTGCGAGCATCCTGGCCAATAGTGAACTCTATGTCGGAAATGATTCAGGGATTACCCATCTCGCTGCTGCTACAGGCGGAAATGTGATAGTCCTCTTCGGGCCTACAGACCCATTTCTCTGGAAACCCCTTGGTGCAGGAGTTCAGGTCATTTCTACGGGAATTTCTGATAATTCTCTGACAGGGCTGAGTGTGGACGAAGTATATAAGCGGGTGACTTTTCGTCTTGAGGAGGCGGCACAGGAATGCTCGTTATGAATCTAATTATCTCCTTAACGCTATCCGCGCTTTTTTCAGCATGGAATGGGGCAGATACGATGATTTGGCCAGTCTGAGGGCATCCTTGTCAAGGTCCTGTTCAAAATTCAGGAATCTGTATTTTGGGGGCAAAATCCCGGCAAAGTTATTGAACATGTATTGATAAATCCCCTTAAACTTTTTTCGAGCCTTGGCAAAATGGAGTGCAAAGGTCTCTTCGTTCAACTCTTCACCTACAATAAATCCAGCGGGTTCGTTCTCAGCATAATAGATGCCACCGCATAGGACGAGATCATCGTATCTCCTGAGCGCTTCAAGGCACGGGGAGTAGTCGGTCTCTGCCAAATCCTGTCCTGTGTCGTCCAGCCATCCATTCAGTACGGAGAGCGCATGGTTCAGCCGGTCATTGGTCAGTGGCAATGCCTTGTGGGCATACGTGGAAATGAATTGTTTGAGGAGATTTCTTTTTGAGTGGAGGTTCCTCCCCTTGTATGAGCTCATCTGCTCCACCGTATAGATGTAATCCATATCCCCTTGTTTGCAAGTGCACTCAAAGTCATCATGGCTAAAACACGTTAGCCAGGTCTCTGGAACGGGAAAGAGGAAATCCACAGTATGCATCATTGCCTTTATATAGTCAGGTTCCATGTTCCCAATGTCGACCGTGGGCATCAGATAGGCGTATCCGTCGTAAGACAGGCCTTTTATGAAGATTTCCCTGTCAAAGACCACCTGATACTTGTGGGCATGCCTGAAGAGATAAAGGTTCGGGAAGCTGTATTCTGCGATGGGGCAGTGGAGTTTCTTAAGCCTGTCATGGAGCAGTTCCATGTGTCTGAAATCAAGAGATTCAACGTGCATGGTGAAGTCCCATTCCTGCGCTAGACCCCTTTATCCAGATCACCCCACACATACTGAACCAGTGCGGTTGCTGCAATAGCAGCTGTCTCTGCCCTGAGGATGCGGTTTCCCAGGGACACGGGGAGAAAACCATTTGATTGAGTCAAGCGTGCTTCTTCCTTCGTAAAGCCGCCCTCAGGTCCTATGGAGATCATCAATGACCTGCATGCTCCCAGTGCGTCCCTGGTCTCGGAGAGGTTCATTCCTCCCCCTTCCCAGAAAAGGAGGCCCCTGGATTCGCTCAGGCGTTGGATAAAATGGGACGAAGGCGCAAAGACTTCTTGAAAAGGGATCAAATCGTGTATTCTGGGTACATGGCTTCTCCCGCATTGGCGCGAGGCGTCTTCTGCTATTTTTCTCCACCTTTGCCCTTTCCTTGTCTCCCTTAATTGTGATCGTTCGGTGGTCACCGGGACTATCTCGTTGATACCAAGTTCCGTGGTTTTTTGGATAACGAGGTCCATCTTCTCACCTTTGAGCACTCCCTGGATAAGGATCATATTGAGCTTTGATTCCGCGTCGTAGGGAATAATTCTGTTTACCCGGGCGAAAAGCTCCTTATTCTTGATGGCGATGATTTCCGCGCGATAGGAGAATCCCTTTCCATCAAACACCGTGATCTCGTCCCCCACACGGGACCTTAACACATTGATGAGATACCGGGCTTTTTCACCTGCAATATGAATGGTTTCAGGCCGTTCTTCTAATGGCAGAAATATGCGCGGCATGGAGGCCTATTTTTCGACGCCTGAAAAGATATCCTTGAGCTTGTCCTTGAAGGTTTTTGATGTTTTCTCCCCGTCTATCTGGGCATATTCCTCGAGGAGCTCTCTCTGACGGGGGGTGATATGTTTCGGAATCTCAATATTCAGCACTATGATCTCATCCCCTTTTCCGTGGCCGCCGAGTTTGGGGATGCCTTTTCCCCTAAGGGTGAAGGTCTTCCCCGATGGGGTGCCCGGTGGAATCTTCAGATGCGCGGTGGCGTCAAGGGTGGGGACCTCTATCTCTGCTCCCAGGACAGCCTGTGGGAAGGTAATGCTCGTCTCATGGTAAAGGGTATTCCCTTTTCTCACAAAGAGCGGATGTTCCTTGATGTCGAGGACAATGTAGAGATCGCCAGGCGGCCCGCCATATACACCAGGCTCACCTTCCTCTGACATCCTCAGACGCGAACCGGAATCCACTCCTGCGGGAATCCTCACCGATATGGTATGGACGTTCTTCACTTTTCCATGACCTTTGCATGAAGGGCAGGGGTCGGTGATAATCTTTCCTGTGCCATGGCAGGAGCCGCATGATTTGGAAACGCTGAAAAAGCCCTGTTGAAACCTCACATGGCCGGCGCCTTTGCAGTGAGTACAGGTGACTGGTCCCTTGCCGGGCTTTGAACCAGAGCCGTTGCATGGAGAGCATGTTTCCCACCTCGGCACCTCAAGTGTCTTTTCAGTGCCAAACGCTGACTCTTCGAGGGTGATATCGAGGTCATACCTGAGGTCGTTCCCTTTTGTGGCCCTCGGCCGCCGCTGCCCGCCGAAACCAAAGAAATCTCCGAAGATATCCTCAAAGATATCCCCAAAGCCTGCTCCGGTAAAGGCGCCAAATCCGGCACCCATGCCCTCTGTTGAGCCGTATCTGTCGTAGTGTGCCCTTTTCTCACCATCACTCAGGACAGAATACGCTTCATTTATTACCTTGAACTTCTCCTCAGCCTCCCGGTTACCCTGATTTCTGTCAGGGTGGTGTTTGAGTGCAAGTCCCCTGAACGCCTTTTTTATTTCAGTCTCAGTCGCATTTCTCGGGACGCCAAGGATCTCGTAGTAATCTTTCATTTCTCCTTCTTATCAACGTCCTCGAATTCCGCTTCCACCACATCCTCTTCTGGTTTTGCCTTTGCTTCAGGCCCTGCGGTCTGCGCACCTGCGCCTGCACCTGCAGCCTTGTAGATGTGTTCCGCGATCTTATAGGACGCCTTTGTAAGGTTTTCTACCGCGCCTTTTATCTCCGCGGCATCCTGGCTCGTCTCTTTTACCTTCTTGCATCTTTCCAGGGCCTCTTCAATTTCCCTCTTCTCGGTTTCTGTGACCTTATCTCCGTATTCTTTCAGGGACTTCTCCACGGTATAGACAAGGGTGTCTGCCTCATTTCTCGCTTCTGCCAGCTGTTTCTTCTTTTTGTCCTCATCTGAATGGGACTCTGCGTCACGTGTCATGTTCTTTATTTCGTCATCTGAAAGGCCGCTGGAAGCGGTTATCCTTATGGACTGCTCCTTACCTGTGCCCATGTCCTTGGCAGAGACATGGAGTATCCCGTTGGCATCGATGTCAAATGAGACCTCCACTTGCGGCACGCCCCTGGGTGCAGGCGGAATTCCCACGAGCTCAAACACCCCGAGGAGCTTGTTATCTCCAGCCATCTCCCTTTCACCCTGGTGGATCTTTATGGTGACCGCGGGTTGGTTGTCGGAGGCAGTGGAAAATATCTGGCTTTTCTTTGTGGGAATGGTGGTGTTCCTCTCGATGATCTTTGTGAAGATGCCGCCAAGGGTTTCGATACCCAGAGAGAGGGGAGTCACATCCAGGAGGAGGACCTCCTTGACCTCGCCCTTGAGGACTGCACCCTGGACTGCGGCCCCTACTGCCACCACCTCGTCCGGATTCACCGTCCGGTTCGGTTCCTTTCCGTAAAAGGACTGCACCACCTGCTGGACCTTCGGTGTCCGGGTCTGGCCTCCTACGAGTATTACCTCATCGATGTCTTTGGTGGCAAGGCCTGCATCAGCGAGGGCTAATTTGCATGGTTCAATGGTTTTCTCAATAAGGTCTCCGGTGAGTTGCTCCAGCTTTGCCCTGGAAAGTTTCATGAGCAGGTGCTTTGGGCCTGTTGCATCCGCGGTAATGAACGGCAGGTTTATTTCTGTCTCGGTGGCGGTGGAAAGTTCAATTTTCGCCCTTTCTGCTGCCTCCTTTAATCTCTGGAGAGCCATCTTGTCCTGCTTCAGGTCTATGCCCTGCTCTTTCCTGAACTCGTCCACCATCCAGTCCATGACCCTGAGATCAAAGTCGTCACCACCAAGGTAAGTGTCGCCGTTGGTGGACTTGACCTCTATTACCCCTTCCCCTATCTCGAGGACAGAGATATCGAAGGTCCCTCCGCCCAGGTCGTATACGGAGATCTTTTCTTCCTTCTTCTTGTCAAGGCCATAGGCAAGGGATGCCGCGGTAGGCTCATTGATGATCCTGAGGACATTGAGACCGGCGATCTTTCCTGCATCCTTCGTCGCCTGTCTCTGGCTGTCATCGAAATATGCGGGAACCGTAATGACCGCGTCAGTAACGGTCTCTCCAAGATAATCTTCTGCTGCCTGTTTCAGCTTCTGGAGTATCATCGCGGATATCTCGGGAGGAGAATACTTCTTTCCCCTTATCTCCACGTGCGCATCCCCATTGGAAGCCTCAACGATCTTGTAGGGAAGACGCTTCTTTGCATGGTCAACCTGTGGCGTATTGTATTTCCTGCCCATGAGACGCTTTATGGAGAATATGGTATTTTCCGGATTTGTGATGGACTGTCTCTTCGCTATCTGGCCCACCAGCCGTTCTCCTTTTTCTGTGAATGCAACCACCGAGGGAGTTGTCCTCGTTCCCTCCTGGTTGGGGATCACCACTGGTTCACCGCCCTGAACAACTGCAACGACCGAGTTTGTGGTACCGAGGTCGATACCGATCGCTTTAGCCATGTTATTCCTCCTTTGTGTCTTCGTTTATTTTAATTTTTGTTTCTGTCTCGGCGGCGGGCCCCTTTGACACCGCAACCATAGAAGGCCTCAGAACCTTGCCGTTAAACATGTATCCTTTCCTGAACTCCTCCACCACGGTCTTATCTTTCATGTCAGTCCTTTCGACCTGGGACATGGCATGATGCACGGATGGGTCAAAGGGCTTGCCTGTGGCAGGTATGGGAACAAGGCCGAACTTTTCGGTGACCCTCTGGAATTCCCTCAGGGTTATCTCCACACCCTTTACAAGGGCCTCAGATACATTATCCGCTGAATGCTTGAGCGCCATCTCGAGATTGTCTATTACCGGAAGAAGATGGTACAGGATATCCTCATTACTGTACTTAATAAGATCTTCTTTCTCTCTCTGCGCTCGCTTTTTGTAATTATCGAACTCGGCATAGAGCCTGAGATACTTATCGTTTAATTCCGCAAGCTCCTGCTGCAGTGGCTGTTTTTCTCCACCTTTTTTCGGCTCCTGGAGTAGCGGGGTCTCTCCCTCTTGTTTCTCTGTCAATTCTTCGTTATGCAACATTTCCTCCTCGTCTGTGCTGTCTTCAGGCTGTGGACAAGGAACACGGGTATGGGTGATTACTTCTCCGAGAGAATCCTTGTAATGAATTTCGCAGTGGTATCCACTATAGTGATCACCTTCATGTAATCCATTCTGGTAGGGCCTATAATCCCTATAGTCCCCATAGGCTTATCACCTTCCCCATAGGAGGATACCACCACACTCAGCCTACTCATTTCTGAGGCCGCATTCTCGGAGCCTATCAATACCCTTACGCCCTCTGAGCGGGGGAGCATGTCCAGAAGCTTTATAATCAGGTGCTTGTCCTCAATAGCCTTGGATATCTCCCTTATTCTCTGGATATCCGAAAAATCCGGGAGTCCAAGGACTTCATGAAGTCCTGAGATAAATATATCGCCGGACTCGAAGGAGAGCGCCTCCCGGCATATCCTTATGGCCCTCGAAATAAGGGTATCACATACTGCCTTATCTCGGTGCATCTCTCTCAATACATTGGACCTTATCTCATCAAGGGTCAATCCCGTAAATTCGGAATTGAGGTACTCAGAAATTCTGTTCAAGTCATGCTGCGTGAGGTCGGGATTCAGCTGTATTATCTTGTTTTTTACAATCCCCTCATCTGTCATGAGTACAACCATTACCTGCCGCTCTTTGTACTTAAAAAGATTGATTCCCTTAAGTGTGGTATTATCGGGATTCGGGGGCAATGCAACCCCAAGGTAATGGGAGAAAGTCGAGAGGGTCCTGGAAGTCTCCTTCAAGAGTGCATTGACATCGGTCCTGATATTCTCAAGCTTTCGTATTATTTCATCCATGAGAGTTACGTCCGCGGTGCCCTCTTTTTGCGCAAGGTAGTCCACATAAAACCGGTATGCCTTGTCAGTAGGGACCCTCCCTGCCGAGGTATGTGGCTGGCTGAGGAAGCCCATATCCTCAAGGTCGGCCATTATATTTCTTATAGTTGCGGGAGAGAGGTTAAACGCATACTTCTTGGTGACAAAACGAGAGCCTACAGGATCAGGATTTGTGATATAACTTTCGACCACTGCCCAGAGTACCCTATAAATCCTTTCGTCAAACATTCTTTATATTTTCCGCCTTTAGCACTCTTCCCTAAAGAGTGCTAATCTAATTTACCAATTACCTTATGCCTGTGTCAAGATCAAGGTAACCCCTTACCATTGAAGCTTTCTTTTCATGAGCCTTTCGTACATCTTTTGGGGAAAGAAGCATTGCTGACGTACCTCATCCCTATTAGGGAGACTTTCTCCCTCACCACTTCTTTGTCCATCAGTATGTACGGGGGTATCTCGTCGCTGACAGCAATGTATTTCAGTACTTTATTCCAGGTGGTCTTATGAATAAATTTGGGAGTTATGTCCATTCGAGCCTCTCATCAAGGGTATAGGTCCGTTCTTGGAGCCTCGTATTTTTCAGTGAGGTTTTCTCGCCGCGAGCACCTTCTTCGCGATGGCACGTATGGCCTCAGACACGTTCTTGTTTTTTTCGAGAATAGCTATATCCTTAAGTCGGAGGCCGCTCACAAGAGTAATGCCGATCCCTGGCGGCGTCTTGGGGTTATTGACCAGTGCGAGGTTGATGGCATAGTTCTTCATCCATTCCCTGTTTTTGTGAATGGTGCGAAGTGCCTCTTCAGGGATATTTCGCGAATGGGCAACCAGTTCGACTTCGGTCTCTGTTATCTTTGGGTTCTTCAGCACTGTGAGCACGACCTCTTTATTGGTATCCTTCAGGAGGATGGAGCGTATTTCCTGTCCGCCCCTGAGCGCAAGGGCGATCCGCTCACCCACGGTGAGCTGTTGGATCTTTTGGAGGAGACCATGTTTGCGGCCTTCGTCCGCATGCCTTGGTTTCGCCGGTAATTGGGACGGGAGGCTGAGCTGTTTCCAGGCCGCTTCCTTTATCTCGGTGGGCACATTTGTACTATCGATAAGGAGTTTGAGGATCTCCGGTCTGTGCATATTGGATGCAAGGATTTCACGAAACACTTCATGGTCTGCTGTGTCCTCAATCAGGATTTCCAGGGCATCCGGCGAAGCTGCCGAAAGATCAAAGCCGATAAGCTTGGTCTCTTCCATTACGGCCTCCTTAGGTGCAGGAAATATTCTCGATTGCCCTTCTGACCTGGAACAGGTGACTGAAAGACTCCTTCAGTCGTTAAGCCCAACCCTTCCGCGAATTCCCGTACTGAATTCAACGCAACCCTTCTTTTTTCTTCTTCCCGCACAATGCCTCCCTTACCCACCTCGCCTCTGCCGACCTCAAACTGGGGCTTCACCAAGGCCAGTATTTCCCCTCCTCCCTTTACGAACTCCGTCACCTTCGGAAGAACCTTTTTGAGAGAAATGAATGATACGTCAATGGTCGCAATGTCTATCATATCATGAATTCTCTCTTTTTCGAGATACCGTATATTTGTCCGTTCAAGAAGGACTACCCTGGGGTCATTCCTGAGTGACCAGTCCAACTGACCGTAGCCTACATCTATGCAATACACCTTCAGTGCTCCTCTCTGAAGCATACAATCCGTAAACCCCCCTGTGGACGAGCCCACATCCATGGCAATGAACCCCATGAGGTTAATTCCAAAATGAAGGAGGGCAGCCTCGAGTTTGAGTCCGCCTCTGCTCACGTAAGGAATTTCTCCGTTTTTGAGTTCAATGGCCGCATTTGAATTCACCAGAGAACCCGCCTTTGTCACTGGCATGCCGTTCACAAGTACATTTCCCTTCATGATCAATGCCCTGGCTTTTTCACGGCTCGAGACCATGCCTTTTTCCACAAGCTGAATATCAAGCCGTTCCTTCATCGAAGTGTATCTTAAAGAAGCAATGGAAATGCTGCCTAATAAATAATTTAATCAATTATACCAGACATGAGGAGCATTTGTTCGGTTCTTGAGTGTCAGCCGGGAATGTTATGCGGTGTGTCTTTGGGAGGGGAGAGGAGGGTGGGGGATGTGTGCTGGGAAATTGAAACTGGTGAAGACGTATCTATGGGCATCGAAAGGTTCGACTGTCTAAGGCTTCATCCAGAAACCCACAGCGCCAATATCTAAATTAGGAATTTTCATTACTTCCTGAAATCGACGCCAGTTTCAAGTTTTTATAACTATTGGTTTCCCCTCCAAGTCCGTAAGATCAAGGTCAGATGAAGTGTGACATTTCCACTCACCGCTAAACAGTAATCAGAGATTGAACCTATTGAAGATTAACAGAAGAACTCTTGACTAACCTCCTGATACTAGAATCAATAAAAAAAAGGGAGCGGGTCTATTTCCGCTCCCTTTTGCCAGCCTCACACTCTATTATTGTGGGAGCCCTGGCAGTATACCGATTATATTCTCAAAATAGAGCCTATCAGCAGGATACATGGAAGCCTTTGCCCTAAGGCAAAGACTGGACTTAAAGATCGGGTTGAAGAAAGGTTGAGTACAATTATGCAGGTATGACCACGCGAAAGTCGAAACATTGGAGGGAGTATAAGTGGTCTGTGCAGAGAGTGTAACATCATGAACTACCAAATCCAACATTGCAAACCCTCTCTTCGGGTAACCTGCAAAGAGTGGAGCGCCGGGGAGGTAAGAGGCGACGTTGATTATATTGAGCTCGTTAGGTAGCGGTATTACAACTGACACGCAGTCCTCGGTTTCGTTGCAGATAAATCCCTGAAGCTGCACTGTCCTGGTCAAACCAGGATTTGTTTCCGATTGTATACGCGAAAGTATTATCCACCAGT
>Ga0335084_10005584_pt1 | contig 12452 bp, 13 predicted proteins | sample Lox_Sample_44_FD_206721 | JGI IMG/M metagenome (GOLD analysis project Ga0335084, IMG submission 206721) | Soil microbial communities from Loxahatchee National Wildlife Refuge, Florida, United States - Lox_Sample_4.4 | ecosystem: Environmental > Terrestrial > Soil > Wetlands | place: USA...
TCGGTGAGAGATTCGACCGTCGCGGGCGCCGCAACGTCGTCGTTGGCGGCCTGGGCTGCTAACCGCGACCCGAAGTACGAGTCATAGGTCGCTGCTTCCTTCATGCGCGAACGTGAACGGTATCTCGAGCCGTTCATCCTCTGTTCTCGCATCTTGGGCGTCAAGCATTTCGTCGTTGATCACCCCGTCGGCGATCTCGCGCAGGGCGATGACCGTCGGCTTGTCGTTTTCTTCCGCCACCAACGCGTCGGCGCCGCGCGCGAGCTGGCGGGCGCGGCGGGTCGCGACCATCACGAGCGAGAAGCGGTTTTCGACGTGGTCGAGGCAGTCTTCGACGGTGATGCGGGCCATCTGAAACGATCCGGTATCGCGAGGGCGGCGGAGTTTACTGGATGGGCTTGCCGTGTGACAAGAGATCCGCCAACAGCGCCGCGTGGCGACGCGCCTGTCGGACCGCGCGCAGCCGTTCGGCGCGGACGATCGCCTCGAGGTCGGCGACGGCGTCGTCGAAGCGATCGTTGACGATGACGTAGTCGTATTCGGCGTGGTGCGACATCTCGACGACGGCCTCGGCGGTGCGTTTGCGGATCGCGGCTTCGTCGTCTTGGCCGCGGCCGCGTAGGCGCTGATCCAGCGTCGCGTGCGACGGCGGCAGCACGAACAGCGTGATCGCCCCTTTGAACGAGCGGCGAATCTGCTGCGCCCCCTGCCAATCGATCTCGAGCAGCACGTCGTGCCCGGCCGCGAGTTCGCGTTCGACCATCGCCCGCGAGGTGCCGTAGCTGTTGCCGAAGACCGTCGCGTTTTCGAGGAAGGCACCCGCATCGCGCATCGATGCGAACGTCGGCGCGTCGACGTAGAAATAGTCGACGCCGTCGCGTTCGTTGCCCCGACGCGCGCGCGTCGTGTGCGAAATCGAGACGACGATGTTGGCGTCGCTCGCGACGAGCGCGTTGACGAGGCTCGTCTTGCCGGTGCCGGACGGCGCAGAGACGACCAACAAAAGACCGGGTTGGACGTCCGCGTTCATTCGATGTTCTGCACCTGTTCGCGAATCTGCTCGATGATGACCTTCAGATCGATCGCGCGCTGGGCGGTTTCGGCGAGGATCGACTTCGATGCGATCGTGTTCGCCTCGCGGTTCAATTCCTGCAGCAGAAAGTCCAGGTGGCGCCCGTGCGGGCCTGCCCGGGTGAGACTGTTGCGCGCTTCGGTGACGTGCACGCCGAGTCGGTCGAGTTCCTCCGTGACGTCCGAGCGCTGCAACAACAGAACCAGCTCTTGCTCGAATCGGTCTGCATCGACTGTCAGCGACAGTTCGCCGATGCGCGCGCGCAGGCGCTCGCGCTGCGTGGTTGCGAGGTTCCCGACGATGCGACGCAGGCCGTCGGCGATCTCGCCGATTTCGTCGAGCTTCGCGGTGATCAGGTCGGCGAGCAGCGTCCCTTCACGGCGTCGGTGGCCTTCGAGCGCGCCGAGCGCCTGCGCAAACGCGGCCGCGACGGCCGCTTTGGCCGCCTCGATGTCATGCGCGGGTTCCACCAAAACGCCGGGCCAGCGCAGCAACTCGAGCGGATCGGAGTGGGCGGCCTCCGGCGCGTCGCGGCGCAATTGCTCGATCGTCGCGAGCAGATGCAACAACACGGGTCGGTTGATCTCGAGATGCGCCGGACCGACGGCAGCGGACACACGCAGCGAGCAGTCGACCTTGCCGCGTTTCAGCTTTGCCCGCGCGACGTCGCGCAGCGGAAATTCCAGGTCTCGAAATGCATCCGGCAAGCGCAATTGCAGCTCGAGATAGCGATGATTGACCGAGCGAATCTCCCACTGCAGCGAACCGGAATCGTACGGCACGTCGACGCGCGCGAACGCGGTCATGCTGTGAATCATCTGCGCCATCAGCGAGGTGCGAACGGTTGCGCATTCTAACCCAACGCCGCGCGCGCCCGGCATCGCGGGAGGCGCGCGTATAATCCGCGCTCGCTCGACATTCGATGGAGATCAGCATGGCGGCTTCGACACCCGCGACCACCCCGCGACGCCCGAGCGGCCGTGCGCCCGACGAGTTGCGCTCGGTGCGCTTCACGCGGAAGTTCACGAAGCATGCTGCGGGTTCGGTGCTCGTCGAATTCGGCGATACGCGGGTGATCTGCACGGCGAGCGTCGAAGACCGCGTGCCGCCGTTCATGCGCGGCGCCGGCCGCGGTTGGGTGACGGCGGAATACGGCATGCTGCCCGGCTCCACGCATACGCGTTCGGAGCGCGAGGCCGCGCGCGGCAAACAGAACGGGCGAACCGTCGAGATTCAGCGCCTGATCGGACGGGCGCTGCGCACCGCGGTCGATGCGAAGGCGCTCGGTGAGCGGACGATCCGCATCGACTGCGACGTGATCCAGGCCGACGGCGGCACGCGCACGGCGTCGATCACCGGCGGATGCCTCGCGCTGCACGACGCCGTGCGCTCGTTGCCCGGCGTCGACTTCCAGCGAGCGTGGCGGCATTGGGTCGCCTCGGTGTCGGTCGGCGTATGGTCCGGCGTGCCGGTTCTCGATCTCGACTATGCGGAAGACTCGTCTGCAGACACCGACATGAACGTCGTGATGCTCGACGGCGGCGGCTTCGTCGAAATCCAAGGCACCGCCGAGCGCCAGGCGTTTTCGGATACGCAGTTGTCGGCGTTGCTCGCGCTGGCGCGCGCGGGAACGACCGAATTGTTTCAGCAGCAGCGCGCGGCGCTGGCGGTTGCATGACCGTGCGCGACCGATTGCGGGACCGATTCGTCGCAGCGATGATCGAGCGCGGCGTCTTGAAGTTCGGCGACTTCACGCTGAAGTCGGGCCGCAAGAGCCCGTACTTTTTCAATCTCGGTTCGATCGACGACGGCGCGGGGCTTGCGATGCTCGGCAGCGCCTATGCGCAAGCGATCGTCGAATCGGGTCTGCCGTTCCCGGACGTCGTCTTCGGCCCGGCGTATAAAGGTATTGCGATCGCAGTTGCCGCGGCTGCAGCGCTGCATACCGAGTACGGCCGCAACGTCGGCGTCGCCTATAACCGCAAGGAAGCGAAGACGCACGGCGAGGGCGGGGTGTTGGTCGGCCGCGCGATCCGCGGACGTGTGCTGATCGTCGACGACGTCATGACGGCGGGAACCGCGGTCAACGAGGCAGTCGCAATCGTGCGCGCCGCCGGCGGCGAAGTGAGCGGCGTGTTGGTTGCGCTCGACCGGCAAGAGGCGATCGCGCCGGGCGTGACGGCGGTCACACGAATGGCCGCGGAGCTCGAGGCGCCCGTCTACGCAATCGCGACGCTCGCAGATGTGATCGCGTACCTTGACAGTCATGGGGGGTACGCCGATTCTCTCGACCGGATTCGCGGCTATCAACGAGATTTCTGCGTCGCGTGAAAAAACTGCTAACAGGAAAACTGCTAACAGGGTTGTTGGTGTGCGTCGGCGCGATGCAGGCATCGGCCACACAGGGCCAGTACTATCGCTTCGAAAACGACGACGGCGTGATCGTCATGTCGAGTTCGATCCCGCCGAACCTGGTCCACAAGGGATACTCGATCGTCCGTGAGGACGGCACCGTCGTCAAAGTGGTACCGCGCGAGTTGACGGCCGCGGAAATCGAGCAGCGCAACCGCGAGGAAGCCGAGCGCAAGCGGCGCGAGCAGGACGGCGAAGCGCAGCGTCACCACGACGAAGACTTGATGAAGCTGTACGCATCGCCGCGCGATGTCGAAGAAGCGCGCGACCGCAAGATCCTGTCCATCGAGACGGCGATTGCGCAAAACAAATCCAACATTGCGCAGTTGCAGTTGAAGAAGGAGCGGTTCGAAGGCGAAGCCGCGACGCGCGAGCGAGACGGCCAACCGCCGTCGCCGGACATCCTCGACAACCTGAAGATCCTCGACACGCAGATCGCCGACAAGGAACGCGACGTCGCCGCGCGCCAGCAAGAACTGCAGCACACGAAGGACCAGTTCCAACTGGATCTCGACCGAGTGAAATGGTTGTACACGCCGGCGACGAACGCCGCGCCGCAGCCGACGACGCCGGTCAGTACCACCCCGATGAAGACCGCCTCGAAAGGCGAACAGATCCCCTGATCACGGTGCGACCGGGAACAACGCCCCGGCCAGAATCGTCCAGTGGTTCGTCCACTCGAGCGTCGGCTTCGCTTTGAATTCGCTACGCACGAATTGATTGATCCGCCCTTCGGCGACCGCCAGCAATAGATTCGCGGCGGTGTGCGGCGGAGCGTGTTCGACGAAGTCGCCGCGCGCGCCGCCTTCGCGCAGGATCTGCCGCAACTGCGTCTCGAGCCGATCGAAGAATTGTCGCATGCGCACGCGCAGCCGATCGGTCTCGCCCTGCAGGGCGTCGCCCGCGAGCAGTCGCGCGAAACCGGGATTGCGCTCCGCGAACGACAGCAACAACCAAACGAGATTCCTGCACCGCCCTTCGGCCGATGTCTCCTCCTCGAGGATGCGGCTGATGCGCGTGAAGACGCTCGTCTCCATGAACTCGATCAAGCCTTCGAGCATCTTCGCCTTGCTCGGGAAGTGGCGATACAAGGCAGCTTCGGAGACGCCGACGTGGCGCGCGAGCGCGGCCGTGGTGATGCGCGAACCGGGGCTCTCCTCCAACATCATCGCGAAGGCTTCGAGAATCTCCTGACGCCGGTTGCCGCGCGTCATGAGTTCGCGCGCCGGATCAACGTGCCGACGCCGGTGTCGGTGAACACTTCGAGCAGCACCGCATGATGGATGCGGCCGTCGATGATGTGCGCACTGCGCACGCCGCCCGCGACCGCGTCGAGCGCGCAGCGCACCTTCGGCAACATGCCGCCGTGAATCGTGCCGTCGGCGATCAGTGCATCGACATCGGCGATCGAGAGCCCGGTCAGCGTATTGCCGGCCTTGTCGAGAATCCCGGCGGTGTTCGTCAGCAGCATCAGTTTCTCGGCGCCCAGATGCGCGGCGAGCGTGCCGGCGACCGTATCGGCGTTGATGTTGTACGACTCGCCCTTCGAGCCGACGCCGATCGGCGCGATGACCGGAATGAATCCGGCGCCGACCAACGTATCGACCACGCCGCGATTGATCGTCTCGATCTCGCCGACGTGACCGATGTCGATGATTTCGGGAGCCTTGAGTTCCGGCGAATCGCGATGCAGCTTCAGCTGATGCGCTTGTATCAGCTGGCCGTCCTTGCCGGTGATGCCGACGGCGCGCCCCCCAACGGCGTTGATCAGCGACACGATGTCTTGGTTGACGAGCCCGCCGAGCACCATTTCGACGACGTCCATCGTCGCTGCGTCGGTCACGCGCATACCGTCGACGAAGCGCGTCGGAATCTTGAGCTTCTCGAGCAGCTCGCCGATCTGCGGGCCGCCGCCGTGCACCACGATCGGATTCATGCCGACCAGCTTCATCAGCACGATGTCGCGTGCGAACGTCTGCGTCAGTTCGTCGGTGATCATCGCGTTGCCGCCGTACTTCACGACGATGGTCGAACCTTGGAACTTTCTGATGTACGGCAGCGATTCGGTGAGGACATTGGCAATGCTCACCGCTTGCGTCGACGAAATCGGCATCCCTCGTCCTACCCTCAAGACCCTAGAAGGCGAGCTTCGGATCGATCTTCTTCAATTGCTCGCGAAACACGTTCTGTATTCGGTCCAGCGCCGACTGTCCGTCCGCTTCGAAGCGCAGCGTCAGGACCGGACTCGTGTTGGACGGTCGCACCAGACCCCAGCCGTCCGCGTAGTCGACTCTAATGCCGTCGATCGTGGTGATCGCTCCGTCGCCGAACTTCCCTTCCTTGGCCAATCGCTCCATCACCGCGAACTTCGCAGCGTCGGTGGTGTTCACCTTGATTTCCGGCGTCGTGAAGGTGACCGGAAATTCCTCGAACAGCTTGCCGACCGACTTCGACTCGGCGCCAACGATCTCGAGAAGGCGTGCAGCGCTGTACAGCGCATCGTCGAAGCCGTACCAGCGTTCCCCGAAGCAGATGTGGCCGCTGAATTCGCCGGCGAGCAACGCACCGGTCTCTTTGAGCTTGGCCTTCATGTGCGAGTGACCGGTCTTCCACATGATCGGGCGCCCACCGTATTCGCTGACGAGCGCGTTGAGGTGGCGGCTGCATTTCACGTCGAAGATGATGTCGGCGCCGGGATTGCGGCCGACGATGTCCCTGGCGAACAACATCAGCAGTTTGTCGGGCCAGATGATGTCGCCGCGCTCGGTGACGACGCCCAGTCGGTCGCCGTCGCCGTCGAACGCAAGGCCGAGATCCGCCCGTTCCGCCTTCACCTTCGAGATCAAGTCTTGCAGGTTGTGCGGATCGGCCGGATCCGGATGGTGGTTCGGGAATTTGCCGTCGACCTCGCAGAAGAGCGGAACCACTTCGCAGCCGAGTTCGGAAATGAGCCTCGGCACCACCGCGCCGGCCACGCCGTTGCCGCAGTCGACGACGACCTTCATCGGCTGCGCTACTGCAACGTCGTTCAGCACGCGATCGAGGTAGTGGTCGACGATGTCCATCTCGTCGAACTCGCCTTCGCCTTCGCTGAGGCGATTGCCCTCGATGCGTTCGCGCAATTTCTGGATGCGCGCCTCTGCCAACGTCTCGCCGGCGAGCACCATCTTGAGGCCGTTGTATTCGGGCGGATTGTGCGAGCCCGTGATCATGATGCCCGTGCCGGTGTCGAGGGCGTGCGTCGCGTAGTACAAGAGCGGCGTCGGCACGACGCCGACGTCGGTGACGTCGATGCCGCCTTCGGTGAGGCCGCGCGACAACGACTTCTTCAGTTTCGGGCTCGACAGGCGGCCGTCGCAGGCGATGACGGCGCGCGCCATCTTCAGCTGCCGCGCTTCGGCTGCGAAGGCGCGGCCAACCCAATACACGACGTCTTCCGTCAGATTGGTCGTGACGATGCCGCGGATGTCGTAGGCGCGAAAGATCGACGGGTCGAGTTTCAAGCCCATGTCGAGCGGCGATACTTCCTCCGATACTTCGATCGACGGCAACCCGAAGTTGTCGTCTTTGTCGGATTCACGAACGTCCAGGAAATCGTCTTCGTCGTCCGTTGCGGCGTCCGCTTCGGTCGGTTCCTCGTGCGGCACGACCTTCGCGCCTTTGGCCGGCGCTTTCTTGGCGACCGGCGGCGCCTTCGCGGCGGGCACCTTTTTCGGCGGCGGACGCGGTTGATCGGTGTCCGACGGCACGCGCTTCGCGAACCGATTCGCGGCCACGGCAATCTGTTGGAACATCGACAACTTGTATCGGTCGACGTTGCCGCCGCGCCCGCGCACGATACGCGTGACGTAGTCGATCAACGTCGTGCTGTCGCTTTCCAGCGCGCGGAACAGCCGCGAATAGCCGAGGTAGATGCCGGCGAGGATCAGGGCGATCGACACCCCGAGCGGCGTCCACAACCACGCGGCGCTGACGACGCCTTCGGTGGCGGCGTCGATCGGCCGGAACACGAGCGTCCACGTCGGCGCGTTCAACTTGATGCGCACCGCGGCGCCGTCGCCTTCGTTGCCGTATTGCATGACGACGCGCGGCGACGCGCTTTCGAACTGCTGCTCGATCTGCACCTGTCCGAGGTTGTCCGGCAGCAGCTTCAGCGGTTGATAGAAGAAGTCCATCGAGATTGCGGCGAACAGCACGCCGACGACCGCGCCGCCGCTGGTGATCGGCTTCGCTACGTAAAACACCGGGCGTTGATTCACTTGCGATGCTTCCGGCCCGACGTATTCCTGGGTTTCAGCTCGTTTGATCACGTCGAGTGCGGCGAACGAAATCGGCGTCTTTGCGTTGAGATCGACCTCGGCGCGACCTTTCGGAATGATGTCGACGCGCTCGGCGGTCGAAATCAACTGCGTGAGGCGTTGATTCTGGCTGCCGATGGTCGCGGGATCGTAGGTCGTCAGCGCGGCGATCGTGTCTTTCGCTGCGGCGGCATCGCCGACTTCGCGCTGCAACGCCGCGAGTCGAACGTTGAAGTAGTTCGCGAAGTTCTGCGCTTGCAGCGCCTGCATTTGCTCGCGATGGCGCGCGTTCGCGGGGTGAACGACGGTCGACCACACGAGCAACGCGGCGACGACGACGCCGCCGACCGCGAGTCCGATCGCGAGCAACGCGTATGACCACAGTCCCTCGGTCATTCCGTGAGTGGCGCCGCGATCGGGCGTACTCAGCGGCTCTACGGGCTCGTCGGGTTTGTCGGCCTTGTCCTTCGCCACGCTGCGGTTCTTCTTCGTATCGTCAGGATGGTAGTGCGCGCGATTGGGGCTGGCTAGCCGCGCGGCGCTTCATCTCGATGCCGATGCGTTCGATCAGCGCGCGCGCGACCTCCGGCTTCGTCGCGAGGTCGATCCGCGTTTCGTCGCTCGCGGTGATCACCGTGACCGCGTTGTCGTTGCTGTCGAAGCCGATGCGGCGATCCGACACGTCGTTCAGCACGATCATGTCGAGACCTTTCTTCGTGAGCTTGGCGCGCGCGTTCGCGAGCGTGTCTTCGGTCTCCGCGGCGAAGCCGACGACGAACGGGTGCGCGCGGTGACGCGCGACCGTCGCGATGATGTCCGGGTTCTGCACGAGGTCGAGCGAGAGTCCCGCCTCGGACGTCTTCTTGATCTTCTGCGCGCGCGCGGCGGCGGGCCGATAGTCGGCAACGGCCGCAACGCCGATGAAGAGGTCGCATCGATCGACCTGGGCGACGACGGCATCGTGCATTTGCTGCGCGGTCGTCACGTCGATGCGCGCGACGCCGGTCGGCGTCTGCAACGCGACCGGTCCGGTGACCAGCGTCACCGTTGCGCCGGCATCGCGCGCCGCTTCGGCGACGGCGAATCCTTGTTTGCCGGAACTGTTGTTGCTGATGTAGCGCACCGGATCGATCGGTTCGCGGGTCGGCCCGGCGGTCACCAGGACGCGGCGGCCGAGCAGCACCTGCGGGCCGAACAAACGCTCGAGTTCGGCGCACAGCGTTGCGGGCTCCTGCATGCGTCCCGGTCCGAACTCGCCGCACGCCTGCGGGCCGTCGTCGGGCCCCCAGATGCGCGCTCCGTCGGCGATCAATCGCTCGACGTTGCGGCGCGTGGCCGGGTGTTTCCACATCTGATGGTTCATCGCCGGCGCGATCGCGATCGGGCAAACGGCGGCGAGGCACATCGCCGTCAGCAGATCGTCGGCGTGACCGTGCGCGAGGCGCGCCATCGTATGGGCGGTCGCCGGCGCGACGAGGATCGCGTCGGCCCATCGCGACAGCTCGATGTGGCCCATCGCGGCTTCGGCCGTTGCGTCCCACAGATCGTTGCGGACGCCTCGACCGGACACCGCTTGCAGCGTCGTCGCGGTGACGAACTGCTCGGCAGCGCGGCTCATCACGACCTGCACGACGGCGCCGCGGGCGGTCAATTGGCGCACAAGCTCCGGCGTTTTGTACGCAGCGATGCCCCCGGTGATGCCGAGTAGGATGTGCTTGCCGTCGAGTGACATGGCGCCGTCCCGTCCAACGTGGCGCCTAAGATACCACTTCGAGGCGAGTACACACTGACGGGCTCATGCAGTCCGCACGCGGCGCAGCTCACAGATCGACGCATGAAGATCACCGATTGGCCGAGCCACGAACGCCCGCGCGAGCGGTTGCTGGCGCACGGCGTCGCGGGACTCTCCGACGCGGAATTGCTCGCGGTGTTGTTGCGCACGGGACACGGCACGTGCGATGCGGTGGAGTTCAGCCGCTCGCTGCTGCGCAACTACGGTTCGTTACGGGCGTTGCTCGATGCGCCGGTCGCGGACCTCGCGGCGCAGCGCGGGCTCGGCCCTGCGAAGGCGGCGATGTTGGCGGTAGTCGTTGCGCTGGCGGAGCGCTATCTCGCTTGCGGGATCGTGCGCGAAGAGGTGTTCAGCGCGTCGACCGACGTGCGGCGTTACCTGCGCGTGCGCTTGGGCGGGCGTCCGCGCGAGGTGTTCTGCGCGATGTTTCTCGACTCGCAGCATCGGCTGATCGCGTTCCGCGAACTGTTTCTCGGCACGATCGACAGTGCGTCGGTTCACCCGCGGGAGGTTCTCCGCGAGACGCTGTCGCTGAACGCAGCAGCGGTGATCTTCGTGCACAACCATCCGTCGGGCGTGGCCGAGCCGAGCACGAGCGACGTGCGCATCACGGAGCGACTTCGCAATGCGCTGCAACTCGTCGACGTGCGGGTGCTGGACCACATCGTCGTCAGCGCGGACACGACCGTTTCGATGGCGGAACGCGGCTTGCTGTAGCGGCACCCCTCTGGTATAAAACGCGGCCCTCAAATCCCGGCATAGACGAACCCGCCATGACGCAAGTCTGCCAAGTCACCGGCAAGCGCCCGCAGAGCGGCAACAACGTGTCGCACGCGAAGAATCGCACGCGCCGCCGCTTCGAGCCGAACCTGCACTATCACCGTTTCTGGCTCGAAGGCGAGAAGCGCTACGTACGTCTGCGCGTGTCGGCGGCCGGCATGCGCGTGATCGACAAGCGCGGCATCGACGCGGTCGTCGCCGACATCCGCAAACGCGGCGAGAAGGTCTGAGCATGCGCGACAAAATCAAAATGGTCTCGAGCGCCGGCACCGGTCACTACTACACGACCGACAAGAACAAACGGACGATGACCGACAAGCTCGAGTTGAAGAAGTACGACCCGGTCGTACGCAAGCACGTGATCTATCGCGAAGCGAAGATCAAGTAGTCCCCTTCACCGGCTCGTTGGCGCCGCGCGCGCCAACAGCAGGTGGCCCCACCGATCCACCCGGGCGCGCCAATCGGCGTCGATGAACGTCGATGCCATCGTCTCGACGATGACGGCGGGCCCGTCGATTTCCTGATCGATCGCGAGATCCGAACGTTCGAAGAGCGGAACGCGAGCCGCGTCGATCGTGGCGACGAGCGCGCGCGGGCGCGCCGGAGCCCGTCCGTCGATCTCCGGTAGCACGATCGGCATACGTGGCGCCGCCAATTCGCACCGCACGTTGACCAACTCCACCGGGACGTTCAGCGAATGACCGTACCGGCTTCGATGTTGCGCGTTGAATGCGGCGACGACGCCGGCGCGCGACGACCAGCGCTCCGACAACGTGAAGCTTTGCCCGCGGTAACGCAGGTCGACGGAACGGACGGTGACGATGTGCCGACGGTCGGTTCCGTCGGCCACCAGTTCGTCGACGGCGGGGGCGGACAGTGCATCGAACAGCGCATCGACCGCGGCGTCGGTCAAGGCGTCGATCGGCTTGTCGACCGTACGAACGCGCTGCCGCGACGGTGCGGCGCACAGCATTCCGAGCGCCGAAAAGACGCCGCAGTAGGCCGGGACCACGATGGTGCGGATGTCGAGGGCGCCGGCGAGAGCGCAGACGTGCAAGCCACCGGCGCCGCCGAACGACATCAACGCAAACTCGCGCGGATCATGGCCGCGTTCGAGCGAGATCAACCGCAGCGCCTGCGCCATGTGCTGATTGGCGAGCGCGACGATGCCGGCCGCCGCGGCGACGACGTCGATGCCGAGCGGTCTTGCGACGCGCTCGACCGCCGTGTGCGCGAGATCTCCGCGCAGCGGCATTGATCCGGCCAACCGCAGCGAGTCCGGCAATCGTCCGAGCACGACGTTCGCGTCGGTGACCGTGGGCTCGGTGCCGCCGAGCGCGTAGCACGCCGGCCCCGGATTGGCCCCGGCGGAGCGCGGGCCGACGTGCAACGCGCCGCCCTCGTCGAGAAATGCGATGGAGCCGCCGCCGGCCGCGATCGAGTGGATGTCCGCCATCGGGATCGCGACGGGATAGGGTCCGATGCGGGCTTCGTTCGTGATCGTAGGACGCTCGTCGACCAGCGCAACGTCGGTCGACGTGCCGCCCATGTCGAACGTCATGAGGTTGCTGCGCCCGAGCATCGAGCCGATGTGGCGAGCCGCCGCGAGACCGCCGGCCGGCCCGGACAACAGCAGGTTCGCCGCGCGCCGCCGCGCCTGTTCGGCGCCGATCGTCCCACCCGACGATTGCATGACGATCACGCGCGACGGTGCGACGACGCGGGCGAGACGCGTCAGATATCGCTCGACGACCGGCCCGAGCCACGCGTTGAGCCACGTCGCTATGCCGCGCTCGTACTCGCGATATTCGGGCAGCACGCTGGACGACCGGCAAACGAACGCAAGGTCCTCGACGGCGGCTTCGACCGCGCGCTCGTGGGCGTCGTCGACGTAGCTGTACAACAGGTTGATGGCGATCGCCTCGGGCGCAAGCGCCGCGACCGCCGCGCGCAACTCGGCGAGATCGTCGGAGGTGATGGGTTCGACCACCTCGCCGTTCGGAGCCAGGCGACCCGCGACGCCGACGCAGAGTTCGGGTGGTACCGGATTCGGCGGTTCGGTCGGGGTCAGGCTGTAGAGTTCGCGGCGGTTTTGTCG
>Ga0335084_10005585_pt1 | contig 12448 bp, 10 predicted proteins | sample Lox_Sample_44_FD_206721 | JGI IMG/M metagenome (GOLD analysis project Ga0335084, IMG submission 206721) | Soil microbial communities from Loxahatchee National Wildlife Refuge, Florida, United States - Lox_Sample_4.4 | ecosystem: Environmental > Terrestrial > Soil > Wetlands | place: USA...
GCCGTTCTGGATGCCCATGCGAATCAGCGCTCCCACGCCGCCCTTGTCGAGTGTGACGAACGGATCGTCATCCATGAGCTGGCGCTGGACGTAGGCCGGCAGGAACCGGCCCGAGTCGTCGCGCGAGAGCGCGAGCGTCATCTGGGTCAGGTCGTTCGTGCCGAAGGAGAAGAACTCGGCGACCTCGGCCAGCCGGTCGGCCACGATCGCCGCGCGCGGCACCTCGATCATCGTCCCCACGTGGTAACGGACGGTCTTGCCGCGCTCTTTCATCACGGCCTTCGCGGTGCGGTCGACCAGATCGCGCAGCAGCCGCAGCTCGCGCGCGCCCTGGACCAGCGGCAGCATGATCTCGGGGTGAGTCTTCACCGCGCGCTCCGCGCAGACGCAGGCGGCCTCGACGATCGCGCGCACCTGCATCTCGTAGATCTCGGGGTAGGTGACTGCCAGCCGCGAGCCGCGGTGACCGAGCATGGGGTTGAACTCGCGCAGGCCCTCGACCTTGCGGCGCAGCTCGAGCTCGGGCACGCCCAGGTCGCGCGCCAGGTTCGACATCTCCTCGCCGGTGTGCGGCAGGAACTCGTGCAGCGGCGGGTCGAGCAGGCGGATCGTGACTGGCCGCCCGGCCATGGCGGTGAAGATCCCGACGAAGTCCTCGCGCTGCATGGGCAGGATCGGCACCAGCGCCGCGGCGCGCTCGTCGGCGGTCTCGGAGAGGATCATGCGGCGCACGGCCAAGATGCGCTCCGCCTGGAAGAACATGTGCTCGGTGCGGCACAGCCCGACGCCCTCGGCGCCGAAGCGCACGGCCACCTCGGCGTCGGTCGGAGTGTCGGCGTTCGCGCGCACGCGCAAGCGGCGCACCTGGTCGGCCCACTTCATCAGTGTCTGGAAGTCCTTGGACAGCTCGGGCTCGACGGTGCGCACGCGGCCCTTGAACACGTTGCCGGTCGAGCCGTCGAGCGTGATCACGTCGCGCTCGGTGAGCTCTACACCGCCCAGTGTCGCGCGTCGGCGCTCGAAGTCGATCGACAGCGCGGAGCAGCCCGCCACGCAGCATTTGCCCATGCCGCGCGCCACGACCGCGGCGTGCGAGGTCATGCCGCCCAGCGCCGTGAGGATGCCCTGCGCGGCGTGCATGCCGTGGATGTCTTCCGGTGAGGTCTCGCGCCGCACGAGCACCACTTCTTCGCCCCCCTCGGCGGCGCTCTCGGCGTCCTCGGCGGTGAACACGATGCGCCCGACCGCCGCACCCGGCGAGGCCGGCAGGCCCTGGCCGATCGGCGGGGGCGCGGCCTTGGCGTCGAGCGTGGGGTGCAGCAGCTGATCGAGTGTCTCGGGCACGACGCGCTCGAGCGCGGTCTTGCGGTCGATCCGGCCCTCGCGCGCCATGTCGACGGCGATCTTCACCGCGGCGCGCGCGGTGCGCTTGCCGTTGCGCGTCTGCAGCATCCACAGCCGGCCGCGCTGGATGGTGAACTCGAGGTCCTGCATGTCGGCGTAGTGTCTCTCGAGCAGCTGGGCCGTGCGCAGGAGCTCGCGGTAGCTCTTGGGCATGAGCTCCTCGAGCGAGGGCAGCGCGCCGTGCGTGCGGTCCTTCTTGCCGATCGGCTGCGGCGTGCGGATGCCCGCGACCACGTCCTCGCCCTGCGCGCGCGGCAGGAACTCACCGAAGAAGCGGCGCTCGCCCGTCGACGGGTCGCGCGTGAACGCCACGCCGGTCGCGGAGTCGTCGCCCAGGTTCCCGTAGACCATGGCCTGCACGTTCACAGCCGTGCCCCATTCCGACGGGATGTTGTTCAGCTTGCGGTAGGTCTCGGCGCGCGGCGTGTTCCAGGAAAGAAAAACCGCGGCGATGGCGCCGCGGAGCTGTTCGTGGGGATCGTCGGGGAAGTCCTTGCCGGTCGCCTCCTCGACCACGCGCTTGTAGCTCGCGACGAGCCCCTCGAGGTCGTCGGCGCCGAGCTCGGTGTCGAGCTTCACGCGCTTCTCGCGCTTGAGCTGGTCGAGCCGGTCTTCGAACAGCTCGTGTTTCACGCCCAGCACCACGTCGCCGTACATGTGGATGAAGCGGCGGTAGGTGTCGTAGGCGAAGCGGCGGTCGCCGCTCTCCTCGATCAGGCCCTGCACGGTCTGATCGTTGAGGCCCAGGTTGAGGACCGTGTCCATCATGCCGGGCATCGAGGCCCGGGCGCCCGAGCGCACCGAGACCAGCAGCGGGCGCTCGCGCGAGCCGAACTTTCCGCCCATGGCGCGCTCGACCTTGGCGAGGTTCGCGCGCACCTCGGCGTCGAGCCCGGACGGGAGCTTGCGGCCGAGCGCGTTGAACTCGGTGCACACGTCGGTGGAGATCGTGAAGCCGGCCGGCACGGGCACGCCGAGGCGAGTCATCTCGGCGAGGTTCGCGCCCTTCCCGCCCAGCAAGTTCTTCTGACTGGCGTTGCCGTCGGCCCGACCGGCGCCGAAGAAGTACGCCCGGCGGCGCGAGCGAGGTGACTTCGCGGGCGCGCGCTTCGCCGAGGTCGCTTTACGCTTGGCCAAGCTCGTGGCCTCCTAGCTCGTCTTGGAGGGGCGCGGATTCAGACATGTGGAGGTTCGATGCGCGCCGTCGGGTGGGGGTCGGACGGGGGCGCAGTATCCTCGCGGCCCGAGTCTGCGTCAACCGAAGCGACGTGCGCACCTGCGTCGGCGAAGACGCCGCGCAGAAAGGCCTCGGAGCGCAGCTCGAAGCCCACGTGGAAGCGGAAGAAGCGCTCGACCAGGCGCCCGGCGAGCGGCAGCTCGCGCTCGCCCAGCCCGATCTCGGCCCGCGAGCGCAGCGGCTGACGCAGGCCCGCTTCGAGCGCCCGCAGGAGCCGCGCCGCGATGCGCGCGTCGTCGGGGCCGCAGCAGGCGCGACACACCGCGCCGCCGTGCGCCGGGATGAAGCCCACCCGGCCCTCGGCCGGCAGGTCCGCAGCGCACAGCGCGCAGCGCACGAGCTGGGGCCGGTAGCCGAGCCGGGCCAGGGTCTTGGCCAGCACGAGCAGCGCGAGCAGCGCGTCGGGTGTCTCCGTGTCGAGCACCTCGAGCACCCCACACGCGAAGTGGAACAGCTCCGGCTGCGCCTCGCGGTCGGGCGTGGCGCGGTTCAGGAGCTCGAGGAACTGACATGCGATCGCGAAGCGGCCCAGCTGGGCAGGAATGCCCTCGAACGCGCGCACCAGCTTGGCGCCCTCGAGCCGCGCGAGCGCGGCACGCGGCGGATCGACCAGCCGCACGTCGACCAGCGACAGGATCTCGAGCGTGCCCGGGAAGCGGCGCTTCGAGCGGCGCGCGCCCTTGGCGATGGCCGAGATGCGCCCCAGCGCCTCGCTGTACAGGTGCACCACGCGGTCCGACTCGCCCTGGTCGAACGTGCGCAGCACGAGCGCGCGTGTCCGATGCTCGGCCGGCATGTCACTAGCCTACTCGTGGCGGAGCAGCTGGTCGACGTAGTCCGGCTTGTAGACCGGGTGCGCGGGCGCGGAGGCGCTCGACGATGTGCTCGAAAGCCACAGGCCCAAGAGCCACACGCCCAGCGCCAGCACGAGCGCCAGGCCGGCCGTGCGGCCGACCCGGCCGAGCACGAGCGGCAGGTTGGAGAAGCTGGGCCGCCGCCGCGGCCGCGCGGGCGCAGCCGTGCCGAGCTGGGCCGCGGCCTCGTCGGGGTCCGCGCCGATCGCGTGCGCCAGCGCGCGGGCGGTGGCGCGGCCCACGGCGTCGGTCTCGAGCGCGGCGTTCTCCTCGATCTCGCGCACGCGTTCGGGCGAGAGCTTGGTGCGCGCGGCCACGTAGAAGAGCGAGATACCCCGCAGCTCGCGCTGCCGGCGATACCAGGCGCCGAACGAGCCCGCGGCCGCTTGCGCGCCCGCTACTGCAGCACCTTCAGATAGTCGCTCGACTTCTGCGCCCACTCGCTCTGGCCCCCGCGTTCCACCGCGGCCCGCAGCGACTCCACCGCTCGCGGCCGCTGATCCAGGCGCACGTAGGCTTGCGCCATCCGGAACCTCGCCTCGGCCTCCGCCCCGCCGTACACCAGCGCGGGCCGGTCCGCGACGATCTTCACACACTCATCGAAATGCTGGACGGCCTCGACCAGCTTCCCCTGGTCGTACAGCACGATGCCCAGATCGAGGTGCGCGGTGTAGTTCGTGCGATCGATCTTGAGCGCGCGCTGCAGGTCCGAAACCGCCTGATCGAGGTCGCCGGATTTGTAGTGAGCCCAGCCCAGGTTGACAAGAGCGCGCGCCGGCCGGATGAAGGTCGGGTCGTCGATCAGCCTCTGGAACTCGGCCGCGGCGTCGGCCCAACGCTCCTGCTGCAGGTGAGTCACTCCCAGCGCCAGCCGCGCCTCCTGGTGGGCGGGGTCGAGCCGCAGCGCCTCGCGCAGCTCGTGCTCGGTCTCGGCCAGCATGCCCTTGCGCCGGTAGGCCTCCGCCAGCCCGAAGTGAGTGTCTGCGTCCTTCGGGTTGAGCGTGAGCGCCTTGCGGTACTCGCCGATGGCCGCTTCGGGCTCGTTCTGGCTCAGCTTCGTGGTCGCGAGGTCGCGATGCTGGTCGGCGAGCAGCAGCTCGCGGTCGGTCGGTTTGGCACAGCCCGCCGCGACGGCGAGCGCGACGAAGCTCACGACGAGCGCTTTCGAGTTCCTCATGGTTCCCCTCCAGTGACTCAAAAAAATGCCAACAGGCGTGCGATCTGTTCCATGCGGCGCGCGTCGGCGCCGCCGCGTCGGACCAGCGAGATCCTGCCCAGCACGGCGCTGCCCTGCGGCTGCGCCATCAGGCTGGTGTCGGCCTCCGGGTCGGCACCCGGTGAGTCGACCACGTCGGCCTCGGACATCTCGATCTCGGGAATCGGAGGGGGTGCCGGGATCGAGAGCTCGTCGGGTCCGATGTCGAGGCCCGCGGGCATGGGCACGGCCGGCGGCTCGGGAATGGCGAGCTCCGCGGTGTCTCCACCGGCGGCGGAGGCGTCGGCGGCCGCGGGCTTGCGCAGCTTGCGCAGCTTGTTCCAGCGCTGCATGCGCGACTCACGCTCGACCTCCGACAGGTCGGAGAAGACCGGGGCGTCCATCACGAAGCCCAGTGTCTCGGCGAACGCGATCGCCTCCTCGGTCGCTGCCGCCAGCGCCTCGGTCGAAGTGATCGCGCCCTCGGTCACGTAGCGCTCGATGCGCGCGGGCTCCACGTCGCGCACCAGGATCGCGACATACCCCTTGCGGCCGTTCCAGACCGCCGCGAGCGCCGCGACTGACTCGACGGCGTCACTCACGTCGTCGCGCGTGACTTTGGCCTCCGAGAAGGACAGCGCGCGCACCAGGTCCGCGCGCAGCGCGGTCGGGCCGTCGGACTTCGAGAACATGTCCGGCCTATCGGGAGAGAAACCGCCGCTCTTTATGCTCTACCTGCACGCCCCGGATGGGGGTCCGTGCAAGCGCAGCGCGCAGTGAGGCGAAGCCGAGCGAAGGTCGCAGGCCGCGGCCGCCCGCGGCCGTACACGACTCAGAACGCCGTCAGGCGGCGGAACTGTTCGAAGCGGGCGTCGACCTCGGCACGGGTCAGGTCGCGCAGGCGGTCCAGGCTGAAGCGCTCGACGCAGAACGAGGCGAGCACGGACCCGTAGATCATCGCGCGGCGCAGGGAGTCGGTGGTGACCTCGCCGTGACTCGCGAGCGCGCCCATCAGCCCGCCGGCGAAAGCGTCGCCGGCGCCGGTCGGGTCGCGCACCTCGCGCAGCGGGAAGGCGGGCGCGGCGAACACGCCCTCGTCGTCGAACAGGAGCGCGCCGTGCTCGCCGCGCTTCACGATCACCACGCGCGGGCCCATCTGGCGGATCGCGTCTGCCGCGAGCACCAGATTCGACTGGCCCGTGAGCTGGCGCGCCTCTTCGTCGTTGATCACCAGCCCCTTCACGAGCGAGAGCGTCTGCGCGAGCTCGGCGCGCGCGCCCTCGATCCAGAAGTTCATGGTGTCCATGGCGGAGAAGCGCGGCGAGCGTGTCTGCTCGAGCACGTCCTTCTGCAGCGTGGGCTGGATGTTGGCCAGGAACACCCACTCGGAGTCGCGGTAGGCGGGCGGGAGCTTGGGCCGAAAGTCGGCGAACACGCCGAGCTCGGTGAACAGCGTGTCGCGCTCGTTCAGCGAGGCGCGGTAGCGGCCGCCCCAGCGGAAGGTGCGGCCCGGCACGCGCTCCAGGCCCGCCAGATCGAGACCCTTGCTGGCCAGGAAGCGCACGTGCTCCTCGGGGAAGTCGTCGCCCACGACCGCCACCACGCGCACGGGCACGAAGTAGCTGGCGGCCACGCCGAAGTACGAGGCCGCGCCGCCCAGCACCGACTTCACCGCGCCCGCGGGCGCCTCGATGTCGTCGAGCGCGACCGATCCGACGACCAGGAGGCTCATTCAGCGCACGTTCGGCGCGGCCTGCGCGAGTGTCTCGCCGATCAACGCCGGCGACGCGGCCACCGGGATGCCCGCCTTCTCGAGCGCCTTGCGCTTGCCGTCGGCCGTGCCCTTCCCGCCCGAGATGATCGCGCCGGCGTGACCCATGCGCTTGCCCGACGGCGCCGTGGCGCCCGCGATGAACGCCGCCACCGGCTTGTTCATCTCGGAGGCCACGTACTCCGCGGCCTCTTCCTCGGCGCTGCCGCCGATCTCGCCGATCATGACCACGGCCTTGGTCGCCTTGTCGGCCTGGAACAGCTTCAGCGTGTCGACGAAGCTCGTGCCGGGGATCGGGTCTCCGCCGATGCCGACGCAGGTCGTCTGGCCGATGCCCAGTCGCGAGAGCTGGTGCACCGCTTCATAAGTCAGCGTGCCCGAGCGCGACACCACGCCCACCGAGCCGGCCTTGAAGATCGAGTACGGCGCGATCCCGATGCGGACCTTCAGGCCCGGATCGAGCAGGCCCGGGCAGTTCGGGCCGATCAGCCGCCCGCTCCAGCCGCGCAGCGCCGCGCGCACACGCAGCATGTCGCGCACCGGCACGCCTTCGGTGATGGCGCAGACCAGCGAGATACCGGCGTCCGCCGCCTCGAGAATGGCGTCGGCGGCGCCCGGGGCGGGCACGAACACGACCGAGGCGTTCGCGCCCGTCTCCTTCACCGCCTCGCGCACCGTGTCGAACACCGGCAGGCCGCCGGCCTCGCTGCCGCCGCGGCCGGGAGTCACTCCGCCCACGACCTTCGTGCCGAACTCGAGCGAGAGAGCCGCGTGGAGCTGGCCGGTCTTGCCCATGCCCTGGACCAGGACCTTCGTGTCGGAAGTCACCAGGATGCTCATGCCGCCACCGCGCGGACGATCTTCTCGCCCGCGTCCTTCATGCCGTCGGCCGGAGTGATTCCCAAGCCCGAGCCGGCCAGCATCTGCCGGCCCTTCTCGGCGTTCGTGCCATCGAGCCGCACGACCAGCGGCACCTTCACGCCCACCGACTTGGCGGCGGAGATGATGCCTTCCGCGACCCGGTCGCAGAGCACGATCCCGCCGAAGATGTTCACCAGGATCCCCTTCACGTTCTTGTCCGCGAGGATCAGGCGGAAGGCGTGCGCCACGCGCTCGGCGTCGGCGCCTCCGCCCAGGTCGAGGAAGTTCGCGGGCTTGCCGCCGGCGTACTGGATGATGTCCATGGTGGCCATGGCCAGGCCCGCGCCGTTGACCATGCAGCCGATGTTGCCGTCGAGCGAGACCCAGTTCAGGTCGTATTTCGCGGCCTCGGCCTCGCGCGGATCCTCCTCGTCGGGGTCGCGCAGCGCGGCCAGGTCCTTGTGCCGGTAGAGGGCGTTGTCGTCGAAGTTGAGCTTGCAGTCGAGCGGGATCACCGAGTCACCCGAGATCACGAGCGGGTTCACCTCGGCCAGCGACACGTCCTTCTCCATGAACAGCCGGTACAGGTTGCGCACGAGTGACACGAACGAGTCGTTGCGCTTGCCGGTGAGTCCCAGCCGCTTGCCGAGCTGGCGCGACTGGAAGTCGCACACGCCGACCAGCGGGTCGACCTGCACGGAGAGGATCTTCTCGGGCGTGGCGTGCGCGACCTCCTCGATGTCCATGCCGCCGGCGGTCGAGCCCAGGATGGCCACGTTCTGCGTGGCGCGGTCGACCAGGAGCGCGAGATACAGCTCGCCCTCGATCTTCGAGCCCGCCTCCACGTACAGCCGGCGCACGACCTTGCCCTCGGCGCCGGTCTGCTTGGTGACCAGCCGCATGCCGATCATCTCTTCGGCGGTCTGGCGCGCCTGCTCGGGCGTCTTCACCACCTTGATGCCGCCGGCCTTGCCGCGGCCGCCGGCGTGGACCTGCGCCTTCACCACCACCACGCCGCCGATGTCGCGCGCGGCCTGCTCGGCCTCGGCCGCGGTCGTGACCAGCCGGCCCGGCGGGACCTCGATCCCGAACTCGCGCAGCAGCGCCTTCGCCTGGTACTCGTGGACATTCATCGCCCGCCCCTCAGAGCTTCGCCGCGGCGACGAGTGACTTCACGGCCTCGGCGCTCTTGTCGAGCAGCGCCTTCTCGTCGCGGTCGAGCTCGAGCTCGAGCACGCGCTCGACGCCGCCCGAGCCGATCACCACCGGCACGCCGAAGTACATGCCCTTGTGACCGTACTGGCCGTCGAGATACGCGGCGCAGGGCAGGACGCGCTTCTGGTCGAACAGCACCGCCTCGGCCATCTCGATCGAGGCCTCGGCGGGAGACACGAAGGCCGAACCGGTCTTGAGCAGCGCCACGACCTCGCCGCCCGCGTCCTGCGTGCGCTTCGAGATCTTGGCGATCGTGGCGTCGTCCACGAGCTTGCGCAGCGGCACGCCGCCCACGCTGCAGTATCTCGGCAGCGGGACCATGGTGTCGCCGTGGCCGCCCAGCACGACCGCGTGCACGTCGCGCACCGAGACGCCCAGGTGCTGGGCCACGAAGAAGCGGAAGCGCGAGGAGTCGAGCACGCCGGCCTGGCCGAACACGCGCTTGTGCGGGAAGCCCGTGAGCTGCTGCATGGCCAGCACCATCACGTCGAGCGGGTTCGAGACCACGATCACGACCGCGTTGGGCGAGTGCTGCTGGATGCCGGCGGCGACGGTCTTGATGATGCCCAGGTTCACGCTCAACAGGTCGTCGCGGCTCATGCCCGGCTTGCGCGGCACGCCGGCGGTCACGATGTAGAGGTCGGAGCCGGCGGTGTCCTTGTAGTCGTTCGTGCCGGTCACCGAGACGTCGCTGCCCCAGCCCGAGAGCGCGTGGCAGATGTCGAGCGCCTTGCCCTGCGGCACGCCCTCGACCACGTCGAACAGCACCACGTCGGCGATGCGGCGCTGCGCGATCAGGGCGGCCTGCACGCCGCCGATCTGACCCGCGCCGATCAGCGAGATCTTCGGTCGCTTCACGGAGTCACTCCATGTTCTCGATGATGGCGTCGCCGAACTCCGAGCACCGGAGCAGCGTGGCGCCTTCCATCAGGCGGTGGAAATCGTAAGTCACGCGCTTCTGCGCGATCGCGCGCGAGATGCCGCGGTCGATCATGCGCGCGGCCTCGCCCCAGCCCAGGTGGTCGAGCATCATCACGCCCGACAGGATGACCGAGCTGGGGTTCACCTTGTCCTGGTCGGCGTACTTGGGCGCGGTGCCGTGCGTGGCCTCGAAGATGCCGTGGCCGGTCTTGTAGTTGATGTTCGCGCCCGGCGCGATGCCGATGCCGCCGACCTGCGCGGCCAGCGCGTCGCTGAGATAGTCGCCGTTCAGGTTCATGGTCGCGATCACGTCGAACTCGTCGGGGCGAGTGAGCACCTGCTGCAGCGTGATGTCGGCGATCGAGTCCTTGACCAGGACCTGGCCGTCGGGCGGCTTGCCGCCGCAGTCGTCCCAGCCGATCGCGCGCCCCTGGTACTCCTTCTTGACCAGCTTGTAGCCCCAGTCGCGGAACGCGCCCTCGGTGTACTTCATGATGTTGCCCTTGTGCACCAGAGTCACCGACTTGCGCTTGTGCTCGATGGCGTAGTCGAGCGCCGCGCGCACGAGTCTCTCGGTGCCCTGGCGACTCACGGGCTTGATGCCGATGCCGGAGGTCGCGGGGAAGCGGATCGTCTTCACCTTCATCTGCTTCTGCAGGAAGGCGATGACTTTCTTGGCCTCGGGCGAGCCGGCCTTCCACTCGATGCCCGCGTAGATGTCCTCGGTGTTCTCGCGGAAGATCACCATGTCGACCAGCTGCGGCTGGCGCACGGGGCTGGGCACGCCCTCGTACCAGCGCACCGGGCGCAGACACACGTACAGATCGAGGATCTGGCGCAGCGCGACGTTCAGGCTGCGGATGCCGCCGCCGATCGGCGTGGTCAGCGGCCCCTTGATGCCCACGAGACACTTGCGGAACGTGTCGACCGTCTCGTCGGGCAGCCAGTTCTTGGTGGCCTTGAAGGCCTTCTCACCGGCCAGCACCTCGTACCAGGCGATCTTGCGCTTGCCGTGAAACGCCTTCGCGACCGCGGCGTCGAACACGCGCACCGACGCCTTCCAGATGTCGCGCCCGGTGCCATCACCTTCCACGTAGGCGATGGTCGGGTTGTCGGGGACCTCGAGCGTGCCGTCGCGACGCTTGCGAATGAGTGAGCCGGTCATGCGCACGAGCGCGGCATCGGCCATCAGGGGGTTCCTCCTCGGCGCGGCGCAGTATAGGGGCTAGCTCTTCGCGCTCGCAATGCGAGCGGCGGCTTGCTCGAACGCGCGCTGCAGCTGGACGAAATTCCGCGCGACGGGCAGCTGGGGGAACTCGGCGGCCACGTGGTCGGGCGGACGGAACAGGATGCCGGCGTCGGCCGCGAGCAGCATGCTCGTGTCGTTGTAGCTGTCACCGGCGGCGATCACGCGAAAGCGCAGGTCGTGCAGGCGCTCGACCGACGCGCGCTTCTGGTCCGGCAGACGCAGCCGGTAGCTCGCGATGCGGCCCGACGGCTCGATCTCGAGGTCGTGCGCGAACAGAGTCGGCCAGCCGAGCTTGCGCATGAGCGGCCGCGCGAACTGGTAGAAGGTGTCGGACAGGATCAGCACCTGGTAGTGCCCGCGCAGCCAGGTCAGGAACTCGAGCGCGCCCTCCAGCGGCTCGAGGCCCGCGATGACTGCCTCGATCTCGCGGATGCCGAGCTTGTGGCGGTCGAGGATCTCGAGCCGGCCGCGCATCAGCTTGTCGTAGTCGGGCTCGTCGCGCGTGGTGCGGCGCAGCTCGGCGATGCCCGTGCGGTCGGCGACGTTGATCCAGATCTCGGGGACCAGCACGCCCTCCAGGTCGAGACACGCGACGATCACCGCTCCGCTCCCGGGTCGCGGCGCTCGACGTCGCCGGCGCGCATCACGAACACCACGCGCTGCAGCTCGAGGATGTCGACCAGCGGGTTGCGCCGGGTGGCGATCAGGTCGGCGCGCTTGCCCGGCTCGAGTGACCCGATCTCGCTCTCCAGCCCGAGCACGATGGCCGCGCTCTTGGTGGCGGCCTCGATCGCCGCGGCGGGAGTCATTCCGGCTTCCACCATGTACTGGAACTCACGCGCGTTCTCGCCGTGCGGATACACGCCCGCGTCGGTGCCGAAGGCGATCTTCACCCCGCCGGCGAGCGCGCGCCGCAGGGCGTCCTGGATGTGCGGGCCGACGGCGCGCGCCTTCTCGGCGACCGCGGGCGGGAAGAAGCCCGGCTGCTTGGCGCGCTCGGCCACGGTCTTGCCCGCGATGACCGTGGGCACGTACCAGGCGCCGGTCTTCTTGAACAGCTCGATCGACTCCGCGTCGAGGAACGTGCCGTGCTCGATCGTGTCGACGCCCGCGCGCAGCGCTGCGTTCACGCCCTTTGCGCCGTGCGCGTGCGCGGCGACCTTGCGCCCCAGCATGTGCGCCGTGCTCACGATCTCCTGCAGCTCGTCGTCCTTGAACTGCTGGTCGGTGCCGGAGGCCACGGTGTCGAGCACGCCGCCGGTCGCGTGCACCTTGATCCAGTCGGCGCCGAGCTTCACCTGCGCGCGCACCGCCGCGCGCGCGGCGTAGGGCCCGTCGGCCACTCCCTGATAGGGACCGGGCGCGTCGAACAGGTCCTCGCGGTAGCCGCTCGTGCGGTCGCCGTGCCCGCCGGTGATGGTGAGCGGGTTGCCCGCCACGAACATGCGCGGGCCGGGCACGAAGCCGTTCGCGATCGCGTCGCGCAGCGCGAACACTGCCGAGCTGCCGCCCAGGTCACGCACCGTGGTGAAGCCCGCGTCGAGCGTGCGCTTGGCGTACATGGCGGCGCGCAGGGCGACCTCGGCCTCGTCCTCGGTGACTCGCCGCAGCCGAACGTCGGAGGTGTATTCGGCGGTGAGATGCACGTGCAGGTCGACCAGGCCCGGCAGACAGAACTTGTCGCGCAGGTCGATCACTTCCGACGCGCCGCTCTTGCCCGACATGACCTGTTCGACCGGAG
>Ga0335084_10005589_pt1 | contig 12447 bp, 14 predicted proteins | sample Lox_Sample_44_FD_206721 | JGI IMG/M metagenome (GOLD analysis project Ga0335084, IMG submission 206721) | Soil microbial communities from Loxahatchee National Wildlife Refuge, Florida, United States - Lox_Sample_4.4 | ecosystem: Environmental > Terrestrial > Soil > Wetlands | place: USA...
GGTCGACAGCGAGATCATCGAGAAGACCGACGAGCAGATCGTCGAGATGAACAACGGCTGCATCTGCTGCACGGTGCGCGGCGACCTGATCCGCATCCTCGGCACGCTGAAGGAGAAGCGCGACAAGGGCGACCTCAAGTTCGACCGGGTGGTGATCGAGACCACCGGCATGGCCGACCCGGGGCCGGTGGCGCAGACGTTCTTCACCGACGAGGAAATCGGCAACTACTACCTGCTCGACTCGATCCTGACGGTGGTCGATGCGAAGCACGCGCCCAAGCAGCTCGACGAGTTCCACGAGGCGCAGGAACAGGTGGGGTTCGCGGACAGGATTCTTCTTTCAAAAACAGACTTAACAAAAGACGAAGAAACGGAAGATCTCATCAAGCGCTTGAGGCGCATGAATCCCCGCGCCCCGGTGAAAAAGATTCATTTTGGCGAGGCAAAGATCGAGGAAATCCTGGATATCCGCGGCTTCAACCTGAACGCGATCCTCGAGCTCGACCCGGAGTTCCTGGTCGACACGCACCACGAGCACCACGACCAGGTCGAGTCGTTCGTGTTCAAGTCCGACAAGCCGTTCGACGGCGACAAGCTGGAGCAATTCCTGTCGGGGATGATCCAGGTCTACGGCCCGGACCTGCTGCGCTACAAGGGCGTGCTGTGGATGAAGGGCAACCCGCGGCGCGTGGTGTTCCAGGGCGTGCACATGATGATGGGCGGGGACATGGGCAAGCCCTGGACCAAGGCCGACAAGAAGAGCTCGATCCTGGTGTTCATCGGCAAGAAGCTGCCCAAAGATCTCTTCATCGCCGGCCTCGAGGAATGCCTGGCCTAGGCAAGGCGGCTGGCGAGGTACATCAGGCCGGCGCCGGCGCAGGTGGTGGCGATGAGACCGAGCGCCATCGTCGGCGCGGCCTGCGAATGCGCTTCGGGCAGGATGTCGGCGGCGCCGATATAGAGCAGAAAGCCGGCGAAGAAGCCCAGGTACAGCGCGAGCGCCGAGGGCGGCACCTCGAATAGCAGCGTGCAGGCCGCGCCGGCGACCGGCGCGATCGCGTCGAGCAGCAGCATCGCCTTCGAGCGCCACTCCGCGTTCCGGTTCACCAGCATCAGGCTGACGGTATTCAGGCCGTCGCAGAAGTCGTGCGCGATGACCGCGACCGCGACCGCGACGCCGACCGCGCTCGAGAGCTGGAAGGCGAGCCCGATCGCCATGCCGTCCATGAAACTGTGCCCGGCGAGCGCAAGCGCCGAGACGACGCCGACGTGCGGATGACGGTGCGACGCATAGTCCGATTCGTGCGCGTGATGGACCAGGACGAATTTTTCGAGCGCGTGGAAGAGCAGGAATCCGGCCACCAGCGCGATCATGGCGTGGCTCGGCTCCACGCCGCTCTGCTGCGAGAGCTCGAACACCTCGGGCAGGATGTCGAACGCCACCACGCCGAGCAGCACGCCCGCGGTGAAGGCCAGAATGAAGTGCAGGCGGTCGCGAAACCTCAGCGCGAACAGGCCGCCCGCCAGGGTCGAGACGAAGGTTACGAGCGAGAGCCAGATCGCGGTCAAGGATCAGCCTTCACGGCGCAAGGTTGCGCAGGACACGGCCGCGCATTTTATGCGAGACTATCCGCGCGATGGACCGGCTCACGAGAACGCTGCTTGGCCGCGCGCTTCTTTGCCTGGTGCTGCTGGCCGGGCAGCAGGCGGCGTTTGCGCATCCCATCGCGCACGTGTTTGCGTCGCAAGGCAGGCACGCCACGTTTGACGCTGCGCCGCAAAGCGGCGATCCGGCAGCCCCCAGCGAGCTCTGCGGATTCCATTCTTCGCTGTCGGCCGTGCTGGGCGCGATCGCCCAGGCGGCGCAGTGCTTCGTTCCCCCGGCGGTTATCGGCGTCGCCTATCCGGCGCCGGCGCGCCTTTCGATCCCGCTCCCGCCCCCTCCTTCAGCTTCGCGCGACCCGCCGCTCCACTCCTAGGCGATAAGCAACGCTCGGCGGCGCTGCGCGCCGCTTCGTTCTCACTTCGCAAGGAGTCCCGTGATCCAGGTGGAAGGGCTCGAGCAGCGATACGGCGGTGAAGTCGTGCTGTGCGTGCCGCGATGGCAGATAGCGGCAGGCGAGCAGTGGCTCGTTCTCGGCCCCTCGGGCTGCGGGAAGAGCACCCTGCTGCACGTCCTGGCCGGCCTGCAGCGGCCGAGTGCGGGCATGGTCTCGGTCTTCGGCAAGGACCTGATTGCGACGCCGCAGGCGCAGATCGATCACTGGCGCGGCGCCAACGTCGGCATCGTCCTGCAGGCGCTGCATCTTGTCGCGCACCTCAGCGTCCGCGGCAACCTGCGCCTCGCGCAATATCTCGCGCGCGCGCCGCAGGACGACGCGGCGGTCGGCCGCGCGCTCGAGGCACTCGGCGTCGCCGACAAGGCCGGGCGCCGGCCCGCAGAGCTGTCGCAGGGCGAACGGCAGCGCGTGGCGATCGCGCGCGCGGTGGTGAACGGCCCGAAGCTGCTGCTCGCCGACGAGCCGACCGCGAGCCTGGACGACGCTTCCGCCGACGCCGCGATCGGGTTGCTGTTCGCGCAGGCGCAGCGCAGCGGCGCGACGCTGGTCGTGGCGACGCACGACGCGCGGGTCAAGCGGCACTTCGACAAGCGGCTGGATCTTTCGCCGTGAATCTCGCCACGCTCTCCGCGAGCTACCTGCGCGCGCGCCCGCTGCAGACCGGGCTCGGCGTGCTGCTCCTCGCGCTCGGCGTGGGCACGATCGTCGGCGCGCTGCTCGTCGTCAGCCAGCTCGAATCGCGCATGGGCCGCGATGCGCGGGGCATCGACCTCGTCGTCGGTGCGAAAGGCAGCCCGATGCAGCTGATCCTTTCCGGCATCTACCAGCTCGACGCGCCGACCGGCAACATCCCGCTCGCATCCGCGCAGACGCTGGCGAAGAATCCCCTGGTGAAGAAAGCGATGCCGCTCGCGCTGGGCGACGCGTGGCGCGGATTTCGCATCGTCGGCGCCGGACGCGAATACCTCGAGCATTACGGCGCGGAGCTCGCGGCCGGCCGTCACTACGGGAAGAGCATGGAAGCCGTGCTCGGCGCGGACGTCGCGCGACGCACGGGAGCCCGGGTCGGCAGCCGCTTCGTCGGGGCCCATGGCGTGGCGGGCGAAGGCGAGGAGCACACCGAGTCTCCTTACACCGTGGTCGGCGTGCTCGCGCCGACCGGCAGCGTGCTCGACCGGCTCGTCCTGACGCCCATCGAAAGCGTCTGGGACGTGCACCATCACGAGGAGAAGGAGCACCAGGCCGGCCACGAAGGCCGCGAGAAGGCCGAAGACGAGGACCGGGAAGTGACCGTGCTCCTCGTGCAATACGCCTCGCCGCTCGCCGCCGCCACACTGCCGCGCGCCATCAATTCGAAGTCGGAGCTGCAGGCTGCCTCGCCGGCGTTCGAGATGGCGCGCCTGTTTCGCATCGTCGGCACGGGCCTCGAGGCCTTGCGTGCCTTCGCGGCGGTGCTCATCCTGGCGGCGGGACTCTCGGTGTTCATCGCGCTCTACACGGAGCTCGAGGAGCGCCGTTACGACCTCGCGGTGATGCGCACGCTCGGCGCGAGCCCGGCCCGCCTCTTCGGGCTGCTCTTCTTCGAAGGGCTGCTGCTCGCCCTGCTGGGCGCTCTCGGCGGCGTGTTGCTTGGCCATGTCGTGGCCGCCGGGCTCGGCGTGTGGCTCGCCGCGGCCGAGCAGCCGGCTGTCAGCGGGCTTGCATTCCGCGTCGAGGAAGTCTGGATCGTGGCGGCGGCCCTGGCAGTCGGCGCCGTGGCGGCATTGTTACCGGCCTGGCGGGCCTATCGCACAGATGTCTCGCGTACGCTTGCGCAGGGCTGAGAAAGGGCAAATACTTACGCGCCTATGAAGAACCTCGTCCCGATCCTGTTTCTTGGCCTCGCGTTCCCGGTGTTCGCACAGACCTTCGACGCGAACGGGGTGCTCCAGCCCCTGCCAGAGCGCACCGATGTGCTTCCCTGGAAGACGCTCGCCGGGGTGGAGCTCGTCAAGCAGAAGGACCGCTACGTGCCGCGCTTCTCTGCGGCCGTGACTTCCCTCGACAAGAAAGACGTGAAGCTGCAAGGCTTCATGATGCCGCTGGAAATGGGCGAGAAGCAGTCCCATTTCGTGCTCGCCGCGATGCCCGCTACCTGTCCCTTCTGCATGCCCGGCGGTCCCGAGAGCCTGGTGGAAGTGAAGATGAAGACGCCGGTGAAGTTCAGCTTCGAGCCTCTCGTGGTTACCGGCAAGCTGACGGTCATGAAGGACGATCCGACGGGCATGTTCTACCGCATCGTCGACGCGGTGCCGGCCAAGTAGCCCGATGCGGTCCGTGCTCGGCCGCGTTTTCCTCGTTCTTGCGTTCCTGCTCGCGCAGCAGACTGCGCTCGCCCACCAGCTTTGGCACGTATTTGACAGGGCCTCCCTTCAGGCCGCGGTCCAGGGAAATACTGATTCTCCAAACACGAATAATCCGTTGTGCGAGCAGCACGCCGCCCTCGGCACCGTGCTGGGCGCCCTCAACGGTTTCCACGCGCTCTCGCTCTTCAGCGAGACGGCGCCGCTCCATTTTTCCGCCGCGCATTCGCCGGCGGCGAGCCTCCCCGGCCTTCCTCCCGCCTCGCGCGGTCCTCCCGCCCTGCTCTGACGCCGGTTTGATCGGGCGCGCCGTTGCTCGGCGCGCAGGGCAATCCTTCGGAGGGAGTGACAATGGCTTGCATCAGATGGTGCGCCATGGCGTTGGCCATGGCGGCGGTTCCTGCGTACGCGCAGCAACCGGACACGGCAAAGCTTCGCGAGGAGATCAAGCAGCTGCAGCAGCGGCTCGACGAGCTGGAGAAAAAGCAGCAGGAAACTGAAAACACCGCGGTCCAGGCGGCGCAGCAGGCGTCGAGCCGGCCGCAGTCGGAGAGCGCGCTCAATCCCGCGGTCTCGGCGATCCTGAACGGCGTCTACGGCAACCTGCAGCGCGACCCGGACACCTACCGGCTGAACGGCTTCGTGCCGACGCTCGGCGACGTGCAGCCGCCCAAGCGCGGCTTGAGCCTCGGCGAGTCGGAGCTCGGCTTCATGGCGAACGTGGATCATCTGTTCCGCGGCACGCTGATCGCCTCGATCTCGCCGGACAACGATGCGATCGAAGTGGAGGAAGGCTATATCCAGACCCTCGCGCTGTCGCACGGCTTTACGGTGAAGGCGGGACGCTTCTTCTCCGGCATCGGCTACCAGAACCAGATCCACGCGCATGCCTGGGACTTCACCGACGCGCCGCTGGCGATGAAAGCATTCCTCGGCGGCCAGCTCAACGAGGACGGGGTGCAGGTGAAGTGGGTGGCGCCGCTGACCGCGGTGTATGTCGACCTCGGCGCCGAGTTCGGCCGAGGGCGGGCCTTTCCCGCCAGCGACCGGAACAAGAACGGTTTCGGCTCGAGCAACCTGTTCGGCCATGTCGGCGGCGACATCGGCACCGACTACTTCTGGCAGACCGGCCTTTCGTACTACAGCACCTCGCCGCAAGACCGCGTCTACACCGATCTCGACTCGACCGGTACGAGCGTCGACAACAGCTTCAGCGGCACGAGCAAGCTGTGGGTGCTGGACGGCATCCTGAAGTGGGCGCCGGACGGCAACGCGACCTACCGCAGCCTCAAGATCCAGGGCGAGTACTTCCATCGCAAGGAGAGCGGCACGCTGACCTACGACACGGCCGGCGCCTCGCTCGGCGCGATGACGGACAGCTACGCATCACGGCAATCGGGCTGGTACGCGCAGGCGGTGTACCAGTTCATGCCGGCCTGGCGCGTGGGCTACCGCTACGACCAGCTCAACGCCGGCACCACCACGCTCGGCCTGGTCGACTCGGGCGCGCTCACGGCCGCGGACTTCCCCATCCTCGGCGCGTACAACCCCAAGCGCCATACCGCGATGGTCGACTGGAGCCCGAGCGAGTTCAGCCGCATCCGCCTGCAGGTCGCGCGCGACTACGCGCGCCAGGGCGAGCCCGACAACCAGATCTTCCTTCAGTACATCGTGAGCCTCGGCGCCCACGGTGCCCACAAGTTCTGAGGCTGCCATGAGAATTTTTTTCGGATTTCTGGTTTTTCTTCTACCGTTCAAAGTCTTTGCCTTGAACGTCTTTGCCTGCGAACCCGAGTGGGCATCGCTCGCGCAGGAGCTCGGCGGCGACAAGGTGTCGGCGTTCGCCGCGACCACCGCCAAGCAGGATCCGCACCGCATCGAGGCGCGCCCGAGCCTGATCGCGCGCATCCGCGGCGCCGATCTCGTGATCTGCTCGGGCTCCGAGCTCGAAATCGGCTGGCTGCCGTTGCTCTTCACCCAGTCGGGCAACGATCGCATCCAGCTCGGCTCGCCGGGCTACATCGAGGCGTCGCAGTACGTGGTGAAGCTCGAGGTGCCGCGCGTGGTCGATCGCGCGCTCGGTGACGTCCATCCGGCCGGCAATCCGCACATTCATCTTGATCCGCGCAATATCCAGCGCGTCGCCGACGCGGTAAGCGGCAGGCTGGCCGAGATCGATCCCGGCAACGCGGACTTCTACAGGCAGCGCGCCGACTCGTTCCGTGATCGCTGGCAGACGGCGATCAAGCGCTGGCAGCAGGAGGCGGCGCCGCTCAAGGGCGTGGCGATCGTCGTGTACCATAAGGACTTCAGCTATTTCATCAACTGGGCGAGCATGCGCGAAGTCGGCAGCCTCGAACCCAAGCCCGGTATTCCGCCTACCCCTTCCCATCTCGCGGAGCTGGTGGAGCAGATGAAGCGCAATCCGGCCAAAGTCATCGTGTACTCCGCCTACAACAATCCCGGCGCCGCGCAGTTTCTCTCGGAGCGCGCCACCATTCCCACGGTGATGATGCCGTTCACCGTAGGGGGGACGGACCGGGCGAAGGACTTGTTCGGCCTGTTCGACGACACGATCGAGCGGCTGCTGAAGACGGTGAAGTGAGCCTCAGCAGCGCGGAGCTCGGCATCCTGTGGCCGGCGTTCATCGCCGGCCTGCTCGTCACCGCCACCCACGTCCCGCTCGGCATGCAGGTGCTCGAGCGGGGCATCGTCTTCATCGATCTCGCGATCGCGCAGGCTGCGGCGCTCGGCGTCATCGTCGCCGACTACCTGGGCTGGCCGCCCAGCGGGCCCGCCGTACAGGTGGCGGCGCTCGCAGCGGCCCTGCTCTGTGCTCTCCTTCTCACGTGGACCGAGCGGCACTGGGCCGAGGTGCAGGAGGCGGTCATCGGCGTGGTCTTCGTTGTCGCTTCCAGCGCCGCAATCCTCGTGCTCTCCAAGAATCCACACGGCAGCGAGAACTTGAAGGATCTGCTGTCGGGCCAAATCCTGTGGGTGAGCCCGAAGCGCCTGCCGTTCGACGCGCTCTTCTACGGCTTCATTCTCGCCTGCTGGTTCGGCCTGCGCGAGCGCATCGGGCGCCTGGGCTTCTACGCGCTGTTCGGCTGCGCAGTCACCGTGTCGGTCCAGCTGGTCGGACTGTTCCTCGTGTTCACGACGCTGGTCGTGCCGGCGCTCGCGACGTTCTATTCACGGCGGCGGCGCCTGTTGAAGGCGTACGCCATCGGCGCGGTCGGTTATGCGGTGGGACTGCTCCTTTCGGTCGCTGCGGATCTGCCCTCCGGCGCCATGATCGTCTGCGCGATCGTCGCCATCGGCATCCTTGCAGCCTTGATTTGGCGGGCACCCGCCGCCACTTAGCTGGTCTTAGCAGGTAGTCTTATCCCCATGGAACAATTCCACGGCACCACCATTCTTTCCGTGCGCCGCGGCGCCAGCGTGGCGCTTGGCGGCGACGGCCAGGTCACGCTCGGCAACGTGGTCGTGAAAGGCGGCGCGAAGAAGGTGCGCCGCCTCTACCAGGACCGCATCCTCGCCGGCTTCGCCGGCGGCACCGCCGACGCCTTCACGCTGTTCGAGCGCTTCGAGGCGAAGCTCGACAAGCACCAGGGCAACCTGATGCGCTCGGCGGTCGAGCTCGCCAAGGACTGGCGCACCGACCGCATCCTGCGCCGCCTCGAGGCGATGCTCGCCGTGGCGGACAAGCAGCATTCGATCATCATCACCGGCATGGGCGACGTGCTCGAGCCGGAATACGGCATCGTGGCGATCGGCTCGGGCGGCCCGTACGCGCAGTCCGCGGCGCGCGCCCTGCTCGAGAACACGCAGCTCTCGCCGAAGGACATCGTCGATAAATCGCTCGCCGTGGCGGCGGATCTTTGCATCTATACGAATCACCAAAGATCCATTGAGGTTCTTGAATGAGCGGGATGACGCCGCAAGAAATCGTCCACGAGCTCGACAAGTACATCGTCGGGCAGAAGAAGGCCAAGCGCGCGGTCGCCATCGCCTTGCGCAACCGCTGGCGCCGCCAGCAGGTCGGCGAGCCGCTGCGCCAGGAGATCACGCCGAAGAACATCCTCATGATCGGCCCGACCGGCGTCGGCAAGACCGAGATCGCGCGCCGCCTCGCGCGCCTCGCCGACGCGCCGTTCATCAAGGTCGAGGCGACCAAGTTCACCGAGGTCGGATACGTGGGTCGCGACGTCGACACGATCGTGCGCGACCTGGTCGAGATCAGCGTCAAGCAGACGCGCGAGCAGGCGATGAAGCGCGTGCGTACGCGCGCCGAGGAGGCGGCGGAAGAAAGGATTCTGGACTCCCTCATCCCGGCCCCCCGGGGATTGGAGGCCGAGGATACGGCGACCCGGCAGAAATTCCGCAAGAAGCTGCGCGAGCGCGAGCTGGACGACAAGGAGATCGACATCGAGGTCGCGGCGGTGCAGCCGCAGATGGAGATCCTGGCGCCGCCCGGGATGGAGGACCTCACTTCGCAGATCCAGGGCATGCTGTCCAACCTCGGCGGCGGCCGCAAGCGGCTGCGGCGCCTGAAGATCCGAGAGGCGCTCGAGCTGCTCGCCGAGGAGGAAGCGGCGCGGCTGGTGAACGACGACGAGCTGAAGGCGCGCGCGCTGGCGAACGCCGAGCAGAACGGCATCGTGTTCCTGGACGAGATCGACAAGATCACCAGCCGCGCGGAAGTGCAGGGCGCCGACGTGTCGCGCCAGGGCGTGCAGCGCGACCTGCTGCCGCTGGTCGAGGGCACGACCGTGTCGACCCGCTACGGCATGGTCAAGACCGACCACATCCTGTTCATCGCCTCGGGCGCCTTCCACCTCGCCAAGCCCTCCGACCTCATTCCGGAGCTGCAGGGGCGCTTCCCGATCCGGGTGGAGCTCGACTCGCTGTCGGTGGAGGACTTCGAGCGCATCCTGGTCTCCACCGACGCGAGCCAGGTCAAGCAGTACCAGGCGCTGCTCGACACCGAGGGCGTGGCGGTCGAGTTCCGGCCCGAGGCGATCCGCCGCCTCGCCGAGATCGCCTTCCAGGTGAACGAGAAGACCGAGAACATCGGCGCGCGGCGGCTCTATACCGTGCTCGAGAAGCTGCTGGAGGAAATTTCCTTCGAGGCCGGCACGCGCGGCCCCGCTTCGGTGACGATCGACGCGAAGTACGTCGACCAGCGGCTGAACGAGCTCGCTAAGGACCAGGATCTCGCGCGCTACGTTCTGTAGCGAGGGCTTTCTCGAGGCAGGAGCGGCACAGGCAGCCCAGGTCCGGGGAAATCGTCTGCAGCGGCGGCAGCGCCGTGCACCAGCAGTCCGCCTCGTCGCGCCCGCAGTGGAACGGCGCGCCGCAGACCGCGCAGAGCTCAGTACTCTTCTTTTCCAAGCTGGCGCACCGCCTTGCGCATGAAGGCGAACTGGCGCGCGACGCGCGAGCAGCCGTCGCACACCATGAGGTGAAGGCGCAGCGAGATGCGCTCGAGCACGCCGAGGCGCCGGTCGAGGCCCTGGGAGGCGAGGCTCGTGGCCTCCTTGCAGGTGAGCAGCTTCATTTCGCGAACCAGTTCTTTTCCAGGCACTGGCGCAGCGCCATGCGCGCGATACAGCAGCACCCACACGTGGGTCGGCGTAACGCGCAGTTCCTTACAGATCTCGTCAGTCTCGAGCCCCATGTGTTCGCGCATCAGGAAGGCGCGCGCGGTCTTCTCCGGCAAGCCCTCCAGGCACATCTCCAGCGCCACGAAGAACTGCTTCTGCTCGAGCGATTGGTCGGGGTTGTGCCATTCCGGCGGGAACGCCTGCCAATGGTCGTTCTCGTCGAACAGGGCCTCCAGCGCCTCGTCCGATTCGATGGCGGTCTCGCGGCTGCCCTTGCGGATCGCGTCGATGATCTTGTGCTTGAGGATGCCGGTGAGCCAGGTGCGCAGGTTCGAGCGCCCGCCGAAGCTCTTCTCGCCGGTGAGCGCGGCCACCAGGGTCTCCTGCACCGCGTCCTCGGCCGCGGCCTGGTCACGCAGCTGCAGGCTGGCGTAACGCAGCAGGTAAGGGCGTTGCTCCTCCACTTGGGCGCGAAAATCTTTCATTTACAAGGAAATTCTATCCGCCCCTTGAAAACCCGCCGCCCGGCCCTACTTTTCCGATACCGACTCAAAGGAGGCAAACATGGCGAGTATTACCCGTTACGACCCGTTCAATGAACTGGTCGACGATCTGTTCAAGGGCTTCCTCGTACGCCCGGTGTCCTACGAGGGCGGCCGCGAAGTGCTACCGCGCGTGAAAGTAGACGTCGCCGAGAAGAACGGCGCCTACAAGGTCACGGCGGAGCTGGCCGGCGTCAGGAAGGACGACATCAAGGTGGCGGTCGACGGCGCGCAGGTCACGCTGGAGGCCGAAGTGAAGCAGGAAAAAGAGGCGCAGGCCGACGAGCGCGTGCTCCACACGGAGCGCACCTACGGCAAAGTCACGCGCAGCTTCACGCTGCCGCAGGAGATCGACGAGGCCAAGGTGGAAGCCAAGTTCCGCGACGGCATCCTCGAGCTCACGCTGCCGAAGAAGGCCGCGGCGCAGCGCAAGCAGATCAGCATCCAGTAAAGCAGGTCGCGTAGTTTTCTGTAGTATGGGGGGCGCAATGAACGCCCCCCACCTTCCCTCGAGCGGCCAGAAGCCGCAGGCGGCCGAGAAGGCGCGCATCCTCGCGGAGGCGCTGCCGTACATCCAGCGCTTCCACGGCAAGACCATCGTGGTCAAGTTCGGCGGCAACGCCATGACCGACGACGCGCTCAAGGAGAACTTCGCCTACGACGTGGTGCTGCTCAAGCTGGTCGGCATGAACCCGGTGGTGGTGCACGGCGGCGGGCCGCAGATCGAGCAGATGCTCTCCAAGCTCGGCAAGAAGGGCGAGTTCGTGCAGGGCATGCGCGTCACCGACCGCGAGACCATGGACATCGTCGAGATGGTGCTCGGCGGCACGGTCAACAAGGAAGTGGTCGAGCTGGTCAACCAGGCGGGCGGCAAGGCGGTCGGACTCACCGGCCAGGACGGCGCCTTCATCCGCGCGAAGAAGATGCTGGTGCCCACCAAGGAGAACGGCAAGGTCGACATCGGCCAGGTGGGCGAGGTCGACTCGATCGACCCGGCCGTGATCTCGGCGCTCGAGCAGGGCGGCTTCATCCCGGTGGTCGCGCCGATCGGCACCGGCGCCGACGGCACCACCTACAACATCAACGCCGACCTGGTCGCCGGCAAGCTTGCCGAGATCCTCAAGGCCGAGAAGCTGGTTGTGCTCACCAACACGCCCGGCGTGCTCGACAAGGACGGCAAGCTCCTCACCGGCCTCACGCCGAAGAAGATCGACGACCTGGTGGCGAAAGGCGTGATCTCCGGCGGCATGATCCCCAAGATCGAGTCGGCCCTCGACGCGGCGAGGAACGGCGTGAAGAGCGTGCACATCATCGACGGGCGCGTGCCGCACGCGCTGCTGCTCGAGGTCCTGACCGATGAAGGCGTCGGCACGCTGATCAGAAGCAAGTAGTGCGCATTGCACGCATCGCGCCGTCCCGGCGCGTCTGGATCTTCGACCTCGACAACACGCTGCACGACGCGACGGCGCACATCTTTCCGTCGATGCACGACCAGATCAACCAGTACCTGCAGCGCCATTTCAACCTTGACGAGGCGGGCGCCAACGCCATGCGCGCGGACTTCTGGCGGCGCTACGGCACGACGCTCGGCGGGCTGGTGCGCCACCACGGCACGCATCCGCGCGACTTCCTAGCCGAGACGCATGTGTTCCCGGAGCTCGGCGACATGGTGGTGCGCCACAACGCGCTGGAGCATGCGCTGGCGCGCCTCGCCGGCCGCAAGCTGATCTTTTCCAACGCGCCGCGCCACTACGTCGAGGGCGTGCTGCGCACCTTGGGGGTGGGACGCTTCTTCGACGCGGTCTACACGATCGAGGATGCCCGCTATCTCGGCAAGCCGGCGCTGCGCGGCTTCCACGTGCTGCTGCGCAACCACGACCTCGACCCGCATCGCTGC
>Ga0335084_10005592_pt1 | contig 12444 bp, 12 predicted proteins | sample Lox_Sample_44_FD_206721 | JGI IMG/M metagenome (GOLD analysis project Ga0335084, IMG submission 206721) | Soil microbial communities from Loxahatchee National Wildlife Refuge, Florida, United States - Lox_Sample_4.4 | ecosystem: Environmental > Terrestrial > Soil > Wetlands | place: USA...
CTCTCGCGCGAGCGTGACGGCAATCGCGCGTCCCAATCCCGGATTGGACGCTGCGCCGGTCACGATCGCGACTTTGTCTTGCATTCGACCCATCGATCACCTCGCCGATCTATCTGCCTTTGGAAAAATACCAACACGCCGCGACCCCGACCGACCCAGCGTACCGTTTTGACGCGCGCCGGCAACGACCGGCACTGGCGATTCCGCGAGGTTCGCCGGCCGCCGCGCCGTGCGATGGTCCGGACGAGCCGAAACCACATTGAGGAAAGCCGTGGCGCACCGCCGCCATCCGCATCGACGCAAGCGCCGCGCTTCGAATCACGAAAAGGCGAACCCCTCGTAGCCGTTCGCCGCGACCCGGTCGGCGATCTCACGATACACGCCCACGCCGGCGGCGTACGGCATGAACACGCGCGGCTTACCGGGAATGTTGGCGCCCAAGTACCACGAGCCGCCTTGCGGGAACAGCGTGGCGTTCGCGACCTCGTTGACGTGGTCGACCCATTGGTCTTGCGATGCTTGCTGCGCCTCCACGCGGCGATAGCCGTGCGTGCGCATGTGGTCGATGCACGCGACCGCCCAGTCGACGTGCTGTTCGATCGACACCAGCATGTTCGACAGCACCGACGGGCTACCCGGCCCGGTGATCGTGAAGAGGTTCGGGAAGCCCGCGACGCCGATGCCGAGATACGTGCGCGGACCGGCCGCCCACACGTCGCGCAGCGCGCGTCCGCCGACGCCGCGGATGTCCATGTTGAGCAGCGCGCCGGTCATCGCGTCGAAACCGGTCGCGAGCACGAGCATGTCGAGCACGTGATAGGCGCCGTCGTGCATGCGAACGCCCGCCGCGTCGACGCGCTCGATCGGATTCGCGCGAATGTCCACCAACTTCACGTTGGGGCGGTTGAAGGTCTCGTAGTATTCCGTGTCGACGCAGATGCGCTTCGTGCCGATCGGGTGCGACGTCGGACACAGCGCAGCGGCGGTCGTCTGATCTCTTACCGTCGCGCGAATCTTGTCGCGCACGAAATCGGCGACGATGCGATTCGTGTCCGGATTCATCATCGTGTCGGCGATCGCGCCGATGAAGTTCGCGCCGCCGATCCGCCAGTATTTTTCCAGCAGCGCGCGCACCTCGGCCGGCGACTTGCCGGCGGCGGTCTCGATGGCCGGTCCGCCCGGATGCGGTTCGATCGTCAGATCGCCGAAGCCCGCGCCCATGCCGAGCCGGTGGTTCTGCCGGTGCGCCGGATAGTTCGCTTTGAATGCGCCGACGAACTTCGGATCGAGCGGCGCATTGCACGCCGGCACGCTGAAGTTCGGCGTGCGCTGGAAGACCGTGAGGTGGCCCGCTTGCGCAGCGATCACCGGGATCGCTTGGATCGCCGACGATCCGGTGCCGATGATGCCGACGCGCTTGCCCGCGAAATCGACCGGCTGATGCGGCCAGCGGCTGGCATAGTGCAACGGCCCGGCGAAGTCGCGCAGTCCCGGAATCTGCGGTTCCTGCGGCACCGACAAGCAGCCTGTCGCCATCACGCAGAACGGCGCGCTCGCGCGATCGCCGCGGTCGGTTTCGACCGTCCAACGACCGCTGCGCTCGTCGAACTGCGCGCGCGTGACGCGGCGCTCGAAGCGGATGTCGCGCTTCAGATCGAACTTCGCGGCGACGTACTCGGCGTAGCGCAGAATCTCGGGTTGCGTCGCATAGCGCTCCGACCAATTCCACTCGTTCTCGAGTTCGCGCGAGAACGAATACGAGTAGGCGAGACTCTCGGCGTCGCAGCGCGCGCCGGGATAGCGATTCCAGTACCACGTGCCGCCGACGCTCGCACCCGCTTCGTACACGCGCGCCGTGAGTCCCATCCCGCGCAATCGATGCAGCAGATACATGCCGGCGAAGCCGGCGCCGACGACGATGACGTCGAACTCCCGATCCCTGTCCGACTCCAACGGGGAGGCGCGTTCCAACGATTGCTGACTGCTACTGCTCATCGATCGTCGTCTCCGGTGGCGCATACATAGGCGTGTGAATAGAGTGCCGATTGTACGGTGTACTCGGCGTTCGTCGACCACCGATACCGTCACGCAGGAGGAGGGTCCATGGCCGACGAGGTGCTCTACGACGAACGCGACGGCATCGCCATCGTCGCGATCAACCGCCCCGAGAAGAAAAACACGCTGACCGACGCGGTCATCCAAGGCATTGCCGACGGCATCGACCGCGCCGCGCGCTCGAAAGCGGTCGCCGCGATCGTGCTGCGCGGCGTCGGCGACACCTTCACCGCCGGCTACGACCTGACTCACCGCGGTCGTTGGGACACGCCGTACGGCGCGCCCGACATCGACACGCGCGACGGCGCATGGGATCCGGTGCGCGATTACCAGTTCATGGGCCACAACGTGCGCCGCTTCATGCGCATCTGGGATTGCCCGAAACCGGTGCTCGGCGAGATCAAAGGCTGGGCGATCGGCGGCGCGACCGACCTGGTGCTGTGCTGCGACCTTCTATACATGGCGAGCGACGCGCACATCGGTTACGCGCCGAGCCGCATCTACGGCACGCCGACGACGATGCTGTGGGTGTACCGGCTCGGCCTCGAACACGCAAAGCAGTTCCTGCTGACCGGCCGTGCGATCGATGCAGCGACCGCCCATCGCATCGGCCTCGTCTCGTACGTCGTCGAGCCGAACGAACTCGGCGCGTTCATCGAAGAGGAAGCACGCCGCTTCCGACACATCCCGGCCAATCAGCTCGCACTGAACAAGCTGCTGATCAACCAAGCGTTCGAAAACATGGGGCTGCGCACGACGCAGATGCTCGGCACCTTCTTCGACGGCGTGACGCGCCACACCGAAGAAGCGTATCGCTGGGTCGAGTCGTTCGCCGACAAGGGCTTTCGCGAGGTGATCCGCGAACGCGACGCGCCGTGGCAAGACTACGGGGAGAGCCGCGGCGAAAAGCCGCGCGAACGATGACCGCACCTGCGCTTCGAACGTCGCGCAGGGGCGCCGCATGAGTGCGTCCGAATCGAGTGTCGCGGCCGACGGCGTCGCTTCGTACTGGCACGATCCGCTCGCGACGCGGCGTCGCCGTCTGCTGACGTTCTTTCTGCTGTACGTCTCGGAGGGCATTCCGCTCGGCTTCACCGCCACGTTGCTCGCCACACAGATGCGCCGGCACGGCCTCGACCCGGCCGCGATCGGCGCCTTCGTCGGCTCGTTGTACCTGCCGTGGGCGTTCAAATGGGCGTTCGGCCCGATCGTCGACACGATCACGTCGACGCGCTTCGGGCGCCGCCGCACGTGGATCGTCGGCGCGCAACTCGCGATGACGTTGACGCTACTCGCTGCGACGCCGATCGATTTCAACCACGCGCTCGCGTTGTTCACGGGCGTCATCTTCGTGCACAACATCTGCGCAGCCACGCAGGACGTCGCGATCGACGCGCTCGCGGTGCAGGTGTTGCGGCCGGACGAGCGCGGCGCGGCGAACGGCTTCATGTTCGCCGGGCAAGGCATCGGTCAGGTGATCGGCGGTCCGGCGATGCTGCTGTCGTTGTCGTTCATTTCGCTGCCGGGGGCGTTCGTCGCCGCGTCCGGCATGATCGGACTGATCCTGATCTTCGTTTCCTGGCGGATCCGCGAATCGCCGGACCTGGAACCGCCGTGGCGCATTCGCGACGGCCGGACGACCGCACTGAGGCGCGTGCGCAGCGAGATCGCCGAATTCGTGCGCGCGGCCGGTCGCGCATTCGTCGGCACGCGCGCCGCGTTGCTCGGCGTGCCGTTCGCGTTGTTGCCGCTCGGCGCGTATGCGATGTCGCTGTCGCTCGGTTCGAATCTCGCGGTCGAGATCGGTCTGACCGACGAGATGATCGGCACGATGGGTCTCGCCGTCGGCGCACTCAACGCGACCGGTTGCATCGTCGGCGGCTGGTTGTCCGATCGTCTCGGCCGGCGCGGCACGCTCGCGGTGTTCGTCGCGATGACCGCCGTTCCGACGCTGACGCTCGCGTCACTCATGTATTCGATCGGCCACGTGATGCCGGTGCCGCCGGGTTCCGGCGGGCCGATCGACGGCCGGCTGCTGGCCGAGTTCGTCGCGATCGCCTGCACGTATTCGTTCATCCAGGGGCTCACGTACGGCGGCTCGACCGCGCTCTTCATGGACATCACGACGCCGGCGGTCGCCGCGACGCAATTCACCGCCTACATGGCGCTCGCGAATCTCGCGACGACGTACACCGCGACTTGGCAAGGCATCTCGATCGTTCATTTCGGGTATCCCACGACGCTCGTGCTCGACGTGCTCGTCGGCATGCTGTGCATCACGCTGCTGCCGTGGATGGCGACCGCACGGCTGCGCAACACCGACGCCGCGCCCTGACGGCGCGGCATCGTGACCCCGTTGGCGGCGGTCAACCCATGTCGAAGAGCAGCACCTCGGCGTCACCGTCGGGGCCGCCGGTGATCGCGATCGGCTGCGCCGTATCGAACGCCGCGCCGTCGCCGGCGACCAAGACCTGATCGGCCACGGTCACAGAACCGCGCGCGACCTGCAGCCAACCCTTGCGACCGTCGGCGAGCGCGTGCGACACCGTCTCGCCGTTGCCGAGCACGCTCGCGAACAAATCGACGTCCTGATGAATCGTCACCGAGCCGTCGCGACCGTCGCGTGAACCGACCAGGCGGAGCCGGCCGCGCTTGGCGTCGGTCGAGAACGTCTTCTGCTCGTAGCTCGGCGTGATGCCGGCGCGCGCGGGCTCGATCCAGATCTGCAGGAAATGCACCGGCTCCGCACGCGAGTGGTTGAACTCGCTGTGCCGGATGCCGGTGCCGGCCGACATGCGCTGCACGTCGCCGGGTCGGATCACCGAACCGGTGCCGATGCTGTCTTTGTGTTCGAGCGCGCCGTCGAGGACGTACGAAACGATCTCCATGTCGCGGTGGCCGTGCGTGTCGAAACCTTTGCCCGGTGCGACCCGGTCCTCGTTGATCACCCGTAGCGTGCCGAACCCCATGAAGCGCGGGTCGTAGTAGCTGCCGAACGAGAACGTGTGCCGGCTGTCGAGCCAGCCGAAGTTCGCCGTGCCGCGGTCTTTCGCTTTGCGTACTGCCGTCATGATTGCCTCCTTTATATGGGAACCGGTCGGGCCGGTTCCGAACGTAGGCGCAGTCTGATAGCGTTCCATCTAGGAGACAATTACGTAGATCGATGACATTGCGTCTCCGATATGGAGACATTCGATGGACCGCTTCGAGAGCATCCGCGCCTTCACCCAGGTCGTCCAAGCCGGCGGCTTCGCCGCCGCCGCACGCGTGATGGGCGTGTCGCGCTCGGTCGTCAACAAATACGTCATCGCGCTCGAGAACGACCTCGGCGCGCAGTTGCTCCGCCGCAGCACGCGACAAGTGACGCCGACCGAAACCGGCCACGCGTTTTACGACCGCTGTGTGCAGATCCTCGCCGAATTCGACGACGCGGTCGCCGCCGTCGCCGAATTGCAGGACGCGCCGGCCGGCAACCTGCGCGTCAACGCGCCGATGTCGTTCGGCATAGCGCACCTCGGCACAGTCGTTGGCGACTATCTTGCGAAGTATCCGAACGTCCATGTCGAGCTCGTGCTGAACGACCGCTTCGTCGACTCGATCGAGGAAGGGTTCGACGTGACGGTGCGCGTCGCCGAGCCCGACGTGCTGACGAGCCTGATCACCCGGGAGATCGCGCCCGTGAAGCGCGTGCTGTGCGCCTCGCCCGCGTATCTGGCGAACGCCGGCGAACCGCTGCAGCCCGCCGATCTACGGACGCATCGCTGCCTGCACTACGGCTATCTCGCGTCCGGCAATCATTGGCGCCTGCGCGGGCCGCGCGGCGACGAGCTCGTCGCGATCAACTGTGTGATGTGGTCGAACAACGGCGACGCGCTGAAGCAGGCGGCGCTGAGGGACCAAGGTATCGCGCTGCTGCCGACGTTCATCGTCGGCGACGCGCTGCAGTCCGGCACGCTGCGGACCGTGCTCGCCGATCACGCGCCGGCGGACCTGACGCTGTTCGCGTTGTATCCGCGGCACCGGCACTTGTCGACGAAGCTACGGCACTTCGTCGACCTGCTCGTCGAACGGTTCGGCGGACGGCCGTATTGGGATTTGGTCGACTGACGTCGTACCGAAAATGTTGGCCCACGATGTCGATTTCGGTGTACCCCGTTCGACGTAGTCACGAAGGACGAACGCACATGACGAGGAATTCAGCGATGCGAGTGACGGTTCTGATCAAAGCCACAGCCGAGAGCGAGGCGAACGTGATGCCGAGCGAACAGCTGTTGACCGACATGGGCAAGTACAACGAGGCGCTGGTGAAGGCCGGCGTGATGCTCGCCGGCGAAGGCCTGCAGCCGACGTCGAAGGCGAAGCGCGTGCTGTTCGACGGCGCCGCGCGCACCATCGTCGACGGCCCGTTCGCCGAGACGAAAGAACTGGTCGCAGGCTTTTGGCTGTGGCAAGTGAAGTCGCTCGAAGAGGCCCTCGAATGGGTGAAGCGCTGCCCGAACCCGATGGGCGCGAAGTCGGTCGTCGAGGTCCGGCCGGTGTTCGAACCGGACGACTTCGGCCCGCAACTGACGCCGGAGTTGCGCGAACAGGAAGAGCGGCTGCGCCGGCGGACCGACGCGCGCCCGAACCGTCCGCATTGACGCCAACGCCGATCGAGGAGACCGACGATGCACATTCAACCGTATCTGTATTTCCGCGGCCGCTGCGAAGAGGCGATCGAGTTCTACCAGCGCGCGCTCGGCGCGCAGGTGCACATGCTGGTACGCATGAAGGACGCGCCGGAGCCGGCCCCCGAGAACCGCTTGCCGCCGAACTGGGGCGACAAGGTGATGCACGCGCAGATCTCGATCGGTGATTCGACGCTGCTGATGAGCGACGGCGGCACCGCGGGCCCAAGCGAGTTCAAAGGCTTCGACCTGTCGCTGAACGTGCCGGACGCGGCGACCGCCGACCGCGCGTTCACTGCGCTCGCCGCGGGCGGCCAAATCAACATGCCGCTCGGGCCGACGTTCTGGTCGCCTTGCTTCGGTACGCTGACCGACCAGTTCGGCGTAGCCTGGATGGTCAACGTCACCGGATGAAATCGACATGACGTACATGCTGTTGATCGTCGAGCCGCCCGAGCACCGCGCCACGAGCGAGGCCGAGCGGCGCCGGAAGCGGGCCGAGATGGACGTCTTCGCCGACGGGCTGCGCGAGCAAGGACTCCTGCTCGGCACCGAATCGCTGCGCACCGAAGCCGCCCGCGTGGTCGCGCGCAACGGCAAAGCGACGGTGATCGACGGGCCGTTCGCCGAAGCGAAGGAAATGATCGGCGGCTATTTCCTGCTCGACTGCGACGACCGAGAGCAGGCCATCGCGATCGCCCGCGACTGTCCGGCGCTCGACTGGGGCACCGTCGAAGTGCGCGAGATCGGGCCGTGCTATCTCTGAAACGGCCATCTCCGATCCGCCCGGCGCGCGGCCGTCCAACGTTCGCGTAAAGGTGCGCGCGCGTGGCCGACTCCGCGGGCATTCATCGCGCCATCGAAGCGGTCTGGCGCATCGAATCGGCGAAGATCATCGGCGGCCTTGCGCGGATTCTGCGCGACGTCGGCCTCGCCGAGGAATTCGCGCAGGATGCACTGGTCGCCGCGCTCGAACAGTGGCCGGTGCGCGGCATGCCGGACCGACCGGTCGCGTGGCTGACGACCACCGCGAAGCACCGCGCGATCGACTGGATTCGCCGCCGCGCCCTGCACGAACGCTCGCAGGATTCCCTCACCTACGAGATCGAGGGGCGCTTCGAAGACGCCGCGGCGAATCTGGAAGCGTCGATCGACGCGACGTTCGACGACCCGATCGGTGACGACGTGCTGCGCCTCATGTTCATCGCGTGCCACCCGATTCTGTCGCGCGAAGCGCGCGCGGCGCTGACGCTGAAGCTGCTCGGCGGCTTGACGACGCAGGAGATCGCGCGCGCGTTCGTGGTGCCCGAAGCGACCATCGCGCAGCGCATCGTGCGCGCGAAACGTACGCTCGCCGAAGCGCGCATCGCGTTCGACGCGCCGCTCGACGCCGAACTCACGCCGCGGCTCTCGTCGGTGCTCGAAGCGATCTACCTGATTTTCAACGAAGGTCATTCGGCGACCGCGGGCGACGACTGGACGCGCCCGACGCTGTGCGAGGAGGCGCTGCGGCTCGGTCGCATCCTCGCCGGGCTCGCCGGCGACGAAGCCGAAGTGCACGGCCTCGTCGCGCTGATGGAAATTCAGGCATCGCGCCTGCGGGCGCGCGTCGGACCGGCCGGCGAACCGATTCTGCTGCTCGACCAGGATCGCGCGCGGTGGGATCGCTTGCTGATTCGCCGGGGACTCGCGGCGCTTGCGCGGGCCGAGGCGATCGCAACCGCCCGCGGCGGGCTCGGGCCGTATGCGTTACAGGCCGCGATCGCCGCGTGCCACGCGCGCGCGAAGACCGCCGACGAGACCGATTGGCCGCGCATCGTCGCGTTGTACGACGCGCTCGCCACGCTGTCGCCGTCGCCGATCGTCGATCTCAATCGCGCGGTGGCGGTGTCGATGGCGTTCGGTCCGGCGGCCGCGCTCGAGATCGTCGATGCGCTCATCGCACAGACGAGCCTTGCCTCGTATCACCTGCTGCCGTCGGTGCGCGGCGATTTGCTCGCGAAGCTCGGCCGCAACGCCGAAGCGCGCGACGAGTTCACGCGCGCCGCCGCGCTCGCCCAGAACGCCCGCGAACGCGCGCTGTTGCTCGAGCGCGCGGCCGCGTGTGCGCCGACATCGACACACCGGTGAGCCCTAGCTGATCCGTCAGTGAGAATTTCGCGTTTGCCATCTCGTCGCTGCGGCCCTAGTCTCCATTACATGATTGGCCAACTTCGCAAACGCTTCGTCGCGTCACGGCGCGCATTCGCGGTCGGCCTATTCGCATTTGCGATCACGCAAACGATCGGCCTCGCGCACGCGGCCGAACTGAAGCTCCACGCGCACGATGCGGCCTGCCAGATCTGTCTGGCGATGGGTCACGCGGCGGCACCGCCGTCGCCGGCGGCGCTGCCGACGTTGCCGCCGCCCTTCGAGTTCGCGGCAGCGCTACCCCGTTTCATCGCGGCGATACTTCGCCCGACGTTCTCGCTCCACGCCCCGCGCGGTCCCCCAACGCCGGTCTGATTGCTCCTTTGATCAGCAACCGCTCGCCCTCGCGCGAGCGGTGAGCTTCCCGGCAATTTCGATGGGGACCTGTCATGCAACGGATATACGCAGCCGCGTGGGTCATGTCCTGCGCGGTCCGAGCATTTGCTGCGTCGAACGACGCAGCGGTCGAAGAGATCGTCATTCAGGCCAGTCCGCTCGGCGGCACGGCCGATCAACTGATACAACCCGCCGAGGTCGTCAGCGGTGACGAATTGGCGCGCGCGCGACGCAGCACGATCGGCGACACGCTGGAAAACCAGCCCGGCATGTCGACGACCGACTTCGGCGCCGGCGCCGGTCGGCCGGTCATTCGCGGTCAAGGCGGACCGCGCCTGATGGTGCTCGAAAACGGTGTGCCGTCGATGGACGCATCCGACGTCAGCACCGACCACGCTGTCACGATCGATCCGGCGTACTCGCAGCAGATCGAAGTGCTGAAGGGCCCGGCGACGCTGTTGTACGGCGGCGGCGCGTCGGCCGGCATCGTGAACATGGTCGACCGTCGACTGCCGAGCGAGGCCGTCGAGGGCCTGCACGGCACCGCCGACGCGCAGTACGACACGAACGGCTCGCGCAACAAGGGCAGTGCCGACGTCGGCTTCGGCATCGGCCAGCAGATGTTTCGCGCCGCGTACTCCGCGCTCAATGCGGGCAACTACTCGATCCCGGGATGGGCGAACACCGACAACACCGGCAGCCACGGCAAACTCGCCAACAGCGACGTTTGGCTGCACTCGGAGTCGGGTTCGTACGGCTACGTCGCCGAGGCCGGTTCCGCGGCGGCATCGGTCGGCCGCTTTCAGACTCGCTACGGGCTGCCGGTCGAGGAGACTGCGTTCATCGACATGAACCAGACGCGCTACGACATCCAAGGCATCTTGAACACGCCGCTGTCGTTCATCGACTCGGTCAAGGTCCGCGGCGGCTACAACGACTACGACCACACCGAATTCGAGGCGCCCGGCGTCCCCGGCACGGTCTTCAAGAACAAGCAGGGACAACTACGTCTCGACGCCGTGCATGCGCCGATCGGGCAATGGCGCGGCGCCTTCGGCGTCCAATACGACCACCGCGACTTCCAAGCCATCGGCGAGGAAGCATTCGTACCGCCGTCGATCACCGAAGGCCTCGGCACGTTCCTCGTCGAAGAGCGCGAGTTCGGCTGGGGCACGCTGCAACTCGGGGCACGCGTGCAACGCGACCACAGCGATCCGAGCGGCGCTTCGAGCGAGGATTTCACGCCGGTGAGCTTTGCCGGCGGCACCATATTCAAACTCGGCGAACGGTATCACCTGAAGATCTACGCGACGCGCTCGCAGCGTTCGCCGGTCGCGGAGGAGTTGTACGCGTTCGGTCCGCACGGCGCGACCGCGACCTTCGAACGCGGCAGCACCGACCTCGACAAGGAGACCGGCAACAACGTCGAACTCGCGCTCGACTATCACGGTGAGCGCCTGTTCTGGCAGGCGAACGTCTACTACGAGCGCATCGACGATTACATCTATCTGCAGGAGGTCGATCGCGGGCTCAATGCCGACGGCAGCGGCGTTGCCGCATCGGACGGGATCGCGGACCGCGTCGACGATGCAGGCACGTTCGACCCGAACGGCGATCTGCTGTTGGTCGACTACGACCAGAAGAACGCGGAGTTCTACGGCTTCGAGGCGCAGGTGAGCTACGCGGTGATGACCGAGCCGGTCGCGTTGAACGCACAAGTATTCGGCGACAAGGTGATCGGCAAGTTGACCAACGGCACCAATCTGCCGCGAATTCCGCCGGCGCGGTACGGCTTCGGCATCGACGCGTCGCACGGCCCGTTGCGCAGCAACGTGAGCCTCGTGCACGCGTTCGCGCAAGACAATCTCGGCCCGCTCGAAACACCCACCAACGGCTACACGATGGTGACGATCGACATCGCATACCAGTTCCGGTTGGATGAGGCGAACGAGCCGGTGTACGAGCTCTATCTACAAGGCCGCAACGTCCTCGACGAGGAAGCGCGTCGCGCCACCTCGTTCCTGAAAGACGTCGCGCCGCTGCCCGGCGCATCGCTCGTGCTCGGCGTACGCGTCACCCTGTGACGATGGCCGAGGAGACCATGACGAACGCATTCGAAAAAGCAGCGTCGATGGAGCGCGACAATTCGATGACGCGACGGTTCCTGGCCGATGCCGGGATCGGGCCCGGCATGCGCGTCGTCGAGATCGGTTGCGGCGGCGGCGAAGTGACGCAGTTGCTCGCGGAGTTGGTCGGGCAGTCCGGTCGGATCGTCGCAATCGACCGCGAGCCCGGCGCGCTCGCGATCGCGCGGCAACGGATGCGCGAGCGCCACATCGAGCACGTGCAGTTCGTGCAGTGCGATTTGACGGCGCCGGCCGCCGCGTTGACCGCCTACGCGCCGGGCAGCTTCGACGCATTGGCCGGCCGCCGCGTGCTGATGTATCTGCCGCAGCCGGCCGCAACGCTGCGGCATCTCGCGAATTGGCTGCGCAGCGGCGCATGCATCGTGTTCGAAGAGACCGACACGACGCTCGTTCCGGGGCGGATTTCGCCGATGCCGGCCCACGACCGGGCCGCGACATGGATGCGTTCGATGCTCCTCGCGGAAGGTGCGAACGTGCACATGGGCTTCGCGCTGCCCGCCACGCTCGTGCAAGCGGGGTTCGCTTTCGAGCGCATCCGCGCCGAGGCGGTCATTCAGGGACAAGGCACGCAGTTTCCGCTGTCCGCTCTGTTGAAGCTGATGACACCGCGCATCGTGCAGCACGGTGTGGCGACCGAATCCGAGATCGAAGCCGCAGCGCAAGAGATCGACGCCGAGGCGAACGATCCGACCGTGGTCTACGTCAGCGCGGTGGCGTTCTGCGCGACGGCGCGCATGCCGTAGGCGACTCGCGCGGAACCCCCGACGACCGCGCCCGGGCGCGTCCGTCCACGGGGGGCGCGATCGACCGTACCTTACCGTTGCGGCGCGGTCGATTGCGCGGCACTCACGCCCGTCCGCGCAACGCCCTGTGGTGACGCGCCCGACTTGCGCGCCTTCGGCAGCGGCAACAGCATGCGCACCTCTTGCCGGTAGCGGCGATAGCGTTCGCCGAACGCGTCGATCAGATCGCGCTCTTCGAGGAAAATCCCGAGCAGGATGTACATCGTCGCGCCCGCCGCGAACAGCAAGTGCCCCGCCGTCATCGTC
>Ga0335084_10005594_pt1 | contig 12438 bp, 9 predicted proteins | sample Lox_Sample_44_FD_206721 | JGI IMG/M metagenome (GOLD analysis project Ga0335084, IMG submission 206721) | Soil microbial communities from Loxahatchee National Wildlife Refuge, Florida, United States - Lox_Sample_4.4 | ecosystem: Environmental > Terrestrial > Soil > Wetlands | place: USA: Florida...
AGGAAGACCAAAGAGCCCACTCATATCGTCATCAAGTGCGAGACGCACAACCACCCGACCGCCATCTCGCCGTTTCCGGGCGCGGCGACCGGCTCGGGCGGCGAGATCCGCGACGAGGGCGCCACCGGCCGCGGCGCGAAGCCGAAGGCGGGGCTGGTCGGCTACGCGGTCTCGCACCTGCGCCTGCCGGGGGCGCGGCAGCCGTGGGAGGAGCGCGACCCGGGCCGGCCCGCGCACATCGCCTCGCCGCTCGAGATCATGCTCGAGGGGCCGATCGGCGCGGCCTCGTTCAACAACGAGTTCGGCCGCCCCAATCTCGCCGGCTATTTCCGCACCTTCGAGCACGAGAACCGCGGCTACCACAAGCCGATCATGCTCGCCGGCGGCCTCGGCTCGCTCAGCGCGATCCAGTCGTCCAAGGCGCCGCTGGCGCCGGGCACGCTGCTGATCCAGCTCGGCGGCCCGGGCATGCTGATCGGGATGGGCGGCGGCGCGGCCTCGTCGATGGGCGCCGGCGCGAACCTCGCCGAGCTCGACTTCGACTCGGTGCAGCGCGGCAACGCCGAGATCGAGCGGCGCGCGCAGGAAGTGCTCGACCGCTGCTGGCAGCTCGGCGCGCGCAACCCGATCCTGTCGGTCCACGACGTCGGCGCGGGCGGGCTGTCCAACGCGATTCCGGAGCTGGTGCACGCCGCCGGGCGCGGCGCGCGGCTCGACCTGCGCGCGGCGCCGTCGGAGGACAGCGGCATGTCGCCGCGCGAGATCTGGTGCAACGAAGCCCAGGAGAGATACGTTCTCGCGGTTTCTCCTGAAAGCTTGGATTCATTTGGAAAGATCTGCGAGCGCGAGCGCTGCCCGTTCGCCGTCCTCGGCACCGCGACGGCCGACGGCAAGCTGGTGGTCGACGACCCGCAGTTCGGCAACCGCCCGATCGACATCGACCTCGCGGTGATCCTCGGCAAGCCGCCGAAGATGCTGCGCGACGTCAGGCACGCCGCCCGGCAGTCGCGTCCTTTTTCGCTGGAAAAAATCACGCTGGAGGGCGCGGCGCACCGCGTGCTGCGCCATCCCGCGGTGGCGGACAAGACCTTTCTCGTCGCCATCGGCGATCGCACGGTGGGCGGCCTGTGCTCGCGCGACCCTTTCGTCGGCCCCTGGCAGGTGCCGGTCGCCGACTGCGCGGTGACGCTCGCCGACTTCGAGGGCACCGCCGGCGAGGCGTTCGCGATCGGCGAGCGCGCGCCGCTCGCGTTGATCGACGCGCCGGCGTCGGGCCGCATGGCGGTCGGCGAGGCGATCACGAACATCGCGGCGGCGGCGATCGGCTCGCTGAGCCGAATAAAGCTGTCGGCGAACTGGATGGCCGCCGCCGGCCATGGCGGCGAGGACGCGGCGCTCTACGACACGGTGAAGGCCGTGGCGATCGACCTGTGCCCGGCGCTCGGCGTGTCGATCCCGGTCGGCAAGGATTCGCTGTCGATGCGCACCGCGTGGAAGGAAGGGGAGGTGGTCGCGCCGCTCTCGCTGGTGGTCTCGGCTTTCGCGCCGTGCGACGACGCGCGGGCGACGCTCACCCCGCGCCTGCGCACCGACCTGGGCGACACCGAGCTGATTCTCATCGACCTCGGGCGCGGCAAGAACCGCCTCGGCGGCTCGATCCTGGCGCAGGTCCATTCGCAGCTCGGCGATGAATGCCCGGACCTGGGCGATCCGCAGTTGCTGAAAAGCTTTTTTGATTTCATACAGGGAAATCGTGCAGCCCTGCTGGCCTACCACGACCGCTCAGACGGCGGCCTGTTCGCCGCGATCTGCGAGATGGCGTTCGCCGGACGCTGCGGCGTGACGCTCAACCTCGACCCGCTCGCCTTCGACGCGTCGCACGACGATGTCGACGCCTTCAAGCGAGGCGACGACGAGCAGCTCGCCGGGCATGCGCGCGATCTCGCGCTGGCGGCGCTCTACAACGAGGAGCTCGGCGCAGTGCTGCAGGTGCGCGCCGCCGAGCGCGCCAGGATCATGGCCGCGCTGCGCGAGGCGGGGCTCGGCGACTGCTCGCACATCGTCGGCCAGCTCAACCCGCGCGACGAGATCCGCATCGTGCGCAACGCGAAGACGGTGTTCTCGGCGAAGCGCGACCACCTGCAGCGCGCCTGGAGCGAGACCACCTTCCGCATGCAGTCGCTGCGCGACAATCCCGAGTGCGCGCGCGAAGAGTACGACCGCATCCTGGACAGGGAAGATCCGGGGTTATCCGTATCCCTGTCGTTTGCTGAAAAAAGCATTTCTGCAGGCACCGGGAAGCGTCCGCGCATCGCCATCCTGCGCGAGCAGGGCGTGAACGGCCAGGTCGAGATGGCGGCGGCGTTCGACCGCGCCGGCTTCGAGTCGGTCGACGTGCACATGACCGACCTCATCGCCGGGCGCGTGACGCTGGAGAGCTTCAAGGCGTTTACCGCCGGCGGCGGCTTTTCTTACGGCGACGTGCTCGGCGGCGGCCGCGGCTGGGCGAGCACCATCCTGCACAACCCGCGCGTGCGCGCCGATTTCGAGCGCTTCTTCGCGCGCAAGGACACCTTCGCCTTCGGCGCCTGCAACGGCTGCCAGATGATGGCGCAGCTGCGCGAGCTGGTGCCGGGCGCCGAGCACTGGCCGCTGTTCCTCAAGAACCGCTCCGAGCAGTTCGAGGCGCGCCTGGTGATGGTCGAAGTGACCGAGAGCCCGTCGATCCTGTTCCGCGGCATGGCCGGCAGCCGCATTCCCATCGTGACGGCGCACGGCGAAGGGAGAGCCGTTTTTGAACAGAACAACATTGAAAAAGCCATCGTGGCCCTGCGCTACGTCGACAACCGCGGCCGCCATACGGACGTCTATCCCTACAACCCGAGCGGCACGCCGCAAGGCATTACCGGCCTCACCACCGCCGACGGTCGCTTCACCGTCGTCATGCCGCACCCCGAGCGCGTCTTCCGCAACGTGCAGATGTCCTGGGCGCCGGACGACGCGGGCGAAGACTCGCCGTGGATGCAGATCTTCAGAAACGCGCGCGCATGGGTCGGCTGACGCGCCCGGCTACGATTGCGCAGTACATACGGGCCGCTCCGCGCGAGGGCTGGCCGCACTTGCGCCGGCTGTACGCGATCCTCAAGCGCGTCGCGCCGAAGGCGGAGGAGGCGATGAAATGGGGGACGCCGTTCTTCGTGGAGCCCCGCTTCCTGTTCGCGTTCTCCGCGCACAAAGCGCACCTCAATTTCGTGCCCACGGCGGCGGGGTTGAAGCCGTTTCGCAAGGAACTGCGGCGTCACAAGACTACAAAAGGCATGCTTCAGGTTCCTTATGCCGACCCGCTGCCCGAGGCCCTGATCCGCAAGATCGCGAAGTACCGCGTCCGGGTCGTGCGCGAGCGGAAAGACGACTCTTTCTGGTAACTCCATGAGCGAAGCCAAGACCCGCGTATACGACATCCTTGCCAAGTCCTTCGCGCAGGAAGGGGTGAAGACGTGCTTCGCGCTGCTCGGCGACGCGAACATGAACTGGGCGGCGCGGCTGGCCGAGCAGGGCTGTCGCATGATCTACGTCCGCCACGAGCACTGCGCCGTCGCCGCCGCCATGGCGTACGCACGAAAGAGCGGGGACGTGGGCGTAGCGAGCGTCACTTGCGGGCCGGGCGTGACGCAGGTGATCACGGCGCTGCCCGCGGCAGTACGCGCGCACCTGCCGATCGTCGTGTTTGCCGGCGAGGCGCCGCTGAAGAGCGGCTGGTACAACCAGGAGCTCGACCAGGGACCGCTCATCGCCGCGACCGGCGCCGCCTATCTTCAACTGCACATGCCCGAGCGCATGCCGGTCGCGGTGCGCGACGCGTTTCTCAAGGCGCGCCGCGAACGCCGGCCGGTGGTCATCGGCGTTCCGTTCGATCTGCAGGCGCGACCGTGGGAAGGAGCGGAGAAGCTGCCGAAGCCTTCGCGCGAGCTCCTGCCGCGGCCATCGCCGATGCCTCCGCATCCCGATGACGTGGCTGCCGCGGCGAAGCTGCTCGCCGGCGCCGAGCGCATCGTGGTCTTCGCCGGACTGGGCGCGGTCGAAGCGGGCGCGGGGCCCGCTTGCCGCGCTCTCGCCGCCAGGACGGGCGCGCTGCTGTCGACGACGCTGCCGGCGCGCGGGCTGTTCCACGACGATCCCTATTGCATCGGCATCTCGGGCAGCTTCACGCCCGAGGTCGGCCTCGAATACCTGAAGGAGGCCGATCTCGTCGTCGCGGTCGGCTGCTCGCTCGCCTACCACGCGGGCGGCGGCGGCCAACTGTGGCCGAAGGCGAAGATGCTGCAGGTCGACATCGACCCCGTCGCGGTCAGCCAGGGGCAGGAGGTGGCGCGCCATCACCTGCGGGCCGACGCGCGTCTTGGCGTCGAGGCATTGACGGCCGCGTTGCCGGCGCGCAAGCAAAGCTGGCGCAGCGAGGCGATGGCGGCGCGCATCCGCGACTCGAAGCCCGACAGCCACGTCTTCGATATCGAGCCGGGCCTGCTCGACCCGCGCGAGGTGGTGGAGGCGCTGGAGAAGGCGCTGCCGCATGACTGGGAGATGGTGAACTCGAGCGGGCACTGCTCGTGGTTCTTCGCCCAGATGCCCTCGCGGCCGCAGGAGAAGTTCCTCACCATCCGTGAGTTCGGCGCCATCGGCAACGGCGTTTCCTTCGCCATGGGCGTCGCCGCGGCGCGCCCGGATCGCCAGGTCGTGCTGTTCGACGGCGACGGCAGCCTGATGATGCACGTGCAGGAGCTGGAGACCATCAAGCGCCACGGGCTGAAGATCCTGATCATCGTGATGAACGACGGCGCCTACGGCTCCGAGGTGCACAAGCTGCGCGCGGAGGGGATGATCGAGGATGGCTCGGTGTTCGGCTATTGCGACTTTGCCGGCATCGCGCGCGGCTTCGGCCTCGCCGGAAGGACGTTCAAGAGCCTCGCCGAGCTGCCGAAGCTGGCGACGGAGTTCGCCGCGAGCGGCGGCGCCGCGGTCTGGGACTTCCACGTATCGGACAAGGTGGTCTCGCCTACCATCCGGCGTGCTCACCCGGCAGGAAAGCGATAACCCACAGGAGGCAATCGATGAGCATCGTCCGCCACGACCCGAGCCCGATCCTTTCGCACGCCGTCGAGTACGGCGATACGGTCTACCTCGCCGGCATCGTCGCCAAGAACATCGACACCGACGTGAAGAACCAGACCAGGCAGATTCTCGACGAGATCGACCGCCTGCTCGCGAAGTGCGGCTCGAGCAAGTCGAAGGTGCTGCAGGCCACCATCTGGGTCACCGACATCCGCAACCGCGCGCCGATGAACGAGGTATGGACCGCCTGGGTCGACCCGAAGAACCTTCCGGCGCGCGCCTGCATCGAAGCCAAGCTCGCCGACCCGCGCGCGCTGGTGGAGATCATGGTGATCGCGGCGAAATAGCGACAAAAATCAAAAATAGGGACAGACCCTATTTTCAACATATCGAAAAATAGGGTCTGTCCCTATTTATTCGAACAGGTTCAGAACCGCATCGAGGTCTGAGTAGGTGAGGGCGTAGCTCGCCTCGGCGCGCACCAGCGGCTTGGCGTGGAAGGCGATGGAGAGGCCCGCCGCCGCCATCATCTTCAGGTCGTTGGCGCCGTCGCCGATGGCGACGCTTCGCCGCTTGTCGATCTTCAGCTCCTTCAGCACGGAGACGAACTTGCGCGCCTTGGCGTCCGCATCGACGATCTCGCCGACGAGGAGGCCGCTCAGACGGCCATCCTTGATCTCGAGCGTGTTGGAGATGGTGTAGTCCAGCCCCAGGCGCACGCGCAGCCGCTCGGTGAAGAAGGTGAAGCCGCCGGAAACGAGGAGCGTCTTCACGCCATGCTTCTTGCAGGCGGCCAGCAGCGCCTCTGCGCCGGGCGTGAGCCGCAGCTTTTCGCGGTACACCTTCTCGAGCGCGGACGCTTCCGTGCCGGCGAGCAGCGCGACCCTGCGCCTCAGGCTCTCCTTGTAGTCGACGATCTCGCCGCGCATCGCCGCCTCGGTGATGGCCGCGATCTCGGCGCCCTTGCCGGCGAGCGCGCCGAGCTCGTCGATGCACTCGATGGTGATCAGCGTCGAGTCCATGTCCATGGCGAGGAGCTGCAGCCCGGCGAAGCGCGCGCCCGGCTCCATCCAGGCGTAGTCGATGCGCCGCGCCTGGCAGAGCTTCGCGACCGAGTCATGCGGGTAGGCGTTGCGCAGCCGGTAGGCGCGCGGGGTGAGCTCCTCGATGGAGCCCGGCCGCGCCCCGTCCGCGATAGCGTCCACGTCGGCGCGCTGCAGGGTCGGGCTTTGCAGTACCAGGTTCACGAAGCGGCGCTCATTGTCCCAACTGCTGCAGGATCTCGCGCACCGCCTGGCCGCGCTCCTGCCACGCCGGCAGCTTCATGTCGATGCGCAGCTTGTCCTGGCCGGCGAGCTTCGCGCCGCCGCGGCGCTTGATGAAGGCGATGACCTTGGCGCCGTCGATCGGCGGGTTCTTCACGAACTGCAGCTGCACCGCCTCGTGCGTGGCGTCGACGCGCTGCACGCCGAGCGCTCGCGCGGCGATGCGCACGCGGTGGCACTCGAGCAGCGCGCGCGCCGGCTCGGGCAGCTCGCCGAAGCGGTCGACCAGCTCCTCGCGCAGCGCGTCGAGGGCCTCCGTCGTCTCGGCGTCGGCGAGCCGCTTGTACAGGGACAGGCGCTCGTGGACGTCGCTGCAATACGTCTCGGGAAGCAAGGCCGGCACGTGGAGGTTCACCTCGGCCGACACGTCGACGCTGCCCTCCCAGTCGATCGCTTTCCCATGCTTCAGCCTTCTGACGGCCCGGTCCAGCATGCGCGCGTAGAGGCTGAAGCCGACTTCCTGGATCTCGCCCGACTGCGACTCGCCGAGCACCTCGCCGGCGCCGCGGATCTCGAGGTCGTGCATCGCCAGGTAGAAGCCCGAGCCGAGCTCCTCCATCATCTGGATCGCCTCGAGGCGCTTGAGCGCGTTCTTCTTCAGCGCCTCCTCGGGCGGGGTGAGGAAGTAGGCGTAGGCCTGGTGGTGCGAGCGGCCGACGCGGCCGCGCAGCTGGTGCAGCTGCGCCAGGCCGAACTTGTCGGCGCGGTCGATGACGATGGTGTTCGCCGTCGGGATGTCGATGCCGGTCTCGATGATGGTCGAGCACAGCAGCACGTTCGAGCGCTGCGCGGTGAAGTCGCGCATCACCCGCTCGAGCTCGCGCTCGCGCATCTGGCCGTGCGCCACCGCGATGCGCGCCTCGGGCAGCAGCCGCGCGAGGCGCTCCCGCATGCGCTCGATGGTGTCCACCTCGTTGTGCAGGAAGTAGACCTGGCCGCCGCGCTTCAGCTCGCGCAGCGCCGCCTCGCGGATCAGGCCCTCGGAGAAGGGGTGCACGAAGGTCTTGATGGCGAGGCGCCTCTGCGGCGCGGTGGCGATGACCGAGAAGTCGCGAATTCCTTCCAGCGACATCGCCAGCGTGCGCGGGATCGGCGTGGCGGTGAGCGTGAGCACGTCGACCTCGGCGCGCAGCTTCTTCAGCGCCTCCTTCTGCCGCACGCCGAAGCGGTGCTCCTCGTCGATGATCACCAGGCCGAGGCGCGCGAACTTCACCTCGCTGCCCAGCAGCTTGTGGGTGCCGATCGCGATATCTATCTCGCCTTTTTCCAGTCCATCCAGTGCCTGGGCCGTCTCCCTGGAGCTCCTGAACCTCGACAGCTCGGCGAGCTTGACCGGCCAGTCGGCGAAGCGGTCGCTGAAGGTCTGGAAGTGCTGCTCGGCGAGCAGCGTGGTGGGACAGAGCACCGCCACCTGCTTCCGGTCCGCCGCCGCGACGAACGCCGCGCGCAGCGCCACCTCGGTCTTGCCGAAGCCGACGTCGCCGCACACCAGGCGGTCCATCGGCTTGCCGCTCGCCATGTCCTTCACCACCGCCTCGATGGCGGAGGCCTGGTCGGGCGTCTCCTCGAAGCCGAAGCCGTCGGCAAACGACTCCAGGGACTTTTGGTCCACCGAAAAGGCGAAACCCAGTCGCGCGGCGCGCTTCGCGTAGAGCGCGAGGAGCTCGGCGGCGGCGTCGCGCACCTGCTTCGCCGCGCGCGCCTTCGCCTTGTCCCACTGCCCGCTGCCGAGCTTGTGCAGCGGCGCCTCCTCGGGCTGCGCGCCGCTGTAGCGGCCGACCACGCCGAGCTGCGCGACCGGCACGTAGAGCTTGTCGCCGCCTTGGTACTCGAGCAGCAGAAACTCGCTTTGCCCTTCTTCCACGTTCAGGGTGGTCAAACCCTGAAACCTGCCGATGCCGTGCTGCTCGTGCACCACCGGGTCGCCGATCTTGAGCTCCGACAGGTCGCGCAGCATGCCTTCGACCGAGCTGCGCTTCTCCGCGCCGCGCGCGCGCCGGCGCACCACGCCCGCGTAGAGCTCCGCCTCGGTGACGATCGCCCAGCCCTCGGCGGGGACGGCGAAGCCGTGGGCCAAGGGTGCTACGGCAATGCAGAATCTGGAGGATGAAGAAAGAAATTCGGAAAAATCCTTGAAGGAATCCGGCCGCAAGCCATGCTCGGCGAAATACGCGAGCATCGTCTCCCGCCGCCCCGGCGATTCGGCGGCGACCAGCACGCGCAGCCCCGCGGTGTCGAGGAAGCCCTTCAGCGCGGCGAGCGGGTCCTGCGCGCGGCGGTCCACCGCGAGCGCGGGCAGCGGCGCCGCGACGAGCGGCTGATCCCGCTCCTCGTCGCCGGCGCCGAGCACGTCGACGCGGGGGAAATCCTTCGCGCGCTGGAAGAACTCTTCCGCCGGTACGAAGAGATGGGCCGGCGGAAGGAGCGGACGGTCCGGATCGCCGCCGAGCAGCCGGAAGCGGGAGGTGGCGTCGCGCCAGAATTCCTGCGCGGCCGACGCCACATCGCCGTGCAGCGCGAGCACGCTGTCGCGCGGCAGGTAGTCGAACAGCGTGGCGATGGAATCGAAGAAAAGCGGCAGGTAGTACTCGATGCCCGCCGCCGGGATGCCGGCGGAGACGTCCTTGTAGAGGCGCTTCTTGGACGGATCGCCTTCGAACAGCTCGCGCCAGCGGCTGCGAAAGCGCGCGCGCCCTTCCTCGTCGAGCGGGAACTCGCGCGCCGGCAGCATGCGGATCTCTTTGACCGTGTACAGCGTGCGCTGCGAGTCGACGTCGAAGGTCTTGATCGCCTCGACCAGGTCGTCGTCGAGGTCGAGGCGGTAGGGCAGCGCCGAGCCGGTCGGGAACAGGTCGATCAGGCCGCCGCGGAAGCAGAACTCGCCCGGGGCGACGACCTGCGTCACCGCCTGGTAGCCGGCGACGACGAGCTGCTGCCGGAGCGGCTCGAGCTCGAGGCGCTTGCCGGCCTCGACGAAGAAGGTGCGCGCGGCGAGGTAGGCGGGCGGGCAGAGGCGGCCGAGCGCCGTCGGCGCCGCGGCCACCGCGACGTCGAACTCGCCGCGCTGGATGCGGTAGAGCGTGGCCAGGCGCTCGGAGACGAGGTCCTGGTGCGGCGAGAACTGGTCGTAGGGCAGCGTCTCCCAGTCCGGCAGCAGGCACACGCGCAGCTCCGGCGCGAGCCAGGCGAGCTCCTCGACCAGGCGCTGCGCGTCGAGGGCGGTGGCGCTGACCACGGCGAGCGGCTTCTCCGCGCGCGCCAGGCGGGCGAGCGCGAGCGCGTCGGCCGAGCCGGCGAGCCGGGTGTAGCGCCTGCGGGCGGGAAGCGAATCGCGGTGCATCAACGAAAAAAGCGTGTAATTATATCGATCCGATATTCCAAGAAATTCGATCCCACGAGCTTCGATCGTCGCCTTGTCCGTCTTCGCGCTCATACCCGCCGCGGGCAGCGGCTCGCGCCTGTCGAAGCAGCAGCCCAAGCAGTATGCCGCGCTCGCCGGCAAGCCGATGCTCTGGCACGCGATCCGAGCAGTTTGCATGCCGCCGGTGGAGACGGTGTTCGTCGTGCTCGCCCCGGGCGACGCGCTGTTCGCGCGGCACGACTGGCGCGCCTTCAAGGGGCGCGTGCAGCCGCTTTACTGCGGCGGCGAGACGCGCCGCGACTCGGTCTACAACGGCCTGGTGGCGGCGATGGCGGCGGTCGACGCCGACGACTGGGTGCTGGTGCACGACGCGGCGCGGCCCTGCCTGTCGAAGCACGACCTGCAGCAGCTGATCAGGACCGCGCGGCTGGACCAGATCGGCGGCCTGCTCGCGCTGCCGATCGCCGAGACGGTGAAGCGGGTGCAGAAGGACGAGGCCGGCGCGCAGCGCGTCGCCGGCAGCGAGGACCGCACGCAGCTCTGGCTCGCGCAGACGCCGCAGATGTTCCGCGCCGGGCTGCTGGCGCAGGCGCTGCGCCGCGCGCGCGGCCCGGTCACCGACGAGGCGAGCGCGATCGAGCAGCTCGGCCTGCGACCGCGCCTGATCACCGGCAGCCGCGAGAACCTCAAGGTCACCTGGCCGGAGGACCTCGCCATCGCTGAGGCGATCCTGAAGAGGCGCAAGTGAGGGTCGGCCAGGGCTTCGACGTGCACCCCTTCGCGGACGGCCGCAAGCTGGTGATCGGCGGCGTAGAGATCCCGCACGCGCGCGGGCTGCTCGGCCACTCCGACGCCGACGTGCTGCTGCACGCGATCTGCGACGCGCTGCTCGGCGCGGCCGGCCTGGGCGACATCGGCCAGCACTATCCCGACAGCTCGCCGCAGTACGCCGAGATCGACAGCCGCATCCTGCTGCGCAGCACCGCGGCCAAGCTGAAGGAGCGGAACCTGAAGGTGGTGAACCTCGACTGCACCATCGTGGCCGAGGCGCCGCGCATGGCGCCGCACATCGAGCGCATGATCGGCAACATCGCCGGCGACCTCGGCGTCGCGCCCTCCGCCGTCAACGTCAAGGCGACCACCACCGAGCGCCTCGGCTTCATCGGCCGCGACGAAGGCATCGCCGCGCTCGCCGTGGCCCTGGTGGAATGAGCGCCCATGTACTCGCCGACCTATAACCGCGTCGAGGACCGCACCGAGCTGGTCGCCTTCATGCGCGCCAACAGCTTCGCGCTCCTGGTCACCGGCACCGGCGGCGCTCTGCACGCGTCGCACCTGCCGGTACGAGTCCTGGAGCAGGGCGACCGGCTCGTCCTCGACCTCCATATGGCGAAGAACAACCCGCAGTGGCGGGAGTTCTTCGACGACGAGGTGCTGGTGGTCTTCGCCGGGCCGCACGCCTACGTCTCGCCGCGCTGGTACGCCGAAAGCGAGCGCGAGCGGGTGCCGACCTGGAACTACGCCGCGGTGCACGCCTACGGCGCGCCGGTCCTCGTTGACGAAAAATCACAAAAATACGCGTCGCAGCGGCGCTTGGTGGCCGACATGGACCCCGGCTGGCTGCCACAATTCGATGCGCTGCGGCCGGAGTACGTCGACATGATGCTCGACGGGATCGTCAACTTCGAGGTCCCGGTGAGCCGCCTGGAGACGCGCTGGAAGCTGTCGCAGAACCGCGGCCGGCGCGAGATGGAGCTGATCGCGGGCGAGCTCGGGAAGTCCGACGATACGGTCGAGCGGGCGCTGGCGGCGCTGACGCGCAGGCACCTGGTCGACTAGAGGAGGGAAGGGGGAAGCAGCATGGCCGACATGCCGACGCGGCAGGCGCCGCCCAGTGAGTTCGAGCTGTTCGACAACCCGCGCAGCGGCCGCATCGCGGGCGTCGCGACCGCGCTGCTCGGCGCGGCGTTCCTGGTCATAGTGTGGTGGGAGTTCCCGCAGGAGCGCACGCAGCAGCTGTGGGCGCTCTTCGCCGTGCTGGTGGGAGCCTGCGCCCTCGGCGGCGGCATCCTGCTCTACCGGCTTTCCAAGCGCCGCCCCTACCTGATCCTGCGCGCCGACGCGCGCGGGCTGACGCTGGTGGAGAAGTTCCGCTACCACCGCGAGCCGGTCTACGTGCTCCTGCCGTGGTCGCAGATCCGCGACTTCCGCCTGCGCGCGATGGGCGAGGCGGGCTACGCGATGGAGGTGCACGACGCGCTGCCCGCCGAGGAGGAGAAGCGCCTGCGCGCGACGCAGAAGTTCGGCTCGCCGCCCGGCATCCTGCTGTTCGAGATTCCGCTGAAGTGGCTGCCGGTGCGCGAGGAGTACCTCGACGCCATGCTGCACGGCATCGCTTCCCGCGGTCGCGAGGCGCGCGCGTAGGAGCCGCGGGGCGGGCGGCGCCGATGCGCCTCTTCGTCGCCTGATGCGGCTGTTCTTCGCGATCTGGCCGCCCGCAGCGACCGCGCTCGCGCTGGAGCGCTGGGCGCGGGCGATCGGAGGCCGGCGCGTCGCGCCGCAGAAGATCCACCTGACGCTCGCCTTCCTCGGCGACGCGCAGCCGGAGCGGGCCGCGGCGGCCGCGCGGCGGGTCGAGGCGGC
>Ga0335084_10005595_pt1 | contig 12437 bp, 8 predicted proteins | sample Lox_Sample_44_FD_206721 | JGI IMG/M metagenome (GOLD analysis project Ga0335084, IMG submission 206721) | Soil microbial communities from Loxahatchee National Wildlife Refuge, Florida, United States - Lox_Sample_4.4 | ecosystem: Environmental > Terrestrial > Soil > Wetlands | place: USA: Florida...
CCCTGGCTCACGCGCCTTGGGGCTATCGTAGACATACGTGCGAGCCGGCGTACTGGGCAGGCCCATTTCCTTCCATCGCAGAACCCTGTTGTTCTCGGCGCCGCGGATCCCTGTACCATAGTGCTTCGGGTCGAGGTGTTCGAGGTCATCGGCGTCCGACCAGTGGAACACGTGCATAGTCTTGCCATTGGCTCCTTCCCTGGTTGCTCCCTCGGACTCTATCGGTCCGTAACGGTAAGGCATCGGGTTGTTGAGCGCGTCCTCGAACGGTGTCTCCATGCTCATGTAGATCGGCATCAGGGCCCGCTCACCAGAAGACATGCCGGTGCGGTTCTCGGTGCCGCGTGCAACCGCCTCGGAGATGTTGCGCAGATAGTTCTGCATGCCCTCCGCTGCGGTTGGGTTGGTGCCGCGCACCCCGCCCCCGAACTCGTCTATAGCGTGCTGCAGCTCGTGGATCATCACGTCCTTTGCGCCTGGACGGTAGTTGGCAGCCGCCTTGTCGGACATCGCGAATGGGTTCACGCCAGGCTTGTTGCGCAGCGCGGGATTCAGGCGGATCATGCCGGAGCCGCCAGGCACGTCGCGCGGGGACCGGTACTCGCCGGCTATCTTGGTACCGGCCACTTGGCGCATCTCCAGTTCCGAGACCGGTTTCCATAGCTCAGGTATCTGCTCCAGCCCGGGGTGCGACCATACTTCTCCCACCGTTGGCCAGCGACCATTCTCATCTCGGAACCTTGTTACGTCCTGCATGCCGTTCTTGAATTCTGGGTTCAGCATGAAGTCGTGGTCGCTCAGCTCCGCACGGAACCCCTTGTTGACGGGGTCGTACACGATCCCAACGCCATACCGTTCCGACACCGTCTTCCAGATCTCGTCTGGACTGGCATTCGAAGACTTCAGGTTCTTGGCAAGATCAACGGCCTTCTTGAAGCGATCCTCAGTGACTGCAACAGGCAGCAGGGTGGCGGTCGCTGTCCCGGCTATCTTGCCGAAGGTGCCGAGCTTCGCCACCAGCGCCATGGGATCAGCCATCTGGCCGATGAAGTCCGCTGTCTGTTCTGCAGCTGATCCGGTACGCTCCTTGGCAATTCCGTACTCCTCCGCCTTGCGACGCAACCACTCGCTGCCGCCGACAGGCTCTGGAAGAGGTTGCCCTCCGCCAAGCTGTGCGGCCCCGCTGAGGAACTGGTGGGTGATATCGGTAGGTGCGCCGGCAACGGTATACGCAGCGCCAGACAGTCCGCGTCCGACATCGCGCGTGAAGTTCGGGGACGCTCCTGCATACCGCGCTAGCAGAGCGTCAAGCGTATTGTCGCTTGCCTGGCTATACGGCTTCTGTTGTGGCAGGCGCGAGGAGAACTCGTCCGGGGTCATCTCCCGTGGCGCGTTCTCAACGGATGGCAGTGTGTCGAATGGATCTGGCATGAGAGTCCTTTGTAAGCACTCTCATCATATCAAGCCTGCACCCGGCGCTCTCTCAGCGGCTCTGTCTTCGTCGCCCTGTGCCAGGTCCCGCAGTCCTTGCACTGGTACATCTGGTATTTGCACGTCTTCGTGATCTTGTATCCCTGGCGCACCGAGCGCTTGCCGCCACAATTGGGGCAGACTGGCGCGTTCAGAAAAACCGATAGATTGGGATGGTGCTGAATCCAGGGGAGCAATCTATCGTACACTCTCTCCAACAGCCTTACATCTTGCTTATTGTACGCAGACATAGTCTTCCAAGCCTTCTTGTCCTTGGCCATGCACTCCAACCAAAGGTCCATGCCCTTGTGTTCGAGTTTTTTACCAAGGCCGAGCTGTTGAGATACATAGTCCAGCTTGTTACTTGCAAGTTTGAATCGGCCGCGCGCCACCTTGAGCAAATCTATTTGTGCTGATGGGGCTGGCGGTTTTAGCCCCAACAGAAGGAACTCGCGATTAAGGGTAGGGATGTCAAATTTTGTGCCGTTGTAATGGCAGATAGCTTCTGATTCGGACATCAGCTTATGAATGTCCTTGATCATTCGCTTGTGGCCATCAAGGATGGACCTAAAATGGATCTTCTTGTCCTTGTGCCATTTCGCAGCCCACGACAGGACGTATCCTGGCTTGATTAGCTGATTAGTCGCTATATTCTGGTCATATAGGCCCCATACGGCGGCTAAATTTGGAGCTGTTTCAATATCAAGCAGGAGCAGCTTCATATATGTGCAGTCCTCTTCACGTACTCTTTCTCTGTTTTGCATCTTGTGCAAAAGATCATGTGTCCTTCCGTTTCTTGATCATGGCGCGCACTTCCTTCGTGATCCCGTCCCGCTTGCGGGCGCTGTTCGTCGCTCGCTTGTCGACCGTGTACCGGAAGTACAGCCTGCCATTCTCGATCTTCCACTCCTGCCGGTGCGACAACCCGCAGTCGCAGCACTCCTCTATGAACGGTGGCCCACCGTGGTTCACGGCGTACCAGGTACCGTCAATGATCTGGATAGGCTGCTTATCCATGGCGCATTCTATCTCACTCCCGTGGAAAAAGCAAGCGCTAACGGTCTGCCTTGCGCTGCTCGCTCAGTGCAATGGCGATAGCCTGCTTCTGGCTGGTCACCTTTGGCCCGGTCTTGGAGCCGCTGTGCAGCTTGCCGGCCTTCCATTCATGCATGACAGTGGCTACCTTGCCGCCCTTCGCCATCTCAGGCTTCTCTGCCGGGGGCTGTTCCTGGGCACCGTACTTGCTGCTGAGAGCTGACTTGGCGCTGTCCGCCAGGTTTCCGGCAGATCCCAGCACGCCGGGTATCGGGTTGTGCTGCCGCAACGCCGTCAACGCCGCCTGCCGGAACGGGGCCATGTCATTCGCTGCCTGCACCAGCCTGTCGAGAGGCGTGGCGGCCTTGTTGAGCATGGTCTTGCCCTGCAGGAAGTGGCGTCCTGCAGCGGTATACGGGGCTGCAATGGCCCCGGCCACGGTACCGGCTATGACTGGGTTGTGCAGCCCAAGATAGGCGGCTCCTGCCTCGCCCGCGGCCAGCATCGGGGTCTGCCACCCCGTCTTCGGCTCGTACTGCGTGAAGACGTGCGCGAACGGCTTCGACCAGTCGCGCAGCAGCCCTTTGCCAGCGGCTATCTCGCCCTGAGAGGTGGCATTGGACACGGCGCTGGACAGCTCATGCGGAGTGAAGCCGCTGGGGCGGTCCTTGGAATGTGCCATGGCATCCTCAACCACCTTGAAGCGCGCGTACTGGCGGTCCAGGTTGTTGAACTGGCGCGCGGACTGCGAATTCAGGGCGCTCGTTCCGACGTCAGTGAAGCGCTGGTCGATGGCCTTCCACATGGCGCCCAGGTCGCCTTTGCCTGCCATGAAAGCGTCGTTCTTCGCTGTCTTGATGTGCTCTCGTACCTTGCGCAGGTCACCGAGCGTCAGGTCGTCGCCCATGTTATCTAGCATGCCCTGCAGGTTCTTCACGGAGGATCTGGCGTGTGCCAGGTCTTCCGGATGAAGCATCGGGAACTCAGACGGCTTGATGCCGTCAGACAGCGTGCGCTTCAGGGCCTCCTTGGTCGGGATGGGCTCGATGGTGGCCCCGCCCGGAGTACCGACCATGGACTCCGCAGGCGGTATGTCGGCGCTGCGCAGCGCCTTGCCGGTGCTGACCGGCGGGTGTTCTGATACCACGTACGGCGTATGTGATTCAAGTGGCGTGCGGTCCAGCTCGTCCCAGGCCCACTTGTACTCGTTGCGCACGTTGTCGATCATGTTGTTCGGGTGTGCTTCCTCAATTCCGATGGTGCGTTCTGGGGTTGTCGGATGCGGCGGCGCAACATCCTGGATCACGCGCTGCTGGAACTGGGTGCGGGCGTTGGCGCGCTGCTTCTCGAACGCCTTGCCGACGATGGGCAGCGCCTGCGCCTTCTCCTCCAGGGACGACCAGAGGCCGCCCGGGTTGAGCATACCTGGGGGCAGGTCTATGCCGCGTTGCAGCAACACCTGCGCCTCTGGGGTGCGACTCATGCCACTGCGCAGGAACGACGTTGCCTTACCAGCCAGAGGCAGGAGCGCGCCAGCGCCTCCGCCCATGACGGCGCCAGCCCCACGGTCTCCTGGCTCCGCAGCGACTGCGCCCTGGCTTGCTCCCTCTGCCATCGTGCGAAACACGTTACCAGCCCCTGTGCCCGCCTCCAGGGCCCTCAGGGACGGCAGGAGCTTGGACCCATACCGAGCAGCCAGCTGGGCCGCCTTGCCGCCACCGAGCCCCACAGGAAGCGTAGCGGCAGTTTCGCCCAGGAAGTTGCCAACCTGTCCTCCTGCGGTGCTCATCAGGGGACGGTCCAGCTCAGCCTCTTCCTGCATTGCAGCATCGGTAAATGGAGAGAACTTATTCACTCCGGGGATAAGATTGCCCAAACTGCGACCGGCATGGACCATACCACGACCGGCACCGGCAAGGACACGCTCACCCGTGCTCATGTCGGCGGTCGGGTCGACCATCTCCTGCTGCTGTTCCTGGCCCTTGATCTTGCCGATCAGCGCCAGTTCTTCTTGTGGTGTCAGTGGCATGTCAACTCACTGTTGCGGTATCGGAGGCCCGACCGGCTTCATCTGCGACCGCAGCTTGGCCTCGTAGGCGGCTCTCTGTTCCGGTGTCATCGCCTTGAAACGCTCCGCGGCTGATTGCATCTCCGCGTACTTGTCAAGCCGCTGGTGGATATGATCAGCTACCGGGTTGGAGCCATACGGATCGAAGTTCTGCCCGTAGAACATCTCGAACCCGCCAGGAGAGCCCCCATGGCGCATGTACAGGTAGTGCAGCGTCGCCTTGTTGATGGTCTCCAGGTTCTTGTCGAGCCCAGCCGTCATCAGGTAGCGCATCGCGGCGCCGGTCAGGTCGCGGTTAGGCTGCGTCTTGAGGTTGGCCTGGAACTCTGACTGCAGGACACGGTTACCGAACTTGGCGGTCAGGCCAATCGTGCCGGCGTCCATGGCGAACTTGTCGAACGCCTGCTCCGTGTTCACCTTCTCGGAATCGAGCAGCAGCTGCTTGATCTTCTTCTGCGTGTCGGACTTGTCATCCGGATCAATGAACCCCTGCAGTGAGGCGCGCAACGCCGTCAGCTCCGACTGCCATGGTCCGCTGCGTACGCCCTTGTCCAGCATGTCGAGCATGTGCACGTAGTCGTAGTTCTGCTGTCTGGCAGCGACTGCCTGCTTGTTCAGCTGCAGCTGTTCGTCCTGCAGCATCTTGACTTCCTTCGGATCCACCCCTGCGTTGCCAGAGGCCGTGGCCTTGTAGAGGGGATCGAAGTTCTGCGGCTGGAACGCGTTGTTCGCCTGCTGTGCATAGACCTGAGGCATCTCAGGGCTGGCCAGCGATGCCGGCAGCTCCGCGTGTGTCGCGCCGACGCTGCCCTGGTAGACAGGGAAGTTGGCTGCGGTGTACTGTCCCGCAACCGGCTTCGGCTGCGCTGGTTGTGCTGCAGCAGCGGCGTTGGCCGCAGCTGCCCCAGTTGCTGCATTGCGCAACTGCGCAGTGGCCGGTGACGGTGCAGCCACCATCGACGGCGACATCTTTGGCCCGGCAACACCCTGTGGCTTCGGCAGGAAGTTGGCGCGCGGCACGATGGTGACAGAACCGTCCGCGTTGTGGATGGTCTGTACCTGTCCCTGCGCACGTCCATAAGCATTCGCGGCAGCAATTGCTTCTGCGTTCTGTTCCCAGCCAGGGAGCAGCTTCACGCCCTTCGAGGGGTCCTGCGGGTCGATGTACGCCATCCCCCTGGTGATGCCAGTCGTCATCAGACGCGTGTCGCGCTGTATGTATGGGTTCGCGCCGGTCTGTTCCACGCGCTGCTGGTTGATCAGCTGCGGGATCTGCTGGTTGGCCTGCTGCAGCTGGTACTGTGGGCCGAGCATCGCGTACTGCAGCGCCAGCTTCTCGCGCGTCGGCAGATCGCCGAGCCGCTTCTCGCGCTCGATTGCGGCCTGTTGCGCGTAATAGCCGCTCAGGTTATTGGTGAAGCTCGGCCCCGGCTTCGAAAGCGCCGCAGCCAGCATGTGTCTCTGCTCTGCATCGGTTGGCCCTATCTGCATCCCTTGCAAACGATGGGTAGCCTGGTCCAGGGCGGAACGGATGGAGTCGTAGGCGGTATCACGCTTGCCCTTGGCGGCCTCGATCTCTCCACGGATACCAGTAATGTGGCGCTGCTTCTCGCCCAGCGGGGTCTCTGCCGCGTTGGCGGCCTCCAGGGGAGACAGTTGGTCCCCACCGTACGCCATGTAATCCTGGCTTGTGTCAGGAGGAGCGAGCACGTCTGTGTCTGTGGTTGCCATGTGGGCCGCTTGTTACATTAGATTATCGGAGCCGGGACATTCAGATTCGGCATGCCAACCATGCCAGTCAGATCCGGCAACACGCTGCTGCTTGGGGCAGATCCAGCCCCACCTCCGCCACCGAACAGGCTGCCGAAGTAGTCACCGAGAGCGCCGAGCGCGCCGCTATTCTGCAGAACCCCGCCAATTGTTCCAAGCGGAGAAGTCTGGTAGGCGCCCTGATTCATCGGTCCTGTCTGGTACGCGGTATTGAGCGTCGGCACCTGTATGCCCTGCAGCGCACTTTCCATCGCGCCAGCCCCGGTCACTGGCCAATTGAACTGCGTCTGCCAGTTCTGCATTGCCGTATTCAGGTTGTTCTGTGTTTGCTGCTGCTGCTGCTGGCCTGCCGAGTTCAGGCCACCGGCAATGCCGAGTCCGGTGTTCGCGCCAATCGCACCGAGACTGCCGAGCCCCTGCCCGGCCTGCAGACCTTGTCCGATGTTGGTTGCGGCAAGGTTACCGGTAACGCCACCGAGATTCCCGAGCTGCCCGGCGCCCTGCATGCGCAGGCCGGTTCCAGATGCGGACAATCCACCAGCTGTGCCGGCAAGCTGGCTCTCAAGGGCCGCCTGCTGCTGTGCAGCACTGAGTGCCTGTCCGTAGCCAGACTGCATGGCGGCTTCCTGCTGGCGCCCGATATCCTGGGCCACGTTGCGGCCAAGCATCTGCTCCTGGAAGCCTTCCTGGGTGTTGCCAACCGTGTTGTTGGTGCCTGGTGCTCCGCCGTAGTGTCCGCCGCCGCCAGAGGACGTGAATGCCGCCTGCAAAGCGGGCAGCAGATTGTTCTGTAGATTCTCCGTACCGCTCGTGGCGATATTCTTCACCACGTCATTGACGTACGGATTGAGGTAGTTGTTGATGTTCGGCGCAGCACCGGCAGCAGCCGCGTTCAGGTAAGGAGACGCGGCGCCGAGCGGATTCGCGCCAGCAATCGCGGCATTGGTCACGTTGGCAGACTGGCTGATGTACGGCGATGCGGTGCTGAGCGCGCCGCCGCCCTCGATCTGGTTTGTCATGTTACCGACGACACCGGCACCCTGTGCCGCGAGTCCGCCGTAGGTACCGGCCAGGTCACGCATCTGCGCATAGCTGGACAGCGTGTCCTGCGTCTGCGGCGCTACCTGTGGCCCAGGGAACACCGGCGCAGCCTGGTTGGCATACTGCGCCGTCTTGTTCAGTATGTCGTTTGCATACTGCGTATACCAGGTTGGCAGCTGTGAGGTGGTCTCAGACCCGGTGGTGACCATCGGGTTCGCCTGACCATTGTTCAAGAAGCTGGCTATTCCGCTGAGCGTGGCCATGTTACTTTCCTAGATACTGTTCCGGGTGCTTGGCTTTCAGCTGCAGCTTGCCCTTGGCGTGATTCTTGCTGGCATGCGTACGTACATTGTGCATCATGGCATCGAGCCGCTTCGCGCCGGCCTCGTTGCTGCCATTGCCGAGCGCGCTCACGACATCTGCCGAGAACACATACTCGCCATCAGCCAGCTTCGCGTCGATATCGTCGCTCTGCCCGTCCCCTGGGCCACGCACGTACCCGGCATGATGATGCATTGCCTGACTGAGAGCGCCCTCTACGTCACCGCCGTGCGACATGGACATCTGTGCGGGAATTGGTTGTCCAAGACCGGCTCGCGGCAGGCCAAACCACGGATGCAATTGTCCTTGCGGCTGCGGCATGCCGGTGCGCGCACGCCTGGACTGCTGGAGTTGCGCCAACATCTGCGACAGGGCTCCGTTCATGGCTGCGCCACCAAATCCGCCACGTCCGGGGCTGCCTTGCATTGGCGGTGTGGCCGCTGGCACAGGCTGTCCTGCAAGCGGAGGACCGAATCCGCGCTGCATCTGTATGCCAGGGTTCATCGGGGGAGGAGCGAACCCGGCCTGCGCCATGCCGCCCTGCATTGCCGGTGATACCGGCCCGCCCACGTCATAGTGACGCACCATTCCACCACGTGACATGCCCATCATACGGTCCTCTGCGATACGGCGAGAGATCAGGTTGGCAAGGGAAAGCGGGGACGGGATGCTCACGCTGGTTGCAGGCAACGCCCCGCTGATGCCCTCGAACTTGTGCTTGACCAGGCTCGTACCAGGAGGCGCCGGGGCAGCTGGATTGATGATCGGCGCATAGCCGCCAGGTTGATAGTCGGAGGATGGATCCTGGCTATCCACACTTCCACCGCTCGCAAAGACATGCGCGCCAGTCGGAGTGGGGCCCTGTGTGGCCGTCTGGTTATGCGCTGCAGGCTGCCCCGCAGGAACGAAGAAGTTACCGCCGGTCGGCAGCTGGCTCGGGGACTTCTCCCCGTAAGTATACCAGTCTTGCGGAGTCATCGCCGACAGCGCCGGGTTGAGCATCCGCTGCGGTGTCGAGTTGATGTTCATCGCCGTCGGGCCACTGAACCCGGGGATATCTGGCAGATAAGGCTTGGTCTGGTTGTTCCCAGGCTGGTTGCCTTGCAGCAACTGCAGCAGCGCGCCAATTGTTCCGGGCAGGTTCTGCCCGTTGAGCAGGTTCTTCAGCGCATCAGTCAGGGCAGAGCTTGACGAGTTCGATGTGCCCCCGCTTGCAGGAGGGATCGTCGGCGGCGCTCCACCAGGCAGCACAACCGGCGGGATGACCGGCGGGCCAGGGTCCGGGGTCTGCGGCGGCTGTGGATGTGACGTCACCTCCACGTTGCCGGCATTTGGATCCACGTTGGCCGGGTTCGCGCCAGCTGCGGCAAGTTCTGCCGCCGTCAACGCGCCCGCTCCGGCACCAATTGCTGCCGGCACAACCGGTGATGGGGTCGGGGTGGGATGCGCTGTCACGCTGACGTTGCCTGCATTGGGATCCACGTTGGCAGGGCTCGCTCCAGGAGCACCCAGCGCTCCGGCACCGAGCGCTCCGGCTCCAGCACCCAGAGCGGCCGGCACGCCAGCCGCCAGTCCAGCACCGCCGGCAAGACTCGGTACGGTCACGCCGATGTCAGCAAGCAGAGGAGCTGCTTCCGCTCCGCCAGTGCCGAGCGCAGCGCCCAGTGCTCCGCTTTCGGCAGCCGGCGCTACGGCGCCTGCGGCACCGGCTTCTGCGCCAGTTGCACCAGCAGCACCTGCGCCACCACCAGCGCCCCCTCCTGCAGCTCCCAGTGCTGACCCGGCTCCAGCAGTCAGTGCCGCGAGGTTCAGTGCCAGCGCCAGCTTCTGTGGCCAGGACGCGCCCTGTGCCTGGATATAGTTCTGGTTGTTGACGTACGCCTGGACCTTCTTAATCTGATCCAGCGTTTGTCCAGTAAGAGGGATGCCCAGCGCTTTCGCAGCGGCATCGTACTGCGCCTTGGCAGCAGCGTTCTGTGCGGGCGTCGCGAGACTGTTCTGGGCGGCGTTGGCCAGCCCGGCACTGACCGTCGGGCTGATGTCGCTCGGTGTGAATTCGAGGTTTGGACTGTACGTTGCCATCAGATTCCAGCCGTTGTAAGTGTAGTCATCAGGTCGGCGGCCCACAGGCGCCAGGAGTCGGTGCGGTAAGGGCTGGGTATGTTGAGGTCAGCCAGCAGCGGCGCAGCAGCGACATTTGCAGCCCAGGTCTGCCATTCGCTCTCATCCTTCGCGTTGTAAGGCGGCAGTACACCATTCATGACTCCGACAATCGAGTTGGCCCAGTCAGGGAACGACATCTCTCCGGTCAGAACCAGGTATGGAATGCGTTCCGTCGTCATGTCGTCATCCGCTTCGAGCCAGGCGCGACGTGCAGGTAGTTGTCACCAAGCTGGAAGTCTCCGCCGAGCACGTTGCTGTCGAACCGCAGGCGCATCTGGCGACGCTCTTCCTTGACCGGTACCACCTGGTTATAGAAGTTGGCTGGCGCTACACTGATCGTGTATGGAGCGCTTGCCACGTCAGGCGAGTTGGCCGAGGTGCGTCCGTAGAACGTCACCGTCATGTCCCCGGACTGGATCATGTCCGTCTCCAGGAACTGCGCCGATATGCTCTCGAACCCGGCCGGGTTGCCACTCAGGAATGTCAGCGGCGTCGTCTCTATGTAGGCGTCGATTGCCGAGGTGTTGGCACCGTCGGAGATATCAACTCCAACCTCGTGCTGCCACATGGTGTACAGGGATTGTTCCACGGTCCCGCCACCAGTATAAGCGCCGTAGGTACTCGAATCTACGCTCACCGTCAGGGAGCTTGCCCCGACCGATGCCGCTGTATACGTCTGGCCGTTGACCTCTACCATGCCACCGACCCCGGATACGGAGAAGATGGTACCTGCAGCAAGCCCATGCGGCGCGGCAGTCGTGATCACCATGGGGTTGGCGCGCGAGATAGTGCTGATTGCTATCTTTGCGCCAGTGCCGTTGTCCCCTGGCTCCGAGATCAGCAGCGTGCCCTCGTCGCCGAGAATGCCGGCGCTGCGCCCAGTACCGAGGAGCTGTGTGTCGTACCAGGTGTTCTCGCGGTAGTTATAGATCACCGCAGCATCCGGCTCGGTGTTGTTGTCGCGCGGGTACACCCACCAGATCTCTCCCCAGCGCGGGTTGCGTATGGCAAATACCTTGCCGTCGTTGCTATCGTTGATGTGGTCGTAGAACCAGTTCAGGTTCAGACTGTTCTGCAGCTCACGTACCACGCCGTTGTAGACATAGAAACGGCCATCGTCACCGGCCCAGTAGTAGGTGCCATCAACCTCCACGATGCAGTTCGCGTTCAGCACCGAGATCTGCGCCGAGATCGTGTCCCACTGCCACAGCTGCGTCCCGCCGACGAAGGTCGCGCGCACGAGTGAGTCGACGGACCAGAAGAGTCCGGCAGGAGAGAGCCCGCCACCGCCGCGCAGCGGCAGCCCCTTCAGGATCTTCTGCTGGGTTATGTTGGCCTGCCCCGATCCGGTACTGATGAAGTCGAGCGGCGCACTCGGCGTGGACCACGCCCAGTAACCGTTGGAACCATACAGGATCGTGTACGGGTTCAGAATGCAGATGCCGCCGGACACGCCGGTGATGCAGATGCCGACCTGGCCACCGCTCGTGTAGGTCGAGAAGGACGTGCTGTTGATGCCGACCGTGATGGTCCATGCCCCGGTGGATCCGCCGGTCGCACTGATCGTACCGCTCAAGCCATTGATCTGTGTCATGCCCAGCACGTTGCTAAACGTGACGACCTGCCCGTTGCTGAATGGATTGGCAACCGCATTCGAATTGATCGTCACGACGGCGCTGGCCGCCTTGCTGATGGCGCTGATGGCGTTGATCGTCGCGGTGTTGTATGGAAGAGTCGCCCCTGCCGTGAGCTGCGTCGTCAGGTAGACACTACCGTTGTAGATCCCGACCGTGCCTGAGTCAGTAGGATCCAGGCCGCTGGTGGTCGCGACGCCGATGAGCTGTGAGGTACCGCTTGGCGGGTCGAATATGGTGGCGAACTGCCAGGTATTCTTCGTGTTGTATGAGAACCCGGCAGGCGTGCGGCTCACTACCGAGGTGACCCCGATTGGCGTGATCTGGAACGCGTCCACGCCATTCTGGTGCCCGGTGTGGATATAGCTCTGGTTGCTCTGTGTCTGCGAGTCTGCCACCTGGCGCGGCGGCCCGTTCAGGCTCTTGGTGAGGGCCGTGCAGCCACGGATCTTTCTCGGGCGCCCGCGCTGGAACCGCACCCACTGCCCGGCTGCCCACTGCCCTCCTTCCAGCAGCGTGCCGTCTCGACGGATGCCGGGCTGGTTCAGAACCTTGATTGGTGACAGCGCCATCAGACACCCATGGCAACGGATATCGCAGTGAGCGTTCCGGTGTCAATCACGGACGCCGTCACGGCATTGACCACGTTGCTGCCATCGCAATAGTAGATGTTCCGCTGTCCCTGCGGGCATGACGGTGGCGAGACCTGGCCGGAGGTGCCGATGGTCATGGCCCCTCCTGTCGTCTGGTTGTCCACCCAGTACTGCTGCACCGTCGCCGGGACCACAACCTGTATGTTGCCGGCCAGCGCACCGAAGAACCGGTACCCGATCTTGTTGAGCTGCGCGCCAGAGAGCGTGAATGTTCCGGACAGCCCAGCCAAGCTGATCAGCAGGAACTGGAACTGTCCCGTAAGCAGGCCGCCAAAGCCCACC
>Ga0335084_10005596_pt1 | contig 12437 bp, 8 predicted proteins | sample Lox_Sample_44_FD_206721 | JGI IMG/M metagenome (GOLD analysis project Ga0335084, IMG submission 206721) | Soil microbial communities from Loxahatchee National Wildlife Refuge, Florida, United States - Lox_Sample_4.4 | ecosystem: Environmental > Terrestrial > Soil > Wetlands | place: USA: Florida...
ACGGACGTCGCCAAGCAGGCATCCGACATGATCCTGCTCGACGACAACTTTTCGGGCATCGTCACCGCGATCGAGGAAGGCCGGACCATTTTTCAGAACATCCGCAAGTTCCTCACCTACGTTCTCGTGCATAACGTGGCGGAGCTCGTGCCCTTTCTGGCCTTTGGATTGTTCCGAATTCCCCTGGCTCTCACCCCTATCCAGGCTCTGTCGATCGACATGGCCACGGATTCCCTCACGGCGCTCGGGCTTGGCGTCGAGGCCGCGGGGCCCTCCATCATGGATCTGCCGCCAAGAAGCCAAACCGAGCGGTTGCTCGACATTCACCTGGCAATCCGGGCCTATTTTTTTCTCGGTGCGATCGAGGCAGCGGGGGCCATGACGGCGTTTTTTCTGGTGCTCTGGCTCGGAGGCTGGCAACTTGGCCAATCCCTTTCGTCGAGCGATCCGCTTTATATGCGGGCGACCACCGCTTGTCTTAGCGCGATCATCGTTCTGCAGATCGTCAACGTGTTTATCTGCCGCAGTGCCGTTCGATCGGTGTTCGCGATGAACCTGTTCGACAACCGGCTCATCCTTCTCGGAGTTGTGCTCGAAATCATCTTGCTGGCCCTGTTCAATTATACGGCAGTCGGAAACGCCCTTCTGCAGACCTTGCCGGTGCCGGCCATGTTTTGGGCTGTGATCGGACCGGTTGCGCTCGCAATGCTCGTGCTGGAAGAGGGACGGAAATGGCTGGTTCGCAGAAGGCTCGGGAATCCCCTCGATCGACGCGGGATCATCACGGGCCAAATGTAGTTGCCGGTCGCAACCTGATCTCGAATGGGGTGCGCCCGTTCTTCTGGGAGCGGCTGTCCATGTGGCGGGCGCGTGCCCGAGAATGGGGACAAGCATTTGGCACAATGAGGTGGGCGACCCGGCGCCTCGCCCGGAAGACGGCTATCGGACGCGGCAAGACGACGCGATCGGCTGGCGGCCGATCCCTGCAACCACTGCGTTACGTACCAGGTCGTGCTGCCAGGGGTGGTGTCGGAGATCCGTCGTCCCGAGATCGTCATGACAAACGGCCACGCATGCCAGCATCGCGAATCGGTCGCCTTGGGCAAGGTCGCGCGCAGCTCATGCGGGCGCCGGCCAATCCCTATAACCTAGGGGAGCTGCCGCTTGCCGCGGCCACCCTCGAAGCCGCGGACGGGATGACATCTCACGGCAAAACGTGGTATCCAGATATCGTGAAGTATCTCGCAAGGCGTTGGCCTGGAGACGCCGAATTCAGCAAAGCTTCGGGCGATTCGCTAAAGTTTACGCGATAGTCAATTCATAAATAAACCGGCTCGACCCTGTAATTCTGGCGCCATGTTGGATCAAACCAAAGCGACAGTCGACGATCGGCGCGGTCCGCGACAGGAAGGCATCATTGGCGCCCTGACCAGGGCAGAGCCCGGGTCCGGGATGGACCGGCGCTGGACGCCCCGCATCATCGTCCTGAGCGGCCTTGTGCTGGCGATCTTGTGCGATGCCTTCGTGGCGCACATGCTCTCGGTGAACTATTCGGAGACCTATCAGGCCGCCGAGGTTGCAAACAACGATCTGGCCCGAGCGCTCGAAGAATACATGTTGCGCAACATGCAGGGCATCGACGTTCTGCTGAGCATGACCATCGATGATCTGCAGCAGAATCCATCCCTGCTGACCGCCGGCAATCCGGCCCTGCTCAGTGAGTTGAAACGCAGGGTGGCGCCGTACCCCGTCGCAAACGCCATCGTCGTTCTCGATAGCGAAGGAAATCTGCTGGGCGACAGCCTGGGCAATGGAGGGCCCGGCCGGGAAAGGAATTTTGCCGACCGAAACTATTTCAAGGCCCAGCGCGACAACCCCGGCCGCGGTCTCTTCGTCGATGTGCCGGTGGCTTCGCGGGTTCGCAGCACGCTGGTTATCGCGGTGAGCCGCGCATTTCTGACGCCCGACGGACGTTTTGGCGGCATCGTCTTCGTGCCGATCGACTACGACAATCTCCGGCAGTTCTTTCTGTCGCTCAACGTCGGGCAGCGCGGTACGGTGACGCTTTATCGCGACGACGGCACCATCCTGCTGCGCACGCCGAACGCGGACGCGTTTGCCGGCCGCTATCTCGGCTCGAATCTGTTGTTCACGCGCTATCTGCCGCAAGCGCCGAGCGGAAGCTTCAAGGGCAGCGGAATCACGGACGGGACGTCGCGGAGCATCAGCTATCGGCGGGTCGCCGGCATGCCGCTGGTGGTGAGCGTGGCACGCGACCCGGTGGAGTTTCTGGCCGGCTGGAAGAACAATGCGCTGTACTACAGCCTGGTCGCCGCCGGGCTCAATCTGTTGATTGCCGGATTTGGCCTCGGTCTGGCGCGGCAATGGCGGCTGCGCGCGACATCGGAACAGGCGCTGCGGGACAACCTCGAGCAGCATCAGCTGGTCACCGAAAACGTCCCCGCCCTGATCGTCCATGTCGGCGCCGATGGTCACATCCGCTATGCCAACCGTGTCGCACGCGAATGGTATGCCGAGCCGTCCACCGATGCCATCCGCAGCCGCAAGATCGACGATTTCATCGACCCCCTGCGGCTCGGCGAGGCGCGGCTGAAGATCGAGGCGGCGCTGGCCGGCCGAACCGCCGGCGGCGAGGAGAAGGCGGCGTTCCCCGACGGACGTGAACGCTGGTGCGAGACCATCCGGGTGCCGGATTGCGGCCAGGACGGCACCGTGCGCGGCTATTTCGTGCTGTCGGTCGACATCACCGAGCGCAAGCGCTTCGAGGATGAACTGCGCCAGGCGCAGAAGATGGAGGCCATCGGGCAGCTGGCCGGCGGGATCGCGCACGACTCCAACAACATGCTGGCGGCGACGCTCGGCAATCTCGACCTGCTGCTCGACGCATTGCCGCCCGCCGAGGTCTCCCGCCGCAGCCTGGCCGAACGGGCAATCGAGGCTGCGGAGCGGGTCGCTGATCTCAACCGCCGCCTGCTCGCTTTCGCCCGCAAGCAGACCCTGCGGCCGCAGATCACCGACGTGAACCAGCTGGTCAGCGGGATGACGACAATCCTGCAGCGGACGCTCGGCGAAACCATCGAGATCGAAGTCGCGCAGGATCCGATGCTCTGGCACTGCCTGATCGATCCGACGCAATTGCAGAACGCGCTGCTCAACCTTGCCATCAACGCGCGGGATGCGATGTCAGGCAGCGGATGCCTCACGATCACGACCGCGAATGCCGTGCTCGAGCAGCCCCTCGATGACGGCGACGAGCGCATCGTGCCGGGCGATTACGTGACGATCGCAGTGTCGGACATGGGCGCCGGCATGCCGCCCGAAGTCGCGCGCCGCGCGTTCGAACCGTTCTTCACCACCAAGGAGTTCGGCAAGGGTTCCGGGCTCGGCCTCAGCATGGTCTATGGCTTCGCCAGGCAATCGGGCGGCACGGTGGTGATATCGAGCCGGGTGGCGCACGGCACGCGCGTCACGCTGTACCTGCCGAGCGCGGGACCGGCGGCAACCGACCGGCCGCGCGCCGGCGCGGCGCGGCTGTCGCGAGGAGAGACCGGCGAACGGATCCTCGTGGTGGAGGACAATCCGCTGGTGGGCGCCATGGCCTCCACCATGCTGTCCTCGATGGGTTACAGCCCGATTGTCGTCCTCAATGCTCCCGCGGCGATCGCCGAATTGGAACGGCCGGACCCGATCGCGCTGCTGCTGACCGACATTATCCTGCCCGGCGGCATCACCGGCATTGACCTGGCGCGCCAGGCGCGCCGCAGATGGCCCGACCTGCCTATTCTCTTCATGTCCGGTTTTGCGGATCCCTCGCTGGTGCCCGACGATTTTCGCGGAAACACGAAGCTTCTCATGAAGCCATTCCGTGTTGGGCAACTGTCCGAAGCGATCATGTTCGCCCTGGCCGGCGCGAAAGTGAGTTGAGGTCGCGGCACGTGCGCCAAACGGCATGAGTGATTGGTGCGAAAGCCATTCGCGCAATCTCGTTCCAAGGCCTAAAGAGCGCAAGGCAAAACCTCGTCAGAGGCTTTTCAAACCCCAATGAGGGTTCATCTCGAACGATAGAACAGCACGCGTCCGGCTGGAATGAGCTGGAGCAGAATATCATAGTCGGCGATGTTCGCGGTCAGGACGACCAGGCCGAGTTTTTGGGCTTGCAGGAACAGCACGCAGTCCTGGAGCGCGCGCAGCTTGCCGTCCTTTTCGTAGCCCTGGAGACGGCAGAGCATCCCCGAGAGCAGCGCGGCACGTCCCAGCACCTCGATATCAGGCGCAAAGATCCGATGTGGTGGCATTGCCCTGATCTGCCTGCCGATCACGTCGATGACGTCGGCGGTGCGCGCATCCGATCGATCCAATACCCCGACCGTGTGCATGAGCTCCTGGATCGCGACAGTCGAATGATTGACCTGTCTCTGCGCGATCAGATCGTCCAGGATCTCAGGCGAGCGATCTTGCATCTGATCGATGTAAACGGAGGTATCGAGCAGCAGTCCTTGTCCGCCGATCCGGCTCAGGTCGGCGAACGGCAGGTCATCGTCATCTCGTCGCCTCAGCGTTCTCTGCGGATCGAAGCGCGCCCACCGCCGGGCAGCGTCGAAATCGAACTCCGCCACCTCAAAAACCGAGCTTCAGCTTCGGGTCGACCTTGCCGCGAGACTCCTTGAACACGTCTGCGAAATTGTCCTCGAGCGCGACCGTCGCCAGGGCAAATTCGATCAAGTCCGTATCCGTCTCGATACCTGTCTGCCGTTTGGCCTGCCTGACCAATGCCGGGCTGACCCTGCCGCCAATACGGCCGCCTTTTTCGTTCAGGAGACCGGACTGTTCCGCCGCCCGCATGACCGCCTCGAACCGCGCCTTGCTCACGCCGAACCGGCCGGCCGGTTCGCGATCGACGGTCTTGATCTGTCCCAAGCTGCCTTTGCGCGCGCCCGCAGCCCGCTTGCCCCGCCGCGTCGAGGATTTGCTTCCCGATTGCTCTTTCATCGCAATTCGCCCGCGTTAGACAAATTCGAATTCTGTCTAACATAGCGTTTCAGGGCCTGCACTTCAACGTGTCAAGGCAGGCTCCGCACGGCAATATTGACGGCTGCCGGACGGCCGCTCAACTGTCCTCGCGCTGCCGCGCCGGGAAGCGGACCGTCACGCCGAGCCCGCGGCCGTCAATGCCCTCGGCGAGCTCGATCGTGCCGGCAGCCTGCTGGAGCAGGGTGCGGACGATGGAGAGCCCAAGTCCGGAGCCGGCCGGACGATCGGCTGCGGGAATCCGGTAGAAGCGATCGAACACGCGCGCGCGATGGTCTCCGGCAATGCCCGGCCCGTCATCCGCGATCCTGACGGCGTATCCGCCATTGTCGGCGAGAATGCCGACGATGACCGAGCCGCCTTCATGATTGTACCTGATCGCGTTGTCGATCAGGTTGGTCAGGATGTCGTGCAACGTCGACGGCTGCGCGGCGACGGGCGCCTGGTCGATGTCGGATTCGAACGCCAGTTCCACATTCTTCGCCGCCGCGAACGGCGCCATGAGGCTCATCGCCTCGCTCGCACCGGCAACGAGATCGCCGGCAGGCGCATCGATGGTCGGTTCAGTGATCGCGCTTTGCTCCGCGCGGGCCATCACGATCAGCTGGGCGACCAGGCGGTCGAGATGCCTGGTCGACTTCTCGATCTCGGCAATGCTCTCGACATCTCTTGGCAGATGCCTGGTGTCGCGCTGCAGCAGCGCCAGATGGACGCGCAGCGACGCCAGCGGCGTCTTCATCTGATGCGAGGCATCGGCGATGAAATCCCGGATCACCTGGATCGCCACCTCGAGCCGGCCGAACAGCTCGTTCATCGCGCGGACGGGCGGATGCGCCTCGATCGGAATGCGATCGAGATCCAGCCGGTCAAGGCTCGCTGCGACCCCCAGATGCCGCGTGTCGATTTCGCGCCCAAGGTCGACCAGCGGCGCAAGCCCGCGCCGGACGGCGAACACGACCAGGATGGCAGCCGTGGCGATGATGCCGCTTTCCAGCGCCACCAGCGCGAGCAGGAGCTGGCGCTGGATCGCGGTCCTGCCGTTCGTCGTCTCCGCGACTTCGATCAGGACGGGCAGCGGCTTGCCGTAGGCCGCCTGGGTCATGGCCGCCACGCGCACCGGACTCCCCTTGTACAGCGAATCGAAATGTTTGACGGTTCCGACCGGAATTGCTGACGCATCGGCGCGTGGAAGATCCTGGTAGCCGGTGACCAGTGCGCGATCGTAGGAGACACTGTAATAGACGCTGTCATTGGCCCTGGTCTCGAGCATCCCGAGCGCGACCTGGGGCAGGTCGACAGAGAGGTCGCCGTCCTCGACCGCGACCCTTTCCGCAATTGCCTTTGCCGAACCATCGAGGACGCGATCATAGGCGCTCTCGATGGTCTTGTTGATCAGCACGAGGCCGGCAATTCCAAACGCGATCGCAAGCGCACTGGTCGGCAGCAGCAGATTGAGAAGCAGTGCACGACGCAGCGAAGGGACTGGTCTGGCGATCACCTGTCCTCCATCAGATAGCCGAGCCCTCGCACCGTCTTGATCGTAGGCCCTCCCGGTCCAAGCTACTGCCGCAGCCGCGCGATATAGAGTTCGATCGCGTTCGGTGCGACCGGGTCGTCGAAGCCGAAGACTTCCGAAATGAGCCGTTCCTTGCGCACGAGCCGGCCGGCATGGGACATCAGGATTTCCAGGACGGTGACTTCGCGGCGCCGCAATAACAGGGGCTGATCGCCGATCCTGGCCGTCGCGGACGAGGTGTCCAGCAGCAGGGCCCCGCATCGCAGGGTCGGATCGAGCCGCCCCTTGCCGCGCCGCACCAATGCGCGGACCCGCGCCTCGAATTCGTCGAGGTCGAACGGTTTTGTGAGATAGTCATCAGCCCCGAGGTTGAAACACCTGACCTTGTCCTTGACCTCGCCGAGCGCCGTCAGGATGAGGATCGGCACCTCGCAGCCGCCAGCGCGCAGCCGGCGCAGCACGTCCTGGCCGGGCATATCGGGCAGGCCGAGGTCGAGCACGATCAACGAATAGGCCTCTGAGGGAGCAATCTCGATTGCGCCTGATCCGCTGGTCTCGTGATCGACCGCGACGCCTGACGCCGCCAGCGCCTTCTTCAGGCCATCGACCAGGGACGTGTCATCCTCAACGATCAGGATACGCAAGACGAAAAACCTCGAGGGCCGGGCGTTGCCAAACAGGGCAATGTAAGTTCAGATGCATCACGACGTCAAAGATTGCGCATCGTTCATGCGAAGTTGTCACCACGCCTGGCCGGTGTCCCGACTGCTCGCCGGGCTGTGCGGGCTTGCAGCGCTTCTCTGCTGTGCCGCCGCGCCAGCCGCCGACAATGGTACCGATGGGAACGCATCTGCCGGCCGTTCGCAGACGCGCCTCGTCGTCAGGGGAACGACCGACAATTCGGAAATCGCCGACCTGATCGCCGAATTCATGAGGCGCAATCCCGCGGTCGCGGTGCAATATTCGAAGGTCCTATCGACCGACTTGTTCGCTGAGACCGTCAAGCCTCTGGGAACCGAGCGGGCGGCCGACGTGATCTGGAGTTCGTCCATGGACCTCCAGATCAAGCTCGCCAACGACGGCTATGCGGCCGAATACCGTTCGCCCGAGGCGGACGGAATTTTCGGCTGGGCCCGATGGAAGGATCGTGCCTACGGCGTCACCGCCGAGCCGGTGGTGATGATCTATAACAAGCGGTTGCTGCGCGAAGCCCTCGTCCCGAAGGACCATGCCGGACTGCTGCATCTGCTCTCGGATCATCTGGCCGAGTTTCGCGGCAGGATCGCCACCTACGATCCTGCGGTGAGCGGCACCGGTCTGCTCTTCATCACCCAGGACGTCCAGGTGACAGCCCAGACCTGGAAGCTGGCGGCGGCGATGGGGCGGGCAGCGGTGAAGCTCTACGCCACGTCGGATGAGATGATCGATCGGGTGGCCAGCGGTGAGCTGTTGCTTGCCTACAACGTACTCGGGTCCTATGCCCTCGAGCGCGCCAAGCGCGAGGGCGACCTCGGCATCATCTTTCCGAGCGATTACATGCTGCTGCTGTCGCGCATCGCGTTGATTCCGCAGACGGCGGGGCGCCCTGAACTCGCCAGGCGCTTCGTCGATTTCCTGCTCTCGCAAAGCGGCCAGGCGCTGCTCGCTCGCCATTCGCTCGGATCGGTGCGCGAGGACATGAAGCCGGCGATTCCCGGTTATGCCGATGCGGCGAGCGCCTTGCGGCCCATCGCGCTGAGCATCGATCTCATGACCTATCTCGACCAGGCCAAGCGCCGGCGCTTTTTGAAGGACTGGAGAGAGGCCCTCCAGGCGCGCTGACGGGCGCTTGAAGGCGCGACAGCTTCGTGACAGGTTCGGCGAACTATCCTTCAGTCAAAATCAAGCAAGAACGCCAGTGTCATGGGAGGAGCGTTGATGGTGCCGGGTCCCGAAGGGCAAGTGGAATCCGCGACGATGAAGCGCGTCACGCTGCGCATCGTTCCATTCCTGATGTTCTGCTACTTCATCGCCTTCGTCGACCGGGTCAATGTCGGCTTCGCCGCGCTGCAAATGAACAAGGACATCGGGCTGTCGGCGGCAGCCTTCGGGCTCGGCGGCGGCCTGTTCTATATCACCTACGTGCTGTTCGAGGTGCCGAGCAATCTGGCGATGGCGAAGGTCGGGGCGAAGATCTGGATCGCCCGCATCATGGTGTCGTGGGGCCTCGTCTCCGCCGGCATGGCCTTCATCGTCGGCCCTTATTCGTTCTACGCGGTCCGCCTGCTGCTCGGCGCCGCCGAAGCCGGCTTCTTTCCCGGCGTGATCCTGTATTTGACCTACTGGTTCCCCACCGAATATCGCGGCCGGATCGTCGCGCTCTTCATGGTGGCCATACCGCTCTCGAGCTTTTTCGGCTCGCCGATCTCGGCCAGCCTGCTGCAACTCGATGGCATGCTCGGCCTACACGGCTGGCAGTGGATGTTCGTGCTCGAGGCCGTCCCGGCGATCCTGCTTGGACTGGTCTCGTTCTTCTTCCTCGTCGACCGGCCAGAGGCTGCGCGATGGCTGAGCGGGGAGCAGCGGCGGTGGCTTTCCACGCGGCTCGCCCAGGAGCAGTCATCGCCGAAGGCCAGGGTCGGTCATCTCTCGCTCTGGCAGGTATTTTCCAACAAATACGTCCTGGCGGCCTCGCTGATCTATGCAGGTGCGTCCGGTGCGAGCCAGTGCCTGTCGCTGTGGCAGCCGCAGATCATCAAGTCGTTCGGACTGACGGATCTCCAGACCGGCCTGCTCAACTCGATTCCGTTCGGCGTCGCCTCGGTGCTGATGCTGCTCTGGGGGCGAAATTCGGACCGCACCGGCGAGCGCAAATGGCACACGGCCATTCCGCTGGCGCTGCTGGCCGCAAGCCTTGCGATGGCGGGCCTCGCCGGTGCGCTGGCGCCGACGATCGCCATCCTGTGCGTGGCCGTGACGGCGACCTACATCATGAAGGGACCGTTCTGGGCGCTGTCGACGGAATGGATGTCGGCCGGCGTCGCGGCGGCGGCAATCGCCCAGATCAACGCGATCGGCAATCTCGGCGGATTCTTCGGCAGCTACCTGCTCGGCACCATCAAGGATGCGACGGGAAGCTTTGCGCTGGGACTGCTGCCGCTCGCCGGACTGTCCGCGGTCGGGTTCGTGCTGGTGCTGTCGCTCGGCCGGCAGCAGACGCCGTCTGGCGCCACGGCCGCAAGCGCCGTGCATTGATCGTGGTCTTCGGTATGCCACGACGAATGCGCTTTGGCCCGGCAGCATGACAGCTTGCTGACAGGTTGGGCGACTATCCTGTCGCCTAACCAAAAGACCGGGAAGGACGCTCAGGTTCCGCTTGCGCGGCGCAGGGCGTCCAACGACCTCCGGCAAAAGCACAAAAACCGGGAGGAAATCGGACATGTCCACGCAGGACGTCAGCGGGATTGCCTCGCATCACGACAACGCGGCGCGCTCGTCAGTCAACGGCAGCTCGGCAGATACCGTCCGCCGCTTCTGGCCGGAGGGCTGGTGGCGCCTGACCGACATCCGCGTCGGAATCATTCCGCTGCCGATCTATCTCCTGCTCATCGTTCTCGTCGCTGCGCTGGTCTATGTCGGTGAGATCAAGTCCGACGGCCCGACCATGATCGTGGTGCTGGTGCTCGGCGGCTTCACCTGCGCCGAGATCGGCAAGCGGCTGCCGGTGCTGCGCAGCATCGGCGCCGGCGCGATTTTCGCGACCTTCATTCCGTCGGCGCTGGCGTTCTATCATCTGATCCCGGCGCAGGTCGAAAAGTCGATCGTCGACTTCACCAAGTCGACGAATTTCCTCTATTTGTTCATCGCCTCCATCATCGTCGGCAGCATTTTTGCGATGGACCGCGAGGTCCTGATCCGCGGCTTCCTGAAGATTTTTGTGCCGCTCGCGGTCGGCTCCGTTGTGGCCGCTGCCGTCGGCACCGCCGTCGGCACGGCGCTCGGCCTCGGCACCTCGCACACGTTCTTCTATGTCGTGGTCCCGATCATGGCCGGCGGCGTCGGCGAGGGCGCCATACCGCTGTCGATCGGATATGCCGCACTGACCGGCGTGCCGCAGGGCGAGGTGTTTGCGCAGGTTCTGCCGCCGGTGATGCTGGGAAGCCTGACCGCCATTTTGCTGGCCGGCGCGCTCAATTTTGTCGGCAAGAAATACCCTGATCTCACGGGCGAAGGCCGGCTTCAACCGCATCGCGATGGCGATGTCGACCTCCAGGCCGTCCACGAGGAGGGCGGCAAGGAGCAGGGCGTCGGGCGTGTCGGCGTGAGCACCATTGCCGCCGCGGGCCTCACCGCGATCACGCTTTATCTGCTCGGCGTGCTCTGCAACCACTTGTTCGGGTTGCCGGCGCCGGTGGCGATGCTGTTTTTGGCGGTGCTCGCGAAGCTGAGCCGCGCCGTGTCGCCGGAACTCCAGCAGGGCGGGCTGGTGGTCTACGAGTTCGTGCGGACCAACATGACCTATCCGCTGCTGTTCGCGATCGGTGTCGCGCTGACGCCCTGGGACAAGCTGGTCGCGGCGTTTCACTTCGCCAATATCGTCACCATCGCCTCGACGGTGGTCACGATCATGGCGACCGGTTTTGTCGTGGGCCGCTTCATGAACATGTACCCGATCGAGACCGCGATCGTGAACGCCTGCCACAGCGGCCAGGGCGGCACCGGCGATGTCGCCATCCTCACGGCGGCCAACCGCATGCAGTTGATGCCGTTTGCGCAGATCGCGACCCGTATCGGCGGTGCGGTCACCGTCACGCTGGTGCTGATCATCATGGGGTACATGAAATGACCTCGCATCCGTGGATCAAAGCAATGCCAGTCCCGCGTGAAAGGATCGTTTGGCCATGACCAGTGTTGACAGCTTCAAGTGCCGGAAAACGCTGACCGTCGGCGAACAGGGCTACACCTATTTCTCGCTGCCGGATGCGGAGAAGAACGGCCTCGCCGGCGTCTCGCGCCTGCCGTTCTCGCTCAAGGTGCTGCTCGAAAACCTGCTGCGCTTCGAGGACGGCCAGTCCGTCACGCGCGCCAACATCGAGGCGCTGGCGCGCTGGAGCGAGGATCGTGGCTCCGCCGGCGCCGAAATCGGCTTTCGCCCCGCGCGCGTCCTGATGCAGGATTTCACCGGCGTTCCGGCCGTGGTCGATCTCGCCGCGATGCGCGACGGGATGGAGAAGCTGGGCGGCGATCCCTCGAAAATCAATCCGCTGGTGCCGGTCGATCTCGTGATCGATCATTCCGTGGTGGTCGATCATTTCGGCAATACGCAGGCGTTGCGGGACAACGTCGCGCGCGAGTACGAGCAGAACGGCGAGCGCTACAATTTCCTGAAATGGGGGCAGGGTGCGTTCGCCAATTTTCGCGTGGTGCCACCGGGCACCGGCATCTGCCACCAGGTCAATCTCGAATTCTTGGCCCAGACGGTCTGGGCCGCCGAGCGCGACGGCAAGACCTTTGCCTATCCGGATACGCTGGTCGGCACCGACAGCCATACCACGATGGCCAATGGTCTCGCCGTGCTCGGCTGGGGTGTCGGCGGCATCGAGGCCGAGGCCGCGATGCTCGGCCAGCCGCTGTCGATGCTGGTGCCGCAGGTGATCGGCTTCAGGCTGGTCGGCAAGCTGCGCGAAGGTGTGCTGGCGACCGATCTGGTGCTCACGGTCACGCAGATGCTGCGCAAAAAGGGTGTCGTGGGCAAGTTCGTGGAATTCTATGGACCCGGCCTCGACCATTTGACGCTCGCCGACCGCGCCACCATCAGCAACATGGCGCCGGAATACGGCGCCACCTGCGGCTTCTTCCCGGTCGACCAGGAAACGCTGAACTATCTCAATCT
>Ga0335084_10005599_pt1 | contig 12435 bp, 10 predicted proteins | sample Lox_Sample_44_FD_206721 | JGI IMG/M metagenome (GOLD analysis project Ga0335084, IMG submission 206721) | Soil microbial communities from Loxahatchee National Wildlife Refuge, Florida, United States - Lox_Sample_4.4 | ecosystem: Environmental > Terrestrial > Soil > Wetlands | place: USA...
GCGGATGGCGTACTCCTCGCCGATCGTGCCCGAGACGAAGATGAACGGCGTGTGCGGCGAATGCTCGCGCGCCAGCGCGAGCGCCGCCATGCCGTCGAAGGCCGGCATGGAGAAGTCGGACAGGATGACGTCGGGCGCGAACTCGCGCAGCGCGGCGAGGAACGTCGTCTCGGTGTCGGCGATGCGGTGCGCGACGCGCAGGCCGGCGCGCTTCAGCTCGCGCACCTCGAGCTCGGCGTCGGCGGCGACGTCCTCGGTCAGCAGCACCTTGATCGGCTCGGCCGCACTCACGAAGGAACCCGGTTGGTGATGAGCCAGTACAGGCCGATCTTCGCCACCGTCTCGAGGAACGCCTCGAACTGGACCGGCTTGACGATGTAGCTGTTGACGCCCAGGCGGTAGCTCTCGACGATGTCGCGCTCCTCGTTGGACGAGGTCATCACGACGACCGGAATGGCGCGCGTCTGCGCATTCTCCTTCAGCTGGCGCAGCACCTCGATGCCGTCGACCTTCGGCATCTTCAGGTCGAGCAGCACGAGCTTCGGCACGCGCGCCGGGTCGCGCCCGGCGTAGGCGCCGCGGCCGAGCACGTAGTCGAGCGCCGCCTCGCCGTCCTTGACCCAGTGCACGTGGTTCGCGAGGTTGTGGCCGCGCAGCGCGCGCAGCGTCATCTCGGCGTCCGCCGGGCTGTCCTCGGCGAGCAGGATCTCGAAATCCGCGTCGCTCATGGCGCGCCTCCCGCCGGCAGCGTGAAGAAGAAGCAGGCGCCCTCGCCCGGCTTGCCCTCGGCCCAGACGCGCCCGCCGTGGCGCGTCACCACGCGCTGCACGATGGCGAGGCCGACGCCGGTGCCGGGGAACTCGTCCTGGCCGTGCAGGCGCTGGAAGACGCCGAACAGCTTCGCGGCGTAGCGCATGTCGAAGCCGGCGCCGTTGTCGCGCACCCAGTAGACGTTCTCGTCGCCTTCCGTCTGGCCGCCGATCTCGACGCGCGGCGCGGCGCGCTTGCCGCTGTACTTCACGGCGTTGCCGATCAGGTTGATCCACACCTGCTTGAGCAGCGCGCGGTCGGCCGCGCCCGGCGGCAGCGCGCCGAGCTCGACCTTCACCGGCGTGCCGCGCGCGATCTGGTCGGCGACCTCGCGCGCGAGCGCGGCCATGTCGAGCGCCTGCTTCGCCGGCGTCTGGCGGCCGAGGCGCGAGAACTCGAGCAGGTCGTCGATCAGGCGGCCCATCTGGCGGCTCGACTCGCGCACCACGCCGAGCAGCCGCCGCCCCTCGTCGTCGAGCCGCGCGGCGTAGTCCTCCTCGAGCATCTGGCCGTAGCCGTCGATCGCGCGCAGCGGCGCGCGCAGGTCGTGCGACACCGAGTAGCTGAAGCTGGCGAGCTCCTTGTTCACCGCTTCGAGCTCGGCGGTGCGCTCCATCACCTTCGCCTCGAGATCGGCGGCGTGGCTCTTCACCTGCGCCAGCAGCCGCGCCATGGCGATGGCGATGGCGAGCTGGGCGGCGATCTCGCGCGCCACCTGCACCTGGGCGGCCGGGAACTTGCGCGCCTCGCCGCCGAAGCTGATCGCGCCGAGCAGCTCGCCGCCGGCGATCATCGGCACCACCATGTAAAGCTCGACGCCCGAGTCGAGCAGCGCCCGCGTCTCCTCGCCCTGCGGCAGCGCGCGCGTGTCGACGATCTGCGTCTCGTCCCGTTGCAGCGCCTCGATGTCGCCCATCATGCGCAGCGGGTAGCGCACGCCCGGCCCGACGTGCGTGCGCCGCCGCCCCGCGGCGGCGATCCATTCCACCTCGCCGGCGGCGAGGTCGAAGCGGTTGACGATGGCGCGCGGCACGCCGAGCAGCTCGCGCAGCGGCAGGATCACCGCCGCCGCGATCGCCTCGAGCGGCTCGCCGGCGAGCACGGCGCGGTCGATGGCGTGCAGGATGCGCAGGCGCTCGGCGTGCTGCGAGAGCGAGCGGCGCGCGCCGTCGTGCGCCACCGCGAGGCGCGCGTAGAGCCGCCCGTTCTCGACCAGCAGCATGGCGAGCACGAATCCCGCGGCGAGCAGGCCGTAGATGCGCCCGGCGTAGAAGCCGAGGTCGAAGCGGCCGTGGTTGAAGACCGCCGCAAGGCCGATGTCGAACAGCCACGCGCACAGCACGACCATCAGCCAGAGGTCGAGCTGCGAGTGGGGACGCCTCAGCCACAGCACGATCAGCGCGAGCAGGCTCAGCGCCCAGACCGTCGAGACGACGAAGATGAGCGCCGGCGTGTAGCCGTTACCCTGCATGACGGCCGGCAGCGCGCCGGCGCCCGCCGTCGTGAGCAGCGTGAACGCGCCAGCCGCCGCGAGCGCGGCGAGCGCGGCCAGGAAACCGGCGCTGCGCGTGCTGCCGGCGACGGGCGCCTTGTCTTTCAGCAGCGCATAGGCGACGACGAGCAGGGGGAAGCCGCCATGCCAGAACATGTAGAGCCACGCGGTGGTCTGCGCGCCTGCGCCGAGCAGGCCGCCGGGCGCGAACAGGCCCGGGAAGCTGAGCGTGTGGCTGACCGTCATGCCGGCGCTGAAGAAATAGGCGGCGGCCAGGGCGAGCAGCGCGCGCGAGCGCAGCACGCCGAACTGCCCCAGCAGCAGCGCCGCGGTCAGCAGGTCGCCGCAAACGAGCGCCGCCTGATAGAGCGGAATGAACGCCGGGACCACGGCGAGCTGGATCTTCGCGAAAGGCGCCGCCACAACGAAGAACACGGCCGACAAGGCGACCGCCACGAGCGCGATGCGCCGCTCCGCATCGCGCGCGGCGACGCTCGACGGAAATAGCTCCGCCGCGGACGCGGCATCCCTAGCCGCGGCGCGGGTGCTCACGGGACCTTTCTGCCCGGCCGCGAGCAGCACGAGATCGGTCGACGACAGCATCCTCCAGAATCCAAACCTTGTTATGGGCTTACAGCCTGCTCCATCGGGATGAATCTTGCGAGGAAGCTTGCAATTTCTTGCGCCGGATTGCTGTAGGGAAACCCTGAGTGGTAGGCGGAAAAGTGACGGTTCTTGCAAACTCTGTCACTGCGAGGCGATCAGACCGTCGTGATGCCGTTGCGGATGGCGAATTTGACGAGCGAAGGCAGGTCGTTCATGTCGAGCTTGGTCATCATGCGGCTGCGGTAGGTCTCGACGCTCTTCGGCGAGAGCCCGAGCTTCTGCGCCGTCTCGGCGATGGTGCGTCCTTCCACCATGTGGCGCAGCACCTCGCGCTCGCGCGCGCTGAGCGGGGCGAGCGGATCCTGCGCGCCGCTCTCGGTCAGGAAGCGCTGCATCGCCTCGCCGTCGAGCGGCTCGCTGAAGTAGCGCATGCCGGCCTGCACCGCGCGCACCGCCTCGACCAGCACCGGGCCGGCGGATTCCTTGGCGACGTAGCCGAGCGCGCCGGCGAGCAGCGCCTGCTGCACGTACGCCGGGTTCGAGTGCATCGACAGCACCAGCAGGTGCGTGTCGGGCGAGACCTCGCGCAGCTGGCGCGCCACGTCGATGCCGCTCGCGTGCGGCAGCGCGATGTCGAGGATCGCCACGTCGGGCTGCTCGCGCGCGGCGAACCGCACCGCCTCCTCCGCCTCGCCGAACGAGCCGACCACCTGCAGGTCGTCGTGCGCCTCGAGCAGGCGGCTCACCCCCTCGCGCACCAGCGCGTGGTCGTCGAGCAGGATGATGCGGATCACCCGGCCACCTCCACGACGATGCGGGTGCCGCGCCCGGCGGATTCGACCTGCATCGTGCCGCCGGCCGCGAGCGCCCGCTCGCGCATCACCGCCATTCCCCAGCCGACGCGGCCGGGGTCGTTCGCCGCGCGCGGCGCGCCGATGCCCCGGCCGTCGTCCTCGATCACCAGCCTGACCTTGCCGGCACCGGCGTCGAGGGACACCTTCACCTGCGAGGCGCCGGCGTGCTTCGCGACGTTGATGAGCGCCTCCTGCGCGATGCGGAACAGCGCCGTCTCGACCTCGCTCGGCGGGCGCGGCGCGAGCTGCGCGCCCTCGAGCGCGACGCGCACGCCGGTGCGCGCTTCCATCTGCCGCACGTGCCACTCGAGCGCCGCGTACAGGCCGTAGTCGTCGAGCAGCGGCGGCCGCAGGTCGGACATCACCTCGCGCACCGAGCCCATCGTCTCCTTCAGCAGCTGCCCCATCTCGTCGAAGGTGGTCTCGGCCTTGCGCGAGGCGCCGCCCGGCAGGAGGCCGCGGATCGTCTGCAGCCCCATGCCGAGCACGCTCAGGCTCTGGCCGACGAGGTCGTGCAGGTTGGCGGAGAAGCGGCGCCGCTCGGCTTCCTGCACCGAGACCAGCCGGCGCAGCAGGTCGCGGATCTGCGCCGCGCTCGCGCGCTGCAGGTCCTCGGCGCGCCGGCGCTCGGTGATGTCCATGATGGTGCCGCGCAGCGAGCCGCGCGCCTCGCCGGCGAGGGGCTGCAGGATATAGTGCGCCCAGCGCGTCTCGCCCGGCGCGAGGTGCAGCGCGAGCTCGAGGCTCGCCGGCGCGCCGCTCTCGACGCAGCGCGCAGCCGCGGCGGCGAACGCGGCGCGGTCCTCGGGCTGCAGCAGCGCGACGAACGCGCCGAAGCCCGGCGCGGTCGCGCCCGCGTCGAGCTGCAGAATGCGGAAGGTCTCCGCCGACCAGCGCATCGCCCCGCTGCGCACCTCGAGCGTCCAGCTGCCCAGCCGGGCGAGCCCCTGGGCGTACGCGAGGCTCGCCTCGCTCTCGCGCAGCTCGCGCGTGATCTCGGCGGCGAGCGTCACGGCGCGCTCGCGCGAGGAGGCGGAGGAATAAACCACCGCGAACAGCAGCACGCTGCACAGCAGGCCGCCGGCCAGCACGACCCATGGCAGGACCGCGTCCATGCGGTCGATGAACGCGCGTTGCGGGGCGCTGAAATCCAGCTGCCATTTACGGCTGGCAAGCTCGAGCGGCACCACAGCGTCAAAGCGCGGCACGTCACCGATGACGCGATAGTCGTCGAGCGGCGCGCCGGGCGCGCTCTGCGCGCTGTCGAAGAGCAGCGTCGGCTGCGCCGCACCGGCGGGGCTCGCACCGACCGCTCCGGCGTCGTACAGCCGGTAGCGCATCGTGGTCATGGTGGTCTCGTCGAGCACTCCGGCCATCAGCTTGCGCACGTTGTAGCCGGCGCCGACGGTGCCGAGAAACGCCGCTCGGCGCTGGGCGGCCGTGCCGAGGGGAGCACCGTTGCGATACACCGCTAGCCGCATCGCCAGGCCGACCGAGCCGTCCTTGCCGACGTTGAGCAGGCGCCCCGACGAGAACAGCTCGCCCGTGTCGCGGTGCCGGCTGACCGCTTTCGCTTGCGGCGCGGAGGCGATGATGTCGATGCCGAAGGAGAACGCATTGCCCGCCATCGGCTCGATGTAAATCAAGACATGGTGCTCAGCGCGCTCGCCGGGCGGCCGAACTGCGAAATCCGGGTAGCCGCGCGAGTCGAGGCTCCGGTCGTTGCGCACCTCCTGCTCGAGGCGCGCTCGCTCGTCGCCGCGAATGTGCCGGGCATAGTTGAGTTGCACGAAGCCCGGGTAGTTGCGCGGCAGGTCGAGCGACTCGACGAAATGATGGAACTCGGCGCGGCTCACCGAGTCGCGCGCCGCGAACAGCGCCTTCAGCCCGTAGGTGACGCCGACATACGAGTGCAGGCGCCGCTCGATGATGTGCTTCGCATCGGAGGCCTGGCGCTCGAAGCGCAGACGGGCGCCGGTCCGGATGTCGTCGCGGACATAGGCGAAGACTAGCGCCGAGAGCGCAACGCCGGCAGCCAACACGGCGAGCGGCCCCGGGTGCCGCCGCGCGATCCGCTTCAGCATCTTCGCGCTATCGCTCAAGGCTCTCCGGTCGAAAAAGAGGCCGGGAGGACGTCCCCCGGCCTCGCATCCTACCCTTGCGCCTAGGCGCTCGCCGACAGGGTCGGACGAACGTTTGCATTCAGCCGCTGCGGCCCCGCCGCGCAGAACGCCGGCTTGGCAGCGCAGAACGCGGCCTCGGGCTTCGCGGCGCAGAACGCCGCCTCGGGCTTCGCGGCGCAGAACGCCGCCTCGGGCTTCGCGGCGCAGAACGCCGCCTCGGGCTTCGCAGCGCAGAACGCCGCTGCGGGCGTTGCCGCGCAGAAGGCCCTGCCCGAGGGCAGCGACTCGCCGAACTCGCGCTCGTAGATGGCGTGCATGTTCTCCGACGCTGCGCGCAGGTTCGCCGCATCGTCGGCGCCCCGCATGCCGAAGTATGGAAAGTGGTGCAGGAAGTAGCCGAATACCTCCTCGCAATCCTCGGCGTACTTCATCGTGTCGAGGATGTGGCCGTGCCAGAACTTGTCGACGTCCTTGGTCGGCGCGATAACCTGGTCGGGAAACCTGACCAGCAGGATGAGGAACCGCTTGTACGCGAGCTCCATCCGGTCGGTGTACTCGCGCGACCAGCCCTGCCCCTCCTCGGCGTCCATCAGCTTCAGCTTGATCGGGTCGAGGTCCAGGGCTTCGATCGCCGACACCATCTGCGCAACGCTTCTGCTTTGCTTCCTCATTGCTTTCTCCTCATGAGTTGTGGTGCGGAGCGGCGGGCAGGATCTCCGCATGACCGGCTCGGTTGCAGCGCCCGCGCCGGCTGAGGGTAGGAAAGCGCTCCGGCCGCGTCTGTCAGGAAAACCTGATGCGGCGCCGACTATAATTCCCGCTGCATGGACACCCTGGCGCGCATCAAGCAGCTCGCGGCGAAAGAGTTCTCGCTCGATCCCGACAAGCTCGACCCCGCCGCGCCGCTCGACGCGCTCGGCATCGACTCGCTCAGCTTCATCGAGTTCATGTTCAAGGTCGAGGAGGAATTCGGCGTCAGCGTGTCCGACGAGGCGCTGAAGGGCATCAAGACCCTCGGCGACCTCGAGCGCCTCGTCGCCGCCGCCGCCGGCAAGGCCTGAGCGCCCCGGCATGGCGAGCCGGCGCGTCGCGGTCACCGGCATCGGCGTCGTCTCGCCGCTCGGCACGGGCGTCGCCGACTTCCACCGTTGCCTCGCGGCGGGCCGCTCCGGCATCCGCCGCCTGCCGGCCGAGATCGCGCAGGGCTCGGGCGTGCAGGTCGGCGCGCCGATCGAATGGGACCCGGCGCCCTGGCTGAAGGAAGCCGAGGCGGCGAACCTCGACCGCGTCGCGCAGTTCGCGCTCGCCGCGGCCGCGCAGGCGCTCGCCGAAAGCCGCCTCGACGCGGCGGCGGGAAGCGAGCGCATCGGCGTCTACTGGGGCACCGGTCTCGGCGGAGCGCACACGCTCGAGGCCGCCTACAAGCAGGTCTACGGCAAGGGCGAGTGGCGCACCCGGCCGCTGACGGTGGTCATGGCGATGAGCAACGCGGCGGCGTCGAACGTCGCCCTGCGCCACGGCCTGCGCGGGCCGTTCGCTAACTACTCGACCGCCTGCTCTTCATCGGCGATGGCGCTCGGCGAAGCGATGCGGGCGATCGCCGCCGGCCGCGCCGACGCGATCGTCGCCGGCGGCGCCGAAGCGCTGCTCACGCCGGGCACGCTCGTCGCCTGGCAGGGCCTGCGCACGCTCGCCCCGGCCGACGCGGCCGATGCCGCCGCGAGCTGCAAGCCCTTCGACCGACGCCGCGCCGGACTCGTGCTGGGCGAAGGCGCGGCCGCTTTCGTGCTCGAGGACGAATCGCGCGCCCGCGCGCGCGGCGCGCCAATCCACGCGCTGCTCACCGGCTACGGCAACACCTGCGACGCGGCGCACATGTCGCGCCCCGACCGCGACGGGCAGGTGCGCGCGATGCGAGAAGCGCTCGCCGAGGCGGCGCTCGAGCCCGCGGCGATCGGCTACCTCAACGCCCACGGCACCGCCACCAGCGTCGGCGACGTGGTCGAGGCGGAAGCGATCAATCAGGTGTTCGGGGAAGCGTCGGCCGGGGTGCGGGTGAGCTCGACCAAGTCGATGCACGGCCACCTGCTCGGCGGAGCGGGCGCGCTCGAGTTCGCGGTCGCGCTGCTCGCGCTCGAGCAGGGCGTATTTGCGCCGACGGCGTTCCTCGCCGAGCCCGATCCGGCGTGCAAGCTGCGTCACGTCGCGCTGCGCGCCGAGCGCGCGGACCCGCCGCGCGCGGTGATGTCGAATTCGTTCGCCTTCGGCGGCTCGAACGTAGTGCTGGTGGCCGAGCGCGCGGCCGCCTGAGCTAGCGGCGCGAGGCGGCGAAGATCGCGAGCGCTCCCAGGATCAGGCGGGCGCGGAAACCAGAGCGACGCTTGCAAGCAGCCGTCGTCGCATTTGGAGTTGGTGGCCAAGGCCGGAATCGAACCAGCGACACACGGATTTTCAGTCCGCTGCTCTACCAACTGAGCTACTTGGCCTGCGTCTGACAACTGCGCAAAGGGGCGGATTATAAAGAAAAGGCCCCTTCCGGGGCCCTTCCTGTGCTGCTTTTCGCCTTGCGGCGATTACATGTCCATTCCGCCCATGCCGCCCATGTCGGGCATGCCGTGGGAGTGACCGCCACCGCCGCCGCCCTTCTTCTCTTCCACCAGCTCCGCGACCATCGCGTCGGTGGTGAGCATCAGGCCGGCGACCGAAGCCGCGTTCTGCAGCGCGGTGCGGCTCACCTTGGTCGGGTCGATCACGCCCTGCTGCACGAGATCGCCGTATTCCTCGCTCTGGGCGTTGAAGCCGTAGTTGCCCTTGTTCTCGAGGACCTTGTTAAGCACGACCGACGGCTCGGAACCCGCGTTGTCGACGATGATGCGCAGCGGCTCTTCCAGCGCGCGCATCACGATCTTCACGCCGGCGTCCTGGTCGTCGTTGGCCGCCTTGATCTTGCCGAGCGCCTGGCGCGCGCGGATGTACGCAACACCACCGCCGGGCACCACGCCTTCTTCGACCGCCGCGCGCGTCGCATGCAGCGCGTCTTCCACGCGGGCCTTCTTCTCCTTCATCTCGACTTCGGTCGCGGCTCCCACTTTGATCACCGCAACACCGCCGGCGAGCTTCGCCACGCGCTCCTGCAGCTTCTCCTTGTCGTAGTCGCTCGTCGCCTCGTCGATCTGCACGCGGATCTGCTTGACGCGGCCCTCGATGTCCTTCTTGTTGCCGGCGCCGTCGATGATGAGGGTGTTTTCCTTGCCGGACTCGACCTTCTTCGCCTTGCCGAGGTCCTTGATGGTCGCGTTCTCGAGCTTGAGCCCGAGCTCCTCGCTGATCACCGTGCCGCCGGTGAGGATCGCCATGTCTTCCAGCATCGCCTTGCGGCGGTCGCCGAAGCCCGGCGCCTTGACCGCGACGGTCTTCAGGATGCCGCGGATGTTGTTCACCACCAGGGTGGCGAGGGCTTCACCCTCGACTTCCTCGGCGATGATCAGCAGCGGCTTGCCCGCCTTCGCCACCGCCTCGAGAATCGGCAGCAGCTCGCGGATCGACGAGATCTTCTTGTCGTAGAGCAGGACGTACGGATCCTCCAGCACGCACAGCTGCTTCTCGGCGTTGTTGATGAAGTACGGCGAGAGGTAGCCGCGGTCGAATTGCATGCCCTCGACGAGATCCAGCTCGTTCTCGAGCGACTTGCCGTCCTCGACCGTGATCACGCCTTCCTTGCCAACCTTGTCCATCGCGTCGGCGATGATCTTGCCGATGTCGGAATCGGAGTTGGCGGAAATCGAGCCGACCTGCGCGATCTCCTTCGAGCTCGAGCAGGGCTTGGAGATCTTCTTCAGCTCCTCGACCACGGCGATCACCGCCTTGTCGATGCCGCGCTTCAGATCCATCGGGTTCATGCCGGAGGCGACGTGCTTCATGCCCTCGCGGACGATGGCTTGCGCGAGCACGGTCGCCGTAGTGGTGCCGTCACCGGCGACGTCGGAAGTCTTGGAGGCGACTTCCTTCACCATCTGCGCGCCCATGTTCTCGAACTTGTCCTTCAGCTCGATCTCCTTCGCCACCGAAACGCCGTCCTTGGTGACGGTCGGGGCGCCGAACGAGCGCTCGAGCACGACGTTGCGGCCCTTCGGCCCCAGCGTCACTTTCACGGCGTCGGCGAGGATGTTCAGGCCATGAACCATCCGGGCGCGCGCGCCTTCGTGGAAACGGACTTCTTTTGCTGGCATTGTTGCGGTCTCCTGTTAGTAGTTCGCTTACGCGCCTTCGATGACGCCCATCAGGTCTTCTTCGCGCATCACTAGCAGCTCGTCGCCCTTTACCTTGACGGTCTGCCCGGAATACTTGCCGAAGAGCACGCGGTCGCCGACCTTGACGTCGATCGGGATCAGCTTGCCGTTGTCGTCCTTCTTGCCCTTGCCCACGGCGACGATCTCGCCCTGGTCGGGCTTCTCGGCTGCGGTATCGGGGATGACGATGCCGCCGGCGGACTTGCGTTCCTCTTCGATGCGCTTGACGATCACCCGATCATGCAGCGGACGGATTTTCATGCCGAATCTCCCAATCAAAAAATTGTCTGTATTACAGTGGGTTGGAGAGCATCCAACCCCGTCTCGATGAACCGTTCTGAACTTGAGCGAGGTGTTAGCACTCAGTCCTGACGAGTGCTAATGATAATGCCCCTGCCGCGTCTTTTCAAGACTTCCGCCGTTGTGTTGGTGCTCGCTCCGCTCATTTCCGGCGCCTGGGCGGCGAGCCTGCCGAAGCCCGTCGCCCAGGCGCTGCGCTCGGCGGGAATCCCCTTGTCGAGCGTCAGCGCGGTCGTGCAGGAGGTCGGCGCGGCGCGCGCCTCGCTCGTCTTCAACGAGCGCGAGCCGCGCAACCCGGCCTCGGTCATGAAGCTGGTGACGACCGATGCCGCGCTCGAGCTGCTCGGCCCGGCGTATCGCTGGAAGACGGAGGTCTACCTCGACGGCGAGAACGTCGTGATCAAGGGCTACGGCGACCCGAAGCTCAGCTATCAGAGCTTCTGGCTGTTATTGCGCAACCTGCGCGGCCGCGGCGTGACCGAGATCCGGGGCGACGTGCTGCTCGACCGCAGCTACTTCGCGCCGGTTCCGGACGTGCCCTTCGACGGCGAGGCGTACCGGACCTACAACGTGCCGCCGGACGCGCTGCTGGTGAACTTCAGGTCGCTGCGCTTTTCCTTCATGCCCGAGGACGCGAACGTGCGCGTCTACGTCGAGCCGGCGCTGCCCGGCCTGGAAGTCATGAACCTGCTGCGCCTGAGCGGCGGGGCGTGCCCGGACGGCCGAGCCTTCCGCGAGATCCTGCAGGCGAGCTTCGAGTCGAGCCCGCGGCCGCGCGCATCGTTCACCGGCGAGTATCCGCTGTCCTGCGGCGAGCGCGAGCTCAGCGTCGCCCTGTATTCGCCCGAGGAGTACGTGACCGCCATGCTGCGGCAGCTGTGGACGGAGATGGGCGGCACCTGGAAGGGGATCGCGCGCGACGGCGCCGCCTCCCCCGGCGCGAAGCTCGTCTACGTGCACGAATCGGAGCCGCTCGCGGAGGTCGTGCGCGACATCAACAAGTTCTCGAACAACGTCATGGCGCGCCAGCTCTTCCTCACGCTCGCCGCGGAGAGCATGGGGCCGCCCGCGCAGGCCGCGGACGCGACGCGCGTCGTCAAGCAGTGGCTGACGCTGAAGAACATCCAGGCGCCCGAGCTCGTGCTCGAAAACGGCTCGGGCCTGTCGCGCGTGGAGCGCATCAGCGCGGCGCACCTCGCGGCGCTGATGCAGGCGGCCTGGGCGAGCCCGGTGATGGCGGAGTTCGTCTCTTCGCTGCCGCTCGTCGCGCTCGACGGCACGATGCGCAAGCGCCTGCTCGGCGAGCGCATCGCCGGCAGCGCGCACGTCAAGACCGGCCTCCTGCAGGACGCTCGCGCCATTGCCGGCTACGTGCTCGATCGCAAGGGCAAGCGCCAGGTGGTGGTGATGCTCGTGAACCACCCGAAGGCGCTGCAGGCCGACGCGGCGATGGACGCGCTGCTCGCCTGGGCCTACGACTCGCCTACAACCCCAGCTCGCCCCACAGCGCATCCACGCGGCGTTTCACCTCGGGATCCATGACGATCGGGCGGCCCCAGCGCCGCGCCGTCTCGCCCGGCCACTTGGCGGTCGCGTCGATGCCCATCTTCGAGCCGAGGCCGGAGACGGGGCTGGCGAAGTCGAGGTAGTCGATCGGCGTGTGCTCGGCGATCAGCGTGTCGCGCGCGGGGTCGACGCGCGTGGTGATCGCCCACACCACTTCCTTCCAGTCGCGCACGTCGACGTCGTCGTCGCAGACGACGATGAACTTCGTGTACATGAACTGGCGCAGGAAGCTCCACACGCCGAACATCACGCGCTTGGCGTGCCCCGGGTACTGCTTCTTCATGCTCACCACCGCGAGCCGATAGGAGCAGCCCTCGGGCGGCAGGTAGAAGTCCTCGATCTCCGGGAACTGCTTCTGCAGCAGCGGAATGAAGACTTCGTTCAGCGCGACGCCG
>Ga0335084_10005600_pt1 | contig 12433 bp, 13 predicted proteins | sample Lox_Sample_44_FD_206721 | JGI IMG/M metagenome (GOLD analysis project Ga0335084, IMG submission 206721) | Soil microbial communities from Loxahatchee National Wildlife Refuge, Florida, United States - Lox_Sample_4.4 | ecosystem: Environmental > Terrestrial > Soil > Wetlands | place: USA...
GCCGAACGCCCACCAAAGCGCGACAGTCGCGCTAGAATCGTTCGCCGAACAAAGGGGGGCGCAGCAATGCGATTGACGATCGGCGCACTCGCCATGTGCGCGACTTTGATGCTCTGGGGATGCAACACGACGCGCACCGGTCCGCCGGAACTGGACTCGACGAACCTCACGTACGACGGGCTCGCGAAAGTGAAGAACCCGCGGGCCCACGGCGCCTGGATGCGTCCCGACTTTTCGCTCGACGGCTACGACAAGATCATGCTGATCGGCGCCGGCATCGAATACCGACCGGTCAAACCGGTGTCGCGCGCGGCCGCAAGCACCGCTTCGCAATTCCCGCTGACGCCGGAACAGAAGGAACGCCTTCGTTCGATCGTTAGGGATGCGTTCAGAACCGAGCTCGCGCAATCGCAAAAGTTCCAACTCGTCGACGAGCCGGGCCCCGGTGTCTTGATGATCTGGGGCGGACTCATCGACGTGGTCTCGTACGTGCCGCCCGACGCGGTCGGCCGCGGCAACATCTATCTGAACTCCGTCGGCGAAGCGACGCTCGTCGTCGAACTACGTGACTCCGAGAGCAATGCGGTGCTGGTGCGGATCGTCGATCGACGCGCCGCGCAAGGCATGGGGCCCAATGCCCGTTCCACCTCGGTGACGAACTGGTCCGAAGTGCAACAGGTTGCGCGCACCTGGGCGAGCCAATTGCGGCAAGGGCTCGAGGAAGCGACGACCTGGGACCGTTGATCGAGCGCGGCGAGCCCCCGCTGCGACTCGCGCGCTCGCGGCCGTCCGCGTAGCATCGGCCGTTCGCGAATGCGCCTCAATCAACGGAGACTTCCATGATCTACGACACCATTCTCGACACGATCGGCAACACGCCGATCGTGCGGCTGCACCGAACGGGGCCGGATCACGTGACGATGTACGTGAAGGTCGAGTCGTTCAATCCGATGGCGTCGGTGAAAGACCGACTCGCGTACGCCATCATCAAAGACGCGCGCGACTCCGGCGCACTGAAGCCGGGCCAAACCGTCGTCGAGGCGACGTCCGGCAACACCGGCATCGCGCTCGCCATGGTGTGCGCGGTCTTCGGGCATCCGTTCGTCGCGACAATGGCGGAGACGTTCTCGATCGAACGTCGCAAGTTGATGCGCGCGCTCGGCGCGAAAGTGATCATCACGCCCGCCGCCGAGCGCGGCAGCGGCATGGTGCGGCGCGCCGAGGAACTCGCGAAGAAGCACGGTTGGTTCCTCGCGCGGCAGTTCGAGAATCCCGCGAATCCGGCGTATCACCGCAACACGACCGGCCCCGAGATCCTGCGCGACTTCGCCGGCAAGCGGCTCGACTATTGGGTGACGGGCTGGGGAACCGGCGGCACGCTGACCGGCGTCGGCGAGATGCTGAAAATCGCGCGGCCCGACGTGAAAACCGTGGTCGTCGAACCGGCTGCGGCGGCGATGCTCTCCGGTAAAGAGTGGAAGCCGCACAAGATCCAAGGTTGGACGCCCGATTTCATTCCGGCCGTTCTCAATCGCACCGTCTGCGACGAGCGCGTCGCCGTCGAAGACACGGTCGCGCGCGACACCGCGCTGCATCTCGCTCGAAAGGAAGGAATTTTCGTCGGCATCTCGGCGGGCGCAACCGTGGCCGGCGCGCTCGAAGTCGCCCGGCGCGCACCGAAGGGCAGCGTGATCCTCGCGATGCTGCCGGACACCGGTGAGCGCTATCTTTCGACGATCCTGTTCGAAGGGATCGCGGAGGGTTCCGACGACGAGTGGCTCGCGGCGCTCGGCTGACGCAGCGCACCATCACGCGATCGTCGGTCGAAGCCGCTTCCGATTCTCCTTCTCGCAGCCGTGCGAATTCGATGTAACGCATCGAATTCCGCGGCAATTTGCCTGCATTGAGAGTTCGACGGGCCGCACAGTGTGATGCACGCACGGTTGCCGGTCCCGCCGGGGCACTAACGTCGTTCGATTGCAGTCATTCGGTGACGCCGTCATGGCGACGCGGGTTGCGATGTTGACATGTGCGGTCCTGGCATTCGGCGCACTCTCGGGCTGCGCGACTCGCGCCGACGTCGCGTGCAGCGGCGATCCCGAAGCGCTCGGATACCGCGAAGGCAGCCGCGGTCAACAACGATGCGGCACCGACCTATCGAGCGAGTCGCGCGTCGCGTACGAGCGTGGCTGGGGTGAGGGCATCGCCCGGTTTTGCACCGCGGACAACGGTTACCAACAAGGCTGTCAGGGGGCGCCGATCTCGAACGTCTGCCCGAACGATCGCGCGTCGGCCTACTTGGACGGATATCAATCGGGCTACGCGATCTACCTGATGCAGCTCGAGATCGATGCGATGGAACGCTCGATCGACGACAAGTCCGACGTGCTCGAAGAAATCTGGTCGGCGCTCGACGTCGTGTCCGAGAACCTCGAGGAAAAGGACGTCCCAGCCATTCAACGCGACCGTTGGATAGAGCAGGCCCGCGCGTTGACGAAGCGTCAGGACCAATTGACCGCGGAGATCGACGAACTGCAAGCCGACACGACGGCGCGCAAAGCCGAATTGGCGCAGCGCCGTCAGGCGATCGCAGTCAACGACTGACGATCCGCGGATCCCTCACCGCAGCATCACCGGATAGTCCAACGGCGCGTCCCACAACACTTGTGCGACGCTGCCGAACCTCGACTCGTTCGTGAACCCGTGGTGTCGAAGCACTTCCATGTCGCGAAGGTCGCGCTCGAACGGGCCGTCCTTGTAGATCACGCTCGAGCCCGCCGCGTCGGCGACGAGCCGCACGACCTCGGCACACGCCTGCACCGCGTGCGTACCCGCGAGATACAACGCTGCACGCTGATTCGCGTCCGGCTTTTCGTCGCGCAACGCGCGCTGCCAGGCGTCATCGAGTGCGGACATGAAATACACGTGCGCCGCTCGATAGATCCCAAGCGCCTTGCCGAACTTGATCTGCGCGATCGAACGCGTCTTGAGCTTGCCGTCGCCCGCGTACGGTACTTTGTTGCGCGCAAGATCGCTCAATACCTCGAGCGATCGCTCGGCAATCGAGAACGAGACGGGAACGTACGTCGCGAATACGATGCGGTGCGAGCAACGATACAGCGGCCCGTCGAAATATCGATTGCGCGGCGCATCCATGCCGACGCTGACGATGCCGCGCCGCGCAGGTACGTGCACCGATATGCGAACGTCGTGACTGCCGGTGCCGCGCATTCCGAGCACGGACCAATTCGGCACGATCTCGCACGCCGCCATCGGCACCACAACGGCGATCCACTCCTCCGTGGCGCCCTCCGAGCAGACGGCAGGAGTCAAGAACCAGTCGGCAAAACGACATCCGCTGACGAACGACGTGTGTCCTTCCACTTGGTACCCGTCACCGACGCGGCGCGCCTTCATCGGCCTGTTGGAGCTGGCCGCGACGATCGCAGTGTTGTCCCGGCCCCACAGTTCTTCGACCAACGCCGCAGACCAGCTCGCCGCCGATAGTCGGGCGGCGTTCGCGACCATCAAGAACCAACCGGCGCAGCTGTCGTGTCGCGAGACCGCGTGAACCACCTTCGCGCACGTCACAGGATCGACTTCGAGCCCACCGAGCGAACGCGGCAGCAGGAGATTCACGAGCCCTGCGGTCTTCAGCGCGTCGACGACCGCGGCGCACAGCTCTCCGGAGGATTCGGCCGCTTCACGATGTCGTTCGATGGTCGGCGCGATTGCGGCGACTTTCGCGAGCAACTCTTCACAGTCCACTTCGGCGCGCGGCATTCCGTTCGGCCCGGCGAGAAATGTGCATTTCGGTGATACCTGGCGCACATTACCCGGCGAGCCCGTCATCTACCATGCCCCAAGTCGAAGCACACGGATGTCGCGTGCCAGCGCAATACCACATCAACCACGAGGATGAATTCGTCGCGATCAAGTTCGCCGGCGAGATCGACCTCGTCGACGCATACGAACTCTGCCAATCGTTGCTCGCCGATCCGAAGTTCGACCCGAAATTGCCGCAACTCGCGGACGTGCGCGACGTTCGCCTCAAGCTGACGTCGGGGGCGATGAAGCCGTTCGTGCGCTATGTCACCACGCGCTATCGGCCGAGGATCGAAGCACCGATCGCGATCGTGTTGGATGGTGCAATGGACGACGATTTCTGCGCCGGCGTCTTTCGGTTCGCCTGCAATCTGCGGGACACCGAAGTCTTCGACGACTACGCGCTCGCGATCAAATGGTTGCTCGGCAACGGATGGGCCACGCGCGCAGCACCCGGCGTGTCAGCGCAGCCACAGGATGCCGGCCGAAATCAGGCTGACGAAGAGCCAAAACAAATACGGGCTTGAGTAGGCGACGAGCCTCGCGAACAACTCGTTGTGGCCATTCTCGTTGTGGCCATTCATCGACGTCTCCCTCATGCGGACACCTCGACATGAGACGCGTGAGGTCCGTCACAAGAAAAGGCGAAGCTGAGTCATTCCTGTCGGTCGTTTGTAAAGGCTTCGGCGGCTTCCCGCGACTGTGACAAGCGCGACGCGCACCGGGCCTCGGCGACGTGCCCGGCGCGAGAAAAGTGAAGAGACAATGGAATTGAGCCGGTTAACGCGTTGATGTTGAGAAGCTTTTCCGAAGCGCCGAAAAATCGCCGGAGATTCGCCCTTTTATTCGCTGGACCATGTCGCTATTCTAAACACCCTCACCAGCCGATGCTGTATGTATATACAGTGTCATTCTCCTCGGCAGGGCGAACGCACGACGTACAGCCGGCTGGTGGGACTCTCTCAAACCCCCACGATGATTCCCGTTCTCCGACGCGCTTCGGCGGACGATTTACGGGCCGATGTTGCTCATCACGACGCAACCGCTCGCACCGAACATCCCTCCGACGCCGAGGCACAACGAGATTTCCGCGCCATGTACCTGCGCCGGCGCGGTTCCCCGCAGCTGCCGCACACTCTCTTGCAGCGCATACATCCCGTACATGCCCGAGTGCATGTACGAAAGACCGCCACCATTCGTGTTGAGGGGCAGCTTGCCGCCGAGACGCGTGTTGCCGTCCCAAATGAACTGCGCCGCTTCGCCGCGCGCACAGAACCCGAGATCCTCGAGTCCATAGATCGGCAGGTGCGCGAAGGCGTCGTAGATCATCATGTGATCGACGTCGTCGTGGCCGACGCCCGCCGACTTCATCGCCGTCGGTCCCGCGACCTTGAATGCGCGCGAACTCGTCAGATCCTCCATTTGACTCACCATCGGCGTCTCGACGCTCTCGCCACTGCCGATGATGTAGACCGGCTTCTGCTTGAAGTTCTTCGCGCGCTCGCCTGAAACGAGAATCAACGCGCCGCCACCGTCGGTCACCAGACAGCATTCGAGCAAGTGAAACGGGTACGCGATCATGCGCGACTTCAGCACGTCGTCGACCGTGATGCGCTCGCGGTAGCTCGCACGCGGATTCAGCGAGGCCCACTCGCGCTGCACCACCGCGACCATCGCGAGTTGCTCGTGCGTCATGCCGAAGTCCTTCATGTAACGCAGGACCGGCAACGTGAACATCGTCGGCGGACCGACGGGACCGTACGGCGCTTCGAACTGACCCGGCAGACTCGACGCACCGCCGCCGCCCCGAAAGTTGCCGCCGCGGCCGACGTTCGAACGCCCGCTCTCGCCGTGCGTGATCAGCACCGTTTCGCACAGACCGTCGCGGATCGCGGCAACGGCATGGCGCACGTGAATCATGAACGAGCATCCGCCGACTTGCGTTCCGTCGACCCATGTCGGCGTAATGCCCAGATAGTGCGCGATGGCGGTCGGCGATTCACCCGCCGTCGCCACACCATCTATATCCTTCGCCGTCAGGCCCGCATCGGCGAGCGTATTCAGCGCCGCATCGGCGTGCAGCTGGATCTGACTCATGTGCGGAATGACGCCGAGATCGGTGGTCTCGGCCGCTCCGACGATTGCGATCGACTTCATGACGCGCGTCTCGCCGGCTTGAACAGCGGCAGCGCAATGTCGTCAGACATTTGTTCGAAGGTGACCTCGAGCGGCATGTCGAGTTGCAACGCCGCGGGCGTCTGATCGCAACCGACGATGTTGCTCATCATGCGCGGACCTTCGTCGAGTTCGACGATTGCGATCGAATACGGCGCATTCCACGCAGGATGCGGTCGTTGATTGATCACGTAGCTGAGCAAGCGGCCGCGGCCGCTGGCCTTGAATACGCTGACCGAGCGCGAGCTGCACGACGGGCAGAACGGACGCGGCGGAAAGTAGACGTGCTTGCACTCGACGCATCGCTGCAAACGCAGCTCACCCGCCTTCGTGCCTTCCCAAAAGTGCTGCGTTTCCGGCGTCGGCCGCGGCAGCGGTCGGCTTTCCTTCGGCATGTGTGTCCTCCTCGCGTCGACGGAGTATCGCAAAGCGTTTCGAACGTGAGCAAGACGAGAGACGGAATCACTCCGCTGCGAGATCCGGCAGAACGGACCACCAATCGAACTGTGCGTCGGCGACCGCCAGGAATTCCGGATTCAACAACGAGTCCTTCGTGTTGTAGCGCAACGGTGCTCGATCGAACGACCACACCGCACCGCCGGCCGCGCGCAACACCGCGTGCGCAGCGGCAATGTCCCACTCGGAGGTCGGACCGAGGCGGGGATAAAAGTCGGCGCGTCCCTCCGCGAGGATGCACAACTTCAGCGAACTGCCGATCGGCGATCGACTCACTTTCGGAAAACGGGCCGACAGCCCGTCGATGTAATGCTCGAGTCGCTCGCCGCCGTGGCTCCGACTGGCGACGACGACGAGTTCGCGCGCGCGATCCATTCGCCGTCCGTTCACGACTCGAACGCCCGTCGCGTCGTGTCGTTCCGCGCGAGCCGCGACGACGTCGCCGGTGAAAATCGTTTGTTGCACAGGCACGCCGACGACACCGAGCGTCGCGTCGTGGCCCTCGATCAACGCAATGTTGACCGTAAATTCCCCGTTTCGACTGACAAACTCCTTCGTACCATCGAGCGGATCGACCAACCAGTAGCGGGCCCACGCGCGTCGCGTCGGGAACTCGGGCAGCGTCGATTCTTCGGACAGAATCGGCACGTCCGGCGTCAGCCGTTGCAGCGCCCGTTTGATCGAACGGTGCGATGCCAGGTCTGCTTGCGTCAGCGGCGAGTCGTCGTCCTTCTTCTCCACGTCGAACGGCGTCGAGTAAACGCGCATGATCTCGCGACTCGCGTCTTCGACGATCGAGACGAGCGCGTCGATCAACGCACGGCGATCGGTGAGATCGGTCATCGGAAATCCTCGTGGTGCCCGGACGGTAGGCCGCGCTGCGCTAGTATAGGGACTTTCTCGCCTTCACTTCAGACACAACTGCGTGACGACGCCTGCGATTCGATGGGACGAGATCGATACCGTGCTGCTCGACATGGACGGCACGCTGCTCGATTTGAGATACGACAACGTGTTGTGGAACGAGCACTTGCCGGAACGCTTCGCGCATCGCCACGGCCTGAGCGCAGCCGCGGCGAGAGCGCGACTCGAACGACACTTCGACGAGACGCGCCACACGATCGAACACTATTGCCTCGACTACTGGAGCCGATTCACGCAGCTGGACATCATCGCGTTACATCGCGACTTGACGCATCTGATTCGTTATCGACCGCACGCCGAGCGCTTCCTGGCACACCTCGAGGCAACCGGTCGACACGCCGTGCTCGTGACGAATGCGCACCGCGGCAGTCTCGACATCAAAAACGAGATCACGTCGCTGACCGCTCGGGTCGACGACGTTGTCTCCGCGCACGACTTCCAGGCTCCGAAGGAATCGGCGGCGTTCTGGGCGCAGTTGGACGAGCGCATCGCCTTCGATCCGTCGCGAACGCTGTTGATCGACGACAATGCGTCGGTACTGAGCGCCGCCGGGCAACACGGGGTCGCGCACCTGCTGACCGTACGTCAGCCCGATTCGTCGCGCCCGCTGCGCGACGGACTCGCGCACGCGGCATTCAATACGTTCGACGAGATCTTGCCGTGATCGGCGTCTACCGCCAGCGCTCGCCGCGATGAACGATTCGACTAAGGTGCGGCTCGATCGTTGGCTGTGGGCCGCGCGGTTCTTCAAGACGCGCTCGGCCGCGAAGGACGCCATCGACGGCGGCAAGGTGCATTGCGGCGGCCAGCGCGCGAAGCCGTCGAAGGAGATCGGCGTCGGGACGGAACTCGTAATCAGCCGCGGCATGACCGAGCAGACCGTGATCGTAACCGGCGTCGCCGCGACGCGCGGTCGCGCGAGTGATGCAGCGGTCTTGTATCGTGAGACCGACGCGAGCATCGCATTGCGCCGTGACGCCGCCGAACAGCGACGCCGTGTCGGCGGACCGATCGCGGCACCGCCGGCACGACCCGATCGGCGCGCGCGCCGCGCGCTCGTGCGGATGAAACAATCGGGGCACGACGACGATCGCGAGTCGGATCAATGAGCGAAGACCGGATCCACACGTTCACGTTCGACGGTGCGCCGGTGCAAGGGCGCATCGTTCGACTCCGCGAGACATGGCAAACGATTCGCTCGCGTCACACGTATCCGCCGAATGCCGAACGTCTGCTCGGCGAAATGCTCGCGATCGTCGCGATGCTCGCGCACGGGATCAAGTTCGACGGTAGCGTCATCTTGCAGACGCGCGGCAGCGGAACGATTCGTACCGCGATGGCGGAGTGTGCCGATCGCACGCGACTACGCGGCATCGTTCGCAGCGGCGCGTCGAGCCACGGCGCCGCGAGCACGTCGAACGGCGCGCAACTTGCGATCACGCTGAAACCGCATCGCGGCGAGATGTATCAAGGCATCGTGCCGATGGAGCGACCATCGATCTCGCGTGCGGTCGAAAGCTATTTCGACAATTCCGAGCAGTTGCCGACGCGCATCTGGGCCGTCGCCGGCCGCGACGCGGTCGCCGGATTGCTGCTACAGCGGATGCCGGACGCGCGCGTCGCCGGTCTGGAACCGATCCATGGATCCGACCAGGACTGGCTCCGCTTGCAGGCGCTCGCCGGGCTCGTGATCGATCGCGATCTGCTCGAAGAGCCGACCGACCGCCTGCTGATGCGGCTCTTCCCCAGCGAAGCGGTTCGTCTCCAACCGCCGCGTCCGCTCGAATTCGGCTGTTCGTGCTCGCGCGAACGCACTGCCAACGCACTGCGCATCATGGGGCGCGACGAAGTCGACGACATCCTGGAACAGGAAGGCCGCATCGAAGTGACATGCGAGTTCTGCGGCGAACGCTATGTGTATGACCGCATCGATGCGAGATTGTTGTTCGAGCCGTTGGCGACCGATCCCCCCGAAACACCTCAGTAACCGATCGCGCGACAAACGCTTACATCCGCCAATCGCCCGTCGCGGCAGCGCTTTGGCATAATACGCGCCCGCGATCTTCATCCCGAACACACCCCTATAGCCATGGCAGTAGACATCGACACCACGCGTCGCAGACACACTCATACCGAACTCGCGTTGGCCGAACTGGCCGAGTTCGCTCTGCTGCGCGGCGAGGGACAGTTTGCGGCGAACGGCGCGTTGGTCGTGCGGACCGGTAAGCGCACGGGCCGATCCCCGAAAGATCGTTTCATCGTCCGCGACCGCACCACCGACACGACCGTCGATTGGGGCGCAGTCAACCAGCCGATCGCGCCGGAGGTGTTCGACGCGCTGTGGAATCGCGTGAAGGGCCACCTCGCCGAAACCGAGACGTTCGTCTCGCATCTGCATGTCGGTGCGGACACCGATCACTACCTGCCGATCGAAGTCACCGCCGAGTATGCGTGGCACGCGATGTTCGGCCGCGCGCTCTTCATCCGTCCGGAGCGCTTCAACCCGCGCAACAAGCCGCTGTGGCACATCGTCAGCGCGCCCGATTTCGTCTGCGTACCGAAGCGCGACGGTACCGCGAGCGACGGCACGGTGATGATCAACTTCGGCGAACGCAAGGTGCTGCTCGCCGGCATGCGCTACGCGGGCGAGATGAAGAAGAGCATGTTCTCCGTGCAGAATTTCCTGCTGCCGCAGGCGGACGTCTTGCCGATGCACTGTTCGGCGAACGTCGGTGAAGACGGCAGCGTCACGCTGTTCTTCGGTCTGTCCGGTACCGGCAAGACCACGCTGTCGGCCGATCCCGGCCGCTACTTGATCGGCGACGACGAGCACGGCTGGGGCAAAGGCACCGTATTCAACCTCGAAGGCGGCTGCTACGCGAAGTGCATCAACCTCACCCGTAAGCACGAGCCGGTGATCTACGACGCGATCCGTTTCGGCGCGATCGTCGAGAACGTCGTCATCGACCCGACGACGCGCGAACCCGATTACGCCGACGCGAGCCTCACCGAGAACACGCGCGCGTGCTATCCGCTCGAGAACGTCGAAGTGCGGATGGCCGCGAATCGAGGCGGCGAGCCGAACGCGATCGTCTTCCTGACGTGCGACGTGAGCGGCGTGTTGCCGCCGGTGTCGATCTTGTCGACCGAGGCGGCTGCCTACCACTTCCTGTCCGGTTACACGGCGCAAGTCGGTTCGACCGAAGTCGGCTCGACGGACGCGTACAAGGCAACGTTCTCAACCTGCTTCGGTGCGCCATTCTTTCCGCGCCCGGCGCGCGTATACGCCGATCTGTTGATCAAGCGCATCAACGAATTCGGCTCGCGCGTGTACCTCGTGAACACCGGGTGGACCGGCGGCGGTCACGGAGTCGGTAAACGCTTTGACATCCCGACGACGCGCGCGATCATCCACGCGATTCAGCAAGGCACGCTGGCGAACGTCGAGACACAGCGGCTGGCCGGCCTCAATCTCGATATCCCTCGCGCGGTGCCGGGCGTCGACGTGACTTTGCTCGATCCACGCGAGAGTTGGACCGACAAAGCCGCGTACGACGAGGCCGCAAAGGGGTTGATCGCGAAGTTCGTTGCAAATTTCCAGCGCTTCGCGGTCGATGCGCGCATCGTTGCCGCCGGTCCGACCACTGCCTTCTAGGCAATCTCTCGCGCTTGGCGCTACCCTACGACCCCCCGGGGGTAAGACGAGTGGGTAGCGATGGCATCGCAGCTCGAACAGAACCTCGCCGCGCTCCGAGCGAGCGACGGTAAACAGCATCTTCGCGATCTTGCGCGCGGCATCGAAAAAGAGAGCCTGCGCGTGCGGCCCGACGGAAATCTGTCGCAGGCACCGCATCCCGCCGGTCTCGGCTCGGCGTTGACGCACCCGCTCATCACGACCGATTTCTGCGAATCGCAACCCGAGCTGATCACGCGCGTCCATCGCACCGTGCAGAGTTGCCTCGAGGAACTCGGCGACATCCACCGTTTCGTCTATCGCGCGCTCGACGACGAATTGCTATGGGCGTCGAGCATGCCGTGCATGCTCGGTCAAGACGAACAGGTGCCGATCGCACAATACGGCACCTCGAACGTCGGGCGCACGAAACACGTCTATCGACGCGGCTTGAGCGCGCGCTACGGGCGGTTGATGCAGACGATCTCTGGCATCCACTACAACTTCTCGATTCCCGATGCACTCTGGCCGCATCTGGCGCGCGCGCGCGGTGCGTCGGATGGGCGGGCATTTCGCGACGCGGCGTACTTCGACCTCATCCGCAACTTCCGGCGTCATTCGTGGCTGTTGATCTATCTCTTCGGCGCTTCGCCGTCGCTGTGCAAATCGTTCGTGAAGGGGAAGTCGCACGCGCTGCAGAACTTCGACGAAGGCTCGCTGTTCATGCCGTACGGCACATCGCTGCGAATGGGTCGGCTCGGGTATCAAAGCGACGCGCAGACGAGCCTCAGGATCTCGTACAACTCGCTCGCCGACTATGCACGCTCGCTGCTCGGCGCCCTGACCCGACCGTATCCGCCGTACGAACGAATCGGCGTGAAGGTCGGCGGCGATTACCTGCAACTCTCGACGACGCTGCTGCAGATCGAGAACGAGTTCTACGGAACCATTCGACCGAAGCGGCAAATCCACAAAGAGGAGCGCCCGCTCGCCGCGCTGAGCGCTTCCGGCGTCGAGTACATCGAAGTGCGTTGCCTCGATTTGAATCCGTTCCTGCCGGTCGGCATCGACGACGAAACCATTCGTTTCCTCGACACGTTCCTATTGCATTGTTTGCTCAGCGACAGTCCGCCCGAGACCGACGCCGACGCGCGCGAACTGGCGACCAATCAACAGCGCATCGTCGAGGAGGGCCGCAAGCCGGGCCTCACGCTGCTGCGCGGCGGGCGCGAAGCGCCGATGCAAGCGTGGGCGCACGATGTGATGGGTGAATCCCGGCCGATCGCCGAGCTGCTCGATGCGGTCGTCGGCACCGACGCCTACACGGCGTCGTTCGCCGAACAGACGGCGCGGCTCGGCGATCCCGACCGAACGCCGTCC
>Ga0335084_10005601_pt1 | contig 12433 bp, 11 predicted proteins | sample Lox_Sample_44_FD_206721 | JGI IMG/M metagenome (GOLD analysis project Ga0335084, IMG submission 206721) | Soil microbial communities from Loxahatchee National Wildlife Refuge, Florida, United States - Lox_Sample_4.4 | ecosystem: Environmental > Terrestrial > Soil > Wetlands | place: USA...
GGAAGGGGAGTGGTGCGCCCTCGTGACGGGCGTGGACCCCGACCGATCTCGGCTTCGCCGCCGCCACGTGGTCCACCGGCCGCGATCCAATCCCAGGTACGCCAGATGGACGCTTCCGAAGCGGGCGCCAGCTCCCGCACGTCTTGGGCGAAGCCGTCCGGCCTCCCTTGCTCTGGGACGGGGCGGTCTGTGAGGCGAGACCGGCCAGGCTCCCTTGCTCTGGGACGGGGCGGTCTGCGGGGACGGGGACAGGCCTCGCGCGTGCAGTCCACACGACGACCGGGCAAGGAGTACGGGTGAGCGGGGCGGCCGGCGAGGAGCTGCCGCGCGGCGGCTCAGGTCCGCCCGCCGCGCACGACGAGCTTCGCGCCGACGGCGAGCTTGTGGTGCTCGGGATCGGTGATGCCGTTCCAGCGGCAGAGGTCGTCGAGCTCGACGCCGTGGCGCCGGGAGATCGACCACAGCGTGTCGCCCGGCCTCACGAGGACAGTGTCGGCCTCCGGCTCGCCAGCCGGGACCGCCGGAGCCGCCGCGGCGGCCGGCACGGCCCGCGCGCGCACCATCGCCTCGGGATCGCGCGCAGCGACGAGGCCCGAGCCCACCGGCCGCGGCACGAGCAGCTCCTGCCCGACGCGGAGCTTCGTCGCGCTGTGGAGGCCGTTCATCTCCATGATGCCCTGCGCGGGCACGCCGTAGCGCGCCGCGATGGAGGAGAGCGTGTCCCCGCGGCGGACGGTGTGGCCCGCGAACGTCATGCGGACCTTGCCCGCGAGCGACGGCCAGGCCTCGGCGAACCGGCCGGCGCTTTCCTTCGGGATCTTGATCTTGTAGGCGCGCGGCGGCGTGCAGGCGCGGCGGAGCTCCGGGTTGAGGTCGATGATCTCCCGCTCGCTCGTGCCGGCGGCCCGGGCGACGAGTGACAGCAGCGTCGCTTCCCTGATCTCGACCTCCTGGTACTCCTGCCACTCCTCTTCCTGGATCTCGTCCTTCGTGAAGCCGAACGCATCCGGGTGCTTCGCGACGATGGCCGCGGCCATGAGCTTCGGCACGTAGCCCTTCGTCTCCGCGCGCAGGACCTTCCGCCCGCGGGTCGCCGCCATGTCCCAGAAGTCGCCGTAGCCCATGCGCTGCGCCCGGGCGATGCGGCCCCCGCCGGCGTTGTAGCCGGCCCAGGCGAGCCGCCAATCGCCGTGGTCCTGGTGGAGCTCGGCCAGGTACCGAGCCGCCGCGCGCGCCGCCTTCTCCGGATCGCGGCGCTCGTCCACCCAGAAATCCTCCTGGAGCCCGTATCGGCGGCCCGTCGCTGCGATGAACTGCCAGTTGCCCACCGCCCGCGCCCTGCTCTTCGCGAAGTTGCCGAAGCCCGACTCGATCATGGCGAGGTACACGGTGTCCTCGGGCAGCCCCTCCTCCTTCAGGATCTCGCGGAAGCGGGGGATGTAGCGGTGCGAGCGCCCCAGCCACTTCACGAAGTGGGGGCGCGCCGCCGGCGACTGGAAGAAGCGGATGTACGAGACCACCGCCTCGTTGACGTCGATCGGGATGTCGTACTGGGAGCGAAGGGTGGCGAGGTCCACGTCGAGCTGGGGGAGGAGATCGATGCGGCCGCTTCCCGCCTCGGCGGGCTTGACGGCGCGATCGGAGACGTGCGCCGCCTCTTCTGCCTGGCGCATGGCCTCGATCTCGGCGGAGTCCTCGTCGATCTCCTTCGCGATCGCGGGCTCGTCCGGCGTGTCGGCCTCGGCGACCTCCTCCTCGTCCGGCGCGGTGGGGAGCGGGACCAGGACCGGCGGCTTCACGGACGGTCCGACCAGCCGGGGCTCGCGGACGACGGCCGGGGAAGGGGCGTCGTCCGCCACCCGCGGCGCTCGGGCGAGGGCGAGCGCGGGCGCCAGGAAGAGAAGGAGGGGGAGCGGGGTCGTCGGCCTCATCGTTCCTCGTCGCGTTGCCGGCGCCCGGCCGGAAGGCTCCATCGTACCGGGCTCCGGCCGGCCGTCAAAATCGGTCGCCTGCCCGCCTGCTCGAATCACCTGTCCGGCCGGCTCCCAGCGCCCCCCGGGGGCGTCGGCCGGCCGCCCTGCGGTGCTGCACGCCCCGGGCCCGCGCCGACCGACCCCATCCCGGCGGACCGCCACGGGTGCGGGCCCCGGCGGGCCGGTCTCGACGTGGTACCGGCCGGACCCCGGGTCCACTCGCGGGTTCCCCGCTCCCTCGCGAGGTGCTACACCGTCTCGCCCGCTCCCCCCGGGCAAGAGCATGCAGATCGGCCCCTACACGTTCTCCGGACGCTACTTCCTCGCGCCCCTGGCCGGAGTCTCCGACCGGCCCTTCCGCGCCCTCTGCCGTCGCATGGGAGCGAGCTTCGCCTACACCGAGATGGTCTCCGCGCACGGGCTCGTGCACGGAACCGAGCAGACCGCGAGCTACCTCGACCGCGATCCCGAGGAGGAGCCGTTCGCGGTCCAGATCTTCGCCTCCGAGGCCGACGTGCTCGCCCGCGGGGCCGAGGTCGCCGTCCGCGCCGGGGCGGGGATCATCGACGTCAACATGGCCTGCCCGGTGAAGAAGGTGTGCGGCACCGGCGCGGGTGCCGCCCTGGGGCGCGAGCCCGCCCGCGTGGAGGCCGCGGTGCGCGCCATCCGCCGGGCGGTGGGCGTGCCGGTCACCATCAAGATCCGGGCGGGCTGGGACGAGGGCGAGGTGAACTGCGTGGACGTGGCCCGCGCCGCCGAGGCGGGCGGAGCGTCCGCGGTGGCGCTCCACGGGCGCACCCGCGCACAGATGTACGCCGGCCGGGCGCGCTGGGACCTCGTGAAGGCGGTGAAGGCGGCGTTGACCATCCCGGTGCTGGGCTCCGGCGACGTCTGGACCTCCGACGACGCCCTGCGCTTGCGCGACGAGACGGGCTGCGACGCGGTGCTGGTGGCGCGGGGGGCCTGCGGGAACCCGTGGATCTTCCGGGAGCTGCGCGCCGCCGAGCGCGGCGAGCCGCGCCCCCCTCCGCCGGACCGCGACGAGTGGGTGGCGACCGTGCGCGAGCACGTGGCGATGCAGGTCGATCACCGCCGCCGGCAGTCGCTCGAAGAGCCCGGAGACGAGGCCGAGCGGAGCGCCATCCGCGAGCTGCGCAAGCACCTCCTCTGGTACACGCGGGGGAAGCGCGGGGGCGTACTGTTCCGCAGGGACGCGGCGCGGCTCCAGACCGCCGCCGACGTGGCGAGGCTCCTCGAGGAGCACTTCCCCCCCGGCAGCCCGGCGTTCGAGACCGACCCCGACGCTGCGCCCGGAGGTGACCTCGAGTGAAGGCCGTCCTCCTCGCCGACGCCCCGGAGACCCTGACCGCCGCCTGCGCCCGGGCCGGCCTCGACGTCGTCCGCGCCGCGTCGCCCTCCGAGGCGCGGGCCATGGCGGCGCGCGGCGGATTCGACCTCGTGGAGGCGCGCCTCGCCGGCCCCCTGCCGCTCGACGCGGAGATCCAGGCGCGGCTCGACGCGTTCTTCTCCCGCATGCGCGGGCAGCGCGCCTCCGGACTCTACGCGGCGGTCATGCGCGAGGTGGAGCGACCGCTCATCGTGGCGGCGCTGGCGCGGGCGCGCGGCGTGAGATCCGCCGCGGCCGAGGCGCTGGGCATCGACCGCGGGACGCTGGCGCGCCGGATGCGGGCGCTGGGGCTCGCGCGATGACCGCCGGTGGGACGCTCGCCTTTTACACCGGCGCCATCCTGGCGGGCGCGCTCGCCGGCGGCGCGCTGCCGCTGTTCGGCCGACTGCGGCGCTCCGACCTGCTCCTCTCCTTCTCGGCCGGCATCATGCTCGGCGCCGCGTTCCTGCACATGCTGCCCGAGGCGGTCGAGTCGGCCGGCGCCGCCGCCATCCCGTTCGTGCTCGTCGGGTTCATCCTCATGTACGTGCTCGAGCGGCTGGTGCTCGTGCACCTCTGCGCCGAGCCGGGGCCGAACGCGACCCTGTCCGGCGAGGCCGCCCCGGTCGTCCACGGTCACGGGCACGATCACATCGGATGCGAGGTCCACACCCTCGGCCTCGCCGCCTGGGTGGGGATGTCGCTCCACACGATCGTGGACGGCTTCGCCCTGGGCGCGGCGAGCGTCACCCCGGAGCTCGGCCTCCTCGTCTTCCTCGCCATCCTGGCCCACAAGGTGCCGAACGCCTTCTCGCTCTCTGCCATCCTGGTGGCCGAGGGGCACTCGCGCCGCCGGGCCCTCCTCCTCAACGGCGCGTTCGCGCTCATGCTGCCGCTCGGCGTGGGCCTGTTCGTGCTCGCCCGCGAGCTCGTCCAGGTGAGGACCTTCACGGGTCTGGCGCTGGCGGCCAGCGCCGGCACGTTCCTGCACCTCTCGGTCTCCGACATCCTCCCCGACCTCCACCGGCGAGGCGGCTCGAAGTGGCGGCTCTCGGGCGCCGTCCTGGCCGGCGTGGGGGCGATGGCCCTGCTCGGCTTCGTGCGCCACACGCACGGAACGTGAGGATTCCCGGTCACGGGAAGAGGCGAGCGGGATCTCTGTTCTCCGGCGGGTGTGGCGGCTACGATGCCAGCCCCGCTCCGGAGGGACGAGACCTCGCATGAACCCCGACATCCGCGCCGTCGCCGACGAGATCCAGGCCCGGGCCGGCTTCGTCGAGGCGCTGCTCGCCGAGACCGGCAAGGTCATCGTCGGCCAGCGCTACCTCGTCGAGCGGGCCCTCATCGGCGTCCTCACCGGCGGCCACGTGCTGCTCGAGGGCGTTCCTGGCCTCGCGAAGACGCTGGCGGTGAAGACCATCGCCGACGGCGTGGAATGCGCGTTCAGCCGCATCCAGTTCACGCCCGACCTGCTCCCGGCCGACCTCGTCGGCACCCAGGTCTACGACCCCCGCTCCCAGACCTTCCACGCCAGGAAGGGCCCGGTCTTCGCGAACGTCGTCCTCGCCGACGAGATCAACCGCGCGCCCGCCAAGGTGCAGTCGGCGCTGCTCGAGGCGATGCAGGAGCGGCAGGTCACCATCGGCGACGAGACCTTCCCGCTCCCCGATCCGTTCGTGGTGCTCGCCACCCAGAACCCCATCGAGCAGGAGGGCACCTACCCGCTCCCCGAGGCCCAGGTGGACCGCTTCATGCTCAAGGTGAAGGTGGGCTACCCGAGCCGCGAGGAGGAGCGCGCCATCATGGACCGCATGTCGGTCCTCGAGCCCCCGCGGGCCCGGGCGGTGGTGAACCCGGCCCAGCTCCTCGAGGCGCGCGCCACCGTGCACCGCATCTACCTCGACGAGCGGGTGAAAGACTACATCGTGAACGTCGTGTTCGCGACGCGCGACCCGCGGGCGCACGGCCTGCCCGAGCTCGCGCCCATGGTCGAATACGGCGCCTCGCCGCGCGCCACGCTGTTCCTGGCGCTCGCGTCCCGCGCCCACGCCTTCCTGCGCAAGCGCGCCTTCACCACCCCCGAGGACGTGAAGGCCGTCGCCTACGACGTGCTCCGCCACCGCATCACGCTCACCTACGAGGCCGAGGCCGAGGACGTCACGCCCGAGAAGGTGGTCTCCCGGGTGCTCGAGCGGATCGAGGTGCCCTGAGCATGGCCGGGCCGGCGCCGGAGCGGGCCGGAGGCGGTCGCAGCGCGCGGGAGCTGCTCCAGCGCGTGCGGCGCATCGAGATCGCCACGCGCCGGGCGGTGGAGGACACGCTCTCCGGCCAGTACCACTCCGTCTTCAAGGGCCGGGGCATGGCCTTCAGCGAGGTGCGCGCCTACACCCCTGGTGACGAGGTCCGGGCCATCGACTGGAACGTGTCCGCCCGCACCGGCCAGCTCCACGTGAAGCGGTTCACCGAGGAGCGCGAGCTCACCGTGGTCATCCTGGTCGACCTCTCCGCCTCCTCCGAGTTCGGATCGCGCGAGCGCACCAAGGCCGAGGTGGCCGCCGAGATCGCGGCGCTCATCGCCTTCAGCGCGGTGGCGAACGGCGACCGGGTGGGCCTCGTCCTCTTCACCGACCGGGTGGAGCGCTTCGTGCCGGCGCGCAAGGGGCGCCGCCACGCGATGCGACTCGTCTCCGAGATCCTCCAGTTCCGGCCGGAGGGGCGGCGCACCGGGCTCTCCACCGCCCTCGAGTTCCTGCGCCGCGCCCTGCGCCGCCGCACCATCGCGTTCCTCCTCTCCGACTTCATCGAGCCGGCGCGGGCCCCGGCCGGCGGGAGCGACCTGGCGTACCCCTTCGAGCGCGCCCTGCGCGTGGCGGCGCGGAAGCACGACCTCGTCCCGGTGCGCCTCACCGACGGCCTCGAGTCCGAGCTGCCCGCCGCGGGCCTCGCCTGGATCGAGGACCCTGAGAGCGGCCGGGTGGTGCGGGTCGACCTCTCCGACCGGCGCCTCCGGGCGCGCTTCTCGGCCTCGGCCCGCGCCGACGAGGAGCGCCTGAAGCGGCTCTTCGCGCGGCTCGACCTCGACGCCGTCGCGGTGCGCGCCGACGACGCCGACTACGTGACGCCGCTCGTGGCCTTCTTCGGCGCGCGCGCCCGGAGGCGCGGGTGATCGCCGCCTCCGTCGCCGCCCTGGCGCTCGCCCTCTCGCAGGCGCCCGCCGCCGGGGCGAGGGCTCCGGCGGCCGACGGCCCGGCCCTGCCGTACCAGGCGCGCGTCGAGAAGGCCGAGGTCCAGCTCGGCCAGCCGTTCGGCTACGAGATCGAGGTGCGTCACGGGCCGGGCGTCACGGTCTCCCTTCCGGCGACGCTGCCCTCCGGCGCGTTCCGCGTCGAGCCGGGCCGGTGCCGCCGCGAGGAGGCCGAGGCCGAGGTGGTGACGACCTGCTCCCTGCGCCTCGCGCTCTTCGCGCTGGGCCCGAACGACGTGCCCGAGATCGGGCTCGTGGTGAGCGGGCCCCGCGGCGTCTCCACGCTCGCCGTCCCCGGGCCGCGCGTCACCGCGCAGGGCGTGCTCGACCCCGACGCGCCGCCCGAGAAGCTCGCGCTGCGCGACCTCGCCCCGCCGTCGCCGCTCATGGTGCGCACGCTGCGCGCCGTCTGGTGGGCGCTCGGGGCGCTCGCCGCCCTGGCGATCGCGGCGGCCGGCTGGTCCGCCTGGCGCGCGGCCCGGCTCCGGCCGGTCGAGGGGCCTCCGCCCCTCCCTCCGCACGAGCGCCTCGTGCGCCGGCTCGACCAGCTCGAGGCCGACCGGCTGGGCGAGCGCGGCCAGTCGCGCGCGCACTTCTACCGGCTCTCGGAGATCGTGCGCGAGTACCTGGGGGCGGTCCTGGGCCTCCCCGCCCTCGACCTCACCACCGAGGAGATCGTGACCGCCCTCCGCGCGGCCCGCGACCCGCGGCTCGAGACGGAGTGGCTCCGGCCCTTCCTCGAGGACATGGACCTCGTGAAGTTCGCCCGCATGCCGGCGGGGCCGGGCGAGTGCGCCTCCGGGGTGGCCTTCGCGAGGGCGCTCCTCGAGCGGACCCGGCCGCCGGAGCCCGCTCCGTCCGGGCAGGCCGTGCCGGCAGGAGCGGCGGGGGCGAGGCGCGGAGGCCGGCGCCGGTGACCCCCGAGCTCGACCTCGCGCGTCCGTGGGCGCTCGTGCTCCTCCTCGCGATCCCGCTCGCACTCGTGGCGTTCGCCCTCGAGCGGCGGCGCGCCCCGCGCCTCCTCCATCCGCGCGCCGCGGCGCTCTCGCTGCCGCAGGTCGGCCGCGGCGCGCTCGCCCGCGTCGCCTGGCTGCCCCAGGCGCTCCTCGTCGCCGCGCTCGCTTTCACCGCGCTGGGGCTCGCGCGCCCGCGCTCGCACGAGCGGAGGCCCGAGGCGGCGGCGGTGGAGGGCATCGACATCGTGGTGGCCCTCGACCTCTCCACCTCGATGCGCGCCGCGGACTTCAAGCCGCAGAACCGCTTCCACGTGGCGAAGGAGGTCCTCAAGGACTTCGTGGGCCGCCGGCCGTCGGACCGGATCGGCCTCGTGGTCTTCGCGGGCGACGCCTACACCCAGTGCCCGCTCACGCTCGACGCCGGCATCCTCCGCCAGCTCGTCGACCAGCTCCGCATCGGCACCATCGAGGACGGCACCGCCATCGGGAACGCCATCGCCACGGCGGTGAACCGCTTGCGCGAGTCCGACGCCAAGTCGAAGGTGATCATCCTCATCACCGACGGTGACAACAACGCCGGCCAGATCTCGCCCCTCGAGGCCGCCGAGATGGCGCGCTCGCTCGGCATCCGGGTGTTCCCCATCCTGGTGGGCAAGGGCGGCGTGGTTCCCTACCCGGTCGGCGAGGTCTTCGGCCGCACGATCTACGAGGACCGCGAGTTCCCGGTGAACCCGAAGCTGCTCCAGGACATCGCGCGCACCACCGGCGGCACCTACTCCCTCGCCACCGACCGCGACACCCTCGAGCACGGGCTCCAGGCGGTGCTCGATCGGATGGAGAAGACGCGCATGTTCGAGTCGGCCGGGACGGCGCGGGCCACCGAGCTCTTCCCCGGGCTGCTCGGTCCGGCGTTCTGGCTGGCCGCCGTCGGCCTCGCCCTCGCGTCGACCCGCATGAGGACCTTCCCGTGAACGGTCCCTCTCTGCCCATCCCCTTCCTCGGTTACTCGGCCCGGCTCGCCGAGCCGGGCGCGCTGAGGCTGCTCGCCGTGGTGGCGATCGTGGCTGCGCTGGGGGCGCTCGCCATCTGGCGGCGGCGGAGCGCGCTCTCCCGGGCGGCGGGCGCCCTCGCACCCCGGGTGGCGCCTGGCGCCAACGCCACGAGGCCCGCGGCGCGACTGGGCCTTTCCGTCACGGGGCTCCTCCTCCTGGCCGTCGCCCTCTCCCGCCCCCAGTGCGGCACGCGCACCGAGGTGGCCCGTCGCTTCGGCGCCGACCTCGCCATCGTCCTCGACGCCTCGCGCTCGATGACCGCGCGGGACGTGAGGCCCGATCGCCTCACCCGCGCCCGGCTCGAGGTCGGCACGTTGCTCGACCAGCTGGCGGGCGACCGGGTGGCCGTGGTGGTCTTCGCCGGGCAGGCGTTCGTGCAGTGCCCGCTCACGAGCGACTACGCCGCCGTCCGCCTGTTCCTGCGCGCGGTGGACCCGGAGGCCATCCCGCAGCAGGGCACCGCCCTGGCCGCCGCACTCAGGGCCGCCCGCGACGCGCTCGTCGCCTCCGAGCGCGGCGCCCGCTCGAAGGTGGTGCTCGTCGTCTCCGACGGCGAGGATCAGGAAGGTGGCGTGGAGTCGGCCGCGCGCGAGCTCGCCGAAGCGGGCATCGTGGTGCACGCGCTGGCGGTGGGCACGCGCACCGGCGCGCCCATCCCGATCCTCGACGCGAACGGCAACCCGGCCGGCTACAAGAAGGACCGGAGCGGAGACACCATCGTGACCCGGCTCGACGACACCGCGCTCGCCGCCATCGCCTCGGCCGGCGGAGGCCAGGTCTTCGACCTCGAGACCCCCGACCGCGGAGTCGCCGCGTTCCGCGCCGAGCTCGACCGCATGGGCAAGACCGAGCTCGAGACTCGCGTCACCACGGTGTACGAGGATCGCTACGCGGTGGCCGCGTTCCCCGCCTTCCTGCTGCTCCTCGCCTCGCTGCTCCTCCGCGAGTCGAGACCCGAGGGCGAGAGCCGCGCGGGGGAGGAGGCGACGTGATCCCGGCCGCGGCGATCGCGCTCGCCTGGCTCTCGGGCTTCTCCCCGCTCCAGAAGGAGCAGGAGGACGTGCGCCGGGGCAACGAGGTGCTCGTCTCGGGCGACGGCGCCGCCGCGCTCCGCCACTACGACGAGGCCGAGGCGAAGGCCGGGGCGCACCCGGAGATCGACTACGACCGCGGAAACGCCGCGTTCCGCATGGGCAAGCTCGACGACGCCGCGGGCCATTTCCGCCGCGCCGCGGAGAAGGCCCCGGCACCGCTCGCCTCGCGCGCCCTGCAGAACCTCGGCAACACCCTCGATGCGAAGGGCGACCGGCAGGGCGCCATCGACGCCTACGTCGATGCGCTCAGGACCGACCCCTCGAACGAGGACGCCCGCTACGACCTCGAGGTTCTGCTGCGGAGGAAGGAGCCGCCGAGGTCGCCGCAGCAGAAGCAACAGGGTGGGCAGCCCTCCCACGGTGGGAAGGGGCAGCAACAGCAGCAACGGCAGCAACAGCAGCCCCAGACCGGCGATCCCCAGGAGCAGCCGCAGCCCTCGCCGGGCCAGGAGGGCCCGGAGCAGCAGCGCGATCCGGGTGGCGCCGGCCAGAAGCCGGAACAGGCGCAGGGCGAGGAGGGTTCCCGGCCGGGCCCGCTCACGAAGCAGGACGCGGAGAAGCTGCTCGACGCGCTCCGCGCCCGCGAGAAGAACCTGCCGCTCGCCGGGCGCGAGAAGAAGGGGACGGGGAGGACGGATGCCGAGAGAGACTGGTGACGTGCCGTCCCCGGGGCCGAGGACGGGCGGACTCGTCGCCGTGCTCGCGGTCCTCGCCCTTCCTGCGGCGGCCGCCGCCCAGTCCACGCGCGTGCAGGTCTCGTTCGACCGCGACGAGATGGCCGCGGACGAGACCGCCACGCTGGTCGTCCGCATCGACGCCCCCGAGACGCCCGACTCGATCGAGTGGCCGAAGGGCGCGCCGTTCGAGGTGCTCTCCCGTTCCGAGTCGCGTCAGTCCTCCTTCTCGCTGGGCGGAGGCGCCGGCGTGCAGATGCGACAGACCGTCGTCTACCAGCTCACCGTCCAGCCCCGGAAGACGGGCAACCTCGAGTTCCCGCCCGTGATGGTGAACGTCCGCGGCAAGCGGGCGAGCTCGGAGCCCGCGCGAATCCGCGTCCTTCCGGCGGGGGCGCGGCCGCGGCCGCAGGTGCCGCAGCAGCAACCCAGCCTGCCGGGCTTCCCGCCCGGATTCGGGCCGCAGGCCGGCGGGGGCGCCTGGCGCGGCTGGGAGAAGGATCTCCGGCTCGAGGTGGAGCTCGACCGGAAGCAAGCCTGGGTTGGCCAGCAGGTCACCGCGACGGTGTGGCTCCTCTCGCCGGTGGGCGTCGTCGCCTACGAGGGCTACAAGCCACCCGCGTACGACGGCTTCTGGACGGAGGAGGTCGAGACCCCGCAGACGCTCGACTTCAAGCTGCGCACCATCGACGGCGTCCCCTACCGCGCCTACCTGCTCCAGCGCTTGGCGCTCTTCCCCACCCGCTCCGGGGACCTGGAGCTCGGGCCTTACGAGATCAAGGTGGCCGTGCGCGTGGGGACGGATTCCCCGTTCGATCCCTTCCCCGAGGTGCGCAGCGCCCGGCGGAAGAGCGAGCCGGTGACCATCTCCGTGAAGCCGCTGCCCCCCGGCGCCCCGCGTGGCTTCGAGAGCGTCAACGTCGGGGCGCTGAAGCTCGAGGCCACCACCTCCGAGACCGCGGTGCCGGCCGGCCAGCCGGTCACGGTGAAGGTGGTGGCCCGCGGCGAGGCCAACGTGCGCGCGCTCTCGCTCCCGAAGCTGCCCGACATCCCGGGCGTGCGCCGCTTCGAGCCCACCGCCGCGGACCAGGTCGCGCCGAAGGGCACGCGCCTCACCGGCTCGCGCACGCTCGAGACGGTGCTCGTGCCCGAAAAGGCCGGCGACCTCGTCGTTCCGGCGCTCTCCTGGCCGGTGTTCGATCCGGTGGCCGGGAAGTACGAGGTCCTCCGCACGTCTCCGCTCACCGTGAAGGTCCTGCCCGGCGCGGCCGTGGCCGCCGCGCCGGTGGCGGGGACGAACGCCCTCACCGCGGGCCTGCGCCCCATCCGCGCCGACGGGGCGCTCCGGCCCGTCGCGCCACCCCCCTGGCGTGGGCCGCTCTACCTCGCCGTGCTGGGCCTGCCGGTGGTCGGGTGGATGGGGGCCGCCGTCGCCCTGCGCGTGCGCGAGCGCTCCGCCGCCACCGCGGGCGCCCGCCGCACGCGCGCGGCCGGCCGCATGGCGCGGAGGCGGCTCGGCGCGGCCCGGCGCCTCCTCGTCCGGGGCGAGCGCGAGCGGTTCCTCGCCGAGGTGGAGCGGGCGCTGGGCGGCTTCGCCGCGGACCGGCTCGGGGCTCCGGTCGCGGGCTTGACCCGCGACGAGCTCGCCGCGACCCTCGTGCGCTCGGGGGCGACGCCACCCGCGGTGAAGGCCCTCTCCGCCGCGCTCGAGGCGTGCGACGCCGCCCGCTACGGTCGCGGCGGCGCCGACCCGCACGCCTTGCTCGCCGAGGCGGAGCGGGCGCTCGCGCTCCTCGACCAGTCGGACTGGGCACCCGGGAGGGCGGCGTGAACGTGCCGGCGCGGGCGGCGATCCTCGCGGCGCTCGTCGCGGCGGCCCCCGCCGTCCCCCGCGTCGCCGAGGCCGCGGAGGCCACGCCGCCCGTGAAGTCGCCCTCGCCTCCCGCGGCCCGCTTCGCCGCGGCGGCCGACCTCTACCTGGCGGGCGACTTCGAGGGCGCGGCGCGCGCCTGGGAGGCCATCGCCGCGGAGGGCCTCACCAGCCCGGCGCTTC
>Ga0335084_10005602_pt1 | contig 12432 bp, 7 predicted proteins | sample Lox_Sample_44_FD_206721 | JGI IMG/M metagenome (GOLD analysis project Ga0335084, IMG submission 206721) | Soil microbial communities from Loxahatchee National Wildlife Refuge, Florida, United States - Lox_Sample_4.4 | ecosystem: Environmental > Terrestrial > Soil > Wetlands | place: USA: Florida...
GGAGCAGGTCGGTGAGGGCCATCGTCAGCGCCGCCATCACCGCCGCGTTGAGCACCACCACGCGGTTGCGCAGGGCCGCGAAGGCGATCACCGCGAAGAGCCCCACGCCCCAGGCGAGGAAGAGCAACGACTCGTACATGTTCGAGGCGGGGATGCGGCCCGCCAGCATCCAGCGGGTGGCGATGCCCCAGGTCATCACCGCGAAGCCCAGCACCAGGCCGGCGAGCGACAACCCATCGAGGACCTTGCGCTTGCCGTTCCAGGCGAAGATGGAGAGCACCAGCGCCGCCCCCAGCACGATCCAGGCGATGCGCGTGGGCCGCACCTTGTTGTAGGTGATCTCCCGCTCGATGGCGGCGGGATCGGCCATGTCGACCTTCTTGATCGCCTCGTGCTGGAAGAAGCGCTGCATCCAGAGCAGCCGCTCCTCCAGCTTGGAGGCGGAGGCCATCACTCCCTGCTTGGCGCCGTCCTGCTCGCGGGCCTGGTCGAGCAGCGCCATCAGCGCCTTGTTCCCCACCAGCTCGGAGAAGGAGGCGTGGGTGGTGCCCTCGGGCAAGCGTGCCACCGAAGCGATGTCCTTGCCGATCTTCACCACCGGGGCGTCCGCGGCCACCTCGGGCTCGTCGCTCCAGAAGCGGATGGAGTCCACCGGATCGTACCCATTCCACGAGCGCTGGCCGGTCACGTTCCACACCGCTTCGCGCGCCAGGGTGTCGAGCGGCATCACCCGCCCGTCGTGCAGCACCGGCTGGCGGCGCTCCTGCTCCACGTCGGCGCGCGCCGGTCCGGCCAGCACGCCCAGGGCCAACATGGCGGCCATGGCCGTCACCTTCTTCACCTGCTTCGGCGTCACCAGCCGCCTCTCCCGAGCGCGCATCTGGGAGATGCGCGTGCCCAGCACCGTGCACATGCCCACGAGCAGCAGCCCGTACCCGAAGAAGACGATGGCCTGGCCGGGATCCTTGGACACCGAGAGCACGGTGGCGCTCCGCCCGCCCTCCTGCTGGTAGCTCGACTGGTAGAAGGTGAACCCGCGGTACTCCAGCGGGTGGTTCATCCAGATCCCGAACCGCTGCGGCCCGGTCTGGGGATCGATCACCGTCACGTCGCTGCGGAAGTTCGAGGGCCGCATGGTCCCCGGGTAGCGATCGATGGTGAACTTCTCCAGCTTGATGACGAAGGGCAGGGTGCCGCTCTCGATCTCGCTCGTGCCTTGGCCCTCCCACAGCTGGACGTGGCCTTCCTGCTTGAAGAAGAAGGTGATCGACGCGCCGAGGAGGATGACGAGGATCGACGTGTGGGTGGTGAGGAAGCCCGCGCGCGCCTTGCCCCAGGGGAAATGCTTGACGATCGAGGCGATCACGTTGGCGGCGAAGGCGCCCTGCAGGGTAAGGAACCACCAGGAGTAGTAGACGAGCCGCCCCGCCGCCTCGGTGCCGCGCGCGGATTCGAGGATGGTCCCGGCCGCCAGGCCGACGAGCAGGAGGACCAGGAGGATCACGGCGAGCTTCAGGGAGGCGAGGCTGTTCAGGAGCTTCTTCATTGCGGGGCCCTCGGGGAGAATGGGGGCCAATTCAGCAAGACGTGTGCCTCGGAGGGACCGCTTGCAAAGAGGGGCCGCGGCGAAGAAGCTGCGCGGCTCCCGGCGGGGACGCAAATCCTGCGTAGCCCGCAAAATAGCTTCCTATGTCCCTGCGGAACGCCGCTTGCTATCACCCCGACCCATGCCGACCCAGCTGCTGCCCAAAGGCTTCGATCGCCTCCACGACCCCGTGCTCAACAAGGGCACCGCCTTCACCGAGGCGGAGCGCGATCTGTTGGGCCTGCGCGGCTTCCTCCCCGCCCAGGTGCACACCATCGAGGAGCAGTTGCTGCGCGTCCGCGAGGGCCTCTCCCGCCAGCCGGACGACCTGCAGAAGTGGGTCTTCCTCAACAGCTTGCACGACCGCAACGAGACCCTCTTCTTCCGCCTCCTGATGGACTCGCCGGAAGAGCTGATGCCCCTGGTCTACACGCCCACCGTGGGGCGCGCCTGCCAGGAGTACTCGCACCTCTTCCAGCAGCCGCGCGGTCTCTTCATCTCCGCGCACGACAAGGGGCGCATCGCCCAGATCCTTCGCAACTGGCCCTACCCGGAGGTGGGCGTGATCGTGGTCACGGACGGCGAGCGCATCCTCGGCCTGGGCGACCTGGGGGCCGGCGGCATGGGCATCCCGGTGGGCAAGCTCTCCCTCTACACGGCCTGCGCGGGCGTGGTGCCGGTGCGGACGCTGCCCGTCACCCTGGACGTGGGCACCGACAACCCCAAGCTCCTCGAAGACCGCCTCTACTTCGGCCTGCGGCAGAAGCGCATCCGCGGGGCGGAGTACGACGCCTTCGTGGACGAGTTCGTGGCCGCCGCCAACGAGGTCTTCCCCGGCGTGCTCATCCAGTTCGAGGACTTCGGCAACACCAACGCCTTCCGCCTGCTCCAGCGCTGGCGCGACCGGGTGTGCTGCTTCAACGACGACATCCAGGGCACCGCGGCGGTCGCCCTGGCGGGCATCTTCTCCGCCCTGCGCATCACCGGAGAGAAGCTGCGCGACCAGAAGGTCCTCTGCCTGGGCGCGGGCGAGGCGGCCACGGGAATCTGCGACCTGATCGTCGCCTCCATGACGGCGGCGGGTCTCACCGGGGCGGAGGCGCGCAAGCGCTGCTGGCTGGTGGACTCCAGGGGCCTGGTGGTCGCTTCCCGCGGCGATCTGGCCGAGCACAAGAAGCCCTACGCGCACGCGCACGCCCCGGCCAACTTCCTCGGGGCCATCCGCGAGCTGAAGCCCACCATCCTCATCGGCGCGGCCGGGCAGGGCGGCACCTTCAACCGCGAGGTGCTCACCACCTTCGCCGCCCAGCAAGAGCGGCCCATCGTCTTCGCGCTCTCCAACCCCACTTCCCAATCCGAGTGCACCGCGGAGCAGGCCTACGGCTGGACCGACGGCCGGGCCATCTTCGCCAGCGGCAGCCCCTTCCCGCCCGTGCAGTGCGCGGGCCGCACCTTCGTGCCCGGGCAGGCGAACAACTCCTACGTCTTCCCCGGCGTGGGCCTGGGGGCCATCGCCAGCCGCGCCCGGCACATCACCGACGAGATGTTCCTCGCCACCGCGCACAAGCTGGCGGACTTGGTGACGGATGAGGAGCTGGCGAGCGGCCGCATCTACCCGAAGCTCTCCCGCATCCAGGAGGTCTCGGCGGAGATCGCCGCCGCGGTCTGCGAGGTGGCCTTCGCCCGCGGGCTGTCCGACAAGCCGCGGCCACAGGATCTGCTGGCGTACGTGCGGGGTCAGATGTACCGGCCGTTCTACGATTGAGGCAGTTTCCCAGAGTGAGCCAGTGTGGAGCGGCGTCGTCGGATGTGGCTAGCTGCTCCGTGAAGTCGTGCAGTTGCCATTCCCCAGGCCCGCCCCCTACACTTGGAGCGTGACTCTCCACGTCGAGCTCGAGCGGGAAGAGGACGGCCGCTGGCTGGCGGACGTCGTCGATCTTCCTGGGACGATGGCCTACGGCGCGACGCGGGACGACGCCCTGACCGCCGTCGAGGCGCTGGCCTTCCGGGTGATCGCCGATCGCGTCGAGCAGCGGGAGTTGCCGCGGCCCGACATGGTTGAATTCAGCTACTCTTCGTAAGTGGCACGCTGGCCCGCAACGAAGGCTGCGCGGGTCTTCGCGGCCCTCCAACGTATCGGCTGGAGGGTCAAGCGTGTCGCCGGAAGTTCGCACCGGGTGCTGGAGCGTCAAGGGTGGCCTGACGTGGTCTGGGCATTCCACGATGGCGTCGAGATCGGGCCCAGGATGCTCGCGCGCATCGCAAAGAAAACGGGTCTGCAACCCACCGATCTGTGAATCTGGATGAGTACCCGGGGCCGGACTCGAACCGGCACGAGCTTTCGCTCAGGGCGTTTTAAGCGCTCCGCGTCTACCGTTCCGCCACCCGGGCACCGCGCGATTGTACAGCGCGCGGCGCGCCCATGGCTTCCGCGGCGCGGTTTCGTTATCTTCCCGCGCCCCTATGGACTTCGACCGCGATTTCGGCATCAACCAGGTCTTCGTCGAGGACCAGTACCAGCGCTGGCGCGACAACCCCGCCGCCGTCTCCCCCGAGTGGCAGCAGTACTTCGCCAGGCTCCACGGCCTTCCCACCGCGCCCCCGTTCCAGGCGAGCGCCTGGTCGCAGCCCGCGGCGCCCGCGCTCCCGGGCAACGGTCACCCCGCGCCGTCGCAGCCGCCGGAAGGCGACTTCGCCGGGGCCTTGCTCTCCATCGCCGCTCCCGCGGCCGATCGGCTGGAGGCGGAGATCCTCCAGGAGAAGGTGGCGGAGCTGATCAACGCCTACCGCATCCGCGGCCACCTCTTCGCCAACCTCGATCCGCTGGGCCTGCTCCAGCCTCCTCCGGCCGAGCTCGAGCCGGAGCACTTCGGCCTCTCCCCGGAAGACCTGGACAAGACCTTCGCCACCGGCGACTTCGCCCCCGGGCACGACGAGCTCACCCTGCGGGAGATCATCGCCCGCCTGAGGCGCACCTACTGCCGCACCATCGGCGTCGAGTACATGCACGGCGAGGATCCGGCCATCAAGCGCTGGCTGCAGGAGCGGATGGAGGCGGCGGAGAACGAGGCGACGCTCTCCCGCGAGGACAGGCTGCGCATCCTCGCCCGCCTCACCGACGCCGAGACGCTGGAGACGTTCCTCCACCGCAAGTACATCGGCAAGAAGCGCTTCTCGCTGGAGGGGGCGGAGAGCCTGATCCCGCTCCTCGACTGGCTGGTGGAGGACTTCGGGGCCGGGGGCGGCGAGGAGATCGTCCTGGGCATGGCCCACCGCGGCCGGCTGAACGTGCTGGTGAACGTGCTGGGCAAGGGGTTCAACGAGCTCTTCGCGGAGTTCGAGGACACCGAGGTCGAGACCATGCTCGGCCGGGGCGACGTCAAGTACCACATGGGCTACTCCAGCGACCGCAAGCTGGCCGACGGGCGCAGCCTGCACCTCTCCCTGGCCTTCAACCCCAGCCACCTGGAGATCGTCGACCCGGTGGTGGAGGGGCGGGTGCGCGCCAAGCAGGATCGCACCCTCAACTGGGAGGGCGCGCCCGAGCCGCGCGATCCCCAGCGCCGCAAGGTGCTGCCCGTGCTCGTCCACGGCGATGCGGCCTTCGCCGGCCAGGGGATCGTCGCCGAGGTGCTCAACCTCGCCAACCTGGAGGGCTACGCCACCGGCGGCACCATCCACGTGATCGTCAACAACCAGGTGGGGTTCACCACCAACCCGGAGGACGCCCGCTCCACTCCCTACGCCACCGACATCGCCCGCGTCCTGCGCGCGCCGGTGTTCCACGTCAACGGGGACGACCCGGAAGCGGTGGTCTGGGCGGTGCAGCTCGCCGTCGAGTACCGGCAGAGCTTCCAGCAGGACGTGCTCATCGATCTCTACTGCTACCGCAAGTACGGCCACAACGAGGGCGACGAGCCCGCCTTCACCCAGCCCCGCATGTACGAGAAGATCCGGGAGAAGAAGCCGCCCCGCGAAGTGTACGCACAGCGCCTTTCCCAGGAAGGGGTGGCCACGCTCGCCGAGGCAGACGGGCTGATGCGCGAGCGCATGGCCAGGCTGGAAGCCGAGTTGGAGCGCACCCGCAAGGAAGGGGCGAAGCGCTCCTTCTCCGCCATGGCCGGCCTCTGGTCGAAGTACCGGGGCGGCCCCGACTCGGGGATGCCCGAGGTGTCCACGGCGGTGCCGGAGGCGAAGCTGCGCGAGCTTCTCCTCCAGCTCTCCCGCGTCCCGGAGGGTTTCACCCCCAACGACAAGGTGGCGAAGCTCCTGGAAGGGCGGCGCAAGCTGGCCGAGGGCGAGGGCAAGGAGCTTTTCGACTGGGGCGTTGGCGAGCACCTGGCTTTCGCCACCCTGCTCGACGAGGGCGCCCCCATCCGCTTCTCCGGCCAGGACGCCCGCCGCGGCACCTTCAGCCACCGCCACGCCGTGCTCGCCGACGCCCGGGACGGCAAGCGCTACACGCCGCTCGCGCATTTGCGCGAGGGGCAGGGCCGCTTCGACATCTTCGACTCGCCGCTGAGCGAGGCCGGGGTGATGGGCTTCGACTACGGCTGGTCGCTGGACATGCCCGAGGCGCTCTGCTGCTGGGAGGCGCAGTTCGGCGACTTCGCCAACGGGGCGCAGGTGGTGATCGACCAGTTCATCTCCTCCGCCGAGGACAAGTGGAACCGCCTCTCCGGCATCGTGCTGCTCCTGCCCCACGGCTTCGAGGGCCAGGGGCCGGAGCACAGCTCCGCCCGGCTGGAGCGCTTCCTCCAGCTCTGCTCGGAGGACAACCTCCAGGTCTGCAACCCCACCACCCCGGCGCAGATCTTCCACCTGCTGCGGCGGCAGGTCTTGCGCGGCTGGCGCAAGCCGCTGGTGGTGATGACGCCCAAGAGCCTGCTCCGGCACAAGCTGGCGGTCTCCAGCCTGCGCGATCTCTCCCGGGGCTCCTTCCAGCGCATCATCGTCGACCCGCCGGCGAAGCAGGCGTCGCGGGTGCTGCTCTGCAGCGGGAAGATCCATTACGACCTGATCACCGCGCGGGCAGCCCGCAAGCGCGAGGACGACGTGGCCATCGTGCGCTTCGAGCAGCTCTACCCGCTCTCCGATCAGATGCTGGCGGAGACGGTGAAGCCCTTCAAGGGCGCCGAGCTGTTCTGGGTGCAGGAGGAGCCCTTCAACATGGGCGCCTGGTACCACGTGCGGGCCCGCTGGCCGGAAGTGGTGGGCAAGGGCCGGCTGGTTCCCGTCGCCCGCGCGGAGAGCGCCAGCCCGGCCACCGGGAGCGAGAAGAGCCACAAGTACGAGCAGCAGCTCCTGGTCGACCAGGCCTTCGGGAAGTAATCAGCCCGCCTTGCGCAGCAGGGCCTCCACCTGCTCCAGGCGGAAGGGCTTGTCCAGGCGCTGGGTGGGGACCTGCTCGAGGAACTTGCGCGCCCGCTCGGTGACGGCGCCGCCGGTCATGAAGACGAAGCGGTCGCGCAGGGAGGGGCGCTCGGCGCCCACCTGCTCGAAGACGTCCATGCCGGTGAGGTCGGGCATCATCAGGTCGCAGAGCACCAGGTCGAAGCCGTCGTCCGCCAGCAGGGTGCGGATGGCCTCCCGCCCGCTGCGCACGGGCACCACCTCCGCCTCGTCGCGCAGGCCCACCTTGAGGGTGAGGCCGAGGTGCGCCTCGTCGTCGACCAGGAGCACCCGGGGACGCCGCCCCCCCTGCGCCTGCGCGGGCGCGGCGGGCTGCAGGCTGGCCGGGGGCGGCCTGCTCTGCACCGGGAAGGTGACCCGGAAGGTGCTGCCCCGGCCGGGCTCGCTGCGCACCTGGATGTCGCCTCCCAGGCCGGTGACGATGTTGTGGACGATGGAGAGCCCCAGCCCGGTCCCCACCCCGAAGGGCTTGTCGGTCCAGAAGGGCTCGAAGATGGACTTCATCTTCCAGGGCTCGATCCCCACCCCGGTGTCCTCCACCTCCACGATCGCCTCGCGCCCCGGCCCCTGGCGGGTGCGCACCACGATGCTGTTCTTCTCCGGGTCTCCTTCGGGGATGGCCTGGGCCGCGTTGATCAGGAGGTTGAGGAACACCTGGCCGAGGCGGCTCTCGTCGGCGAGCACCGGCAGCAGCGGGTGGAAATCGCGCAAGAGCCTCGCCCGGGGCCGGATGTGGCTCATGGCCACGTGGATGGAGGAGTCCAGCACCTTCTCCACGTCCACCGGGCCGGTCCGCTCCTCCTCGCCGCGGGAGAAGGTGTGCAGGTCGCGGACGATGGAGCGCACCCGCTCCGCCCCGTCCAGCGCTTCCGCGCAGAGCTTGCAGACCCGCTCCCACTCCTGGGCGTCGGGCGGCTGGGAGCGGGCGCGGAAGCTGGAAAGCTCCCGCTCGATCAGCTCCAGCCCCAGGGTGACGTAGACCAGCGGGTTGTTGATCTCGTGGGCCACGCCCGCCGCCAGCGTCCCCATGGAGACCATCCGGTCGGCGCGCGCCAGCCCCGCCTCGATGCGCTTGCGCTCGCTGATGTCCTCGACGATCGCCAGCCCCCCGCTCACGCCCGAAGGCCCGCGGATGGGCGAGAGCAGCGCCTGCACGTGGGTGGTCTTGCCCGTCATCGAGGTGTACGGCCCCTCGTAGCGCCCCGCCCTGCCTTCCAGGGCGCCGCGGACGATGGCGGCGATCTGCACCCGGCTCGGGTCGCCGTGCAGGGTGAGCATGTTGACGCCGACCAGCGACTCCTTCGCCGAGCCGAGGATGCCGACCATGGCCGCGTTGCAGTCTGTGACCACCCCGTGAGCGTCCCAGTGCAGGAGCCCCACCGGGGCGTTGTCGAACACCAGCCGGTAGCGCTCGAGGAGCGCCTGGGGGTCGAGGTCAGACAAGGGCCCCCCGCACCAGCGCGGCGAAGCGGGAGAAGATGGGCTGCGCGATCCCGTTCAGCCGGGGCAGTTCGCGCTCCGCCTGGGCTCGCAGATGCCCCGCCTCCACCCCCGCCTCGCGAAGCTCCGCCTCGCCCGACATCATCGCCGAAAGCACCTCGGCGTCCGTCTCCAGGTGGAACTGCACGCCCCAGGCGCAGGGGCCGAAGCGGAAGGCCTGCAGGGGCGTCAGGGTGCTGGAGGCCAGGGGCACCGCGCCCTTGGGGAGGGTGAAGGCGTCGCCGTGCCAGTGGAAGGCGACGAAGCTCTCCGGCGTCCCGGAAAAGAGCGGATCCTCGCGGGCCGCCGCCGACAGGCGCACCCGGTAGAACCCGATCTCCTTCCGCGGGGCCTTCGCCACCTCGCCTCCCACCGCCTTGGCGAGGAGCTGGCTGCCCAGGCAGATGCCGAGCACCGGCCGCTCCCGCTCCACGCACCATCGCAAGAGGCGGATCTCCTCGCCCAGGTGCGGGTAGCGATCCTGCTCGTACACCCCCATCCCGCCGCCCAGCACCAAGAGCGCCTCCGCCTCCTGGGGAATGCGGTCGCCCGCCCAGGTCCGGACGAAGCGCGGCTGGGAAAGGAAGGGAGCGAGCGCCCCCGGCCCTTCCCCCGGCTCGTGCTGGATGACGATCATCGCAGGCCGCAGGATACAACGGCGGCTTTTCCCGGGTGACGCGGGCGCCGGTCTGTGCGTAGAAGGGCCGCTCCACCGGAGGTCCCCGTGTCGCTCGGCAAGAACTTCCGCCTCCCCACCGACTGCAGGCCCGTGCGCTACAGCGCGCACCTCGCGCCCGACCTCGAGGCCGGCGCCTTCGAGGGGCGGATGGAGCTGGAGGTCCGCCTGGACGCTCCCCGGCGCGAGATCCACCTGCACGGGATCGGCCTTTCCCTCTCCCGGGCCCGGGCCCGGGTGCAGGATCGGGCGGTGAAGGCGGCGGTGAGCGCCGATGCCGAGAGCGAGACCCTGACCCTGCGATTCGACGAGGACCTGCCGGCGGGCGGCGCCATGCTCGACCTGGCCTGGAGCGGCAAGTTCAGCCCCGGCCTGCGCGGCCTCTATCGCGCGGGCCCCCTGGCGGTGACGCAGTTCGAGGCGGCCGACGCCCGCCGCGTCTTCCCCTGCTTCGACGAGCCCGCCTTCAAGGCGCGCTGGAATTTGCAGCTGGTCGGGTTGCCCGAGGGGGTGGCGGCCATCTCCAACGGCCCGATCCTCAAGGACCAGAAGGAGCCCGACGGCGCCCGCACCGTGCAGTTCGCGGAGACCCCGCCCCTGAGCAGCTACCTGATCGCCGTCTGCATCGGCGAGCTCCAGTCCAGCCCGGAGCAGAAGGCGCGGGCCTACCCGGTGCGCACCTGGGCGGTGCCGCAGAAGCAGGCCCTCACCGCCTTCGCCCAGGAGGTGGCCTGCGCGGTGCTGCCGCTTCTGGAGGACTACTTCGGCCAGCCTTACGCCTACGGGAAGGTGGACCAGGTCGGAGTGCCGGACTTCGAGGCCGGGGCGATGGAGAACGCCGCCTGCGTCACCTACCGGGAGGTGGCGCTGCTCCTCGATCCGAAGACCGCCCCCCTGAACATCCAGAAGCGGGTGGCCGAGGTGATCACCCACGAGCTGTCGCACCAGTGGTTCGGCAACCTGGTGACCATGGTGTGGTGGGACGACCTCTGGCTCAACGAGGCCTTCGCCACCTGGATGGCCTACAAGATCGTCGACCAGTGGCGGCCGCAGTGGCGGGTGTGGATGGACTTCGAGGTGGGGAAGGGCGCCGCCCTGCACCTCGACGCCCTCAAGTCCAGCCATCCCATCCGGGCGGAGATCAAGAACGCTGAGGAGGCGGGGGAGAGCTTCGACGCCATCACCTACGAGAAGGGCGGCGCCATCCTCCGCATGATCGAGGGCTACCTGGGGGAGGAGAAGTTCCGCGAGGGCATCCGCCTCTACATGCGCCGCCACCGCGAGGGCAACGCCACCGCCGACGATCTCTGGGCAGCGCTGGCGGAGGCCTCGAGCCAGCCCATCCTGGAACTGGCCAACGGCTGGATCCGGCAGACCGGCTATCCTTTGGTCACGCTCTCCGAGCAGGAGGGGAAGATCCGCATCACCCAGCGGAGGTTCTTCTCCGATCCGCAGGCGGCGCCGGAGCCGAAGCAGTGGCTGGTGCCCCTGGTCCTGCGGGTCGACGGCCGCGAGCGCCGCGCGCTGCTCCGTTCCCCGGAAGAGACCCTCGATGTCGGGGAGAAGGCCGGCTGGATCCTGGCCAACGCCGGGGCCCGCGGCTTCTACCGCGCCGCCTACGACGCTCCGCTCCTGCGGCGGCTGATCGCGGCCCTCCCCGAGCTGCGGCCCGAGGAGCGGATGGCGCTCGTCTCCGACCAGTGGGCTCTGGTGCGGGCCGACGCGGTGAAGCTGGAGCCCTTCCTCCAGCTCCTCGCCGGCCTGAAGGACGAGCAGGACCACACCGTGCTCGACGAGGTGGTGGGCCGGCTCTCCTGGCTCGAGCACCGCAGCGTCCCGGACGCCGATCGGCCCGCGCTCCACCGCTTCATCGCCTCGCTCTTCGCCGGCCCCCTGGCGGAGCTGGGCTGGGACCCGGCCGCGGGCGAGGACGACGAGCGCAGGCTGCGCAGGGCCGCGGTGCTGCGCGCGCTGGCCCTGGTGGCACGCGATCCGGGGGTCACCGCCGCGGCGGTCGCCCGCTACCAGCGGCACGTGGCCAAGGAGGGGCCGGCCCTCGATCCAAACCTCCTCGACGTCGTGGTGGCCGCCGCCGCCCGCGCCGCCGACGAGTCGCGCTTCGAGGAGCTCTCCCGGAACGCCCAGGCCGAGCTGGATCCCGCGGCCAAGCGCCGCTACCTGCACGCCCTGGCCATGGTGGAGCAGCCCAGGCTGGTGCAGCGCGCGGTCGACCTCGCCCTCGATCCCTTCGTGCAGATGCAGGACTTCGCCAGCTACCTGGGGACTCTCCTGGCGAACCGCGCCGCGCGGGAAGCGGCCTGGCGGCTGGTGCAGGGGCGCTGGGAGGAGGTGCGGCAGAAGGGCGACTCGCCGATGATCCTCCGTCGGCTGGTGGAGGCCCTGGGGAGCCTGCCCGAGCGCCGCCACCTGGACGAGGTGGAGAGGTTCCTCGCCCGCCACGAGCTGTCCGCCGCCCGCCAGGCGGTGGCGCAGACGCTGGAGAGGTTGCGCGCGGACGTGGCCCTGCGCGATCGCCTGCTCCCGGAGATGGCGGCCTTCCTCGCCTCGCTCAGAAGTTGAAGGTGACCACCAGGGTGTCCGTGTATCCCCCCACCATCACGTCCTGCAGGGCGAAGACCCTGCCGTAATAGTTGAGGGTGCGGTTGCCTCCGCCGCTGGGGACGGGTATCGGTGTGGTGGACCAGACGACGGTGCGCGCGGCGTCCGAGTAGACGTCGTAGGAGAGGAAGTCGCCTCCCCCGCTGCGCGTCATCCTCCGGTGCCCGGCGGAGAAGGCGTTGCCCAGGCTGATGGTCACGGTGGGCGAGAGGCTGGCGTTGCAGCGGTAGGTGATGGTGCCCGCCGAGTCGGTGTTGGTGGCGGTGAAGACGTTGTAGTTGCCGAAGGCCAGGGCGGTGACGGTGATGTTCCGGCAGCGCTGCGCCTTGGCCCCGAAGGCCAGGCAGAGGGTGGCGGCAAAGGCGAAAGCGGTGAGGCGGAGCGTCACGCGGCCCGATCCTGCGCCTGGCCCGGGCGCCTCACCAGAAAAATGCGGGGGCGGCGGGTGGGCCTCAGAAGTCCAGGGTGATGGTGATGAGGTCGAAGTAGTTGCCGGCGGTGACGTCCTGCCCGGCGAGGCGCGGTGGGGCAGTTGCAGGAGAGGCTGCCGGCGCTGTCGGTGGGTGTGGCGCTGAAGACCTTGCAGGCGCCGAAGGCCAGGTCGGTGCTGGAGACGGCCCGGGCCGCCGCCGGCGGCAGCGAGACGACGAGGAGGATCGGG
>Ga0335084_10005603_pt1 | contig 12431 bp, 13 predicted proteins | sample Lox_Sample_44_FD_206721 | JGI IMG/M metagenome (GOLD analysis project Ga0335084, IMG submission 206721) | Soil microbial communities from Loxahatchee National Wildlife Refuge, Florida, United States - Lox_Sample_4.4 | ecosystem: Environmental > Terrestrial > Soil > Wetlands | place: USA...
GCGCTCCTTCGCGTACTTCACGGAGTCCTCGAGCACTTTCTGGGAGCCGCCCACCGCCTCGGCGGAAAGGTGCACGAGCGCGTGATTGCGCACCGCCCGCCAGGTGGCCCAGCCCGAGCCCGGCGCGCCCAGGAGCTGCGCGGGCGTGCTCTCGAGCCGCACCTCGGCGATGCGCCGCGTCTGGTCGAGCGAAAGCAGCGGCACCGTGCTCAGGCCCGGCGCGCCGCGCTCCACGAGAAAGAGCGAGATTCCATCCTCGCCGGGTCCGCTGTTGCGCGCGGCCACGACCAGCACGTCGGCGTTCTGACCGTCGGGCACGAAGAGCTTCGTGCCACTCAGCGAGAAGCCTGCGCCGCGCTTCTCCGCGCGGGTCGCGAGCTCGTCGGCGTCCTCGCTGCCGGACTCCTCGGTGATCGCGAACGAGAGGATCTTCCGCCCGGCCGCGGCGTCGGGCAGGAGCTCCTTCTTCTGGGTCTCGGTGCCGCCGTGCAGCACCGCAAGCGAGCCCTGGAAGGTCGCGAAGAACGGCGACGGCGTGAGCGCGCGACCCAGCTCTTCGGCGACCACGACCTCGTCGACCAGGCACAGCCCCGCCCCGCCGTACTCTTCGGGCAGGAGCAGGCCCAGCCAGCCCAGCTCGGCCATCTGCGCGTAGAGTCCCGGATCGAAGCCGCGCGGGTCGTCCATGAGAGCGCGCACAGACGTCATGGGCGCTTTGCTGGCGAGAAACTCCCGCGCCGTGCTGCGCAGGAGCTCCTGCTCTTCCGAGAACGCGAAATTCACCGGGTGATTCTATCGCCCGCGTTTTTTCACGGTCAAACAAGCGCGTTGCGAGTTTCGAAGCGCGTAGCGTAGGGTGGCAGCCGAAATGAGCGCGAAGATCGAGGCACAGCGCGTCTCCAAGCGCTTCGGTTCGCTCGTTGCGCTCGACGCTCTGTCGCTCGAGATCGCGGCGGGGGAAGTGTTCGGGATCATCGGACCGAACGGCGCCGGCAAGACGACCTTCCTGCGCATCCTGACCGGTTACTGGCTGGCCTCGGACGGCGACGTGCGGGTCGACGGCCTGTCAGTGACCCGCCAGCGCTTCCAGGTGCAGGCCCGGCTGGGCTACGCGTGCGAGCAGCCCAAGCTCTACGCCGACCACCGGGTCGACGCGTTCCTGCGCCTGATGGGCGAGCTGCGCGGGCTGTCCGGCGCGCGCCTGCGCGCGGCGGTCGCGGTGGCGAGCGAGCGCCTGGGCCTCGAGGAAGTCATGCACCGGCGCATCGGGGTGCTCTCGAAGGGCTTCCGCCAGCGCGTGGCGCTGGCGCAGGCAATCTTGCACGAGCCGGCGCTGCTCGTGGTCGACGAGCCGACCGTCGGGCTCGATCCCGCGCAGCAGATCGAGCTGCGGCGCATCATCGCGGGCTTCCGCGGCCAGCACACCGTGATCCTGTGCACGCACCAGCTGCACGAAGCCGAGCTCTTGTGCGACCGCGTGGCGCTGCTCGACCGCGGCCGCCTGGCGGCGATCGCCACGGCCGACGAGATCCGCGCGGGCGGGAGTCTCGAGGCCCTGTTCCTGGCCAAGGTCGGGACTCACTCGGGGTTCGCGCCATGATGCTGCGGATGCGCGCGCTGTGCCGGAAGGAGCTGCGGCAGCTGTTCGCGTCGCCGATCGCGTACGTGGTGCTCACCGTCTACGTGGCACTCACCGGCATCTATTTCTTCCAGCACCTGGTCAGCTACAACCAGCTCCTGTTCGTGTACCAGTCGGAGGGCATGACGGGCGGCGGCTTCGACCAGGGCACGGTCCCGACCCGCATCAACGTGCTGAACGAGGTGTTCGTGCCCTCGGCCGACGACTTCGGCCTGTTCCTGCTCGTGGTGCTGCCGCTCGTGACCATGCGCGTGTTCGCGGAGGAGCGCGCGAACGGCACCGACGAGCTCTTGCTCACCAGCGGCCTGCGCCCCTGGGAGGTGGCGTTCGCCAAGCATGCCGTCACCTACGCGTTCGTGGCGCTGCTGCTGCTGGGCAGCGCGATCTACCCGGCCGTGGTGGTGCTGCGGGCCTCGTTGGGCATGGAGCACCTGGCGGCGCTCCTGCTCGGGCAGTTGTTCTACGGCTGCGCGATCGCCTCGCTGGGCCTGGCCTGCTCGTCGTTCACCTCGAGTCAGATCGTGGCCGCGGTGCTGGGCTACGCGATCCCGTTCGTGCTGCTCGACTTCGCCTGGCTCTCGAACACGGTCTCGGAAGGCGTGGCCGCGGTGCTGCGCGAGGCCGCGCTGCTCAGTCACTACGGGTCCTTCGCGCGCGGCGTGATCGAGCTGCGGAACGTGGTGTATTTCGAGGGCGTGGCGCTTTTGGGCTGGCTGCTGTCGGTCGCGTCGCTCGAGCTGTCCCGGGCGCGCTGATGACCTTCCTGCCCGCCGCCGGCGTGGTCATGATCCTGGTCGGGGTCGGCTCGTACTACGCCACGCGTTCGCTGCACGGCATGTCGGCCTTCTCGGGCGCCAACGTGGCGATCGGGCTCGTGCTGCTCGTGCTGGGCGCGATCGCCCAAGCGCGCCGCTTCCGCGGCTTCTCGGGCAGCGAGTCACGCCGGGTGGTCGTGCGCTGGATCGCGATTCTGCTCGGCGTGTTCGCCGGCGTGGTCGGCCTGGACGTGTGGGCACATGCAGTCACCGCGCGCATCGACCTCACCGTGGACCGGCAGTACACGCTCTCCGACGAGAGCATCGAGCTGTGCCACGAGCTCGAGAAGAAGGGCGGCCCGCCGGTCGAGCTGGTGTTCTTCGAAGACGCGCTGCTCGCCAAGGACGTGAGGCTCCTGGTCGACGCCTACGGTGACTCCTGCCCCGGCGTGCAGATCCGCGACGCCAGCCGGCGCGAGCCGCCCCAGGCCGCGCGCGACCTCTACACCACGACCGCCACCACGGTGATCGCCTGCCGGCACGACGTGTGCGACCCGGTCGGCTATCCGTCCGAGCGCAACATCACCAATGCCGTCGCCCGCTTCACGCGCGAGCGCGCGATCCGGGTGTACTTCACGGTCGGCCACGGCGAGATCGACCTGGCCAGCGAGTCCGACACGGGCTACTCGGGCGTGGCCGCGATGCTGCGCGACCAGGGCTTCGACCCGCAGGCGTTCGTCGGCCCGGCGGCCTCCGAGGTCCCCGCCGACGCCGATCTCGTGGTGGTGGCCGCGCCCGAGCGCGATCTCATGCCCGAGGAGCTGGCGGTGCTCGACCGCTATCTCGCGCGCGGCGGGCGCATGCTCGTGCTGGCCGAGGCGGGTCAGCGCTCGAACTTCTACTCCCAGTTCCTGCCGCGCTGGGGCTTCGCGCTCGACGACGCCGTGGTGCTCGACCGCGCCTCGAGCCCGCTGTTGCAGGACCCCAAGCCGGTGAACCTGTTGGTGCACCGGTACGCGCCGTACAACCCGGTGACTCGCAACCTCGGGCCGCGCACCATGACCCTCCTGCCGCGCGCGCGGCCGACCGAGCTGGGCAGGAACCCGAGCGCCGGCGCGAAGCTCGACCGCGCGGCCTTCGCCAGCCCGCGCTCGTGGGTGAGTCACGACGTGGCGGCGGCGCTGGCCGGCCGCGACGTCGCGCCCCCGGACTCGAGCGATCCGCACGAGATCTCGCTGGTCGCGACCGGGCGCTACCCGCGCGCGGGCAGCGAGGAGGACTCGAGCCAGGAAGCTCGCATCGTGGTGATCGGCGACCGCGAGTTCGTGTCGAACCGGCTGCTCGAGGCGCTCTACAACCGCGACCTGTTCCTGAACGCGGTGCGCTGGCTCGGCAACGACGAGCAGCGCATCGCCCTGTCCGACAAGGGCTGGACCCCGAACCAGGACCCGCTGACGCTGCAGCAGACCGTCGCCTACTTCTACTTCCTGGCCTTCGCGCTGCCCGAGGCGCTGCTCCTCCTGGGCATCTTCGCGTGGTGGCGCCAGCGCGCTTGATCTAACCTGCGCCGCCATGGCGAAGATGCGGTTCGTGGCGGCGGCGGGTCTCCTCGTCCTGGCCTGCGGCAATCCCTCGCAGAAGCAGCTGCAGGCGATCCAGGACAAGCAGGACGAGATCCTGACCAAGCTCAACGCGATCCAGGACCGACTCCCGCGCCAGGCGGCGGGCGAGGAGTACGACAAGGTCTACACGATCGCCGTGGGTGACTCGCCGGTGCGCGGCGACCCGGACGGAAAGGTCACGATCGTGGAGTTCTCGGACTTCCAGTGCCCGTACTGCGCCGGCGCCGCGCCGATCATCACGCAGGTGCTGCAGAAGTACCCGAAGGGCGTGCGCTTCGTGTACAAGCAGTTTCCGCTGCCGATGCACTCGACGGCGCGGCCCGCGGCGGTCTGGTCACTCGCGGCGCAGGAGCAGGGCAAGTTCTGGGAGATGCACGACGTGCTGATCCAGAACCAGCGCACGCTCGACCCGTCGAAGGGCGAGGAGCTCGCGAAGCAGGCCGGGCTCGACGTGAAGCGCTTCAAGGCCGATCTCGAGAAGAACGGCGCCGCCTACGCCAAGCGCATCGACGCCGACATCGCGCTGGGCTCGACCGTCGACGTGCGCGGCACGCCGACGATCTTCATCGGCGGGAAGAAGGTCAAGCCCGGCGGACGGTCGGTGGAAGGCATGGGGGCCATGATCGACGCCGAGCTGGCCAAGCCGTCCGCCTCATAGCGCGCGAGTCACTCGGTCTTCTTCCTCTGCAGCTCCTGGGCGAAGGCCTCGATGCGCGCGGCGTTGGCGCCGAGGTCACTCTGACCCACCCGCGCGCGCGAGCCCACGTCGATGCGCGCGCCCGCGCCGTCGGGCTTCACGCGCACGATCACGTCGTCGACGAAGTGGAACAGGCGCGAGGTCGCCGTGGCCTCGATGCGGCCCGCGTCCGCGTCGGCGTGAGTCACCACCCAGCCGGGCATGCGGTCGGCGACGGCCTTGGCGCGCTCGAAGGCGCCGGCGGGCGGCAGGTCGACATGGATGGGCACGACGTCCGGATAGCTCTGCCGCTGCTGGGTCTCGACCCAGGTGCGCTCCTCGCCTTCCGCGTCCTGGTTCATCGACAGCGCCTTCACCTCGGGCGTGAACTCGAGCCGATCGGACGGGTCGGTGGAGATGTCGTGGATGCGCGGAACCTTGGACATGCCCGCCATGGCGAGCACGGGCAGGCCCACGAGCAGCGGCACGATCGCCGCGCGCAGCGCGCGCGGGCGCCACGGCTTGTTCGTCACGGTCGCGAACGCGGCCGCGCCCGCGAGGCCGATGCCGAACACCACGCCGATCAGCGCGGCCAGCAGCACCAGGCTGAAGCCGAGCAGCCCCGGCACGGCGTGGACGAAGGCCAGCGTCGGCCCGACCAGAAGCAGAGTCAGAATGGCGAACGTGGGGACAAGCCACAGTCGTTCCATGGTCCCTCCTGGCCCGCGATTCTACCGTGAGGCAAGCTGAAAGGCGGAGGTGAGTCGGGCGTGATCCAGGACCATGGGCACGCGCACCCGCACGCGCACTCCCACGGGCATTCGCACGGTGCGGGACACGCCCAGTCGCGCCCGAGCTCGAGCTCCGCGGCGCTGTGGCGCGCGTTCGCGCTGACCTCGACGGTGCTCGTGGTCGAGGCCGTGGGCGGCTTCCTCACGGGCTCGGTCGCGTTGCTCGCCGACGCGGGTCACATGCTGACTGACGCGGGCGCGCTCGGCATCGCGCTGTTCGCCGCCTGGGCGGCGAGCCAGCCGCGCGGCCCACGCCACAGCTTCGGCTACGGGCGCGCAGAGGTGCTGGCGGCGCTGCTGAACGGCCTCCTGCTCGGCGGCGTCTCGGTCGGCGTGGCCGTGGAGTCGTTCTCGCGGCTCGCGACGCCGCACGAGGTGCGGGCCCGTGCGATGCTCGGGATCGCGGTCGTGGGGCTGATCGCGAACCTGGTCTCGGGGCTCCTCCTGATGCGCGGCGCACGCGACAACTTGAACGTGCGCGCCGCGCTCTATCACGTGGCCGCCGACGCGCTCGGGTCACTCGCGGCGATCGCTGCCAGCGCCGCGATCCTGGCGTTCGGCTGGCAGCAGGCCGACGCGCTGGCGGGGCTCGCGATCGCGGTGCTGTTGGTGTGGTCCGCGCTGCGGCTCACGCGCGAGTCGGTCGACATCCTGCTCGAAGGCGCGCCGCGCCACCTGGACCTGGACCAGATCGCCGAGCGGGTGCGCGCCGTGCCCGGAGTCGCGCGCATCCACGACCTGCACATCTGGACGGTCGGCAGCGGCTTTCCCGCCATGAGCGCACATGTGGACCTCGCGCCGGGCGCGGATCCGGAGGCGGTGCGCCGCGCGGTGCATCGCCTGCTGCACCAGGAGTACGCGGTGGCGCACACCACGATCCAGACGGAGTCGGCGCCGCCCCTGCTGCAGGTCGACGGACCGCCGCTATAATGCCGGCCGCCCGATGTCCAAAAAAGACCTCATCACGGTGTCCGGCGCCATCACCAAGATCCTCGGCGGTGGCCGCTATCTCGTGAAGCTCGAGAACGGCAGCGAGATCACCGCCCAGCTCTCGGGCCGCATGCGGCGCTTCCACATCCGAGTCATTCAGGGCGACCGCGTGCAGTGCGGAGTCTCTCCGTACGACCCCACGCACGGCTTCATCACGTACCGCGAGCCGCCCAGCGGCTCGCCCCGCCCCGACGACCGCGCCGGCTCGAAGAGCTAGGCCCGAATCAGGCGGACACGGCCCGCTTCACCTTCCCGATCTTCTTGCGCCCGCGGTTGATGTCCTGGAGCTCGACCATCGCGGCGTCGGCCACGTCCTGGCCCACGACCTCGTCGTGCTCCCGCGCGAGCTCGTCCATGTCGACCCAGGTCGCGTAGGTGGCGCGCGTGCGCTCGGTAATGATGCCGGCCTTGAGCAGGGTCTTGATCAGCACGCGGAAGATGTTCGTGCTGCGGGTCATCATGCGGCGGCGGTCCGAGTCGCTGAAGGCTTCGAGCACGGCGCTGCGCACCCACTGCCAGTCGAGGCCGAAGCGCGTGTAGATGTGCTGCTTCTGCTCGGAGTTCACCAGGTTGAAGAGCAGCGTCTGGAAGCACTTCGCCGCCCAGGTCTCGACCCGCTCGTGCTCCTCCTCGCTGAGCTTGGGCACGGTGCGGTCGGCCCAGATCTTCCCGAAGCGGTGATGGAAGGCTTCGTCGGTCATGACCAGCTGCACCGTGCGGCGCAGCAGCGGATCGTCGGTGAGTGAGTGGATGGTGGCGAACGCGCCCATCGCCAGGCCCTCGACCAGCATCTGCATGCCCACCAGCTTCTTGTACACCTCGGGCGCGAGCACGAGCTCGTTCAGCAGGTTCCCGAGCGTCGGGCCCACGGCCAGCGGCGTTCCCCAGCGCGCCTGCACGTAGCGCGAGAAGGCAGTCACGTGCCGCGCCTCCTCGCGCGCCTGGTTGGCGGCGTACTCCTGGGCGCCCGGGTCCTTCATGATCTGACACAGCGAGACCGACAGCGAGAGCGCGCCCTGCTCGCCGTGCAGGATCGACGACAGCGTGAAGCGCGTGCTCTCGTTCGCCAGCTCCACCTGCTGCGCAGGAGTGAGTCGGTCGGCGACGGCGCAGTTCAGCTCGACCGTGAAGTCGCGCGGCATGATCGTGCGCTCGCGCAGGTCGAACTCGTGCGTGAAGTCGACGTAGGCCGGATCGAGCGGGTCCCAGAAGTGGTCCTCGGTGGCCGAGATGATCTGGTCGAACGCGTCGCTGCGTTCCCCGTAGCGCTCCACCTCGATCATCGAGCGGAAGTCGTCGCGGTCGACCGTGTTGTAGGCGGAGTTGTGCGTGATGTGCGTCGACGGGTTCATGAACGGCCTCCTCGGATCCCCGAGAGCTGGAGATCGACCAGTGTTTCCACGACCGCGGCGCGCGGCGCGCGCCCGGGTGACTCGGCCCACCAGGTGGCCACGCGCGCCCACATTCCGACCAGCGCCTGCGCGGCGACGCCGGGGTGCAGCCCGCTCCCGCCCTTGCCCTGCATGGAGATGATCCGCTCCAGGCGCTCGACGAGCTGGCTGAGCGCCTCGGCGCCCACGCCCGAGGCCGCCTCGGCGCCGCGCCCGAAGGCCAGGCGCACGAGCTCGGCGTGCTCCTCCGCAAACCCGAGCAGCGTCTCGGCGCGGGCGCGCGCCGCCGCCTCGGGGTTCTCGCGCAGGGGCAGCACGGAGCGCTCGAGCCGCGCCAGGAGCTCGGCCACGGCGTCGAACACGAGCTCGCGGAACAGCTCCTCCTTGTCGCGGAAGTGCAGGTAGAACGTGCCGGCGGCCACGCCCGCGGCGTTGGCGATCTCGTGGCTGGTCACGGCGTGCAGGCCGCGCTCGGCGAGCAGCTTCTGGCCGCTGGCGCGCAGCCGGGCCCGGGTCGCGGCCCGAGCGCGCTCGGCGGCGCGGCCCGGATCTCGCGTACGGCGCGGTGTGCGCTTTCGACTGACGGCCATGTCAGTCGGTGACGTTACCGTCAGTCCACGTCTCCGGTCAAGCCGGTACTCTCGGGCCATGCCCTCACACCACGTGGCGATCGCCGGCGCGGGTCCCGCGGGCGCGGCGCTCGCCTACCTGCTGGCGCGGCGCGGCGTGCGAGTCACTCTGCTCGAGCGCCAGAGCGACTTCGCGCGCGAGTTCCGGGGCGAGGGACTCATGCCGGGCGGCGTGGACGCGCTGCAGCAGATGGGTCTGGGGCCCGAGCTGGAGCGCCTGCCGCAGGCGCGCATCACCGGGCTCGACGTGTATCTCAACGGCCGTCACGGGCTGCACGTCGACGTGGCCTCGCTGCCGCCGGACCTGCCCCTGCCCCGCTTCGTCTCCCAGCCCGCGCTGCTCGAGATGCTGGTGGCGCAGGCGGAGAAGTCGCCCGGCTTCACGCTGCTGCGCGGCGCGGTCGCGCGCGAGCTGATCCACGCGGGGGGTCGGGTGACTGGCCTGCGCATCGAGGCCGACGGCCGCGCGCGCGACGTCGCGGCGGACTACGTGATCGGCTGCGACGGGCGCGCGTCACTCGTGCGCAAGCGCGCGGGCCTCGAACGGCCGCGCGAGGCGCAGGCGTTCGACGTGGTGTGGGTCAAGCTGCCGCTGCCCGAGTTCATGCGCGGGCGCGTGCGCGGCTGCGTCGGCCGGCGCCACTTCGCGATCGCCTTCGAGTCACCCGACGCCATGCTGCAGCTCGGCTGGGCGATCGACAAGGGGACCTACGGCGACATCCGCAAGGGCGGGATCGAGCACTGGCTCGAGCAGCTGGCGCAGAACCTGCCCGCCGACCTGACCGACTGGCTGCGCGCGCACGCGCGCGAGCTCACGCACCCGTTCCTGCTCGACGTGGTGTGCGACCACCTCGACCTGTGGAGCGCACCGGGCGTGCTCCTGCTGGGCGACGCCGCGCACCCGATGTCACCCGTCGGCGCGCAGGGCATCAACATCGCCCTGCGCGACGCCGTGATCGCGGCGAATCACCTGGGCCCGGTGCTGCTGGCGGGTGCGCCAGCCGGAGAGCTCGACGCGGCCGCGGCGCGCGTGACGGCCGAGAGACTCCCGGAGGTGAAGGAGATCCAGGCCATCCAGACCCGGGCGCCGGCGCTCTTGATGCAGCGCTCCCGCTGGGCGGAGCTCGTGGTCGGCACGTTCGGACCGCTGCTCCTGCGCAGCGGGATCCTGGCCTTCGTCTTCCGGCAGGTCTTCCCGCGCTTCGCGCGCGGGACCGCGCGAGTCAGCCTGGCTTTCTGAGCTGCGCGTCGTGCACGAGCGCGAAGAGCGCGCGGTCGAGCAGCTCGATCGTGCGCACCAGGTCGCTCGCGCGTGGATCGATGTGGTCCTGCAGGAACGCGCCGTCGGCGACCGCGAGCGCGAACAGCGCGAGCTGGTCGGCGAGCTCGTCCTGGCCGTGGGCGCCTTGTGACTCGAGCAGGCGCCGGATCGACTCGCGCAGCCGCACCAGGGCGAGCTTGCGCACGCGCCGGATCGCGCCCAGCGACGCCTTGTCCACGTGCTTGCGCTCGAGCGCGATCAGGAACATGAAGCGCAGGAACTCCGGGTGCTGCGAGAGCGCGGCCGCGGTGCGCGCGCCCATCGGCCCGCCGCGCTGGTTGCCGCCCTCGCGTTCGAGCTCGTCGAACCAGCGCTGCGCGCCTTCCTCCATGACCGCACCCAGCAGACCTTCCTTGCTCTCGAAGTGCCAGTAGATCGAGCTGGCCGGCAGCCCGGACTTGCGACTCACCTCCGAGATGCTCGTGCCCGCGAAGCCGCGCTCCGCCATCAGCGCCGCCGCGGCGTCGAGGATGCGCCGGCGCGACTCCGCGCCCTGCTGCTCCTTGCGCGTCGGCGCGCGCTCGACCGCGCGCGTCACCGCCCGGCTCGCAGCCGCGCCGCCACGCTCGGCAGGAGCCCGAGCGCGTTCTCGCGCTCGATGCGCGCGCGGGCCGCGGCGTCGAAGCCGGGATACGCGGCCAGGCCGTCGATCGAGAGCTTCGCGACCGGCTCGGGCGCGAACGGGAAGTCACTGCCGAACAAGATGTGGTCGGGGCCGACCAGCTCCTGCAGGGAGCGCAGCGCGTTCGGGTTGGCCGAGAGCGCCGTGTCGTAGTGCAGGCGCGACAGATAGTGCGGCACGCCCTTGGGCGCGCGCTCGCGCAGGTGCGGGAGCGTGCCCATGAGGCTGACCCGACCGACCAGGTACGGGATCGTGCCGCCCGCGTGCGACAGGATGATCGAGAGCCCGGGCAGTCGCTCGAGCGTGCCCGAGAACACCAGGTTCATGACCGCGCGCGTGGTGTCGAACACGAACTCGCCCGCGGCGCCCGGCGCCGCCAGGCGGATCGACTCACTGGTCTTGGGCACCGTGGGGTGCACGAAGATCGGCACGTGGCGGCGATGCAGCTCGCTCATCAGCTCGTCGTAGCGCGCGTCGCCGAGATAGCTGCCGTCGGACCAGCTCGAGAGCAGCACCACGCCGTCGAGGCGCAGCGCGCCCAGCGCGTAGTCGAGCTCGGCCAGCGCGCCGTCGAGGTCGGGCAGCGGAAGCACCGCGAACGCGCCGAAGCGGGTCGGGTGTTCGCCCACGAGCTTGGCCGAGATCTCGTTGCAGCGCCGCGCCAGCTCGCGCGCCGCGCGGTCGTCGCCGAAGTGCAGCCCGGGCGCAGAGATCGAGGTCACCGCCAGGGCGATGCCCTGGCGGTCCATCATGGCCAGCGTGCTCTCCACGTCCCAGCGCGGGAAGGGGATGTCGCCGCCGCCGGTGACTCCCAGCTGCGCCAGCGCGCCGACGTAGTCGGCCGGCAGGATGTGGTGGTGGACGTCGATGCGGCCGGGGGCAGTCACTCGAGCCCTCCCTGGCGCGCCAGCTCGGCCAGGAGCGCGCGCGTGCGCTCGGTCTCCGACTCACTCGCGCAGAGCGCGCCCGCGCGCAGGTCGGTGGCGCCGGCCGCCGCGTACTCTGCGAGCTGGTCGCGCACCTTCGACGCGGAGCCCGCCACGAGCAGATCCTCGGGGCCGCTCACGCCCTCGCGCTCGAGCATGGCGCGGTACGCCGGCAGCGCGCCGTACATGCGCAGCTTCTGCGCCGCGAACTCGCGCGCGCGCGCGACGTCGTCGGTCACGCACACCGGCACGCCGGCCACGATGCGCGGCGCCGGCCGGCCCGCGGCCTGCGCGGCCTGGCGAATGCGCGGCGCGATGTGCGCGCGGACCGTGCGCGCGCCCACCATCCACAGGATCGTGCCCGCTGCCTCGCGGCCCGCGAGCTCGAGCATGCGCGGCCCGAGCGCCGCGACCAGCACCGGCAGGGACGCGCCCGCGAGCGCGAGCCGTCCGCGAGCGCGCACCTCCTCGCCCGCCAGCTCGACGGCATCGCCCGCGAACAGCGCGCGCAGGGCCGTGAGTGTCTCGCGCGTGCGCGTGAAGGGCCGCGCGTAGCTCTCGCCGAACATGCCCTCGACCACCGGCTGGTGCGAGGGGCCGATGCCCAGCACCAGCCGCCCGCCGGCCGCGGCGTTGGCGGTCAGCGCTTGCGCGGCCAACACCAGCACGTGTCGGCCGTAGAGCGGCACGATCGAGGTGCCGAGCTCAATGCCCGGAGTTTCCGCGCCGACGACCGCGAGCGCGACCAGCGCGTCGGGCCCCAGGGCCTGCGACAGCCAGTAGCTCGCGAAGCCCTCCTGCGCCGCGCGGCGCGCCTCGGCGCGGATCGCGTCGAGGCGCGTGTGCGCGCCGCCGCCGTTCCAGCCGATGCGCACCTCAGGCCCCCTTCGCCGGGACCGGCTTGTGACCCCAGGTGCTCACGTGGTCGTAGGTCTTCACCGACCAGGTCGCGTCGTCGACCTTCACGCCGCCCGAGCCGAACTCCACGTCGAAGCCCGAGGGCGTCTTGGCGTAGAACGAGAACATCCCGTCGTTCGGGTGCTTGCCCAGGTCCATGCTGAAGCTCTGG
>Ga0335084_10005604_pt1 | contig 12431 bp, 12 predicted proteins | sample Lox_Sample_44_FD_206721 | JGI IMG/M metagenome (GOLD analysis project Ga0335084, IMG submission 206721) | Soil microbial communities from Loxahatchee National Wildlife Refuge, Florida, United States - Lox_Sample_4.4 | ecosystem: Environmental > Terrestrial > Soil > Wetlands | place: USA...
TCCGCTTCGGGCTCGCGACCGACCTCGGCGGCGGCACCTCGTTCTCGATCCTGCGGACGCTGGGCGAGGCCTACAAGGCCGCGCAGCTGGCCGGTTACTCGCTCACCGCCGGGCACGCGTTCTACCTTGCGACTCGCGGCGGGGCGCACGCGCTGTACCTCGACGACCGGATCGGCAGCATCGCCGCCGGCATGGACGCCGACCTGGTGGTGCTCGACCTCGAGTCGACGCCGATCATCCGCTACCGGATGAAGCACGCGGCGGACCTCCATGAGGCGCTCTTCGTGCAGATGACGCTCGGCGACGACCGCGCGGTGCGGGCGACCTATGTCGCCGGCCGCCGCGTGTACGAGCGGCCCGCCTGAGCGCGCTCAGCATCGCTCTCTCCCCCGCAGGCGGTAAACTCGCGGCCCTATCGTCGTCGCAAAGAGCGAGCTCATGAGCTCCCGACCGTTCCGCGTCCTCGGCCTGCAGCAGATCGCCATCGGCGGCCTCGACAAAGGACGACTGCGGCGGCTGTGGGTCGACACGCTCGGGCTCCCGGTGACCGGCGACTACCGGAGCGAGCGCGAGAACGTCGACGAGGACATCCTCGCGCTCGGGGCGGGCCCGACCAAGGTCGAGGTCGACCTCATGCAGCCGCTCGACGCGGCGAAAAAGCCGGCGGTGCACGAGACGCCGCTCAACCACGTCGGGTTGTGGATCGACGACCTCCCGGCGGCGGTGAAGTGGCTGACGGCGCAGGGCGTCCGCTTCGCACCGGGCGGGATCCGCAAGGGCGCCGCGGGCTACGACATCTGTTTCGTCCACCCGAAGTCGAACGACGAGTTCCCGATCGCGGGGGAGGGCGTCCTGATCGAGCTCGTCCAAGCGCCGCCCGACGTGATCGCGGCGCTCGCGCCGGACGAATGACCGGGTTGCGCCCCCTTGAGCCGCCCGCGAACGGCGTGGATGCTCGCGGCGGCGCTCGCTGCGGCGGGTGCCGCGCACGCGTTCGACGAGTCCGGCGACGGCGAGCGCACGCGGGCGGCGCCGCCGGACGAGACGGTGGCGTGGAAGCTCACCGCGACCTACTACGCCACGACGAACCAGCCGGGCGCGGGGGATGTCAACCTGCGCGGCGTCTACGGGCCCCACAGCGGGTGGGTCGGCTACTACGACCAGCCGGGCGAGTTCCGGCAGGCCCGCGTCGGGTACGAGTACAACCTCAGGCTGCCGCTCGCGCAGACGGTGTTTTCGGCGCAATACGCTTCCCAGGGTTTTCTCGGCGGCAGCGTTGCCACGGCGGTAGGCGGCGACGTCTACGGCATTCTCGGCATCTCCCGCACCAACGAGAAGCCGTACTTCAACCTCAACTTCGATCCGAACGACGCCTGGACCTTCGGCGTCGGCGCACATCTCCCGCACGATGCGAGCTTCATGCTTTACCAGATCCACGGCGAGTGGATCGCCGCCGGCCAGCGCGTGACGCATGCGGTGTACCGGATGAAGCCGACACCGGACACGCGGCTCAGCATCGACGCGTTCTACAAGTACGGTCCGCTGGACAGTGACGAAGGGGGCACCGTCAGGGCGGCCGGGCTCTCGGTCGCCTTCGACTACAAGGCGTGGTTCGCGCGGGTCGCGTGGGATCCCAAGGTGAACTTCACGCCGAACGACATGGTGCGGGTCGCGGTCGGCGTGAGGTTCTAGCGCGTCACTGGAACTCGACGATCGGCTGATCCACCGCGAGGCTGTCGCCGGCCCTGGCCAGGAGCTGCTTCACTACCGCGTCATTCTCGGCGCGCAGCACGTTCTCCATCTTCATCGCCTCGATCACCGCCAGCTTCTCGCCGGCCTTGATTTCCTGCCCCGGGCTCACCGCGAGCTCGGTGAGGAGCCCGGGCATCGGCGAGAGCAGGAACTTCGAGAGATCCGGCGGCGGCTTGTCGGGCATCAGCGCCTGCATCCTCGCCGCGTGCTCGGTGAGCACCAGCGCCGTCGCCTCGACGCCCGCGTGCATGAGGCGGTACTTCATGCCGTTGCGCTCGAGGCGGACGTTGATCCGCTTGCCGTTCAGCGTGCCCGTGAAGACCGGCTCGCCGAGCTTCCACGCCGACTGGACCGAGTACGAATTGCCGTCGAGGAACACTTCCTGGCCGCCGGGCATGGACCGGACGCGTACCGGATAGGTCGCGCCGCGCAGATGCACGACGCGCGCGTCGCCGACGTCGCGCTCGTGGCCGGGCACCTGCCCGGCGATCCGGGCCGAGCGCTCGGCGTAGCGCCAGTGCACCGCGGCGGCGACGCTCACAAAGAGGCTCGGATCCTCGATCGGCGCCGCGGACGGCGCGTAGCCCTGCGGGAATTCCTCGGCGATGAAGCCGGTGTTGAACTTCCCGGACGCGAAGCGCGGATGGCGGGCGACCGCCGACAGGAACGCGATGTTCGACGCCGGCCCCTTCACGACGAACGAGTCGAGCGCCTCGGCGAGCCGGCCGCGCGCCTCGTCCCGGCTCGAGCCGTGGGCGATCAGCTTGGCGACCATCGAGTCGTAGTACATCGATACCTCGCCGCCCTCGAAGACGCCGGTGTCCACGCGGAGCTCGCCGGCGCGCTCGGCCGGCGGCCGGAACTGGACGAGGCGCCCGGTCGACGGCAGGAAGCCGCGCGACGGATCCTCGGCGTTGATCCGCGCCTCGATCGCCCAGCCGCGGAGCGGAATGTCGTCCTGCGCGAACGGCAGCTTCTCGCCGGCGGCGACCCGGATCATCAGCTCGACCAGATCGAAGCCGGTGATCATCTCGGTCACCGGGTGCTCGACCTGGAGGCGGGTGTTCATCTCGAGGAAGTAGAAGCTGCGGTCGGCGCCGACCACGAACTCGACCGTGCCGGCCGAGCGGTACTTCACCGCCTTCGCGAGCGCCACCGCCTGCTTGCCCATCGCGTGGCGCGTGGCTTCGTCCAGGAACGGCGAGGGCGCCTCCTCGAGGACCTTCTGGTGTCGGCGCTGGATCGAGCACTCGCGCTCCCAGAGGTAGACGACGGTGCCGTGCCCGTCGCCGAGCACCTGCACCTCGATGTGCCGCGGCTCCTCGATGAACTTCTCGATGAAGACGCGGTCGTCGCCGAACGCCGCCCGCGCTTCGTTCTGGCAGCTGACGAACCCTTCCCGGGCCTCGGCATCCGAGTGCGCGACGCGCAGGCCCTTGCCGCCGCCGCCGGCGCTCGCCTTGATCATGACCGGATAGCCGACCTTCTTCGCGATCTCGGCGGCGTGGGCGGCGTCGCGGATCACGTCGGTGTAGCCGGGGATCGTGTTGACCTTCGCCTTCTCGGCGAGCCTCTTGGAGGCGATCTTGTCGCCCATGCCGGCGATCGCCTCGACGTTCGGGCCGATGAAGGCGATGCCGGCCTTCTCGAGCGCCTTGGCGAAGGCTTCGTTCTCGGAGAGGAAGCCATAGCCGGGATGCACGGCCTCGGCGCCGGTCTGCTTGCACGCCTCGATGATCCGGTCGATCACCAGATAGCTCTGCGCCGAGGGCGCCGGACCGATCGGTACCGCCTCGTCCGCGCGCGCGACGTGCAGCGCGTCCTTGTCGGCCTCCGAGTAGACCGCGACGGTCTTGATGCCCATCCGGCGCGCGGTGCGGATGACCCGGCAGGCGATCTCGCCCCGGTTGGCGATCAGGATCTTCTTGAACATCTGGCGCGGCGTCTCAGAGCGGGATGTTGGCGTGCTTGCGCCAGGGGTTGGAAAGCTGCTTGTCCTTCAGCATCGCCAGGGACCGGCAGATCCGCCGGCGCGTCTCGCGCGGCATGATCACGTCGTCGATGTAGCCGCGGTGGCCGGCGACGAACGGATTGGCGAACTTCTGCCGGTACTCCTCGGTGCGCTCGGCGATCTTCTGCGGGTCGCCGAGGTCCTTGCGGAAGATGATTTCCACCGCGCCCTTCGGCCCCATCACCGCGATCTCGGCCGTGGGCCAGGCGAAGTTGACGTCGCCGCGCAGATGCTTCGAGCTCATCACGTCGTAGGCTCCGCCGTAGGCCTTGCGCGTGATGACGGTCACCTTCGGCACCGTCGCCTCGGCATAGGCGAAGAGAAGCTTTGCGCCGTGCTTGATGATCCCGCCGTATTCCTGCGCGGTCCCTGGGAGGAAGCCGGGCACGTCGACGAAGGTGATGATCGGGATGTTGAAGCAGTCGCAGAAGCGGACGAACCGCGCGCCCTTGATCGAGCTCCTGATGTCGAGGCAGCCGGCGAGGACGAGCGGCTGGTTGGCGACGATGCCGACCGGTGCGCCGCCCATGCGCGCGAACCCGACGACGATGTTCTTCGCGTGGTCGGGCTGGATCTCGAAGAACTCGCCCTCGTCGGCCACCTTGAGGATCAGCTCCTTGATGTCGTAGGGCTTGTTCGGGTGGTCGGGGATGAGCGTGTCGAGCGACGGGATCTCGCGGTCGGCCGGGTCCTCGGTCGGCCAGACCGGCGGCTTCTCGCGGTTCGAGCCGGGCAGGTAGTTCACCAGCCGCCGGGTCATCATCAGCGTCTCGACGTCGTTCTCGAACGCACAATCGGCGACGCCGGACTTCGTGGTGTGCGTGACCGCGCCGCCGAGCTCCTCGTGCGTGACCTCCTCGTGCGTCACCGTCTTCACGACGTCGGGACCGGTCACGAACATGTAGGACGAGTCCCTCACCATGAGAATGAAGTCGGTCATCGCCGGCGAGTACACCGCGCCGCCCGCGCACGGGCCCATGATCAGCGAGATCTGCGGGATCACGCCGGAGGCGAGGACGTTGCGCTCGAACACTTCGGCGTAACCGCCGAGCGAAGCGACGCCTTCCTGGATACGCGCGCCGCCGGAGTCGTTGAGCCCGATCACCGGCGCGCCGACCTGCATCGCCTTGTCCATCACCTTGCAGATCTTCTCCGCGTGCGGCTCGGAGAGTGCGCCGCCGAACACGGTGAAGTCCTGGCTGAACACGAAGACGAGGCGGCCGTTGATCGTGCCGTAACCGGTGACGACGCCGTCGCCGGGGATCTTCTGGTCGGCCATGCCGAAGTCGGTGCACCGGTGCTCGACGAACATGTCCCACTCCTCGAAGGAGCCGGTATCGAGCAGGAGGTCGATGCGCTCGCGCGCGGTCAGCTTGCCGCGGGCGTGCTGCGCCTCGATGCGCTTCTCGCCGCCGCCGAGCCGCGCCTGCGCCCGCTTCTCTTCGAGCTGGTGGATGATCTCTTGCATGGACTCACTCCCCGAAAGCCGTTCGCGACCCGGCTACGCCGGGTCGCGGGAAATTCCCGCGGCAGCGTTCACCCCGCGCTGGCGTTCAATAACTTTGCGGCCGCCGCTGCCGGCGTCATCGACCCCTCGGCTACCGCTTCGCGCACCGCCGCGAGCTCCTGCTTGACCGCCGGATGCTGGTAGAACCGGGCGTGCAACTCGTGCTCGACCAGCGCGCTCATCCAGTCGAGCGCCTGGCGTCGGCGTTTCGCCGCGAGCGCGCCGCTCGCCGTCAGCGTGTCGCGGAAGCGCTCGCATTCGTGCCAGAACCCGTCGATTCCCTCGGCCCTCAGCGCGCTCAGGCTGACCACCGGCGCGGCCCAGCCGATCTCATGCGGTCGCAGCATCGACAGCGCGTTGGCGATCTGGGTGCGCGCAAGCTCGGCGGCCTTCGGGTCGATGTCGGCCTTGTTCACCGCGACCACGTCCACGAGCTCCACGATCCCGCGCTTGATCGCCTGCAGGTCGTCGCCCGCGTTCGGCAGCGCGACGAGGACGAAGCAGTCCGTCATGCCGGCCACCGCGGTTTCCGACTGTCCGACGCCGACGGTCTCGACGATCACGACGTCGTACCCCGCCGCTTCGCACGCGAGCATCGCCTCGCGCGTCATGTGCGCCACGCCACCCAGCATGCCGCCGGACGGACTCGGCCGGATGAAGGCGTTCGGATCGCGGGAGAGCCGCTCCATCCGGGTCTTGTCGCCGAGGATCGAGCCGCCCGAGAGCGCGCTCGTCGGATCGACCGCGAGGACCGCGACCCGGTGGCCGCGCCCGGTCAGGAACAGGCCGAGCGTCTCGATGAAGGTGGACTTGCCGGCGCCGGGGGCGCCGCTGATGCCGATACGGAAGCTCCGGCCGGTATGCGGCAGCAGCGCCTCGAGCAGCTTGCCCGCCCGCGCCCGGTGGTCGCGGCGCGACGACTCGAGCAGCGTGATCGTCTTCGCCAGCGCTCGCGGCTCGTGTGCGAGCACGCCGTCGGCGAGCTTGCGGTCGGCGGGGTCGAGCCGATCGCGCGCAGGCTGCGCGCGCTGCGCCGCCCTCATCACGCCGCGCCGGCGGCGACGCGCGCCTCGCGGATCGCCTTGAGCACCGTGCGCGCCGCCTCCGAGATCACCGTGCCGGGACCGAACACCGCCGCGACGCCGGCACGCGTCAGAAACTCGTAGTCCTGCTGCGGCACGACGCCGCCGACGACCACGACGATTTCCGGCGCGCCCTGCTTGCGCAGCGCTGCGACGAGCTGGGGTACGAGCGTCTTGTGGCCGGCAGCGAGCGTCGAGACGCCGATCGCGTGCACGTCGTTCTCGATCGCCTGGCGCGCGCCTTCCTCCGGCGTCTGGAAGAGCGGGCCGATGTCGACGTCGAAGCCGAGGTCGGCGAACGCGGTGGCGATGACCTTGGCGCCGCGATCGTGGCCGTCCTGCCCGAGCTTCGCCACCATGATCCGCGGGCGGCGTCCCTCTTCCGCCTCGAACCGGTCGATGTCGGCCTTGAGGGCGTTCCAGCCGGCGTCGTGCATGAACGCCGCGCCGTAGACGCCAGACACCGTCTGACTGGCGGCCTGGTACCGGCCCCACACCTTCTCGAGCGCGTCGCTCACTTCGCCGACCGTCGCGCGGGCGCGGATCGCATCGATCGAGAGCGCGAGGAGGTTGCCCTTGCCGCTGCGCGCGGCCTCGGAGAGCGCTGCGAGCGCCGCGTCCACCGCTTTCTGATCGCGCTTCGTTCTAACCGCCTTCAGCCGCTTGAGCTGTGCCTCGCGCACCGCGGTGTTGTCGATCTCGCGGATCTCGACGGGCGGCTCCTCTTCGAGCTGGTACTTGTTGACGCCGACGATGACGTCCTCGCCGCGATCGATGCGCGCCTGCTTCTCGGCCGCGCAGGCCTCGACCTTGAGCTTCGCCCAGCCCGACTGCACCGCCTTGGTCATGCCGCCGATCGTCTCGATCTCCTCGATGATCGCCCACGCCTTGTCGGCCATGTCCTGGGTGAGCTTCTCCATCATGTAGGAGCCGGCCCACGGGTCGACCACCGCCGGGATATGGGTCTCTTCCTGGATGATCAGCTGGGTGTTGCGCGCGATCCGCGCGGAGAAGTCCGAGGGCAGCGCGATCGCCTCGTCGAACGAGTTCGTGTGCAGCGACTGCGTCCCGCCGAACACCGCGGCGAGCGCCTCGATCGCGGTGCGCACGACGTTGTTGTAGGGATCCTGCTCGGTGAGCGACCAGCCCGAGGTCTGCACGTGGGTGCGCAGCATCATCGAGCGCGGGCTCTTCGGGTTGAACTCCTTCATCATCCGCCACCACAGGAGGCGCGCCGCACGCAGCTTCGCCACCTCGAGGTAGAAGTTCATCCCGACGCAGAAGAAGAACGACAGGCGCCCGGCGAACTCGTCGACGTCGAGCCCGCGTGCGATCGCGGCGCGCACGTACTCGCGCCCGTCGGCGAGCGTGAAGGCGAGCTCGAGCGCCTGCGTGGCGCCGGCCTCCTGGATGTGATAGCCGGAGATCGAGATCGAGTTGAACTTCGGCATGTGCCGCGCGGTGTGCTCGATGATGTCGGCGACGATCCGCATCGAGGCTTCCGGCGGGTAGATGTAGGTGTTGCGGACCATGAACTCCTTGAGGATGTCGTTCTGGATCGTCCCCGAGAGCCGGTCCTGCTTCACGCCCTGCTCCTCCGCTGCGACCACGTAGCCCGCGAGCACCGGCAGCACTGCCCCGTTCATCGTCATCGAGACCGAGACCTGGTCGAGCGGAATGCCGTCGAACAGGATCTTCATGTCCTCGATCGAGTCGATCGCGACGCCCGCCTTGCCGACGTCGCCGACGACCCGCGGGTGATCGGAGTCGTAGCCGCGGTGGGTGGCGAGGTCGAAGGCGATCGACACGCCCTGCTGTCCGGCCGCGAGGTTGCGGCGATAGAACGCGTTCGACTCCTCGGCCGTGGAGAACCCGGAGTACTGCCGGATCGTCCACGGGCGCACCGCGTACATCGTGGCCTGCGGCCCGCGCACGAACGGCTCGAAGCCGGGCAGAGTGTTCGCGTAGGGCAGGCCCGCCAGGTCGTCCGCGGTATACAGCGCCTTGACTTCGATGCCCTCGGGCGTGTGCCAGACGAGTTTGTCGGCCGTGCCGGCGGACTTCGCGGCGGCTTTCTGCCAGTCAGCGAGCGTCGAGATCTTGGGGATGCGGTCGTTCATGATCGGGGCTCCGGAGGACGCGCCCGCGCGCAGTGGAATGTTGCGGCTATTTTACGGGCGAACAGCGGGTTACGGGCGGGCGGCGGCCGCGGCAGCCGCCCGGCGGCCCCGGCGGCGGAGCCAGGCGAGGAGCGCCAGACCGCCGACCAGAATGCCGCCGAACACCCACTCCTCGACCCGCTTCAGGTCGCCGAGCACCCGGGTGAGCGCCTCGCCGAGCGCATATCCGATCCCGGCGACGAGCGCCGCCCAGACGATCGCACCGGCGAGATTGAGGGCCGCAAACCGGAGCCAGTGAACCCGGCTCATCCCGATCGCGATCGGGCCCACGGTCCGCAGGCCATACAGGAACCGTACGCCGAGGATGAGCGGGGTGTCGTAGCGGTCGAGGAGCTGCCGGACGCGCTCGGCGCCCGGCCGGAGCGTCGGCCAGCGCGCGAGCACCCGGTCGCCGGCAAAACGACCGACGAGGAAGTAGATCTGATCGCCGAGGAAGCCGCCCGCCGCCGCGACCGCGATCACCGACGGCAGCGAGAGGTAGCCGCGGTGCGCGGCGACCGCGGCGAGCGCCAGGATCGTTTCGCCTTCGATCAGGCTCCCGGCGAATACCGCCGGGTAGCCGTAGGACTGGACGAGCGAGGAGAGATCCATGACGAATCGCCGGCGGGGCGACTATAAGGCATCGCTCCTTTCGATTGCCCGGCCCGCGCTTGGGCTGTAGAGTCCGCTCGCCTCCAACCCCGCCCCGGACCCTCCATGCCCAAGTTGCCCCTGTTTCGCGTGCTCGCCGTCGCCCTCGCCGCGCTGACGGTCGCCGGCTGCTCCTCCTTCGCCAGTACCTCGCTCGACAAGAGCTGGGTAGACCCGAAGCTCGCGGGCACGAAGTTCAAGAAGGTGCTGATCCTCTCGATCGCGAGCGACGAGTTCGCGCAGCAGTACTTCCAGCAGGACATCGCCGCCGCGCTCAAGAAGCGCGGCGTGAACGCCGTGGCGTCGCAGGGCTATTTCACGCACCCCAGCCCCGCCGAGGACGCGCGGTTCAAGCGGGTCATCGCGGAATCGGACGCCGACGCCGTGCTGCTCGCACGCGTCATCGGCGTGGACGAGAAGACGACGGTGACGGGCGGCTACCTGACCACTCCGATGGGCCAGCCGGTGGCGCAGGTCTACGGGCTGGGCAACGTCGTCGCCTCGACGTTCGCGCCGACGCGGTACGTCCGACCGAGCGACTACACCCAGACGACCGTGCTGGTCGAGACGGTGCTCTACGAGATGAAGGGCAAGCAGGCGGTCTGGTCGGCGCAGACGAGCACCAAGAACGCGCAGTCGGGCGATCTCAAGCCTGCGATCGCGCAGTTCGTCGGCGTGCTGGTCGGCGCGATGGACCGCGACGGGTTGTTCTAGCGCGAGCCGGCATTAGGCAGACTTCGGTCGAGGCGAGGGAGAACAGCGCGATGAAGAAGGACCGCATCTACAAAGTACTCGACCGCTACCGGATCACGAAGGGGAGGAAGTTCCGGCTGAAGGACGTCGACCCCAAGGACACCTACGGGCTGAAGAGCGAGCTCAAGGCCGAGGCGAAGACGCTCCTCCAGGAGGGCGTCCGGACGCTCGCCGAGATGCAGGACAAGCTCTATGCTCAGGACCGCTGGTCCGTGCTCCTCATCTTCCAGGCGATGGACGCGGCCGGCAAGGACGGCACGATCAAGCACGTCATGTCGGGCGTGAACCCCCAGGGCTGCGACGTCGCCTCGTTCAAGGCGCCGTCGAGCGAGGAGCTCGATCACGACTATCTCTGGCGCTGCATGCCCTACCTCCCGAACCGCGGGCACATCGGCATCTTCAACCGCTCCTACTACGAGGAGGTGCTCGTCGTCCGCGTCCACCCGGAGCTCCTCAAGGCCGAGAAGCTGCCGCCGCAGCTGGTCACGAAGCGCATCTGGGAGGAGCGCTACGAGGACATCAACGACTTCGAGCGCTACCTCACGCGGAACGGCACGGTGATCCGCAAGTTCTTCCTCCACGTGTCGAAGGAGGAGCAGAAGAAGCGCTTCCTCGAGCGCCTGACCGAGCCCGAGAAGAACTGGAAGTTCTCCGCCACCGACGTGCGGGAGCGCGCGTACTGGGACGACTACATGGAGGCGTACGAGCAGCTGATCCGCGCCACCGCCACGCCGCACGCCCCCTGGTTCGTTGTGCCCGCCGACAACAAGTGGTTCACGCGGCTCGTAGTGGCGGCCGCGGTGTTCCACGCGATGGAAGAGCTCGACCTCCACTATCCGAAGGTCGACAAGCAGAAGCGCGCCCAGCTGGCGGAGGCGCGGGAGCTGCTGCTGCGCGCGGACGACTGACCAGGCACCTCGGGGCGTGCAATCAGGTGCTGGGCACGCCCGGTCCGGCGTCGGACACCCCCGAGCCGGCGCCGGGCGCCACCGGCTTGAGCGGCTTCCGGAGCTCGAGCGGAATCCAGGACACGCTGACGTCGCCGTTCACGAAGGTCTGGCACGCCATGCGATAGCCGGCTGCGAGATCGTCCGCGGTCAGGTGGTTGCGCTCCTTGTCCTTCACCGCGTCGGTGTTCTCCAGCCCCTGCTCGATCCGGCAGCGGCAGGTGCCGCAAACGCCGCCGCCGCACTTGAACGGAATGCCGCCTTTCTCCCGGATCGAGAGCCGCAGCAGATTGCTGTTTTCCGGCCCGGTGATCACCTTGCCGTTGGTGATGAGCGTGATCTGGATCATCGCGGCTCCCGCTTCACCAGGCCGACGTCCAGTTTGCCGAAGCTGACGAGCTGCCGGAGCTCGTCGCGCGCCTTGTCGATGGTGTCGAATCGCGGCAGGAACTTGGACGGCACGAGGTTCACGATCGGGGCCGCGGCCTCGTCGATGATCCGCACCTTCCCGTCGCGCAGCAGCTTCGCGATCACGAACTCGGCGCGCTTGCGGCCGCCGAACACGTAGTCGTAGGTTTCCACCGCCTGCAGGTCCGGGCCGGGCTCGGTCCGGAACTGGCCGGGCTTGCTGGTGAGGATCACGTACACGGGCTCAGGTCCCGGTCGCCGGAGCGGGTGTCGGCGGGGCGGCCGGGGTCGGGGCCGGGACCAGGTTTTCCTGGGTCAGCTCCAGGTCGTGCTTGATCCAGAGCTGGCAGCAGAGCCGATAGCCGAGCGCGAGGCGGTCCCCCAGCAGCTTCTTTTCTTTCCAGTTGGGCTCGGGGAGGTGCTCCCCGCCCTTGAGGATGTGGCTGGTGCAGGTTCCGCATTTGCCCATCCCGCAGCGGTACTTGAGGTTTGGAAAGGGGAACTGCTTGATCCCTGCCCTCACCACGAGGTTGGTGTCTTCCTTGATCTCCCCCTCGTAGCGCTGGCCGTTGGCGTGGATGACGATTTTCGGCATCGTTGTATACAGAAACCCCTGTCTGGCGGCCAGAAATGGCTTGATCTGAGCTAAATGATACGATATTATATACAAAATAGCAATCATTCCCACTCTCACTTGCGGCGCTCACAGGAGGTCCCGATGGCCCAAGCCCTTATGAATCAAGACGAATTCCGGACCGCGCTCGAGAACGCCATCAAGGGCAAGAGCGCCAACAAGGCCCCGTTCAGCATCGCCTGGGCGAGCGGCAAGCTGTCCCGCGCCCACCTCGCACGCTGGGCGGAGAACCACTATCACTACGTCGGCCCGTTCGCGGACTACCTGGCCTGCATCTATGCGCGGACCCCGGCGCAGTACCTCGAGGCCAAGGACTTCCTGCTGGCCAACATGTACGAGGAAGAGATCGGCGGCGACCGCCACACCGACCTGTTGATCCGTTTCGCCGAGGCCTGCGGCACCACTCGCGAGCGCGTCACGAATCCGGACAACATGTCGCCCACCACGCGCGGGCTGCAGAGCTGGTGCTACGCCGTGGCGATGCGGGAGGATCCGATCGTGGCGGTGGCGGGCCTCGTGGTCGGCCT
>Ga0335084_10005605_pt1 | contig 12428 bp, 10 predicted proteins | sample Lox_Sample_44_FD_206721 | JGI IMG/M metagenome (GOLD analysis project Ga0335084, IMG submission 206721) | Soil microbial communities from Loxahatchee National Wildlife Refuge, Florida, United States - Lox_Sample_4.4 | ecosystem: Environmental > Terrestrial > Soil > Wetlands | place: USA...
GCACCACGAGCACCCGATCCCCGACCCGCACATCCTTGCGGGCCACTTCTTCTCGGTTGTGGAGCGTCGCCCTCCGGACCGTCACCCCGCCCACCGACACGGGCGCCAGAACGGCCACCGGCGTCAAGAGGCCGGTTCGTCCCACCTGCACGGCGATTGCCTCGATCGTCGTCTCCTCGCCGTGCGGCGCGAACTTGAACGCCAGCGCCCATCGGGGGTGCCGCGCCGTCTCACCCAGGCGCGCGCGAGAGTCCAGGTGGTCCAGCTTGATCACGACGCCGTCGATCTCGTATGGAAGCCTCTCCCGCCGGCGCGAGAGCCCGCGGTGGTAGTCGAAGACCTGAGTGAAGGCGGAAAGCCGCCGAGGCTCTCCCGAGACCGGAAGCCCCCACTCCCGCATCGCCTCGAGCGTTTGCCAGTGCGTCGCGAGGCGCTTGCCCCCTTCCTGCCGGAGGACCTCGTAGAAGAGGACCTGGAGCCGCCGCTTCGCGGTGACGCGGGAATCGAGCTGTCGCAACGAACCGGCCGCGGCGTTGCGCGGATTGGCGAAGGCGGGCTGCCCTTTCTTCTCGAGCTCCCGATTGAGTCGCCCGAAGGCCGCGACCGGCATGATCACCTCGCCCCGGACCGCGAGCCGCTGGGGCACGGGAAGCTTTCCGGCTCGAAGCCGCAGCGGAACCGAAGGGACCGTCCGGATGTTCTCCGTCACCCCTTCCCCGCTTAGTCCATCGCCGCGGGTCGAGGCCCGGACGAGCGCTCCTCCTTCATAGACCACCTCGATCGAGAGCCCGTCGAGCTTCGGCTCGGCGACATAGGCGAGCCGATCCCGACCGAGGGCCAGCCGCAGGCGCCGGTCGAACCGGCGTACCTCCTCCGGGTCGGTCACCGAGTCGAGCGAGAGCATGGGTGCCAGGTGCCGGACCTCGGGGAAGGCGGGAAGCGGCGCTCCCGCAACGCGCTGCGTCGGCGAGTCGGGCGCGATCAGATCCGGATGGGCCCTTTCCAGACGGGAAAGCTCCCCGAAGAGCCGGTCGTACTCGGCGTCCGAGATCTTCGGCCTGTCGAGGACGTAGTACAGGCGGTCGTGCCGGCGGATTTCGCGGCGCAGCCGCTCGATTCGCTGCCGCGCCTCCCTCCGGGAGCTGGAGCGGACCCTAGTTCGGCTCGTGCTCCGGCCAGGAAATGGAGAACTCGGCGCCGCACGCCGGGCAAAGACCTCCCGGGGGAAGCGACCCGCTCTCGACGAGGCTTTCGTACTCATCCTGATCGACCTCGTAACCGGTTCGCTTTCCTTCGCGGAGAGCGCAGGCGCTCGAGCAGAAGAGGACGCCATCGCTCGCCAGGAATCCAATCCCATTGCTCTCTTGCTCCATCGCTCCTCCTCCCTCGTTTCGATCCCATGTGGCGCTCGCCAGGGCGGCACTGTAGCCGGAGGCGGCCGGTCGAGGATTGATCCAATAGCATCAAAGGGAGGCGACCCGGGGGGGCCGCCGGCCCTAGCCTGATCCGTTTGGATCATCCGCGAGCCCGTGCCGGCGACTACTGTTCGGGTCGTGCCCTGGAAAACGATCTCGAAGCGCCCCGCCTCCGGCGTTGCCCCCAACCTCGCCGACTACGAGGAGACTTGCGCATCCTTCACGTGGGAGGCGGCGCGCCGCGAACTGGACGGCCTCCCGGGCGGGCGCGGCCTGAACATCGCTCACGAGGCGGCCGACCGCCACGCCGCCGGCCCGAGGGCGAACCACCTGGCCCTGCGCTGGCTCGGCAAGAGAGGAGAAGTCCGAGACTTCACCTACGGCGAGCTGGCGCGCTGCTCGGATCTGTTTGCCGGGGTCCTCCGGGGGCTCGGGGTCGGCAGAGGCGACCGCGTCTTCGCTCTCCTCGGCCGGGTGCCGGAGCTCTTCATCGCCGCCCTCGGGACCTGGAAGAATGCGAGCGTCTTCTGCCCGCTCTTCTCGGCGTTCGGCCCGGAGCCGATCCGGCAGCGGCTGTCGCTCGGCCAGGCGCGCGTTCTACTGACCACGAAGGCCCTCTATGAGAAGAAGGTCGCGGGTCTGCGCGCGTCGCTTCCCTGCCTCGAGCAAATCATCCTCGTCGGTGCCGGCGGCATCTCGACCGACGTCGCCCGGACCCACGACTTCAACGGCCTGATGGCCAATGCCGACGGAGACGTTCCGATCGTCGCCACGAGCCCCGAAGACCCGGCAATCCTCCACTTCACCAGCGGCACGACGGGCACGCCGAAGGCCGCCGTCCACGTCCATGACGCCGTGGTCGTGCACCAGATGACCGGCAGGTTCGCTCTCGACTTCCATCCCGACGACATCTTCTGGTGCACGGCGGACCCCGGCTGGGTCACCGGAACCTCCTACGGGATCATCGCGCCGCTGACCTGCGGGATCACGAGCATCGTGGACGAAGCCGACTTCGATCCGGAGCGCTGGTATCGAATCCTCCAGGATCAGAAAGTCACGGTCTGGTACTCGGCTCCGACCGCCATCCGGATGCTGATGAGGGCCGGCGCGGACGTGGCCCGCCGCTACGATCTCTCGCGGGTGCGCTTCGTCGGAAGCGTCGGCGAGCCCCTGAACCCCGAGGCCGTGGTCTGGGGGGAGGAGGCGCTCGGCCTGCCGATCCACGACAACTGGTGGCAGACGGAGACCGGCGGGATCATGATCGCCAATTACGCCGCCTGCGACATCAAGCCCGGCTCGATGGGGCGGCCGCTGCCCGGGGTCGACGCGGCCGTCCTGCGGTGCGATTCGCGCGGCGAGGTCGAGCGTCTCGGGGGCGACGGCCGGGTCGCCATGGTCGACGACCCCGGTACTCAGGGGATGCTCGCCCTGCGCGCCGGCTGGCCCTCGATGTTTCGCGGATACCTGAACGAGCCGGAGCGCTACCGGAAATGCTTCGTCGACGGCTGGTACTTGACCGGCGACCTCGCCCGCAGGGACGAGGACGGCTACTTCTGGTTCGTCGCCCGCGCCGACGATGTCATCAAGTCGTCCGGGCACCTGATCGGCCCCTTCGAGGTGGAAAGCATTTTGCTCGAGCATCCGGCCGTCGCGGAGGCGGGCGTCATCGGGAAGCCCGACCCCGTGGCCGGAGAAGTGGTCAAGGCGTTCGTCTCCTTGAAGCCGGGCGAGAAGGCGACCGAAGAGCTGCGCCTCGACCTGCTCGGATTCTCCCGGCAGCGCCTCGGAGCGGTCGTCGCGCCCAAGGCGATCGACTTCGTTGACACGGTTCCGAAGACCAAGAGCGGCAAGATCATGAGACGGCTGCTCAAGGCGCGTGAGTTGGGATTGCCCGAGGGAGATACTTCGACTCTGGAGAGGGAATGATGTCGGTAGAGACACCGGCCGCCGCCACGGGACTCGATCGAGCGCGCGCGCGCCGCCTCCTCTTCGAGATGCTGCGGATCCGGCGTTTCGAGGAGAAGTGCGCCGAGCTCTACAGCGCGGCGAAGATCCGCGGATTCATGCACCTCTACATCGGGGAGGAAGCCGTGGCCGCGGGAGCGATCCCGTGCCTCGGGCCGGAGGACGCCCTCGTGACCACTTACCGGGAGCACGGCCACGCGCTCGTCCGAGGGGTCCCGGCCGACTCGATCCTGGCCGAGATGTACGGGAAGGTGGAGGGTTGCAGCCGAGGGCGCGGCGGCTCGATGCACCTCTTCGACGCCGCCCGCCGCTTCTACGGGGGCAACGCGATCGTGGCCGGCGGCCTGCCGCTGGCCGTCGGTCTGGCACTGGCGGACAAGCGAATGGGCCGACGACGGGTGACGGCCTGCTTCTTCGGCGACGGCGCGGTTGCCGAGGGGGAGTTCCACGAGTCGATGAACCTGGCGGCGCTCTGGAAGCTCCCGGTCCTCTTCTGCTGCGAGAACAACCTCTACGCGATGGGCACCCGCATCGACCGCGCGTTCCTGCAGACGGACTTGTGCGTGAAGGCCGGCAGCTACGGCGTGCCCACCCTCCCGGTCGACGGAATGGACGTCGTCGCCGTCGAGGAGGCGACCCGAAAGGCCGTCGAGGCAGTGCGCGCCGGGGCCGGCCCCTTCTTCCTGGAGCTGCGCACCTACCGCTTTCGCGCGCACTCGATGTACGACCCCGAGCTCTACCGGGACAAGAAGGAAGTGGAGGACTGGAAGAAGCGCGATCCGATCGCGCTCTTCGAAGGCCTCTGCCGCGAGCGAGGGCTCCTCTCGGAAGGGGATCTGGCGCAAATGGAGAGCGAGGTCGCCTCGGAGATCGAGAAGGCGGTTGCGTTCGCGGAGGCAGGCACCTGGGAGCCCGTCGAAGAGCTCACTCGTTTCGTCTACAGCGAGACGCCTGCGCCCGCTCCCCCCGCACGGCCTCCGGGAGGGCGCACGATCCGCACCACCTACCGGGAGGCGATTCGCTCGGCTCTTCGCGAGGCTCTCACTCGAGACTCGCGCGTCTTCCTCATGGGAGAAGACGTGGGCCAGTACGGAGGATGCTACGCCGTCAGCAAGGGTCTCCTTGGAGAATTCGGGCCGGAGCGAATCCGCGACACCCCGCTCTCGGAATCTGCCTTCGTCGGCGCGGGGATCGGCGCCGCCCTCGGAGGCGCCAAGCCGATCGTCGAGATCATGACGGTGAATTTCAGCCTGCTCGCGCTCGACCAGATCTTGAACAACGCCGCCACCCTCCTGCACATGTCGGGCGGCCAGTTGCCTGTTCCGCTCGTGATCCGCATGACGACCGGAGCCGGGCGGCAGCTCGCCGCGCAACACTCGCACAGCCTCGAGGGGTGGTACGCGCACATTCCGGGGCTTCGCATCCTCGCCCCCGCCACCCTCGAGGACGCGCGTGGAATGCTCGGGACGGCGCTCGAATCGCCCGATCCGGTGCTCCTCTTCGAGCACGGCTCTCTGTACAACATGGAGGGGGACTTGGACGAGAACGCCGGGCCCGTCGACATCGATCGGGCCGCCGTGCGCCGCTCCGGCCGCGATGTCACGCTGATCACTTACGGCGGAACCCTCGGCAAGACGCTCGAGGCGGCGCAGCTCCTGTCGCAAGAAGGGATCGAAGCCGAGGTCCTCGACCTGCGGACGTTGCGCCCTCTCGACACGGCGGCCATCCTCGCCTCGGTCTCGAAGACCCGCCGGGCCGTCATCGTGGACGAAGGTTGGAAGAGCGGGAGCCTCTCGGCGGAGATCTGCGCGCGCATCGTGGAAGGCGCCTTCTTCGACCTCGACGCGCCCGTCGCGCGCGTTTGCTCGGCCGAGGTGCCGATGCCCTACGCCAAGCACCTCGAGGAGGCCGCCCTGCCGCAGCCGGCGGCGATCGCCAAGGCCGCCCGGCGAGCGCTCGGAAAGACCCTTGGCTGAATTTCGGATGCCCTCGCTCGGCGCCGACATGGAGGCCGGCACACTCGTGAAATGGCTCGTCCACTCGGGCGACACGGTCCGGAAGGGCGACATCGTCGCCGTCGTTGCGACGGAGAAGGCCGACGTGGACGTCGAAGTCTTCGCCGGCGGGAAAATCGAGACGCTCCACGTCGCGGAGGGGCAGAAGGTGCCCGTGGGCGCGTTGCTCGCCACCATCCGCGGCGAAGGGGAGCCAGCGGTCGCGGCGCCGACGGCGCCCGTGCCGGCGCCTCCAAGCGGCCCCCGCGCGATCGCCTCTCCCGCCGCCCGCAGGCGGGCCGCAGAGCTCGGGGTTGACCTGTCGCGGGTCTCCGGAACGGGGCCAGACGGCTCGATCACGCTCTCGGACATCGAAGCGGCCGCCTCGGGCGGCCGGCCATCGCCGGCGCCGGCTCCTGACCGTTCGGCCGCCATGCGGCGGGCCATCGCCGCGGCGATGACGCGTTCCCATCGTGAAATTCCCCACTACTACCTGGGCACCGAAATCGACCTCGGCGCGGCTCTGCGGTGGCTCGCTGCCGAGAACGCGAAGCGCCCCGTCACGGAGAGAATTCTTCCGGCGGCCCTGATGCTCAAAGCCGTGGCGCTCGCGGCCCGCGAGATCCCTGAAATGAACGGCTTCTGGCAGGACGGCTCGTTCCGGCCGAGTGCCTCGGTTCATCCGGGGGTCGCCATTTCGCTTCGGGACGGGGGGCTCGTGGCGCCGGCGATACACGACGCGGACCGCCAGAGCCTCGAGGAGCTCATGAAGCAGCTTCGCGATCTGGTCGGCCGGGCCCGGGCGGGCACGCTGCGCAGCTCCGAAGTCTCCGATCCGACCATCACCGTGACCAACCTCGGAGACCTCGGCGTCGAAACGGTCTACGGCGTGATCTTTCCCCCGCAAGTCGCGCTCGTCGGCTTCGGAAGGGTGGCCGAAAGGCCGCGGGTGCGCGACACCGCCATTCTGCCCGTTTCCACGGTTTTCGCAACGCTCGCGGCGGATCATCGAGCGAGCGACGGCCATCGCGGCGGTCTCTTTCTGGCTTCGATCGACCGCCTCCTGCAGAAGCCGGAGACGTTATGACCGAGCCGGAGCTGCGGGAGCTCGCCCTTCGGGTCCTGCGAAAGATCGCCCCGGAGGCGGATCCCGCGCGGATCGACCCTCGGGAAGATCTGAGAGAGCAGCTCGACCTCGACTCGATGGATTTCCTGAACTTCGTGATCGGCCTTCACGAAGCCCTGGGCGTCGACATTCCCGAGGCCGACTACGCGCGGCTCTCCTCGCTCGACGGGATCGCGCAGTACCTGGGGGAGAAGGTTCCGGGGGCCGCCCGGTAGCGACCGGGGCCCAGGGCTTGGACTGCGTGTGCCCTTGAGCGCCCGGCGCGCCCGAGTCAGTCCGTGTCATGCATCGCGCAGCATCCCGGTTTCCTCGGTAGGATCGCGTCGGAGAAACCGACGATGACACGCCTCCTCCGTCTGTCGATTGCTGCCGCGGCTGCGATCGCCGTCCTGTGGGTTGCGGTACGCGCCACCCGCCCGAAGGCCCCGGTGGCCGCGCCGGCCCCCTCGCCCGTCTTCGGCGACGCCTTCTGGAAGTTCTGGGGCGACGGAAGGGCGGAGCTTGCCGGATACGACCTCGTCTTCCGTCGTTACGGCGAGCTGCGAAAGGGTGTCGCCGTGACGATCTTCGTGACCGAGACTTTCTCGAACTCTTTGAGAGTCAAGTCCGACCCGGGCAAACACCCCAAGTCCGACGAGTTCCCCGTCTTGAAGCTGAACCTCGTCGAGGATTTCTCGACCGGCATCTATGACTACAACCTCATGACGAGCGCCTTCGTCGCCTTGACCCCGGTCAACGGCCGCCCGGCCGGGAGCCTGACGAAGGTCTCCTTCTCCTCGCAGGAGTGGTGCGGCAACGTCTATGCACACCTGCTCTTCGACGCCGCCCAAGCGCGCCTGACCTCCCACAGCTACTTCGACGGCGAAGCGGACCAGTCGCGCACCGTCCCCGTGCCCCCGGAGGCGCTGTCCGGCGACGCGATTCTCCTGTGGGCGCGCGGACTGGCCGCCCCCTGGCTCGCTCCCGGCGAGCGTCGCACCGTGGCCCTGCTGCGGTCGCTCGAGACGGCGCGGCTCGAGCACCGTCCCGTCGAGATGCTCCGCGCGACACTCTCGAGGGCGGCGGCGCCGTCCCGGGCGAGCGTGCCCGCGGGAACCTTCGACGTCGAGCTCCACCGCGTCGAGATCGAGGGCGGCGCTGCCTGGACGATCTCGGTCGAGGCCGCCTGGCCCCATCGGATCATCGAGTGGGAGACGAGCGAAGGCCAGAAGGCCTCGCTTCTCGGTAGCGACCGGCTTGCGTACTGGAAGTTGAACGCCCCGGGCGGCGAGAGCGCGCTCGCGAAGCTCGGTTTGACGCCGCGCGCCGCGCGAATGCCCTGACGCGACCGGGGCGGCTTCTTTCCTACCAGATCTGGCAGCGTTCCGCGCGCACCATCGCCGCGCCCGGCTGGCAGGCGAAGGCTCGCGCAAATTCGGGCATGTTCGAGACGGTTCCCACGGAGCGGTACTGCCCGAGCGGGTGCTCGTTGGTCTGCACGATCAGCCGCGCAAATTCCGGCCGGTGGTTGGCCGCCCAGATGCGGGCGTTCGCCACGAAGAACCTCTGGTCGGCCGTGAGGCCGTCGATGGGAGCGGGCTCTGGTTTGCCTTTCAGGCTGATCTGGTAAGCCCGGTAAGCGATCGTCAGACCGCCCAGATCCGCGATCGCCTCGCCCTGCACGAGCTCGCCGTTCTCGTGCAGATCCGCCTCGACGAAATAGCCGTCGAACTGCTTGATGATACAGGCCGCGCGCTCGTCGAAATTCTTGGCGTCCTCGGCGGTCCACCAGTCGACCTGATTTCCCTTGGCGTCGAACTTCCGGCCGGAGTTGTCGAAGCCGTGGGTGATCTCGTGCCCGATCACGGCCCCGATCGCGCCGTAGTTGATGGCGTCGTCTCCCTCGGCGTAGAAGAACGGCGGCTGGAAGATCCCGGCCGGAAAGACGATCTCGTTCTTCGCGGCGTTGTAGTAGGCGTTGACCGTGGGCGGTGTCATGCCCCAGTCGTAGCGGTCTACGGGCTTCCCGATCTTCGCCAGGTCCCTCCGGGCCTCGAATTGATTTGCCGCGAGGGCGTTGACCGCATAGGAGCCGGGAACGATGTCGAGGGCGGAGTAATCGCGCCACTTGTCGGGATAGCCGATCTTCGGCCGAATGGCGGCGACCTTCGCCGCGGCGGCCTTCTTCGTCGCCTCGCCCATCCAGGTCAGTGCCTGGAGGTCGTCGCTCAGGGCGGCGAGCAAGTTCTTCACGAGCTCGTCGGCGCGCTTCTTGGCAGCCGGCGGGAAGTATTCCTGAACGTAGATCCGCCCGAGGGCCATGCCCATCGCATTGTCGGTCGCCGTCACGCAGCGCTTCCAGCGCGGCTGGATCTCGGGCGTGCCGGCGAGCGTCTTCCCGTAGAAGGCGAAGTTCTCGTCCACGAACCGCTTCGGGAGCGTCCCGGCGGTCGCCGTCAGAAGCTGCCAGCGCAGGTAGGTCTTCCAGGCCGAGAGCGGCTCGGAGCGGATCAGACGATCCGCTGCATGAAAGAAGTCGGGCTCCCAGACGTTGACCTCGACGCCGGCCGGGATTTTCTGCTCCTGGAAGTAGGTCTCCCACGCCAGGTTCGGCGTCGCCTTCGACAGGGCCGCGAGCGTCATCGGGTGATGGGTCTTGTCCGGATCGCGGATGTCCACGTTGTTCTGCGAGGCCTCGGCGAGCTTGGTCTCGAGAGCGAGGATCGTCTGCGCATCCGTGGAGGCCTTCGCGGCCGGCGAGCCGGCGAGCTCGAGCATCTTTGCCACGTGAGCGGCGTACTTCTGCCGGGTCTCGACGGACTTGGCGTCCGTCTTCGTGTAGTAGTCGCGGTCCGGTAGGCCGAGCCCGCCCTGGACGGCCGCGGCGATCACCCGCGAGGAGTCCTTGCGGTCCTCCTCCGACCCGAAATTGAAGAGGGCGTTGACCCCCATGTCCTGAAGATGCACGATCGCGGCGCGCAGCGACGCCGCGTCGTGGATCGCGTCGATCTTCGCGAGCTCGGGCTCGATCGGCGAAAGCCCCTTCGACTCGATCGCCGCCTCGTCCATGCAGGCGCCGTAGAAGTCGCCGAGCTTGCGCTCGTCGGAGCCCGCGGGCGCCGAGCGGTTGCCCCCGAGCTTCTCCAGGATCCGGTGCAGATCGTCGAGATTGCGCTGCCGGAGCTCGTCGGAGGAGCCCCACCGGGGGCGATCCGACGGGATGGGGTTCTTCTCGAGCCACCCCCCGTTGCCGTACCGGTAGAAGTCGGTACAGGCCTGGGCCGAAGTGTCCATTCCGGCGACGTCGAGTGTCGTCAGCCGAGGCGCCGTCGGCGCATTGTCCGGCGAGGCCGCCAGAACGATCAGCCCGGCGATCGCCGCCGGCATGAGGCGAACGATGGAACGAAAAGGCTTAGTGGCCACGACTCCTCCTTCTTCGGCAGGCGACCGGCCCGCCAGCCGCCCGTGTGATACGGAGACATCGCACAAAAGTTTGGTAGTTCAAAGCGGACCGGTTCAAACGGGCCCGGTTCGGGGCAAAGACACGAAGGACCGGGACGAGAGGCGGTCCCACCCAAAGCAGTCCGCTCCGAAGTCCAGCTAGGTCGACCGCTTCGGCGGAACTCGCGCGAGCTCGATCCGCTCGCGGCTCTTCTGCCCGCCCTCCTCGAAGAGGAAGGTGAGGATGAAGCGATCGGCGTCCAGAAGCCGGATCTCGACCCCGCTGACGTGGCCCGCCTCCGACGAGGAGAGATTCGTAATGTCCACGAACTCGAAGTCGAGGATGCCTTGCACGACGTCGATTCGGCGGGCCTTCAGGCGCGGCTGGTTGCGAGCACCACAGTAGTGCGTCATCCGCAGGTCCCCGCCGTCCAGGTGATAGACGCTCGTCATGATCGGTGTGCCGTCCATGGTCAGGGTTTCGACGACGGCCGAGCCAACCCCGGTAAGGCTGTAGCTGGCGTGCATCCTTCCGCTGTCGTGGCGGGCCCCGCTCCACTGGACCGACCCTTCCCATTCCCCGGCGAGCGCGCAGAGCTTCTTGAACGCCGCCGCGGCCGGCGCAGGCTCGGGAGTGACGGGGAGCGCGAAGGAGCGCAACAGCATGAGCGCCGCAGCGGCAATCAGTCGACCCATGAGGAGACCTCCCGGAGAGATCATGCGCCTGCCTGGGCCCACCGGGCTGTCAAGAAATTGCAGGGCCCGCGGGCGTCAGTACCGACCGCCAACCGGCGCCGGAAGTCCGTCGAGGTCCGCCAGATCCGCGGCGGTCAAGGCGACATCGGCGGCTGCCACGTTTTCCTCGAGATACTTGCGCCGCTGCGTGCCCGGAATGGCCAGAACCTGCTCGCCGCGCGAAAGCACCCAGGAGAGCGCCACCTGGGCGGCGGTCGCGCCGCGGCGCGCGGCGACGGCGGCCACGCCCTCGACGATCCGCTGATTCTGCGCGACCTCCTCGGGTTGGAATCGCGGGAGCCTGGAGCGAAAGTCCTCCGCTCCGAACCGCGCTCCGGCCGAGATCGCGCCCGTCAAGAAACCCCGGCCGAGCGGCGCGAAGGCCACGAAGCAGGCGCCATGCGCGGCGCACCAGGGCACGACGTCTTCCAAATAGTCGCGCGTCCAGAGCGACAGCTCCGATTGCACCGCGGCCACCGGATGGATTGGCGAGATCCGATCGAGCTCGTCGACGGACGCCTCGGAAATGCCGAGCCACCGCACCTTTCCCGCCGCGACCAGACCCGCCATGGCGCCCCACGTCTCCTCGACCGGCACCTTCGGGTCGATGCGGTGGAGATAGTAGAGATCGATGGAGTCGATGCCGAGCCGGGCGAGCGAGGCGTCGCAGGCCTCCCGCATGTGATCCGGGCGCCCGTCGCGTCCGAAACGGTAGGTCGCCTTGTCCTCGACGACCAGGCCTGCCTTGGTCGCGATGAGGATGCGGTCCCGCCGCCCCTCGACGGCGCGCCCGAGAAGCGATTCGTTGGCGAACGGCCCGTAGACGTCGGCCGTGTCGAAGTGATCGATACCCAGATCGATCGCGTGCCGGATGACGTCGATCGCCGTCCGCTCGTCCACGGACCGATCCCGGTAGCCCCAGCTGAACCCCATGCAGCCAAGACCGACCGGAAAGACCGAACGGCCGTTGCCCCCGAGCCGCCTTCGCCTCACGGCGGCACGATACCAAGCGGAGTCGGGGACATCTCGGCCCGCCGCGCTACATCCAGGGCTCGTCCGCGCTCGGCCCGTAAATCGAGGGCACCCTGCCGCCCGCCATCCGGACATACACCGAGAGCTGCCCCCGATGATGGATCGCGTCGGAGAGCAGCTGCCACAGAAGGTCGATGACGGGAACCGGTCCGACTTGCTTGGGGCCGGTGAAAAACGGCACCGTCTCGAAGAGCCTTTCCTCCGGGGTCTCGCGCAGCGTGTCGATCAGCGCCTGGGCTCCCTCCTCGTAGGCCGCGACCGCCTCGGCAAGCGTCGCCGGCGCCGGCGGGAAGGCGGGCGGCATGGTCAAGTCGCCTCGGAGCGCGTCCACGCCGACACGGTTCTCGACGGTGAAGGTGTGCACGAGCTTGACGGCCGGCTGCGACCGCTCGTGCGGCCGAAAATGGTCCTGGCCGGACGGATACGCCCGCATCAGCTTCAGCGTGGTCGGAAACTCGCTCGAGAACCGGTCGAGGAACTGCCGTTTGAGGTGTGCTGCGGGAGCGGACGCGGCCTTTCGGCTCGCCCCGCCCTTCGAACGGCGTCGCGCGCCCTCCCGCGAATGCCGCATGATCGGCTTGCGCCTCGACTTGGCCGCCTTCCGGGCCGCCGGCCGCTTCGATTTCGAACGCTCGGACTTCTTCATCTTCCACTCCTTTCACGACTCCAAAAAGGGCTCAACTATGGCTCAGTCCCGCCCACCCGTCCACCGGCGTCGTTTTCGCAGCGGGGACCCCTCGC
>Ga0335084_10005606_pt1 | contig 12427 bp, 8 predicted proteins | sample Lox_Sample_44_FD_206721 | JGI IMG/M metagenome (GOLD analysis project Ga0335084, IMG submission 206721) | Soil microbial communities from Loxahatchee National Wildlife Refuge, Florida, United States - Lox_Sample_4.4 | ecosystem: Environmental > Terrestrial > Soil > Wetlands | place: USA: Florida...
CCGACCCCGACCCCGACCGCGACCCCGACCCCGACACCCCCCACCTCGCCTGCGACCTCCACCGCAACCTCGCCACGCCCATTCCACAGCGACGCGCGGGGCTGGTTCGACGAGGGCGTTCGCCGCGATTCCCTCGGCGACCTCGCCGGCGCTGCGGAGGCGTTCGAGCGCGCCTTCGCCGCCGACGCCTCGCTCACCTGGGCCGCCGTGAACGCCGGGTCCCTCCGCGAGCGGCTCGGCGACGACGCCGGCGCGCTGGCGCTCTACGCCCGGGTCCTCGACGCCTCGCCCGACGTGGCGCCCGCCGCGCGGAACATGGCCCGGCTGCGGGTGCGCCGCGGCGAGACCGGCGCCGCCGAGAAGGACCTCTGGGATCGGATCGGGCGGTCGCCGGACAGCGTCGGGCTCCGCGTGGCGCTCGCCGACGCGCTGCTCGCCGAGGGCAGCCTCGATCGCGCCGAGGAGGAGTCGCGGCGCGTCCTCAAGACCGACGAGAAGAACGTCGCCGCCATGGTGAACCTCGCGACGGTCTACCACCGGCGCAACCGCCACGAGCTCGCCAAGATGGTCCTCGAGAACGCGCGGCAGGTCGACGCGCGCGATCCGGCCGTCTGGAACCGGCTCGGGTTCGTGGAGCTCGCGCTCGGGAACCGGCCGCAGTCGCTGGAGGACTTCAAGACGGCTGCGTCGCTTCGGGCCGACTACCCCGAGGCGCACGCCAACTACGGCGCCATGCTGGCCGACGCCGAGGACTTCGAGGGCGCGGTCCTGGAGCTCGAGCTGGCGGTGAAGTACGCCCCGCGATCCGCCGCGGCGTGGCTGACGCTCGGCAACGCCTACCGCGGCACGCAGAAGTTCGAGAAGGCCGAGGCCGCCTACCGGAAGGCCGAGGAGCTCGATCCCGCGCTCGTCGACGTCCAGTACGACCTCGCCGTCCTCTACCTCGACGGCGACCGGCCCGGCCTCCCGGCGCTGCAGCGGCTCGAGCAGGCGGTCTCCTTCTTCGACGCCTACGACGCCAAGGGTGGCAAGGACCCGCGCCTCGGCGAGTACCGCAAGGACGCGCTCAAGGCGATCGATCGAGAGAAGAAGCGGCTGGCGCGCGAGGAGAAGGACCGGCTCGTCCGCGAGGCCGAGGCGCAGAAGAAGGAGGAGGAGGCCCGGCGCGAGGCGGAGGCGGCCGCGCAGAAGGCGGCCGAGGAGGCGCAGAAGGCTCCCTCCGCGGCCGGCGCGCCGGCGCGGCCCGCCCCCGCCCCGGATGCCGCGGCGCCGACCTCGACCTCGGCGCCGGCGGCCGCCCCGTCCGCGGCCTCGACCGCTGCGGCGGCTCCGACCGCGACCTCGACGCCGGCCGCAATCCCGTCCGCGACTCCGGCCGGGGACTCCACCGCGGCCGCCAGGCCTTCACCTCCCGTCGACTCTCCCGCTGCCGACGCCCCCGCCTCCGGGGCCGTGCCGGGTGAGGAAAGGGGCGACAGATGACGTCCAGCCGCGCGCTTGTTCGGCTCGCCGCCGCCGTGCTAACGATGGTCGTCGCCTCCCCGGCGCTGGCGCAGAGCGCCCCGGACGCGAAGAAGAAGGCGGCGCCGCGGAAGATCCTCCGGCTCGAGGAGATGAAGGTGGAGGGGCGGATCCAGAAGCCCCAGGCGATGTTCCTCATGCCGCGGGCCAACCTGAACTACGGCGACCTGGAGCGATCGGAGCCCTTCCTCCCCAAGGTCGGCAAGGCGGTCGAGAAGGAGCCGTTCTAGAGCCGAGACCCCGGCGTCTCGCGCAGGTGACGGACGATGGCGGAACGGCAGGCCAAGGCGCTTCGGGTCGGGGTGATCCAGGGCGGCAAGATCGTCGAGGAGCGCGTGGTGCCGGCGCGCCAGCCGGTGTCCATCGGCACCTCGCCGCGCAACACCATCGTCGTCCCCCAGTCCGATCTGCCGGCGACCTTCCAGATCTTCTCCTGGTCCGGCGACCGCTACGTGCTCGCCTTCGCCGAGGGGATGGAGGGGCGTGTCCAGGGGGCCCAGGGAGCGGCGGACTTCGGCGCGCTCGTGTCGCAGGGGCTCGCGCGCAGGCAAGGCCAGGTCTGGACGATCCCCGTCGGCGAGGACCAGCGCGGCAAGCTGGTGGTCGGGGAGGTCACCGTCCTCTGGCAGTTCGTGCCCCCGCCGGCCGAGGCGCCGAAGCCGGTGCTCCCCAAGGAGGCGACCGGCAACCACTTCCGGTCGATGGACCGGCTCTTCGTCGTCGTCCTCCTCGTCTCCCTCGCGATCCACACCGCGTCGTACATCGCCCTCGCCAACGCCGAGGTGCCCAAGGAGGTCACGCTCGAGGAGATCCCCGACCGCTACGCCAAGGTCCTCGTCCCCGAGAAGCTCCCCAAGCCGCCCGAGCCCAAGCACGAGGAGAAGGCCTCTGCGGCGGCCGTCGAGGAGAAGAAGCCCGGCGACGACAGGAAGCACGACGAGAAGAAGCCCCAGGAGACGGCCGAGCAGGTCGCGGCCCGGAAGGCCGCGCGCGCCGCGGCGGTGGCGAAGGCGGTGCAGTCGAAGGGCATCCTCAAGGTCCTGGGCGCGCTCGGTCCGGGGACCGGTGCCGGAGCGGTGGCCGACGTGTTCGGGGCGGGCGGTGGCGCCGGGGACGTGGCCACGGCGCTCGCCGGCGCGGGCGGCGTGGCGGTCGCCACCGATCCCGGTGCGGGCGGCGGGCGCAAGGGCGGCGGGCAGGGCGGCAAGGCCAGCATCGGCGACCTGGCCACCAGCGGCGGCGGCGCGGTCGGGTACGGCGCCAAGAGCGACGTGCGCGTGGCGTCGGTGGCTGGCTCGGTGGCCGCCGAGGAGGCGGAGATCGACTCCTCCGACGTCGACCAGGGAAAGCTCGCGGCGTTCATCCGCGCGCGCATGGGGCTGCTCAAGGCCTGTTACGAGAACGCGCTCAAGCGCAACCCGACGCTCAAGGGGAAGATCGTCATCCGCTTCACGATCCTGGAGACCGGCGGCCTCGCCGACGTCACCGCGTCGGTGAACACGGTGGGCTCGGCGGAGGTCACCGGCTGCATCATGAGCACCATGCGGTCGTGGCGGACGCAGTTCCACCCCTCGGGCCCGGTCACGGTCGAGTACCCGTTCGTCTTCGCGCCGGTGAACTAGGGGCGGCGCATGAGGGCGCTGCGGCTCGCCGAGCTCCGGGAACTGCTGCAGGGGGCGGAGTTCGCCGCCTGGTGGGCGGAGCTGAGCCGGGCGGCCGCGGCGGTCGAGGAGGCGCGCCGCCGCCAGGAAGACCTGCGCTCCCAGGCCGAGCTGATGGAGCTCCGCTCCGAGCTGGCGCAGCGCTCGGCGATGGACGCGTTCTCGCGCGCGGGCGAGGCCGAGGACGCCGCCGCGACGGCCGGCGCCGACGCGCAGGCGCTCGAGAACCGCGCGCTGGGGCTGGTCGCGCGCTACGAGGGCCAGCGCTTCCGGACCAGCGACGTGTGGGTCCGGCTGGGCGGCGCCGAGCGGGCGATGGAGGAGCGGCGCGACGGCCTCGCCGCCGCGCAGCGCGAGGCAGCCGGCGCGCGCGGCGAGGGCAAGACGCGGGTGGCCGCGGCCGAGGCGGCGCTCCGCGCGACGGAGCGGGCGCACGAGGCGCTCCGCGACGAGTACCAGGCGGACGACGCCGAGCGAGGGCGGCTCTGGCGCGAGGTCGAGGAGACCTGGTCCCGCTCCTTCGAGCGCTCGCTCCTGGCCTCCGAGCGCCTGGACGCTTCCGGCCACGAGCGGCGCGATTCGGAGCGGCTCTTCAAGGAGGCCGACGAGCGGCGCGTCCGGGCCAAGCAGCTCCGCGCCGAGGCGGAGGCCGCCGCACGCGACCATGCCGACACCGAGCGCCGCCGGGCGGAGCTGCTGGAGCGCGCCGCCGAGCGGTTCGGCTGCCTCGCGGGTGACACCTTCCTGTACTGGCGACACCCCGACGAGCAGCGCACCGCGTTCGCCGTGTCCCTCCACCGGGACTCGGACGGGCACAACGTCGCGGTGGAGCCGCTGGTGGTGTACGCGGTGGGCCGCGAGCGGGGGGTGGCGCTGCTGGAGCCGGCGCGGGAAGGCCTGGTGGGGAAGGTCGAGGAGGGTGATCTCCGGTTCGAGGAGTGGTTCCTCGGGCCGCGCAAGGGCGTGCGGCCTCCGGGCGGATCGCCCCCCGGCGCAGGGGGCGGTGCGCCATGAGCCTGGACAAGGCGGCGGCGCTCCGGCGTTCCCCGCTCTTCGAGATGCTCTCCGCCGCCGAGATCGACGCGCTCGCCGAGGTGTGCACGCCCGCCTCCTTCGCCCCCGGCACCGTGGTGTTCGAGGAGGGCGAGGTGGGCAACAGCCTCTACGTGCTGGACAGCGGCGAGGTGGACGTGCTGATCGGCGGCCGGCCCATCGCACACCTCGCGGCGCCCTGCTCCTTCGGGGAGATGGCGCTCGTCGACCGGGAGCAGCGCTCCGCGACGGTCCGGGCCCGCTCGGAGTGCGAGGCGCTCCGGCTCACCGCCGAGAGCTTCACCGCGTTCCGCCGGCGTTCGCGCGACGGCTTCACCCTGGTGGTCATCAACATCGCCCGCGTCCTGTCCGGCCGGCTGAGGGACGCCGACGCCAGGCTCGCGGGCCGGGCCGGTTCGCCGGATAGGGACGAATGAACTCGATCCTCCTCGCGGTCGCCCTCGGGGCAGGCGCGCTCTCCAACTTTCCGCGCGACGCCGGCGGGCGCATCTCGCAGTCCGGGATCGGCGTCTCGGTCGGCGGCGCGCCGGCGGTGGTGGTGGCCGCCGGCGACCGCGTGGTCGCCTACCGCGCCGACGGGACGGCACCGGCCGGGTTCCCCTTCTCCATCGGCGACGGCGAGAGCGCCGCCGGCGGCCCCGCGGCGGGCGACATGGACGGCGACCACAGCCCCGAGGTCGCCGTGGTGACGCTCTCCGGCAAGCTGTTCGTCTGGAGCGGCCGCGTGCTCCCCGGGTTCCCGGTGTCGCTCGGCGCCCAGGCCAAGGCGGGCGTCTCCTTCGTGGACGTGGACGGCGACGGCAAGCCCGAGGCGGTGGTGGGCGACGACCGGGGGCGGGTCCACGCCTTCAAGAAGTCGGGCGCCGAGGCGCGCGGATTCCCGATCTCCGTCTCGTCGACCCCGGTGACCAGCACGGTGTCGAGCTCCAACTTCGCGGGCGTGGCCGCGCTCGCGGTCGGCTGCGAGGACGGCAAGGTCCACGTCGTCGACGCGGGCGGGCGCGAGCGTCCCGGGTTCCCGCTCGTCACGCAGTTCGCGGTCACGGCCGCCCCGGTCTTCGCGGACCTCGACGACGACGGCGAGATGGACCTGGTGGTCGCCAGCCAGGACTTCAAGCTCTACGCGGTGAACCACAAGGGGGAGCTGCTGCCCGGGTTCCCGGTGGCCGCCGGGTACCGCATCTACGACTCCCCCGCGGTCGTCGACCTCGACGGCGACCGGCGGCTGCACGTGATCTTCGCCTCGGCGGACGGCGCGGTGCACGCGGTGGATCCGCAGGGGCGGGAGCGCGCCGGGTTCCCGGTGCGGGCCGGGCTGCGCATCTTCGGCGGGCCGGCGGTCGGCGACGTCGACCGCGACGGGATCCCCGACATCGTGGTGGTGGCGGCCGACGGAAGCGTCTTCGCGTTCACCGCCGCCGGGAAGCCCGTCGCCGGCTTCCCCTCGCCCGTGGAGGGTACCGACGTGGGCGCGAGCCCGCTCCTCCACGACCTCACCGGCGACGGCACCCTGTCGATCTTCGTGGGAGTCCCCTCCGGTCAGCTCTTCGCGGTGCGCGCCTCGCGGGGCGGCACGGCCCACGGGGCCGCGGCCTGGCCGGGCCCGGCGCACGACGCCGGGCGGACCGGGCGCTACGGCCCGAACGCCCCGACCTACAAGGACCTGAAGCTCGCGCCCGCCGAGCCCCGCGTCACCGACAAGCTCGTCGCGAGCTGGCGCGGCGTGTGGCTCGACGCCGGCCCCGGCACGTCCGTGCCGGCGCCGCGGGTCGAGTGGCTGCGCAACGGCCACTCCGTGCCCGGGCTCGAGTCCAGCAAGGAGGTGCCGCCGGGCACCGCGCGGCGTGGCGAGCGGTGGCGGTTCGTCCTCACGGTGCCGTCGGGCAAGGCCGTCGCCGAGAGCGCCGAGGTCCGGGTGGCCGACTCGGCCCCGGGCGCCGCCGAGATCGCGCTCGACCCTCCCGTCCCCACGCGCGCCGCGCCCGTCAAGATGGTCCTGCGGAAGCCGGCCGCCGACCCCGACGCCGACCCGCTCACCTACCGCACCGAGTGGCTCCAGGACGGCCTGGAGACCGGCGTCAAGAGCGACACCTTCCCGGGCGACCGGCTCCGCCGCGGCGCGCTCCTCACCGCGCGCGTGTACGCGAGCGACGGCGAGCTGGAAGGGCCGCCCGTCTCCACCTCGTCGCGCGTGGCCGACACCGCGCCCGGGCCCCTCGCCATCTCGCTCGAGCCGGCCCAGGCCGCCCGCACCGACGCGATCCGCGTCCGCATCGAACGCCCGGCGAGCGACCTCGACGGCGATCGGCTCGTGTATCACCACCGCTGGACCGTCGACGGGCAACGCCGGAACCTCCCGCTCTCGACGGCCGAGCTGCCCGCGGGCCTGGCGCGGAAGCACCAGCGGGTGAGGGCAGAGGTGCGCGCCTTCGACGGCGAGCTGGAGGGTCCGCCCGCCACCGCGGAGGTGGTGCTCAGGAACACGCCTCCCACCGCGCCGCGCGTGGACGTGCTCCCCGCTCGCCCGCGCCGCGGAGAGGCGCTCCGCGCGGTGGTGAGCGTCCCGTCCCAGGACGCGGACGGCGATCCCGTCTCCTACCGGTTCACCTGGCGCAAGAACGGCTTGCCGCTCCCGCTGCTCGGCGACCCGCGCGAGGTGCCCGGGCGGGAGGTGGCCAAGGGCGACCAGTTCGAGGTGACGGTCGTCCCCGGCGACGGCGAGGAGGAGGGGCCGCGGGCGCAGACGCTCGCCCTGGTCCTCAACACGCCTCCCTCGCCGCCGCGCATCGCGGTGGAGCCGGCCCATCCCCGCGGGGGGCAGCCGCTCAAGATCGTGATCCTCGAGCCGCCCCGCGACGCGGACGGCGATCCGGTCCGCCTCTCCTACGCCTGGACCCGCGAGTCGAAGGCGACGGGGAAGGCGTCGGAGACGCTGGCGCCGGCCGACTTCCACAAGCACGAGCACGTGCGCGCCACGGTGGTGCCGCACGACGGCGACGAGAGCGGCGAGGCCGCCACCTTCGAGGTGCTGGTGGAGGACGCGCCGCCCACCGCTCCGGTGGTCGCGTTCACCACCGACCACCCCACGGTCACCGAGCCGCTGCGCGCGACCATCGTCAAGGCCGCCACCGATCCGGACGGCGACCCGCTCCGCTACCGCTACCGCTGGCTGCGCAACGGCGAGGGGGTGGCGGTGCCCGACCGCAACGCCTCGTCGCGGGTGGAGCCGTTCTGGACCAGCGCCTCCGAGGTCCCCGTCACCGAGCTCGCCAAGCGGCAGGCCTGGGAGGTCGAGGTGCAGGCCTGGGACGGCGAGATGTACGGGCCCTCGGCGCGCGCCTCCGTGACCATCGCCAACAGCCCGCCGCCCGCTCCCGAGATCGCGTTCGCCGCGGAGAAGCCGCGCCGCGTGGACGGCCTCGAGGTGGTGGTGAAGCAGCCGCCCGATCCCGACGGCGATCTCGTCACCTACCGCTACACCTGGACGCGCAACGGCGAGCGGTACGCGGCGCCGCCGGAGCAGGCGTACGTGGCGCGGGGCCTGCCGCGCAGGGGCGAGCGCTGGGCGGTCGAGGTGGTGGCGAGCGACGGCGAGGCCGAGTCGAGACCGGTGCGCCTCGAGGCGGTCATCGCCGACACCGCGCCCGGACCGGTGGGCATCGCCCTCTGCGACGGCGCCGTGCCCGTCGGCCACATGCCGCAGGTGCGCATCACCGCGGCGGCCAGCGACGCGGACGGCGACGCGGTGAGCTACCGCTACGCCTGGTCGGTGAACGGCAAGCCGGTCGCCGCGGAGGCCGGGGCGAAGCTCGCCGCGCCGCCGCTCCGCAAGCACGACGTCGCGCGGGTGGTGGTCACCCCCTTCGACGGCGAGAAGCGCGGGCCCCCGTCCTCCGCGGAGTGCCAGGTCGTGAACACCCCCCCCACCGCTCCGCAGGTCGCGCTCGAGCCGCCGGAGCCGACCGCCGGCACCGGGCTGACCGTGGTGGTGCGCCGTCCGTCCACCGACCCGGACGGCGACGCGGTGACCTACCGGTACGCGTGGACGCGCGACGGCGTCCCCGCCGACGTCGAGGGTCCTTCGGTCCCGAAGAACGGCCTCCACCACCGGGAGGTGTGGCGGGTGGAGGTCACGCCGTGGGACGGCGAGCAGACCGGCGAGCCGGTCGTGCTGAGCGCGGTGGTGCGGAACACGCCGCCGCCCGCCCCCGAGGTCGCCGTCACCCCGGCCGCTCCCAGGGTGGGCGCGTCCATCGCCTGCGAGGCGAAGGCGCCCGCGCGCGACGTGGATCAGGAGCCGCTCTCGGTCCGCTACCGGTGGCTGCGGGACGGGAAGGCGGTGGCGCTCGCCGAGGGCCAGCCGGCGGTTCCCTCCGGCGTGGTCCGGCGCGGGGAGCGCTGGCGGTGCGAGGCGTGGACGTCGGACGGGTTCGAGGAGAGCCCGCGCGCCTTCGCCGAGGTGGAGGTGAAGGACAGCGCGCCGAGGCCGCCGGTCGTGGTCATCGAGCCGGACCGGCCGCGCAAGGGCGACGACCTCGCCTGCCGCCTCGCGATCGAGTCGGTCGATCCGGACGGCGACGCAGTGACCTACGGGTATGCGTGGACCCGCAACGAGCGGCCCGTCCCCCCGGCCGCGGATCCGGCGGTGGTCGACGGCAAGCGGATCGCCAAGGAGGAGCGCTGGCGCTGCACCGTGGTGCCGAGCGACGGCCTGCTGGAGGGAACCCCGGCCTCCGCGACGGTCACGGTGGCGAACAGCCCGCCCGGCCCCGCCCGGCTGGAGCTCCAGCCGGCCGTGCCGCGCCCGGGCCACCCCGTCCGCTGCGAGGTGGCGGTGAAGAGCGTCGATCCGGACGGCGATGCGGTGCGCTACCGGTTCACGTGGCAGCGCAACGGCGTCCCGCAGCCCTTCGCCGAGACCTCGCAGGAGGTGCCCGCGCGCCTCGTCAAGGCTGGCGACCGCTGGCGGTGCGTGGCGGTGCCGAGCGACGGCGACCTCGACGGCCCCGAGACGGGCAGCGAGGAGGTGCAGGTCTCGGGAGCGGCGGAGGCCGCCCTGCAGGAGCGCTGATCGGGCCAGGGCTACGTTGACGGGCTGACCCCGACTAGGTATCCTGCAACGCGGCTCAGAAACTTGGCTTTTCGAGGTGGGGAGCATTTCGTCATGCGTTTCTTCGGTCCAGCCATTCTCGCGGTGTGCCTGCTCGCACCCGTGACGCCGGCAGTCGCCCGCTCCCCCCAGGAGTCGCTGCCCGCCGGTGTCCGGCCGACGGGCCTGTCCGACGCCGAGAAGCTGGAGAAGTCCGCGGAGCACCTCGCGCGCATGAAGGCGGCGATGAAGCTCGTCCTCGTCCGCGTCGAGGAGGCGCGCTACGAGAAGGACGTCGTGAAGCTCAACTGCGTGAACGAGAAGCTCGCGCAGATCAAGGGGCTCCTCAAGGTCGCGGAGCAGGCGGACATCTCGCTCCACGAGGCGATCTCCTCGAGCGACGAGGGGGCCGACTCCGAGTTCGCCAAGATCGGCATCGCGCGCACGAAGGTCGAGACGCTGCGCGGCGAGGCCGAGCAGTGCATCGGGCAGCTGGCGTACGTGGTCGACGAGAAGACGACCATCGAGGTGCAGCAGCCGGCGAACCTCCCGGGCACCAGCGCCTCGGAATGGGGCAGGAGCAACCCGCCGTCGTGGGGCGGTGCTCCGCCGGTGGTGCGGCCCCCGCCCGCGAGCGCCTGGCGGTGACTTTGGTTTCCTAACCTCCGCCGCGGAATGGGATTCGGTGCCGGAGGTCAGCAAGCGGATCGAGCCGTCGCGCGCGGGTACACCCCCCGCGCGAGTGGGGCCGTTCGTGCCGCCGAGAGGGCCGTCGAAACCATGCGGATGAAGCTCACCATCGCGATGCTGCTGCTGGCCTGGGTCGTCGGTCCCGCGCCGGCGGCCGCCGGCCCCGGGGACGGCATCCGGATCGGTGGTACCGGGGGGCGGCTCCACCCGTACCTGGAGCTCGAGCCGCGGTACGACTCGAACGTCTACCTGGCCGATCCCACGACCGGGACCGGCGCGGTCGGCGACTTCATCATCCACTTCCGTCCCGGGCTCAGGCTGGACATTCCCGGCGATCCGGTGAAGCTGACCTTCGACGGCGCGCTCGACTGGGCGCAGTACACCGGTGCCCAGGGGGCCACCTCCGGCCTCTCCCACCTGTACGCGTACGCCCTGCTCGGCGTGATGGTGAACGAGCACGGCACGGTGTCGCTCGACGCGGGTGACGACTTCTGGCGGACCAACAACTCGCCGTCGATGTCGCTCGGGTCCGCGGTCATCACCAACTTCAACACGCTCCACGCGAAGGTGCCCTGGACGCCGGGCGGCGGCGCGCTGGTCCTCACCACGACCGGCACCTGGGTCCTCGAGTCGTTCGAGCCCTACTACTCCGGAGCGGTGTGCGACCCGAACGCGTACCCTGGCTGCAGCTCGTCCTACTACTCGAAGCTCGGCTACAACGAGCTGCGCGCCACGGAGGCGATCAGCTGGAAGTTCCTTCCGCGCACCTCGGCGGTCTTCGAGGCCGAGTTCTTCGACCGGATCCCCGTCGACCGCACCGTGTCCGTCGGCGTCGACGGCCTCCGCGTCAGGGCCGGCGCCACCGGCCTGGTGACGGCGCACTTCGCGGCGACCCTGAAGGCTGGGTACGGCGACACGCTCCACTCCGCCGGAGTTCCGTACGGGACGTGGCTGCTCACGGCCGAGGGGGAGTGGATCGGGAACGAGCTGATGGGCGCCAAGGCCGGATACGTGCACGACCTCGGCTCCGATCCTGGCAACGAGTTCGCGCTCTACGACTTGAACCGCGCCTACGCCGACGGCCGGCTCCAGCTGACCTCGGGCCCGACCCTGGAGCTGCGTGCCGACTGGGAGCGCCGCGACTACCACCAAACGCCGTCGTCGACGCTGCCCCCCGGGGCGAACGCGCAGCTCCTCCACGTCCAGCCCTCGATCGAGGGCGAGCTCACGCGCTGGCTCAAGCTCGCGGGGGGCTACACGTTCACGAAGCGCATGTCCCACCTCCCCACCGTCACCACTCCGATCGCGGCCTACAACTACTCGAAGAACGAGGTCTGGGTCCGCGCCACGTTCACCTACTGACCTCCGTGCGGCCGGCGCGCCGGAGCGCCGTTGACGGGCCTGCCGGGGTCCGGTAGGGAACGGATCCCCATGCGCGTCCGCCTCGCCGCTGCCCTCGCCCTGGCCGTGCTCGCCGCCTGCGCCGGGCGCTCCCGCGCTCCGGCGGCCGATCCGGAGGTGCCGGCGCCGCCGGCCATCGCCGCGCGGCTCGGCCCGGGCGACGTCTTCGAGGTGCGGATCTACCAGGAGCCGGAGCTGTCCGGCATCTACCAGGTTGGCCCGCAGGGCGACGTCACGTTCCCGCTCTGCCAGCGCGTCCCGCTCACCGGCCTCATGCCCAACGAGGTCGCCGACAAGCTGCGCGAGTGCCTGTCGAAGGGATTCCTGCGCGACCCCCAGGTCACGGTGCTGGTCCGGGAGTACAACTCGAAGAAGGTCTTCGTCTTCGGCGAGGTGCAGAAGCCCGGGACGTTCCCCTTCGAGGACGGGATGTCGATCGTCCAGGCCGTGACGGTGGCGGGCGGGTTCACGCGCAGCGCGGCGCAGAACTCCACCTCGGTGACCCGCAAGGTGAACGGGCAGGAGGTGAAGGTGAAGGTGAACGTCCAGGACATCGCCCTCGGGCGCGCGCCGAACTTCATCCTGCAGCCGGGCGACATCGTGTTCGTTCCCGAGAGCCTGTTCTGATCACACGGGGGCTGCGCCCCCGCCCCGCCGGCAGAGCCGTCGGGGCCACCCCAGCTCGCAGGGGCCCCGCTCGGCCGCGCGCCTCCGGCGCTCGCCTCGCGCCCCTGCGGGAGGGGCTGCGCCCCTCCCCAGCCTGCGGCTGGGGCCCCTCCCTGCTACACCGTCATCGTCCGATGACAGGACTTCCCCGCATCGCCGCCGAGATCGTCCGCTGCCGCGCCTGCCCGCGGCTCGTCCGCTGGCGCGAGCAGGTCGCGCGCGAGAAGCGCGCCGCCTACCGCCACGAGGAGTACTGGGGCCGGCCCGTGCCGGGGTTCGGCGACCCGGCCGCTCGGATCGCCATCGTGGGCCTCGCCCCGGGCGCGCATGGCGCGAACCGGACCGG
>Ga0335084_10005607_pt1 | contig 12427 bp, 10 predicted proteins | sample Lox_Sample_44_FD_206721 | JGI IMG/M metagenome (GOLD analysis project Ga0335084, IMG submission 206721) | Soil microbial communities from Loxahatchee National Wildlife Refuge, Florida, United States - Lox_Sample_4.4 | ecosystem: Environmental > Terrestrial > Soil > Wetlands | place: USA...
TGTGATAGCTGCAGTACGGGCGCTCGCCATAGGCCGAACGATCAACCCGATGCCCGCGATCAAGGCCACTGCCAAACTCAAACGTACAGTTTTGGTGAAGAGTAAATTCATCATTGCCGTCTCACTTCAGATCGCCGGAGATCACGGGAAGGCGAAAGTTTGTCTGTCAGCGATGAACAGCATACCTTTAATTTAGGCTGGGCGCATCGGGAAGCTATCCCCATATTGATTGAGGAAGTTCCCTATATTTGACGAGCTCAGAGACATCTGGTTAGCAATCCGTCTTACAGGTAAAAATATGGATCAAGCACACGCACTTCAGTAATGCGATCGATCGGCAGGTTGTTGCGTTGCGCGGCGCGCCGTACCGCCTCGGGCGTTGGGGCATCGTAAATGCAAAACGACTTGCGCTTGTCTGCGGTGACGTACGAGTGAATCCAGGTCACGTTGTCCTGAGCATCATTGTTGATGATGACTTGACAACGCTGGGCGCCTTCCGCATTGACGGAGATCGTCAAACGATCGGGGAAAGTCTGTTCAACAAGATAACGCGGCATATTGTCCCTCCTGAAGGAAGTGAGAATCGAAAAGACAAATCAGGTACGATGTTCACCCATGCCTTGTGCAGAATGCAGCCATCAGGATAACATCAGGGACAGGCGGGCGCATCGGGAGACGCCCCCTATATTCTTGTGGGAGATTCCCTATTTTTGGCGGAAGCGAGGATGGGTGCGCGCCAGCGCGGCGGCTTCTTCGCGAGTATGGACGTCCAACTTGGCGAGCACGGCGGAGACGTGGTGATCGACTGTTTTGGGCGAGATATGCAGGCGGGCGGCGATGTCAGCGTTGCTCAAGTCTTCGATGAGAAGCTGGAGGATGTCGACTTGCCGTTCTGTCAGGGCAAATGGGTTTTCACGCGTGGCCGATCGGGGCTTGCGAGGAATAGCGGTTGCGCCGGAGGCTCGCAGTCGCTGCCGCACTTCATCGGCGGCAGGCCGCGCGCCCAGGCGTTCGAAGATGCTGAGGGCGGCCACTTGCGCGTTGAAGTCTCCATCCGCTAGGGCGCGAGCTTGTTCGTAGGGACAGCTCAGTCGTGCCCATTCCTCTGCCGCACTACGCCAGTCACCTGCGATTTGCAGCGCGAAGGGTGCGGCCAGCCATGCGGGCGTTGCGATGTTGTCGCCAGCTCGCCAACGCCAGTAGGCTAACTCGCCAGCGAACCAGGGATGACGCTTGCTGATGGATAGCTCGTATATCGATCGGGCTTCCACTAAAGCGCGATCACGATCGCCAGCCAGCCAGGCGGCCTCGGCCCGCGCCGCGCGAACGGGTCCCAATCGTTGAAGGTTGTCGGCTTTGAGGCCCAACTGTAATGCTTCAGCCAGCGTAGTATCTGCTTCGGGATCACCTTGACGCGCCTGCAATCGGCCTAATGCCAGCAGGGCTGTGATACGACTGATCAGAGTAACACCGGGACTTCGGATAACTTGGTGGGCTATTGTGGCCGCATCGCTCCAACGCCCCACATAGAGATAAATAACTGCCTGCCAGGCCTGCATGTACAATCGAAAGCTATCTAGGTCACGCTCGGCCGCGTAGGCGATACCGTCGATCAAATAGCGTTCTGCCTGTTGAAACTGATAGAGCTCGCCAGATCCGGAACCTAAGTTAGTGTACATGTGAGCGACCCGTGCATCCAGACCAGCCGCGGCGGCGATAGACAACTTGCTTTCCAAATAGGTACAGCCACGTTCGTAATCCAGAAACAGCCGGGCAGTGCCGATGGTAATATGGACCCAAGCCAAGATCTCAGCGTCTTGGAATTGTTCTGCCAACGCTAGCGCTCTTTCCGCCTGAAGCAACGCTTCTTCACAGTCGCGATTCACTAAAAAGATTGCCGCCTGCACGCGATAGGCCAGTGCGAGTTCACGGCTGGGCGGCTGCGTTTCGAGGATCTGGATCGCTTCGTGGCTGACCTGTTCGGCCTCGGCAGTCTGCCCAACCCGATTAAGCATATTCATCAAATGAGCCAGGTTCTCCCCCTGTTTTAGCGGATTCCTCAGCTCGCGCCAAAAGTTCAACGCTTTGCGCCGCGCGGTGATCCCTGCGCTTTGCTGGCCGATGTGATCACATTCCTGCGCGTAGGCTTCCAACAACAAGGCTTGTTCATCCAATGGCAGTTCAGCGGCGAATCGCAATGCGAGAGAGTACAGCGTGGCGGCGGCACGATGGGTGTTCGCTGCGGCGGCCTGTCGCGCAGCGGCCGGTGCATATTCGAGCACGGCTGCGCGATCGCCGGCGGCTTCGGCGTGGTGAGCTAAGCGCGCTAGATCCTGACGGGCAACGGGTGAGGACTTCAGGGCTGCCAGCACCAGTCCATGCAGCACCATCCGTTGATGTAACAGGATGGAATCTAAAATTGTCTGCCGCGCCAGTTCATGGCGAAACACGAGTACGTCGCCTTGTGTCAACAAGATGCCGATCGCCAGGCACTGATCGACAGCCTGAATTTCAGCGCCGGTGACATCGGCGAGCAACCACGGCTCGACCTGCACACCGATGACGGCTGCCGCCTCAAGGACGGCCCGCGCTGATGGGGAAAGCCGAGCAGTTCGTGCCAACACGACATCCCGAATGGTGGCCGGGATGCCCGTTGTCTCACCAGCCAGCACTTCGGTGACGAAGAAAGGGTTACCATTAGTTTGATGATAGAGCGCCTCTGGATCAAGTGATCGTCCTGCAGCCAAGGTACGGATAGCGTTGACCGACAAGGGCGCAAGCGTGATGCGCCGGGTGGCAGGCGAGGTCGCCAGATCGCCCAGCACGGAGCGCAGCGGATGCTGCGGTCCTAGCTCGTCATCGCGATAAGTGACGATGAGCAATGTCCGTGTCCGCTGAATGCGCCTGCCCAAAAACTTGAGCAGATCGAGCGTAGTTTCATCGGCCCAGTGAACGTCTTCGATGACGATGATGGTTGGACCAGCGTTATCCATCAGCTCGCGCAGAAAAGCCGTGAACGTTGTAAAGGGATCGCCATCCAGAGCAAACGTGCCCTGGGTGACGATGTCTCGCAACGGACCAAGGGGGCGCGGTGTGAGCAACAGATCACAGGTACCCCACAGAACGCGAACTCGACCTCGCTGTTCTCGTGTAAAACATTCAATCAGCACGGTTTTGCCGATGCCGGCCTCGCCACTGATCAGCGCTACGTGACCACTGCCTGCCACCGTGTCGCGCAGCAGCAGGCGTAATTCATTCAAGCAAGACTCACGCTCCAGCAGCTCCATGAAGAGATTGTAAGATTCATCAACGTGTGCGTCAATACAGCGATTCTCGGTGACGGTCGTGAGTGAAAGATCGCGCAGATAGTGCTGTCTTGGTTGAATATCGCTAAACGCGACTTTCGCAAGAATAACTAAACACCCGCTAATGCATACAACCAGGCTCGCCCGCGCTTGCCCATCACGTTTAACGTGCCCATCTTGCGCAGGCAATACGTGATCTTGTGCGCCACGTAATCGGGCCGCTGCAAAGTGACGGCTAACTCATGACTGGTGAACGGCGTTGCGAGATCGGTAGGGATGAAATGCTGAAAATCGGCTGGAGTACTAAATGTTGCAGTGTCTATCACCTTTAACAAGCGTCGATTGCACACGCGCCATTCACTGCCGTATCGCCGCCGCCGGCCAGAGCGCGGGCAACGAATCTCGTCTTCATGGATCAACATGATTTCGAGGGTGAAGTTGGGGTGCGCCATTAACTCAGGCAGGCTGACCAACTCGATAAACACGTCTTCCAGTGCGCCACGATGGGGTGACTTACGCCGACCGAGCACAGTCTGCCGATCGGCCTTGACGCGCGTGATCCACTTGGCCTCCGCGATCGGATGCACCAATCGGACTTGATGCTGCTCCACCAACTGGTGTAATTTGCGTTTCAACGCCGCGAAGTTGTGTGTCTGTATCTCGATGATCTCGCCATCGGCACGGATGATGTCTGCGACGTAGCCATCAATCGCGACTTCGAGTCGATCCTCGGGTTGCGCATAGTGCCGCTTGAGCGCGGCGTGCAGTTCAGTTTCTCGCAAGGTGCCGATCATGATGCTTCAGTGCGGCACAGTCGTTGCCTTGATGCGTTGTGGCGTCAACGGAATCTGTCGCACGCGTGCCCCGATCGCGTTGTAGATGGCATTGGCGATCGCTGGGGCAGTGGTGATGGTTGCCGGTTCGCCCGCGCCCACAGCCGGTTGATCGGGTTGATTGATGAGCACCACGTTGACCTCGGGCACATCCGAGAACTTCAAGATCGGATACGTGTCCCAATCGATGCTAGTGATGTGCGACTCGTCGAAAGTCACTTCTTCGTAAAGCGCGCGGCTCAGCGATTGCAGCACATTGCCTTCGATCTGGTTGCGCAGCCCATCGGGATTGATGATTAGGCCGCAATCGTGTGCGGTCACAATCCGCAAGACGCGCAGCGCGCCGCTATCCTGATCAACTTGAACGTGCGCGACCGTGGCGACGTATGCCACGTCGTTTTCGTATTGAGCGAAGGCGAGGCCGCGTCCCTGGCCGCCGGGCAGCGGCGTACCCCAACCCGATCGCTCCGCGGCGGCCCGCAAGACCGCAATCGCGCGCGGATCGCTCAGGTGGCGCAGTCGAAATTCAAGTGGATCAATCTGTGCGGCAGCGGCCAACTCGTCCATGAATGATTCATTCGCAAAAGTATTCGCAGCCCCGCCAAGCGTGCGCATCGACGAGGTACGCAACGGCAGGCCTTCGAGCCAGCGTGCCGTAACCCGTTGATTGGGGAAATCGTAATTAGTCGGCGCATTGCGATCGCCGCCGCCGAACCATTGGGGACGCGAAGCGCGTCCGCCATGAATGAGTTGTCCCGCCAGCAGTTGACCTTTCCCGCGCGGACGGTTGGTGTGCGACGGCGTCCATACGCCATAGTCCCATGCAATCACGTGCCCTTGCTTGTCCAATCCGCCGCGCACTTCCATCACCATCGCGGGAGCATACGGTTCCCACGCGAATTCATCCTGACGCGACCATTGCACCCGCACGGGTTTACCCACCGCCTGCGAGAGGATCGCAGCATCGGCGGCGGCATCATCCGAGCCGTTGTGCCCATACGATCCTGCGCCTTCTGCATGTATGACCTGCACTTGATCGGGTGACATCTCGAGAAGTTCGGCGAGCGCGCCGCGCAGTGGAAAGACGCCCTGCGAGTTGCTCCAGATCACGGCGCGATCTGCTTGCACATCCGCCACGGCGCATGAAGGACCGATCGAGGCGTGGGCTTGAAACGGTTGAGCGTAGATCGCCGTTAAGCGTTGCGCGGCGCGTTTGAATGCCGCATCCACTTTGCCTTCCTCGACGATGACGTTGTCGGTTGTCGGCTGGTTACGAATGTAAGAGTAAAGATCGGATTGTTTCGGCCAGTGCGGAGTTTCGCGCCACGTCACTTTGATCTGCTGTGCCGCGCGCACGGCTTGCTCCTCGCGTTCCGCCACCACAGCGACGAAGTTTCCCCGATGCACCACGCGCACATCGGGTACGGAAGACTCATCGAGGGAGATCAACTTTGCGCCAGGACTTGGCGGACGAACGACGCGACCATGCAACATACCGGGCAAACGCACATCGTGCACGAAACTTGCTGTGCCGCTGATCTTGCGCGGCAAATCGAGGCGTGGGATCGGCTGACCCACGATGCGATATTCTTGCGGGCGTTTGAGCGATGCTTTCAGCGTAATACGGCGCTTGAACTTCTTTTCGCCCAGTAGCTCGGCATACGTGATCGATCGATCGAGATGATGGCTGACACTGATCACACCGTCGCGCACGATCAGTTCCTCGATCGCGGCATCGAGCCGATCGGACGCCAGATCAAGCAGGGCCGCTCGCGCCTCAGCACTGGCATGGCGCAGCGCAAAGCCGCCAAATTGAATCGTGGTGCTGCCTGCGGTGTAACCCTCGTCCGGCGTGAGCGCGGTATCGCCCATCACCATGTTGATACGATCGATCGGCACATCCAATTCTTCGGCCACGATCTGGGCGAGTGCCGTCTTGACGCCCGTGCCCAACTCCACTTTGCCGCTGAAGACGGTGACGGTGCCATCTGGTTGAATGGCGATCCAATCATCGACTTGATTGAACTGCGCCAGCACGCCGCCCTCGACCCATTGCGACCATTGATTGCTGCGAGATCGACCGGTAGCCATCGCGTCACACTCCTTCCGCCGTCATCAACTCAGCCGCACGTTTGACGGCGCGTAAAATGCGCAGCTGGGTGCCACAGCGACACAGGTTGCCGTCGAGGGCTTCACGGATTTGTTGATCGGTCGGGTGCGGATTCTTCCACAAGAAAGCGGCTGTTGTCATGATCATGCCGTTCGTGCAGTATCCGCACTGCGCCGCTTGCTCTTCGAGAAACGCGCGCTGCGCAGGATGCAGTTCTTCGGCTGTGCCTAATCCTTCCAACGTCGTGATCGATCCTAGTATCGCTTCGGAGACAGGTGTCTTGCACGATTTGATCGCCTTCGCGCCGAGCAATACGGTGCACGCGCCGCAGCTCTCCGAACCGCAGCCGAACTGCGGGCCATTCAAGCCGAGGTCATTACGCAGCACATAGAGCAGGGACGTGTCCGGTTCGACTTCGACCGTTTGACGTTGACCATTAACCGTGAGCGTGAATTGTTGAGTCACCACTATCGCCTCCTGCATTCTTATTGAGGATCAAGCGAACAGCGGCTCCCAGGCTGGGACCGTGCGCGGTGATGTGTTTTGCACTTTGCCTTTGTTTCCGCCGTAGATACGCTCGGCGGTTTGCCAGCACACATTCGCGCGCGCCGTTTCGCTGAGCTGATCGAGAAACACATCGTAACGCTGCAATTCCGGGCCGAGCCGCTCGAACTTCGTGACCAGATCGGAACCGAGACAGATGCGATCACTGTAACGTTCGGTCAGCGCTAACCAATCGGGGCTGGGTTGGCCGTTAGGGCAGATCACCACATCGTACACAATCCACGAATAGTCCACGCACAGATTCGGGTATTGATCGAGCAGACGTTCCACCATCTGATAATAGAACGGCACATTCACGCGGCGCGACATGCCGCAGTGCGCGAAGATGAAACGCGTTCGCGGAAATTCACGAACGGCTTCTTCCAACTCATGCAGATATACCGGGTGATCGTTCTTGGTGACGGACGTGACGTTTTGATGCACGAGTACCGGCAAATCATACTGCCCGGCGAATTCGTAGATCGGATACAAGGCCCGATGATTCATGCGCGCATTTTCGCCATACGTGAAGGCGGTCAAATCATCGTGACGCAGCAGCATTTCGCCGATGCCGCTCCATATGTCCGGATATTGCGCGTACAACCGCTCGACATGACGGATGGCGTAGCGATCGACCGGATTGAAACCGCACATCAACGGATACAACCGCGCCTGTTGATCAGTGGGCAGAGCACGCACCATCTCGGCGACAGTCACATCGGTGTAGCCGTAGTAATAGCAGGGCGAATCGTTGGCGAGATAATAATCGGGTGGTTCGCGATCATACTCGGCCCACAATTTGCTGACAGGCAAGCCAAAGATGACGCACTTATCGATGTTGGCGCGATCCATCGCTTCGATCAGCGCGGGTCCGCCCGGCGTTTCCTGTACGAAATTGATCACATGCAAATGAGCGTCGATCATCCGATATTTGCTGCCTGCAAGTCGGGCTAATGAACCGGGCGTGCGCGGATCGCGCTTCCACGTAGCGATTTGTTCATGCGGCATGATTGACCCCCAGCTTGTCCATGAGCACGGCAGCTTCGGCGGTCTCCAACCGATCGTACACATATGCCCAATCGTGCTGATTGCCGATCAGTTCGGTCAAATCGTCGCGCGAATAATATTCAAGCAGACGCGCGCTCAACTCGGCGGGCAAGGCGCGCATCAAGTAGGCGAATTCGCGCCCGTCGCTGATCAATTCGATCACGCGCGGCCAGCCCAGCTGATCGATCAGGTTAGCTTGTGCTGGTTCAGCCAGGCCGTTCAACACCAGCGCCAGATCTTCGCCGTTCCGAATGAGGCGCTTCAGATACGGCGCGCCAAGCAAATCGAGTATCTGCTGATCGCGCTGGCCGTAGACCCATTCGAGCGTTTCGCTCAATTCGGCGGCAGTGAGAATCAACTTGCGCAAGCCGGTTGTGCCCAGCGTTTCGATCAGGCACTGCTCCACCGCATCATCTGCCAGAATCGCGAACAGGTCACGCAGAAATCGTGCGTCCTGCAGCACGACGGGCAATTGCGTACCGACAGATTGAATCAAGAAAATCTGATCGGCAGATTCGAGTGAGCGCAGCACATTGGTCAGGCCGATGGCATTCCCGACGATGTCTGCCAGATGTGGCTGCAACTGTGCGAGGATGGCGCGATCGTGCTGGCCGTGCAGCACGTCGAGCGCGATCGCCAGTTCGTTGGCGGTGCCGATGTCAGCAGTCTCGCCTTCAATCGTCACGCGGTAGCGTACAACCGGTGAGGTCAGCATAGTCACTCCTTTTTAATAGCCGCTGGCACGAGCGGCTAAGTTTCAGGCGCTAGGTTAATTGTAAGCTACTACACAATTGAGTAGAGCTGGTAGGCCAATTGCCGGACAGTCTCCAACATGGACAATTGTGTGTTTCAAATTATGCGATGTCAAATCGCAGCCTCAGCGGACTTTGATATACAATTGTGCTGGATGAAGACAGACAAAGGGTGGTATTGCATGAGCCAGACTATCTTGGTCACTGGTGCCACAGGCGCAATCGGGAAAGCTATTGCGCGGCAGCTAGCAGAGCATGAAACGTTCGAGGTTGTATTAGCTGCCCATCATGAAGACAAGGCCAAGCAGGTCGTTGCCGAGATCCAACGCGCTACCGGCAATCCTAACGTGCGTTACGAACTCGTCGATGTCTCACGGCGCGCTTCGATTCAGGCGTTGGTCGATCGCTGGCAGGGCCCGCTGCACGTGCTGATCAACAATGCAGCCGCTTCGCCGCGTCAGCGGCAGGAAACGCCGGAAGGGATCGAGGTGCAATTTGCGACGAATGTGCTGGGTTACTTCTGGTTGACGCATCTATTCACCGAACGGTTGAAGGTGTCAGCACCGGCGCGCGTGATCAATGTCGCCAGCTATTGGGCAGGTGATCTCGATCTGAGCGATCTGGAATTCAAGCGCCGCCGCTACAACAATGGCATGGCCTACCGTCAAGCGAAACAGGCCAATCGGATGTTGGCGGTCGCTTTTGCGACGCGTCTTAAACCTTACGGCATCACAGTGAATGCTTGTCATCCCGGCGATGTGAACTCGCGGTTGAGCAACGATCTGGGTTTCGGCGGCAGTACCTCGCCCGACGAGGGTGCCGATACTCCCGTGTGGCTGGCGATCGATCCGTCAGGACAGCTTGAGACAGGCAAGTACTTCGATCAACGGCGCGCCGTGCGTTGCCGTTTTGGCGAAGATACCGCCACCGTAGAAGCGCTGTATGCAGCCTGCCTGGCCTATGTATGATTGACTCTCGTCACGCGCCAGCTTAGAAGTGCAACCCCCGATCTCGATTAGAGACCGGGGGTTGTTTTTCCTCAAGGCGTAGACGTTCCCACTACGTGTCGCAGTTTCATCAAATACAGTGTGAGACGATTGTTGACGACGAAGATCTCAGTCGGTAGATGGACTGGCCTCTTGTGATCTGCCAATCCAAGCTACTTCGGATTAGTTTCGAAGTAGTCCTCAATCAGCTTGATGGTTGCCGGCGCGATCTGGGCCACAGCTTCAGCGGCCTGACCTACCGAGGCTCGATTAGACGCATCCATCTGGATCAGCCGCAGCTCCACTTGCGTTTGAAAGCTCGTCAAAGCCAGTGTGATCTGACTCATATCGCCCATCAAGCGATGAATACGCTCGATCGGCCTGAACAGAAACAAGGCAGTCAGATCGGCCAGGCCAAAACCTGCCGCGACGAACGCTTGCAGATCGGCGGTGCGGCCTTGCATCACCAGAATCGCCGGCACACTCAACAAGACGATGCCTAACACAAACATGACCACAGACAAGATAACGACCACCCAATAGGTCAACGCCAGTCGCATGCGCAGCAGGGTCAACTCGCGGTGGCTGTCGCGCATGACGGCATGCAGGTTTTCAAAACCTTTCTGATTGGCTTTCTTACGCTGTTCGTGATCGGGCAATACGATGGGAGTTACGATAGCGCTCATGACAAACCTCCACAGTCTTCTGGATAGCTTGGCTCGGTGTCGGTGGGCCGGCCTGTTTCAGCCGAATCTGCTGCCAGTTTACAGCGGAGGCGTTTCGGCAGCGTGTTCAGAATTGCGGTTGCATTCCCCGCTTGAAAACAAGCAGAGGGGCTGGCAGAAAACACGCTGCGTAAACGGGAGACAGGTATGCTGAAGGCGTCAAGACGATCGAGAGTTGTCCGACCTTCAAAATAACATCTCACAGGAGAGTACAGCATGTCCCCATTCAAGTGCGACGGTTCGACTGGCAGTCAAGATGCGTGGGAAATTCAGATGGAGGGCGTGGTGGCGGCGTTAACGGCGATGCAGTCCCGTTGGGCCAATGTATCGGCGCCGCGTTCGACAACAATCAAGACGTTGATCGACGACCTGAATGAATTCGCACAGAAGCAATTCTGCTACTTCCACACTTCATTCGCAAATGGCTCGCTCGACCTCAGTACGGAGTTCCCCCCGGAATATGTGTATTCGACCATGTTGGAACAGATTCAATATGATATCGATGTGTTGCAGCGTGTGATCGATGAACGCGGATCGGGTGATGGCGTGATGCGCGATACGCTGTTAGGCACGGCCGATCGTTTGGCGTCCTTGGCGTTAAGCCATGCCCGGGAGGCGAACCTCATCGAAGCAGAAACGGTGGCATTGACGTACTTTCACAAGGCCCCCTCAATTCGCGTGATTCCTTATGCCCCGGCTGCTTTGATCGCGGTACCTTATCTGGTACTGGCCTCGCGGCGTGACTATCTGGCGATTCCACATGAGGCAGGTCACTATGTGTTCTGGCACGGTAAACAAGCGGGCGTACCGATTTATCGTGCTGCCTTTGAACGGTTGCGTGACCTCCTAAAAGGGAAGATGAACCCGGATACGCCAGAGTTTATCAAATGGTTCGACTGGCTACAGGAGGTATTTGCGGATGTCTACGGCTGTATGGTAGCCGGGCCGGTGATGGCCGTCGATTTTCAAGATTTGCAAACACATACCTCGCGTGAAGAGTTTGGCCAAAGCGATGGACGTCATCCCACACCGGCCTTGCGCCCGTTTATTTATCACCAGGCGCTTCATCGAATTGCAGGCGCCGGCAGTAACTGGTCACAGCAGGCCAATATCCTGTGGCAGAACTGGTTCAATCATCTGCGTGCCAATTATAATCAGCCGGTTGAGCTGCTGCCGCAAGGAGCAGGTCAGGCTGCCCAGAAAGTGAATGTTAATATCTTCAACGTATTATTTACGTTGCCGGGTGTAGTCGACGACCTCGTCACTATCGCATTGGACCTTCTCAAGGGAGTGCAACCTGGCGACTGGACTAATAATACGGCAAGCGCTGATCTGTACACGGCTTTCGAGAACACTTTTTTCAGTGCAACAACGGCTAAGGGTGTGATCAACGAAGCCGTGCATGTGTTTGATTGGCAGCAGTGGATGGCGCGCCTCGAAGCCGATTCGGACGCGTGGATGACTGAAAATCAGCAACGGCAGCGCGCCCCCAAGTGGTGGTGGTTGCTGATGGCGGGCGGTTGGACGGCGGAGGGGCCTAATACATTTTGGCCGTAATTCGGAAACGGTCTATTGATCCACATGAAATTTGAGGCGCTCACCAAGCTCGGTAGACAATGGATGGTTGAGCTCCTGCGCAACGGCGAGCGCCTCGCGCCACATTTGTAATTCCTGAGCTGGCTGATGTAGGATGTGATAGAGCTGTCCGATATGCTCTAGCACATACATTATCGCTATTCGCTCGTGTGTCTCCCGACACAGAGCTAAGCTGCTCAGACCTTGTTGTAAAGCAAGGGGGAGATTGCCAAGGTCAGCATTAATCTTGCTCAAGCGAAAAAGGTAAAGTGCTTGTAGCTGGCGACTGCCCATTCGCTGGGACAATTCAAGGCACTTTGTCGCGAGCGCATATGCGTCCTGCAATTTACCCTGCAAGCGATAAGTCTCCGCCAGTGTGCTTGATACCTGCGCTAACTCAGCTGCCTCTTGTTGCTCATTACAGAGTGCTATCGCTCGTCGGCAATACTCCTCTGCCTCTTGAAATGCGGCGCGACCATGCAAGGCGATTTCGGCCAACAGATGCCAGGTCTGAATCCGATGTCGGTGATCGCCAATTTCTTCTTGTATGC
>Ga0335084_10005608_pt1 | contig 12425 bp, 14 predicted proteins | sample Lox_Sample_44_FD_206721 | JGI IMG/M metagenome (GOLD analysis project Ga0335084, IMG submission 206721) | Soil microbial communities from Loxahatchee National Wildlife Refuge, Florida, United States - Lox_Sample_4.4 | ecosystem: Environmental > Terrestrial > Soil > Wetlands | place: USA...
CGTCGAGGTCGGCCACGGCGACACCTTCGGGAAAGGGCCCCGCCGCGAAGTCAGTCTTGGTACCGAAGCTCCCGGCGCCAGTCCCGAGGAGGACGGAGACGGTGCCGGCGTTGTGATTCGTGACCACGAGGTCCGGCTTCCCATCTCCATTGAGATCGGCCACGGCCACGGCCACGGGCAGGGTCCCGGTCGGGAAGTCGGTCTTGACCCCGAAGCTCCCGGTGCCAGTGCCCAGCAGGACCGAAACGGAGTTGGCGCCAGCGTTCACCACCACCATGTCCAGCTTGCCGTCCTGGTTGAGATCGGCCAGGGCGACAGCGAAGGGCAAGGTTCCGGTCGGAAAGTCGGTCTTGGAGCCGAAGCTCCCGGTCCCGGTGCCGAGGAAGACGGAGACGGTGTCGGCGCCTCCCGCGTTCGCCACCACGAGGTCCGGCTTCCCATCCCCGTTGAGGTCGGCCAGGGCGATCGCGTTAGGGAACGCTCCTGTCGCGAAGTCGGTCTTGGGCCCGAAGCTGCCAGCCCCGTCACCCAGGAGGACGGAGACCGTGTTGGCATTGGAGTTCGCCACCACGAGGTCCGGCTTGCCGTCGTTGTTGACGTCGGCAAGCGCAACGGCCACGGGTTCGGCGCCTGTTGCGAAGTCGGCCTTCGGGGCGAAGGACACCTGCCCCATCGCCGGGCAGGGTCGTCCGAGAGGTGCGAACAGAACCAGGAGCAACGCTCCCCACCGCAGGGTAGTAACCATCCGGCCCACTCTTACGTTCTCACGCATCGCTGCACCTTTTTCGCTGCCTGCGCATCTCCGAAGGAAGCTGCTCGGATGTCCCCACGTGAGCCGAACAGACGAGACCCTCATTATCCCCTTGAAACAAGAACGCCCTCCCCGGATTACTCCAGGGAGGGCGTTTCGCCACGTCACGACTCAGCATCGCGCGTACCCAGGGGGCGGTCGGATTATATCTTTCGTATTATGCGGGGATTCGTACCAGAATGCCGACAAAAGTCAAGGACAATGGCCCACTCCGGCCTCGCTTGACGGTCCTTCAAGACAACCATTCCGGCTTCCATCTCGGTCGTCAGCCTGTCGGCTCCAATCCCACGGGGACGGCTACGCACCCGGCGCGGCCGCGGATCGGACGCTGCGCGACCTCGGCCGACGGAATCCGCGATTCGTCTTCCGCATGAACCGCCCGCGCCAGATCCGCCAAGGGGCGGCAGTCGATGTGGCGCACCGCGCACCGGTCGAGGAATTGCTCCGCCACCCAGAGATACTCCCCGCCTTCCATCTCCGCGTGCATGGTGAAGACGGGCCACGGATCCTGCTCCACGCGCGGGGCGATCAGTGCGAGGAACCCCTCTCCATCGGTGCCATCCAGTCCAAGCATCTCGTCGAGCGTGGGCAGGGTCGTGGGAAGCTGGAGCGTTTGGCGCCGCACTCCGCGGACCGACGGGTAAAACGGATGCCGTCCCCGCGTGTCGCTGGCATAGGCAAACCCCACGTCGTCCACAAGGCGCAGGCTGGTGGCGTTACATTGCCAGCCGGGCGCCCCGAAGCCCTCCGGGCGTCGCCCGGTCACCCGCTGGCAGACGGTCACGGCTTGCACCATCTCTTCGCGGACCTCCGCTTCCGTCAAGCGTGACAGTCGGTCCTGCCAGCATCGGTGATCGTACCCATGCACGGCCAACTCGTGCCCGCCGTCCGGGATCGCCCGGAGGATGTCGGCGAGGTCCACCGCATGCCTGGCGGGAAGGACCGTTCCCGAAAGGATCGTACGCCACCCATACGTCCGGATCGCGCGCGTGCGCCGCATCTTGGCCAGAAAGCCAGGCCGGAGCGCCTGAAACAGCGCCCGGCCACTTCGATCGGGGCCCAGTGCGACGAAAAAGCTTGCCCGCACGCCCCGCCGCTCCAGAAGCGACAGCAGGTTCGGAACGCCGACGCGAAGCCCCTCGTGCGTGCAAACGTCGATGCGGAGTCCCAGAATCATGCCAAGCCGTTTCCCGCGCGAAACCAATCGATGGTCCGGCGCAGCCCTTCTTCCAAGGATATCTCGGCCCGCACGTCAAGGATCTCGTGCATACGCTGCAGCGAGGGCACCCGTCGCGGCACGTCCTCATAGCGGTCGCCGTACACCGCCTCCTGATCGACAAACACGATCGGAGACGACGAAGCCGCCAGCCGGATCATGGTCTTCGCGAACTCCAGGAGGCTGATCTCGTGATCACTCCCGACGTTGATGGCCTGCCCCACCGCGCGCTCCTCGCTCCCCGCCGCCACCGTGGCGCGGATCGCGTCCTCCACGTAGGTGAAGCAGCGCGTCTGGCTCCCGTCGCCGATCACGGTCACCGGTTTTCCCCGCAGGACCTGTCCCGCGAAGATGGTCACCACTCGACCGACATCCAGGCGATCCAGACGGGGTCCGTAGACGTTGAAGTAGCGGAGCACCACCACCGGGAGTCCCATCCGGTGGTACGCGAAGCCGAAGTGCTCGGCCGCCGCCTTGGACGTGGCGTAACACCACCGGTCCAGGCGCGTGGACCCCAGCACGCGATCGTCATCCTCGGCGAAGGGGATCCGCGGATTGCGGCCGTACACCTCGGAGGTCGATGCCAGCACCACCTTGCGGTTGTGCTTGTAGGCAGCCTTGAGCACCGCCTGCGTTCCGTTGATGTTTACGTTCAGCACCTCGTAGGGATCGGCCACATAGTGCTCCACGCCTACCACCGCCGCCAGGTGGTAGACAAGATCGCACCGGAGCGCCAGACCGTCCAGGATCTCCGTGTTGAACACCGAGTCTCGGACGTAGTGGAAGTGGGGATGCCCCAGGTGGTGTCGAACTTTGAGATCACCGATGACGTCGAGGATGGTCACCTCGTCTCCCCGGGCGAGGAGCGCGTCGCTGAGGTGCGAACCGAGAAACCCTGCCCCGCCGGTGATGAGGATATTCACGCCCCTCTCCGCGCCGCGTCATGCGATCCGAAGAATTCGCATTGCTCCTGGATAAGCTCCGCCGCATCCATCTCAGCCTCACCGTCCAATTGGACCCGCAAAACGTCCAGCACGCCGTCACCCGTCGCGACCTCCAGGCTCCTCCCATTCCCGACGCCGAGAATCCGGCCGGCCGGGCCGGGGGATGGCCGACGTCGTGGCGGTCGCGCACTCCACACAAAGACACGCCGGTCTCCCCACAGCGTGAAGGCGCCGGGGAACGGATGGGTGACCGCGCGGACGAGATTGTAGATCCGCCACGCCGAGGCCTGCCAGTCGATGAGACCATCGGCCGGCCCGCGACGGCCGAATCGCGTGGCCACCGCGTGATCTTGCGGGGTGCGGGGTGCGCGGCCAGAGACAATCAGGGGATACGTGTCGGTGAGCAATTCGCGCGCGGCCACCGTGAGCTTACGGGACACCGTCAGCGCCGTATCCTCGACGACGATGGGCACCGGCCGCTGGGCGATGATGTCACCGTGGTCCGCCCACTCGTCCATGTGATGCAGCGTGACGCCAGTCAGGGTCTCTCCTTGGATCAGCGCCCAGTTGATTGGCGCTCGGCCACGGTACTTGGGCAGAAGCGATCCGTGGACATTGATCGCCCCCAAACGAGGGACGTCAAGCAGTGCCCGGCCGAGCAAGCGTCGGTAGTAGAACGAGCACACCAGGTCCGGTCGCAGACGGTGGACCTCGTCAACCAGCGCGGGGGTATTGGGATCCTCCGGCGTCCGCACGGGGATGTCGTGCTCGGTGGCTGCGCGCGCCACCGAGCCGAACCAGATGTGCTCCGCGGGGTCGTCGACGTGCGTGACGACCAGGAGGACGTTGGCTCGCTGCGCCAACAGCGCCTCCAGGCACGCCACGCCGATATCGTGGTAACCGAAGACGACCACCCGAAGCGACATGCCGGCCGGCCCGGCGAAGGTCGCGTCAGTCATGGACGGCCGGCTCTGATGGGCGCTCCGAGACGAGCTCCTGACCCGGCGCAGCGTGCTCGTAGATCGCCTGCACGACGTAGCGCGGCCGAAAGCGGACTTCCAGATAGATCCGGCCGATGTATTCGCCGATGAGGCCGAGCGCAAGCACCTGGATGCCGACGAAGACGAAGAGGATGGCGAAAAGGGTGAACACCCCCTCCACCTCGGGACCCACGAGCAATCGGCGCACGAGCAGGAAACCGCCAAATCCAAGTCCCAGGAGGGCAATGCCGATCCCGGACAGGCTGACCACCTGAATGGGGAGGAGCGAGAATCCCGTCGTCAGATCGAAGGCCAGCCGGATGAGGCGGAACGGATGGTAACTGGAACGACCGTGGGATCGGCTCTCGTGCCCCACCGGAATCTCGATGGGAGACCGGGCGAAGCTGTTGGCCAGGGCGGGCACGAAACTCGACGTCTCGCGGCACCCGCGCAGCACCTCCACCACCTCCCGTCGGTAGGCGCGAAGCATGCACCCGTAATCCCGCATGCGGACGCCGATCATCCGGGAGGCAAGACGGTTCATCCCCCAGGAAAGCATCCGGCGGATCACCGGATCGCGGCGATGGCGGCGCCAGCCCCCCACCACGTCGTGTCCCGCGTCCACCTCGGCCAGGAGGCGCGGAATCTCTTCGGGCGGGTTCTGGAGATCTGCATCCAGAGTGACGATGACCGCGCCCCGGGCGTGGTCCAAGCCGGCGAAGACGGCTGCGTGCTGGCCGTAGTTGCGGTTGAGCGAAATGACGCGGACGGCCTCGTGGGTGTCGTGTAAGCGACGCAAGATCTCTAAAGACCCATCCCTGCTGCCGTCGTCCACAAAGATCACCTCATAGGGACGGCCCGTCCGCGCCAGGACGGGTGCCAGACGCGCATACAGTTCCTCCAGAGTGGCCTCCTCGTTGTGGACGGGAATGACCACGGACAGGTCCGGCCCAACGTTCGGTCCCACCACTGATGCGCCCGTGGCGCCACCGGAGTGCAGTCGCATGCCCTTATCCTTGCCCGAACGGAACACGCTCCCGAGCCAGCGCCGGCGCCAGACCGGCGGTTTCGTGCCGGTTCTGGACCAGACCGAAGACGTCTCGGCCGCGCGTCAGGAGGTGTTCGGTCAGAGAGGATCCCGCAAAGCCGACGGCTCCGGCGACAAAGGCCCGCATCACCGGAGCGGCGCGGGGAAGGCAGGGTCGGCTTCGCGCCACGTCCGCAACATGTCCGCCAGGGCTTCGGGCCAGGGGCGTAGACACCCTTCGCCCGCCGCCGCCCACGCGGTGTTTGCCAGGACGGAAAAGGCGGGCCGGCGAGCCGGACGAGCCAACTCCTGTGAGGTGATGGCTGTCACCGGCGTGCCGCCGAAACCGCCTTGCCGCAGGATCTCTCGTGTAAAGTCGTACCAGGAACAGGCGCCGCTGTTGGTCAGATGGAACACGCCCCGCAAATCCCTTCGCACCAAGCGCACGAGCGCCGCCGCCAGGTCCCGGGCGTACGTGGGCGATCCGACCTGGTCGCTCACCACGCGCAACCTCTCTCTCGCCGCCGCCTTGGCGAGGATCGTCTTGACGAAGTTCTTTCCGTACGCCCCATAGAGCCACGCGGTCCGCACGATGGCCCACCGCGGCGCCACCTCGCGCACCGCCAACTCGCCAGCGAGCTTGGAGCGGCCGTATGCCGAGAGCGGCGCGGGTGTGTCGTCCTCCCGGTACGGCGACGTCTTCAACCCGTCAAACACAAAATCCGTGGACAGGTACACCATTCCGGCTCCGGCTTCCCGGCAGCCCTCTGCCACGCGACGCGCCCCCTCGGCGTTCACGGCCATGGCCCTGGTCGGATCGCGTTCGCAGCCGTCCACATCCGTGACCGCCGCGGTGTGGATGACCCAGTCCGGCTTCGCCGCCGACACCGCCGCGATGTAGGCGGTCGCCGCGATGTCATGCGTGGGGAGGTCGTGCCCGATGACCTCCGTCGAACCGGTCAACACCCGCGTCAACTCCACGCCCAGCTGTCCCTTGGCCCCTGTGATCAGGACGCGCATACCGCAGAGATCTCCCCCTGCTCAGAGCCGTTCAGCACAGCTCGATGATGCTCTGGTCCGCAAGAATGAACTTCTGGGTCTTGGGCCGAGACACGGAGCGGCGGATCACCACCTCGCGCCCCAGCAGGCTCCGCTCGATCCGAACATCGGCGTCCAGGATCTGCGTATCCTCAAAAAGGATGCTGTACTCCAACTCGCTGTTCCGAATCACACAGCGCGCGCCCAGCGCCGTGAAGGGCCCGATGTAGCTCCCCTCGATGAGTGCGTCCTTGCCGATGATGGCCGGCCCGCGGACTTGACTCCCGACGACGCGGGCACCCGTCTCCACCACCACCTTCCCCTGGACGTCGCTGGCCCCGTCCACGTGACCGCGGATGATCGGTGCGATACCGTCCAGCAGGTGATCGAGAGCGAAGCGGTTGGCCTCCAGCAAGTCCTCGGGCTTCCCGGTGTCCTTCCACCATCCCGTGATTTCGGAGAATCCCACCTGATAGCCGTGCTCCAAGAGGTACTGATGCGCGTCCGAGATCTCCAGCTCGCCTCGCGCGCTTGGCGCGATGGACCGCACGGCCTCGAAAATCGGGGGACCGTAGAGATAGATGCCGGTCACCGCATATTCGCTCTTGGGGTGCTTCGGCTTCTCCACCACGCCCACGATCTTGTCGCCCTCCACCTCGGCGACGCCGAATCGCTCCGGCTCTCGGACCCGGGCCAGCACGAGATGGCAATCATCCTTGTGCGCGTGGAAGCGCTCGACGAACGGTCGGATGCCGCCCACGATCACATTGTCCCCCAAGAAAAACACGAACGATTCTCCCCGGAGGAACGGTTCCGCCACTTTCACCACGTGCGCCAGGCCCAACGGCGCGTCTTGCATCACGTAGCTGATCTGAAGACCGAAGCTGCCACCGTCTCCGATGGCGTTACGAATATCCGCGCCCGTGTCGGGGTTGATGACGACCCCCACCTCCCGTATCCCCGCGGCCGCCATCGCTTCGAGGGCGTAATGGATCATGGGCTTGTTGGCGATGGGAATCAGATGCTTGTTGTTGGTGTGGGTCAGTGGACGCAGCCGCGTCCCGCGACCCCCAGCCGTGACCAGGGCGCGCATGATTCCTCCGTTCCACTCCCGCAGGCAGGGGGTTGTCGACTAGGCGGCGGACGGCTTCTCGGCCTCGTCTATCAGCATGACCGGGATCCCGTCCCGAATCGGGTAACGCAGTCCGCAACTCGCGGACACGCAGATGATGCGCTGCGCAGCCTCGTCCAGGCGCACCTCGGCCTTGCATTTTGGACACGCCAGAATTTCCAGCAACTCCTTGTCAATCATGTCGCACGCTCCATGTCATGGTGACACCACCGAGGTCCGCTCCAGGGCTCCGTTGCCGCGCCGAAACTACCAGCGCCGTCAAAGGCTTGTCAAGAAGCGGCATTCCTCCGGGCGTCAGAGCCCGGTTCGTCGCATGATCACGGCATCCTCCACCGGGTGGGTGTAATAGCGTGATCGGACTCCAATCGACTCGAAGGCGAACTGCCGATACAGCCCTTGCGCCGCCACATTGGACGCCCGCACTTCCAGGAAAGCAGAGCGCGCTCCAGCGTCCCGCCCGCGGCATAGCGCGGTCGTCAGGAGTTCTCGCGCGATCCCGCGCTGACGCCAGCGGGGATGCACCGCGAGGTTGTTGATGTGCAGTTCGTCACTCACCAGCCACACGCAGATGTACCCGACGACTGGGGGTGGCGTGCCCGCCGCGGGGAGGCGGGCCACCAACACCGCCGCCAGCGCCCCAGCGGTGAGTTCGCTGGCAAACATCTCCTCAGTCCATGGCAAGGAGAACGAGGCAACCTCGATAGCCAGGATATCCGGCAGGTCCTCTTGCCGTACGGGCTCGATGAGGAGCTCTGGAAGGCGATGCTCCGGGGATTGTCCGGTCATGCGGTCCTGCTCCGATCCTGGACCAACCGCGCACAACCATGTCAGCGCCCTGCGTCACGGCTCCGACGGAATTCGGCCTCTGACGGGCGAAGGTAGCGCGGCGTCAGGGACTCCAGCGCGTCGCGCTGGCCGGTGAGCAGCCGCTCTCGGCCGAGCTCGGCCACGCAGGCCGGGCGCGCCCCACGGCTGGCCACGGGCGGGAGGAGCATCCGCTCGCCCAACCGCTCCCGGAAGAATGCCCCATAGGCCGCCAGGCCGTCGCCGAGAAACAGGGTGGGATTCCGCACCAATCGGCAGAGAGCCTCGGGCGACATCGCCGCGTCTTCCGTGATGCGGCGCAGCGCCCCGGACTCGTGCCGGAAGAGCGCCGCGTATACCTCCTGCTTGCGCGCGTCCAGCACCGGGCAGATCTGCCAGCGGGCCGCGGGCAGCGCCCATGCCATGGCCTCCAGCGTCGAGACACCCACAAGCGAGAGGCCGGTGGCGTACGCCAGACCCTTCGCCGTGCTGAGACCGATGCGGAGACCGGTGAAGGACCCTGGGCCGATACTTACCGCGATCCCGCCGAGCGCCTCCAAGGAGACGCGCGCTTCGCCGAGCGCGCGATCGATCGCCGGGAGCAGGCGCTCCGAGTGGGTCACCTCGACATTCAGAACGGACTCGCACAGGACACGGTCCGCGTCGATGATCGCCACGCCGCCTTGCGTGGTGGACGTCTCGATGCCAAGAACGAGCATGCGCTCCGCCTCCGCCGGCGCAGTATACCGGCCGGCCCGATGCCGCGCAAGCCACCCGATCGGATCAAAGGTGGACGCGATCGTCGCCCCGCCGCGCACGGCCGGGTAGCGACCAGATGGCTCCTACTCGACCAACAGAAACGCGTAACGGTTCATGGCCTGGCAGTAGTCATTCAGCACCTCGATCGGATAGCCGATGTGTCGTATCGTCGCGAAGACGTCCACGGCCATCGCCTCGGGTGTTGGGCGGGCGGATCGGGGCTCCTTGCACGCCTTCCGGGTGCCGGCGCACGGCTCACACAGTCCGCAACTGTCCATAAAGAGCAAGAATGCCTTCTGATAACCGGTGAGGAACACGGCGCGTTCCAAGGCGACCAAGCCCGCGTTCACGCTGCGGCTCCATACGTGGCGATCCTCGGGCGCATCCATGGCCTTCTCAAAATGAAAGACCGCGGCTCTCGTGTAGTCGTCGAAGAATTGACGACACTCGGCGACCGAGGGGACATTCGGCGGACAGGACGCATTCCGGCCGTATTCGCCGCAGCCGAACATGCACTTCATGCGCACCCACTGGCCCACGATAATGCTCTTCGGATCGATCCACCTGAAATCGGTATAACCGTGTTGTAGAAACAGCGCTCCCAGTGTGTGGTCCTCGGACATAAGGGTAGCCTCCATTTCACCGTACGTTGGTCAGCGGAGTCGCTGGCCGAGTGGTTATGCGCCCAGCGACATTCGCGGATGGTCCTGCGAGAGCAATTCACACCGACAACGCCCCCCGCAGAACTGCTCTACCAGCTCCATGACTTCGTGGCACGTTGCCTCGATCTCCGAGGGCGGCACAGGCGGGAGTCCGTCCAGGTTGAACTCGATCGCCCGCGTCGTCAGCAGGGTGAGCGTATGGCTCGCCTGACGCCACGTCCATCGTCGGGTCAGCACCGTGTCTCTTTCCGCAAACACAACTTCACCGGGCAAAGGATGTTCCCTCTGCTCCGACCCAAAGGGCGTAAACTCTTCTCCACCGTTCGCCAGGCGCAAGACGATATCTCCCGTGAGCACGTCCACGGCGTGCCCACCCACCGGGAACAGATGACGCAAGGATACCACATTCCCGATATCGACCAGCGCACTGATGGACGGCAACGGCTCGCTCCGCAACGCACGCCGGGCCAGCGCCTCCACGGAGGAGCGAAACTCGCCCGGCTTCGCCCCAAAAGCCCGATAGGCTTCACGCCAGGACTTGATGCGTGGCTCCTCGGCCACGCGTTCGAGGGTCAGCCTGCCGCGGACTGCCGCTTCCGCCTCGCGAAGCATCCGGACCAGCGCGTCCGGCGATGCGCAGTTGTTGACCTCATGGGCGAGGACAACGCCACGCACGTACCCAGGGAATCGCCGGAAGATCTCGTCCGAGACGCTATAGCGGAGATCCTGCATGCCCCACCCCACATGTTCGCCCCGTGCGCATGGGCATCCACCTCCCGCCGGTCAAGCCCCGCAGGGCTGTCCACACGGCGCGGCCTCTATTTCTTGGCGGCAGGGTTTCGCTGCCGAAACGCCCCTGGCCCTTGCAGCCCACGAAGATCTTGCGCTTCACATCCTTAACGACTTCAGGAACGTGGCGATCTTCGCCTTGTCGACGATGGTCTTCTTGAAACGATTTCTTGCGTCGAAAATGGCATACGCTTCGTCACAGTACATATCCAGCCACGCCCACGTCATCTGCTGCTTCCGACCCCACGTCACGCAGACAGGTCCGCTGGGGGTGTAACCGGGAACGTAGACGTAGTGGCCGCCCCACGAGCCGCGTACGGAATCCGGGCCCGACGTCACATCCCATGGTTGCCCGGTTTGGATCTGCGCCTTCGCCGCGTTCGGAAGCTGCACACCCAAGCCGATCCCGACATCGGCGTAGATGGCCTGGCGCACCTCATCGTGTCTCGTGAAGGCTACCTCGCTGAACGCCTGGATCGTGTACGTGTGCTTGCCGACCTTCCACCCTTTGTGTCGCCACTCGTTCAGGGAGTCGAGGACCACCAAGCCGGTGTCGGGCCCGCCAGTCTCTTTGAAATACTCCTTGAGCACCGCTTGGTCAGTGATCATCAACACGGACCCCTGCTCGATGTCTTCGAAGCGGAGTGTCTGGTGCGCTCTGCCCGCGATGACGCAGTCGCCGTGGACATCATTTCCGAACATCGGGGTGGGAACGCCCGGATGGCTGCTGTCGAAATCGTAGGCGCTTGGCAATGGCGGCGGCGCAGCCTGGAGCAGGGTAGCGAACTTGAGATTCCGCGTGTCCTTCTTCGCCGCGGTCTTGCCGAGCTTGAAGACCTTGTGTGCGTGGATGCCCTTCGCTCGCACCATGGCATACCTCCTTCTTTCCAGTGACTCTCTCCTGGCCTCCGCTCAGCCTGACGTCCACATCCGGATCGAGCCATTCGATCCACTGAGCGCCTTTCCGATGACGAGCCTTCGCGGCTCCCAAAGGGCCATCTCATCCAACGGTGTGGATACGCTGCGGCGGTGTCCGTTGAGCACGCAGGTGCTCGAAACTGCCGACGAGTTCCTTGAAATATGCGGGCGCGTTTGCCTCAAACGTGAGATCCTCGCCGCTGACGGGGTGTCTGAAGGACAGACATCTTGCATGCAGCGCCAGGCGTCTATGCGCCGTATGCGGTCTGCCATACCTCTTGTCGCCCACCACAGGGTGTCCCCGATCTGCCAGATGGACACGGATCTGGTGCTTTCTGCCCGTCAGCAATTCAACGTCCAGCAAGGTAAAGTCCTTCGTCTCCTTGAGCACGGTATACGCCGTCTGCGCCCATTTGCCCTTCTTGGTATCGGCCGTGGAGTACACGCCGTGCGCGCTGTTCTCCGTCAGGTAGGTCGTGATGGTTTCCGAGCGCTTCGCACACTTGCCATGTACGACGGCGAGATACCTCTTCTTCGTCTCGTCCCACCGGCGCTGCAAGGCGAACTTGGCCTCGGCGGTCTTTGCGAATACGAGGACCCCCGAGGTCTCCCGGTCCAGGCGATGAACGATGAAAATCCGGTTCCGGGACTTGGCAGCACCCTTGCGGACATAATCGGTCAGGGCAAAGTAGGCCGTGCGCGCTTTTTCTCTCTCCGTCCCCACCGTCAAGAGCCCGGCGGGCTTATCCACCACCAGAATATCCCGATCCTCGTACAGGATCGCGAGTCCTCGCGCCAGGAATCTGCTGGCCCCTCTGGACGGTCTCTGCATCGTGTCTTCCCTGTCCGGCAAACGGGTGGACACTATTCCGACCTACCGTGTGAGTTCCGCCGCGGCCGAAGACCGTTGGCTGGGCCGAAAGGTTAGGTCCGAGTGTGTCGTCGAACGCGACGAGTGCCAGCGTCCCACGCCGTATTGCCTCGTGAGGCCCGACGGCATGCCGGCCAGCCGCGGGATACGCTGTCGAGCGGAGCGAGGGGGCCTCACGGCGTCGACGAATACAGCTACCTCCCTAGCTGCTCAAAAGTCAACACTATATCCCCTGAGGATCGCCTGTGCCACGCGAGATCGAGTCATCTCGATCCAGATTTGACTCTGCGGTGCTCTGCGATTACGATGCCGGAACACTTCACACGGAGGCTATTTCATGAAAGCCGTTCGATTCCACGAGCATGGCGGACCCGAGGTCTTGCGGTACGAAGAGGTCCCTGACCCGAAGCCCCGCGAGACGGAGGTGCTCCTCCGCGTGAAGGCCGTCGGCCTGAACCACCTCGATGTGTGGCT
>Ga0335084_10005612_pt1 | contig 12424 bp, 11 predicted proteins | sample Lox_Sample_44_FD_206721 | JGI IMG/M metagenome (GOLD analysis project Ga0335084, IMG submission 206721) | Soil microbial communities from Loxahatchee National Wildlife Refuge, Florida, United States - Lox_Sample_4.4 | ecosystem: Environmental > Terrestrial > Soil > Wetlands | place: USA...
TAGAAGGCGACGAGGACCGCGAGACCGTCCGCCGCACCCACACGCCACGCGGCGAGCAGCAGCGGTCCCATCACCAGGCTCCAGCCCAGCCAGGGGTTGGGGTTGAGCAGGTTCACCGCGGCCGCCGCCAGCAGTCCGCGCGTCCCCGATGCCGCCCCCGCGTGCTCCTCGGACGCGAGCCGGTAGTGCCGCCACCGGTCGAACGCGCGCCACGCGAGCCAGAGGAGGAAGACGCCGCCCGCGCAGCGCAGGCCCAGCTCGAGCCACCGCGGCACCCGGCTCAGCACCAGGAGAACCAGCAGGATGATCGGCGCGTCGCTCAGCAGGGGCGCCAAAGCCGCGGGCAGCGTACGCCGCCAGCCGTGACTCAGTGCCTGCGAGACGAGATAGGTCTGGTAAGGCCCCGGCTGCACCGCGGCCGCGAAGGCGTAGGTGCCGCCGAGGATCAGGTAGGAGACGAGATCAGGAGACGGACTCGAGGTTCCGGGCGTAGTACAGCTCGGACTCGACCTTCAGGCGGTCGAACAGCAGATCCGCGACGAACGCCCGCAGCTCGGCGTCGCTCGAGCACTGACGGTCGCACAGCTCGAAGAACGGCTTCATCCGTGCGCTGATGGCCGTGATGCCCGCCGGCTCAGCGCCGGTGAACGCCAGGATGTCGTGGATGCACCGTTCGATCCGCCGCCAGTCGCGGACGTTCTCGGCCGGGAACTGCGTGCACGCGGTCATGGCTCAACCTCCAGCGAACCGGGACCCCCACGGCCGGATGTCGTCTCCGGCCCGTGAACCCCGGCTCCCCAACACTGCCTCTCCGTCCGCCCCTGCGCCACCTCGTACTATTGCGGAAGCGCCCCGGGAGCCGACGGAAGCAGTCGCCATTGGGCACGCCGCCGCGGCAGTTCGCGCCGGCAGGAGCGCCGCGCACCCGATGCAATCACTCGCTGTTCCGGTCCCGGCGGAACACGAAGTCGAGCGCCTCGGCGAACGTCGCGAGTGGAGCCGGCTCGTGCGCCACGCCGGGGAGCACGAAGAACCGGTGCTCGATCCCGAGCCGGTCCAGCACGTCCGCGGCCGCGCGGGCGAGACGGCGGCGCGTCGGATCGTCCACACCGCCCATCGTGAGGAAGAAGCGCGCGTCCCGGAGGGCCGGGACGAGCGCCGGGACGGGCCGGTACGTCGCCCGGCTCGCCATCACGATCGCTCCGCGCAGCAGATCCGGGTTGCGCAGCGTCAGGGCCCACGCGAGGTCGCCGCCGAGCGAGAAGCCGGCCACGACGAACCGGGTCGGGTCCACCCGCAGCCGCCTGGCCACCGCGCGCAGGTCGGCGCGCACCTCCCGCTCGTAGCGGTCGATGGTGCTCGACCACGCCGCCGCCGTGCGGTAGTCGTCCCCGCTGCCGCGCCCGCTCGCCAGCACCAGGACGAAATCGCGCGAGCGGCTCCCCGCCGCGGCGGCGTCGGGGAACAGGTAGGGCATGAGTGCCGCGAGCTGACGCTCGGGCGGATCGCGGTAGAGGCGGCCGAGGCCCACCCGGCTCAGATAGATCTGGAGCAGCGTCCCCGCCGTATTGCCCGTGGGCGGCAGGAGCTCGACGACCGGATAGGCCCGGCCAGGGTCGTAGTTCGGCGGCAGGACGACCACGCCGGGAGCCGGTCCGGCCGGTGCCACAGCCCCCGGTCCGCGGTAGCAGCCCGCGCCGGCGAGCAGGGCCCCTGCAAGCAGGACCCCGAACGCCAAGCGCCCCGTAAACCGAAGTGAAACCATCGGCTTTGTCGGTGCGAGTCCGGTCCGGCGGCCCGCGGTATGCGCTAGTTTGCACTTGGGGGAGGAGAGGAGCATCCCATGCTGCATCTCGCGCTGTGGGCCGTTCTCGCCGTGTGGGTGGGGATCGCGCTCATCATCCTGGTGGCCATCGTCTCCACGATCGGCATCGCGACCGCGCACATGCTGCTCGACCGGCGCGGCGTCGCCGGGACCGTCTGGTGCCCGGTGCTGCAGCACACGATGAAGGTGCTGGGCGTGCCCGCCGCATTCGTCGGCACGGTCACGGGGTTCGACGAAGTGCGCCGCTGCGAGCGGTTCGGCGACGGCCGGATCGAGTGTCACAAGTGGTGCGTCCGGGCGGGCGAGTACGCGGAGGCCGCCCGGAGCAACTAGAGGTCGCGCCGGCCGAAGACGGCGAAGGCCAGCGCCAGGGCAGCCGCCCCCACGGCGGCGAGCACCGCCGCATCGTGCCGACCCAGCCCGGCCTCCACCACCCGTTGGGGCTCGTAATAGCTGAACAACGACGCCGGCCGGAGTGACGCGAGTCTGGTCCAGACGCGCGCCACGTAGTCGAGCACGTACGAGCCGGCCAGCAGTCCCGCGATCCAGGCGATGGCGGTGCCGGCGTCCGACGCCAGGGACGACACCAGGAGCGCGACGGCCCCGAAGCACGCGAACACCAGCCACAGCGCGGCGGCGACCGGCAGGTAGCGGAACGCGGAAACCTCCGGCAGCGGGCGCATCACGAGGCCGACCGCCGTGCCGAGCCAGGCCGACGCGGCGAGCACGCCCAGACCCGCGAACAGGGCGAGCGCCGCGGCCGCGACCTGGCTCGAGCGCGACACCGGGCGGGCGGCCATGAGATCCATGGTGCCGCGCCCGATCTCCCCCGCCAGCGCGCCGCACGGCACGCGCACCGACCACACCGCCATCATGATCAGGGAAAACGGGTGGGCGTAGCCGACCCCCACGATGCCCCGGGCGCTCACGCCCACCAGCAGGTCCTGGTTGAGGAGGGCGAGGAACTGCGGCGGCGCCGCCCGCAGGGCCTCGCTGAGGAACCGGGACACCATGGGCTCGCCGGCGACGAAGGTCATCAGCCACTCGAACAGCGCCAGCCCCAGGGCGAGCGGCACCAGCGCGACCCGGTGGAGCCGCGCGTGGTGCCGCAGCATCACCCGCAGGGTCACCGCGCCACCGGGTGCGTCGTCTCGCCGTCGGCGCGGTCATCGCACCGCCCGCACTCCACCCGCAACGTCTTCGACATCACCGGTAGTGCTCCAGGAACGCCTCCTCGAGCGTGGGCCGCTCGACCACGACGTCCTCGAGCGGCAGCATCCCCAGCCTCGCGACCAGCGCGGGCAGGGCGGCCTGCGCCACCAGCAGCTCGACGTGCCGGGGTCGCGCGACCGACACCTCGCCGAAGTGGCCGAGGGCGGTCGTGTCCACGTCGGCGTTGAAGTCCGCGATCACCCGGCGGCGCTCGGCGCGGCGCAGGGTCTCCACGTCGCCGAGGCTCACCACGGTGCCGGAGCGCAGCATCGCGACCCGGTCGCACGTACGCTCGACCTCGGGGAGAACGTGCGAGGAGAGGAACACCGTCGCCCCGGCGTTCCGGAGATCGGCCACGATTTCGTAGAACGCCTGCTGCACGAGGGGATCGAGCCCCTTGGTCGGCTCGTCCAGGAGCGCCAGCTTCGGCTCGCACTGCAGCGCCTGCACGAGGCCGAGCTTCTGCTTCATCCCGTCCGAGTAGGTCCGGACGTGGCGTGCCAGCTCGGCCGCGCCGAGGCCGAGCCGGGCGAGCAGGCGCTCCCGCGCCACCGGCGGCCGGCCCGTCAGCTGCGCGAAGAACTCGAGCGTCTCGGCGCCCGAGAGCTTGGGCCAGAACGTCATGTCGCCCGGCAGGTATCCGATGTCGGCGCGCGCCGCCACGCCGAGGCCGAACGGGACCCGGCCCAGGACCTTCACCTCCCCGCCGTCGGGGCGGATGAGGCCCAGCAGCAGGCGGATCGTGGTCGTCTTCCCCGCCCCGTTGGGGCCAAGAAAGCCGAAGACCTCTCCCTGCACCACGTCGAGGGAGAGGTCCTTCAGGGCAACGACCGCGCCGTACCGCTTGCCCAAACCGCGGGCCTGGATCGGCGGGGCGTCCATCCTAGCTCGGCTCACACCGCGATGGCATCCAGCTCCTCGTAGAACTGCATCGCACTCTGCGGCCGCTGCGACGGCTCCTTCCTGAGCGCGCGCAGGATCAGCTGCTCGAGCCGCTCCGGCACTTCCGCGTTCAGGCTGCGGGGCGACGGCGGGACCTCCTCGATCTGCTTGGCCACCAGGGTGATCGCCGAATCGGCGACGAACGGCGTCCGACCGGTCAGCGACTCGAACAGCACCGCCCCGGTGGCGTACAGGTCGGCGCGGAAATCCACCTCGGCGCCGAGCAGCTGCTCCGGCGCCATGTACTCCGGCGTGCCGAGCGCCATCCCGGCCTGGGTCATGCCCTCCGAGCGCTTGGCCAGGCGCGCGATGCCGAAGTCCATCACCTTCAGGTTTCCGGACGGCTCGACGATCATGTTCTGCGGCTTGATGTCCCGGTGGATGACACCCTGCTCGTGCGCCACCTCCAGCGCGCGGCACAGCTGCTTGCCGACCGTGAGGACCACGTTCACCGGCAACGCGCCGCGGCTCTGGATCAGGTGCTTCAGGGACTGGCCTTCCACGTACTCCATGGTGATGAAGTACTGCCCGTCCACCTCGCCGAGGTCGTGGGTGCGGACCACGTTCCGGTGCGTGATCTTGCGCGCCAGCCGGATCTCCTGCTTGAACCGGTCCAGCGCCGCGGGCTCGGACGAGGCCGCGTCCAGGCGGAGCGTCTTGATCGCGACGACGTCGCCCAGCTCGGTGTCCAGGGCGCGGTACACCACCCCCATGCCGCCCATCCCCAGCACGCCCCTGATCTCGTACCGGCCGGCGAACCTCGCCCCCTCGGCGAGGAGGCCCGGCTCGGCCTGGATCCGCATGACCTCGGTGGCCGACGCGACGCTGCCCCGGGCGTTGACCAACGGCCGGGTGGCCTGATCGCTCGAGCTCATCACCTCGACCAGCTGCTGCTTCGCCTTCAGCTCCTCCACCATGTGCTGGAACGCCGCGGCCAGCTCGCCGATCTCGTCCCGGCTGGTGACCTCCGGCTTCGCCTCGTAGTCGCCCTCCGTCACGCGGCGGGTCACGCCGACCAGCGCCCGCACCGGGCGCGCGATCACGCGGCCCACCAGCCACGACCCCGCCAGCGCCAGGACCAGGCCGGCCAGTCCCGCGAGCACGATGGTGCGCTGGGTGCGGTGGAACCCCGCCAGCTCGGCGCCGCGCGAGCGCAAGGCCAGGTAGCCGCCGAGCGCGTGGTCGCTCCCCTGGTTCTGGAGCGGCTGGGTCAGGCCCACCAGCCGGTCGCCGCCCAGCGTCCCCTCCGCGCGGCCGGCCGCGGTGCCACCCTGCGCCAGCCCCGCCACCGAGGCCGCCACCAGCTGCTGGAGCTCCGCCGTCCTCGGCACCGTGCTGGCCACCACGACCGGGTGCTCGTCCCGGTCCAGCAGGTAGAAGACGACCTCCGAGCCCGACGCCCGCTTCACGGCCGCGGCGAGGGAATCGGTCACCTGCCGGGTCGCGACCACCACGGCCGCGACCACGCCGCTCGCGAGGTCCTTGAGCGGCGTGGCCACCGCGAGGTAGAGGCGCTGATCCGCCTGGTTGACCATGTACCGGCCCTGCTTGCCCTCGATGGCCTGGACCACGACCGGCGGATCGTACGGCGTGCCCGCCGCCGACGGATCGTCGGTCCGCGCCTTCAGCACGCCCCGGTTGTCCGTGAGCAGCACGTAGTCCGCGTCGAGGATGCCCTTGAACGACTCCGACAGATCGAGGAAGGCCCCGGGGCCGCCCTTGGCGAACTCCGCGATGAAGGCGGGGTTCTGCGTCGCGGCCCTGGCCCCGGCCGCGAGCTCGAGGTTCACGCCGTCGATGAAGCGGCCCGTCACCTCGCTGGTGTTCTCCAGGCGGCGCCGCAGGGACTCGTCGGCGTTGCGCGTCGCCTGGACCGACACCAGGGCGAGCGTGCCGAGGAGCACGACCACCACCACCAGCGCGGTGGCGGCGAAGATCTTCAGCGTCAGCGGAAAGCGGCGGTCGGGCCTAGTACCGCTCACGCGTCGCCCCCGACCCGTACTCCTGGCCGTACTTGTTCAGGTGAGCGACCGGGTGGTAGGCGCTCGCGTCCAGCGTCACGTCCTGTCCCGTGAGCCCGCCCGCCGGCACGGTGATCTGCCGCGTCGCCTCGGGGGCGCGCTCGTGCCACACGTGCAGCGTGTACGTGCCCGGCGCGACATTCGGGATCGTGTAGGAGCCGTCGGCGCCCGGCTGGGCGAAGTACGCGTTGTCGCGCACCACGACGAAGCCGCTCATCTGCGGATGGATGTTGCAGTACACGCGCACCAGGCCCGGGCGCCGGAACCGGTGGTCGCCCGACTCGCCGCGGCCGTACAGGCCGAGGTCGAAGCTGTTGGGATCGCTCAGCGAGAACACGTTGTGGTTGAAGGGGTCGCGGTTCGGGAACCCGACGGTGGACCCCACCGGCACGACCACCACCCGCGGGCTGAAGCTCCGCCCGTCGAGGACCATGTCCGCCCGGACGGGCGCGGCCCGCGGGCCTCCGCCCGCGAGGTAGACCACCGCGTTGCCCACGTCGCTGGCCGGCCGACCACCCGCGTTGGTCACCGTCACCTGGCCGCTGACCTGCGCCGACGCGAGCGGGGGGGCCGCACCCCACAGCAACGCCGCGGCCACCGCGGCGATGCGGAATTGTCCCCTTCGCACTATGCTTTGCATGGGACGAGTTTGACCCCGAGACCCAAGCTAGTCAAGCACGCGATCCTATCCGGAAGGAGACGCCGGTGAGCATCCACACGCGCCTGGGCCTGGCCCTCATCCTGTGCGCTGCGGCCACCGTGCCGCTGGCGGCCCAGGCCCAGCAGGATTCGCTGGAGGAGCGGCTCGAGAAGGCCGAGGAGGCGATCCAGCGCCTGCAGCGCGAGATCGAGAGCCAGGCACAGTCGGCCGTGCAGTCGCGGCTCCAGAACCGGGTCCAGATCTCCGGGCTGGTGCTGTTCAACCTGTTCTACGACGGCGCCAAGTTCAACAACGCGGACGTGCCGGAATGGGTCGCGGGCGCCCAGGACACGACCGGGCGGCCCAACAGCCAGATCGGCGGCGCGCTGCGCCAGACCCGGCTGGGAATCACCGTCCGGCCGGGCAAGGTGCTGGGCGGAGACCTCAGCGGCGACCTGCAGCTCGACTTCTTCGGGGCCGGCGGCGGCGTCGACGCCTACGCCCGGCTGTTCTCCCCGCCGCGCATCCGCACGGCCAACGTGCGGATCGACTGGCCGCACCTCGGCCTGCTGGTGGGCCAGGACAAGGCGATCGTGGCGCAGCAGAGTCCCGTCTCGTTCGCCGCGATCGGCTACCCGGAGTTCGCCGGCGCCGGCAACCTGTGGAACTGGATCCCCCAGGCGCGCCTGACGGCCGAGACCGGAACCTCGTTCCGCGTCGGTCTCCAGGCGGCCGCGCTGGACCCGTTGTGGGAGCCCGACGCGTTCCTGACCGCGCCCGATCTCGGGGAGCGCAGCGGGCGCCCGGCCGTCGAAGGACGTCTCTACCTCGACTGGGGCACCGACGAGAAGGAGAGCACCATCGGTTTCGGCGCGCACCGCGGCTGGATCGCGACCGCCGGCTCCGGCTCCATCGCGAGCCAGGCGCTCACGGCCGACTTCCACGTCGTCATCGGCGTCGTCTCGCTCGCCGGCGAGGCCTTCAGCGGCCAGGTGCTGAACATGCTCGGCGACGGCGGCATCGAGCAGGACCTCGGCCCCCTCGGCCAGCCGGTGCGCAGCCGCGGCGGCTGGGCCCAGCTCGACATCCGGCCGACCTTCGCCTGGGAGTTCGGCGGGGGCTACGGGCGCGACGATCCGACGGACGGGGATCTGCTGCAGAGCCCCAGCGCCTTCGCGCCCGGCGCGCGGCTGCTGAACGTCGTGTACGAGGGCCACCTGCACTGGCGGCCGGGCGGCGGGCTGCTCGTGGGCGCGGAGTTCCGGCGCTTCGAGACGACCTTCGCGGCGGGCGCGCTGAAGGCGAACCACGTGAACGGGTTCGTGGGGGTGTTCTTCTAGATCATGCGGTCGGGGTGTGGGGGTTGGGGTTTGGGCCCGAACCCCACACCCCAAGCCCCAATCCCCCGCTTCACTTCCTCTGCTTCACGGCCCGGAACGTCCCCATCTGGAAGACCGTGCCGTCGCGCGTGCTGGTGAACCAGATCTCGCCGGCGAGGGTGTCGCCCTGCATCGTGCCGCGCAGGTCCATGAGCCCGTCGCCGCGCGGCGTCTGGAAGTGCACGATCACGCTGTCGCCGGGCAGCGGCCACCACACCGCGGCCTGGCCGAGGCGGCCGGCGGGCGCGCGCGTGTAGCCGGGGATGTTGACCGTGGCGGCGAGCTGAATGCGCGAGGTGGCCGTGGCGTCCGGAGCGGCCAGGGCCTGGGCGTCGAGGTGCAGCAGCGGCGCCGGCGCCGGCCGTGGCCGCGGCGGACGCCGCCCGGGAGGCGGCGGCGGCTGCGACGACCTGAGGTCCGTCGCGAGCACCCAGTTCCCGGAGGCGCGCCGCGGCGTGACCATCGGCGCCGAGGGATTCACCGACGGCAGCGGCGCCGGGGCCGGCTCCGCTGGCGGCGCGTGCGCGCATCCCGCCACCATCCCCGAGACGAGCCACGCCAGCCGGCGGCGCGGGCCCGACCGCCGCGGGCTCACCGGCCGGGCAGGCTGTCGAGGGTGTAGATCGTGGCGGTGCCCGGCGGTTCCTCGCGTTGCAGCCGCCGCGCCGCGCGCTCCGCCTGCCGCAACGTGCGGATCAGATTGAGCCCGATCACCTTCTCGACGTCGCGGTCGCTGTAGCCACGGCGGATCAGCTCGGCCGTGAGCGCCGGGAAATCGCCCACGTCCTCGAGGCCTTTCGGCGCGCAGTCCATCCCGTCGAAGTCGCTGCCGTAGCCGACGTGGTCGATCCCCGCCACGCGGCGGATGTGGTCGATGTGGTCGGCCACCACCGCGATCGGGGGCGGCGGCGGCGCCGGGTGCGCGGCCGACCACTGCTGCACCGCCGCGCGGATGGCTGCCGTGTCCGCACCGTACTGCCGCTGTGCCTCCACGAACACGCCGCGCTGCTCGCGCGCGTGGCGCACCGCCGCCGAGTCCACGAACGGGCAGTAGAAGTTCACCATCACCACGCCGCCGTTCTTCGGCAGCATGCGGAGGATGTCGTCCGGCACGTCGCGCGGCACGTCGGCCAGCGCACGCGCGGACGAGTGGGAGAAGATGACGGGGGCCGCGCTGCTGCGCAGCACCTGCGCCATGACCGAGTCGGAGACGTGGGCCAGGTCCACCAGCATGCCGAGCCGGTTCATCTCGTGCACCACCGCCCGCCCGAACGGGGTGAGCCCGTGGTGCGTGCTGTCGTCGCCCGCCGCGTCCGCCCAGGCCAGGGTGGCGAAGTGGGTCAGCGTCATGTAGCGGGCGCCCAGGTCGTAGAACATCCTGAGCAGCGGCAGCGACCCCTCGATCACGTGCCCGCCTTCCATGCCGATCAGGATGGCGATCTTCCCCTGCCGGTGGATGCGGAGGATGTCGTCCGCCGTGCGCGCCAGCGCGAACGTCTCCGGGTAGCGCTCGGGCATCCGGCGCACGATGTCGATCTGCTCCAGCTCCACCCGCGCGGCGTCGGCCCGGATCAGCTCGACCGGCACCCACGTGGACCAGAACACGCCGCCCACGCGACCCTTCCGCAGCCGCGGGATGTCCGTGGCCAGGCGGGGCTGCGGCCGCGCGATGTCCATGCTGTCCCACGAGAACACCACGCGGTCGATGTCGGTGCTGTCGAAGCTGTCGCTGCCGCGGGTGCGCAGCTTCCAGGGCAGGTCGTTGTGGCCGTCGATCATCGGCACCGCCCGGTGCAGGCGCAGCGCGTGCCGGATCAGGGCCGAATCGGTCTGGGCGGAGAGCGGCGCGGCCGCGAGCGTCAGCAGCGCGAAGAACGGTGCGAATCGCATGGCCGGGACGATAGCGAGGCGGTCCACCACGCACAACGGGCGGCCCGCGGCCGCCCGTGTGCGGATGGCGCCCGGCGGCGCTAGAACACCAGCGGCGCCGGTGCGAACACCACGTTCGCGGCCGTGAAGATGTCGAAGAAGCCGATCACGATCTGGAGGGCCGCCACTTCCTGCTGGAGGGTCAGCGCCTGGCCGCCGGCGGCGGTGAAGGTCGGATTCGACTCGCTGCCCGACACCGTCGCCCAGATCACGCCGTCGAACTTGAACACCACGTTGACCGTGCTGTCGACCGCCGTCTCGGACGCAACGCCGACCACGTCCACCGAGTGGCCGTTGCGCTCGTAGTGGTCCGTCAGCTGCAGGCTGTGCGCCGCCGTCGTGCTGCTGTCCACGATGGCCATCCACAGCCGTGCGCCGCTGGCGGCGCTCAACGTGTCGTTGATCCGCAGCGTGCTGTCGTTGACGTTGAGGGCGTTCGACAGGTTGAACGCCACCTGGTGCCCCGTCGTGTCCACCACGTGCCCCAGCGCCGAGAGCGTGAAGCTCACCGTCGTGCGGACGCCGTCGATCGCGTAGTCGGCCAGCGTCTGGCCGCCGGAGACCCGCGGATCGCCGTAGTGCAGGTTCACGCCCAGGGTGTTGGCCTGCGGCGTGCTCTGGTCCGCCAGGTCGAGGTTGCCGATCGGCTGCAGCGGGAGCGCGGGCGCGGTGGCGCCCGCCGGGACGTAGTAGAGCCAGAAGCGGACGCCGGCCGTGGGCGCGCCGGTCACCGACGAGTCGATGTGGAAGCGCCCGCCGCCGGACGTGTCCCACACGAACGTCTTGCCGAGGACGTTCAGCGGGAACAGGGTCGCCGTCGCCGCCGGCGCGCGCCCGCCCAGCGCGCGCACCAGCCTCTGGATGGCGTCGCGGGCGACCCCGAGCCGCGCCACCGGAGCCCCGCCTCCGGGCCGGGCCGCGGGCGCGCTGAGGGCGAGCTTCGGTGCCATGATCGCGAGGCTCTGGAACCCCGCCCCGGCCGTGAACGCGTCGCCGACGCGCTGGACGTCCGCCGCGACCCCGACGGGATCACCGGCGCTCGGCGTGGTCGAGTCACCGCACGCGGCGGTCGCGAGCGCGGCCGCCGCCGCGCCGAGGGGAAGCCACTTGCGCAGTCTGTGCATCGCCGTCTCCTCCGTGCCGGTCCTTCCCGCGCGGGGGGGGCGGGGGTGGAGCATCGCGGGACCTGACGCACAGTACAACGGGAGCGGCGCCCGCGCCATCGGCCGGCGACGCGCGGTGGCGCCGACCGGCGGGCCTGGGGTCACGCGATGGGGAGTTTGCCTGTCAGGGGCGGCGTCAGCCTGGCGGGCGCTTCAGCTCGATGCGTGCCGTGCCGTCCCGGACGGCCCAGCGCGGCGTCACCGACTCGCCCTGGAGCGTGCGCTCGAGCCCGCGCTCGGACTTCGCCACCGACTCGATCGGGAACCGCCAGACCTCCACCGGGGGCTCGAGCGCGAGGTCGAGAGGCGAGGCGAGCGACAGCTCGGGGGCGAACCAGCAGCCGTCGGGCAGCATCGCGGCGTCCCACCGGTAGCGCACGGCGAGCGCGCCGTCGGCGCCGACCCGGATCCGCTTCTCGAGCGGCGGCGCGCCCGCCGGCGCCTCGAGAACCACCACGACCTCCGACGCCGTCGCCACCTCGATCCGCAGGCTCATCGCCGCGCGCGCCCAGGATGCCGGCGGGGCGTAGCGCCCCGCCGCATAGGACTCCAGCGTCACGTCGCCGGGCAGGACCCGGTCCACGAGCAGCGCGCGATCGTCCGCGTCGCAGGCCGGCTGACCGGGCGACGCCGGGGCCCCGCCGTGCTGGTGCGGGTCCCGCGGCTCGTGGTAGGCCTCGAAGCGCCGGGTGAGCGCGTCCGCGTAGTTGGTCAGCGTCGCGAACAGGGTGTAGTCCTCCACCGCGCCGCCGCGCGCCGGCGCGATCACCACCGAACACCGGCCCGAGTGCACCCAGATCTCCTCGTGGCCGTCGTGATCGAAATCGAGCAGCTGCACGGTGAGGCGCTGGTCGCGGCGCAGGACCCGCTCCGCCTCCGCCAGGCTGCGCCACACCGCGGCGCGGAGGTGCGGCAGGTACAGGCCGCCGAACACGCCGTGCCAGTATGCGTCGTTGCACTGCGCGCGGCCGATCGCACGGCGTGCCGCCGCCAGCTCTTCCTTCCGGGCGCCGCGTCCCGGGGCGAGCGAGCGGTGCAGCGCCGACAGCGCCAGCATCTTCTTGTGCATCCGGTTCGCTTCCGCGTAGCGCACCAGGAAGTTCCGCCACAGCGTGCCGCGCACCAAGCCGCCGTCGGGGCCCGCGATCCGGTGCTCCCCCAGCTCCCGCTCCAGGTGCTCGAGCCGCACGGCGGCGTCCGCCGGCAGCGCCCACCGCTCCATCTCGCGGTACGAGGCGGAGGGCAGATACGCCAGGCCGCCGCTCGGCACCTCGGCCAGCGCCTGCGCGCTGGTGACGAGCTTCAGGTCGCCG
>Ga0335084_10005613_pt1 | contig 12424 bp, 15 predicted proteins | sample Lox_Sample_44_FD_206721 | JGI IMG/M metagenome (GOLD analysis project Ga0335084, IMG submission 206721) | Soil microbial communities from Loxahatchee National Wildlife Refuge, Florida, United States - Lox_Sample_4.4 | ecosystem: Environmental > Terrestrial > Soil > Wetlands | place: USA...
AGCGCCGAGCGCGGCACTAGCAGGCGCTCCGTGTCTCCGATCACCAGCCCGACCTTGACGTACATCCCCGGCGACAGTTCCGCGGCATTGGGGGGGAGATCGATACGGGCCCGGAATGTGCTGGATGGCGCCGCGGCTTCCGGGAAGATCGTGATGTGTGACGCCTCGATACGTCGGTCGCCGACGTAGATCGCGGCCTTGCCGATGCGCCGCACTGCAGCAACGACGGTCTGGGGAACGTTGAGACTGACGCGCAGGTCACGAAGGGAGAGTCCGGTCATGAGCGGCCTGCCGGGGGTTACGAGCTCGCCGACTTCGACGAGGCGCTTTGTCACGACGCCCGCGTAGGGGGACGTGATTTCGGTATAGCCGACACCTTCGCGCGCGCTGGTGAGTCCCGCTTCCGCAGCCGCGAGGCGCGCCGCCGCGGCGTCGCGGTTCGCAAGCGCCTGATCGTACTGGGCTTTGGAAACCACCCGGCGCTGGTACATGTCGTCGATGCGTTGAAAGGTCGTCTTGGCCTCTTCGTTGCGGGCCCGCGCCTCGGTAAGAGCCGCTTCAGACTGCTGCAGTCCGGCGCGCTGCTCCGTGCCGCGGAGTCTGATGATGACCGCGCCGGCGGGCACGAAGTCGTTAACATCGAAGAGGATCTGCGCCACACGTCCAGACGTCTGGGCGGAGACCGTCGCCTGGTTAACGGCCTCGATGATGCCGTCGACCGGTCGCTCGAGAAGGGCACGCTCGGGCTGGATCGTCACGGATGCGATCGGTGGCAATGCCGGTGCGCTGGTTCCGGGCGCCTTGCCGCCGCACGCCACCAGGGTGGCGAACGCGACCAGCGCAACCGCAGTGCCGGCCGCGTGCGGTGTGCGGGGCGCGAGCATCAGGAGAACGCCTGACCTGGCTTCGTTCCCAACTTCTTGAGGATCAGCGCCAGCGGACAGAAGCCGGTGAATGCGGACTGCAGCAGGTTCGCGCCGACAAACGCGGTAAACCACAGCCAGTTGGCGCTGACGAAGTGAGCAAGCAGCAGGCTCGCAAGTACGAACGTCCCGGCGAACGCGAACACCAAACGGTCGATACTCATGGTCGGATCTCCGGACGGCCTAGCCAAAAGAGGGCATGCAGTGTCTATCAGGAATCGCTAAAGTAGCAAGTTGCGATATCTACCTACAGGCACCTTGCAGGTGCCCGCCTACACTGGCGCACGTTGTCATTCATCGAGGGCTGGGGATGCCGGCCAGTGATTCAATTGTTGCGACGCGCAAAGAACGGCGCCCCATTCTTGCCCAGGTCGAGGAGCACGCCTCAGATGCCGCGGTGCTTCTGAAGGCGCTGGCTAACGAACAGCGCTTGCTCGTGCTCTGTACGCTGCTCGAGGGCCCGCATTCCGTCGGCGAGATCAACGCCCGAGTGCCACTGAGTCAGTCGGCACTGTCGCAGCATCTTGCGGTGCTGCGCGACGTGGGAATCGTCAGAACCCGGCGCGAATCACAGACCATCTGGTACGAGATCGCGCCGGGCCCCGCAAACTACGTCATGGAAGCGCTGTATGCGGCCTTCTGCGCGCCGCAGGCGCGTTATCGGCGCGGAAAGCCAAAGTTGTAGTCACGGGAACAGGGAGCATGAGTGTGAACACGAATGTCGGAACCGGCGATCGCATCGTTCGGGTCATTCTGGGCCTTGCGGTGCTCAGTATCCGCACGTGCCCGGCGCCCAAGCCGGCTCGCTGACGTCTAGGCGAGCGCCGATTTAGTCTGACCGGCGCGCAATGATCTGCACGACGGCGCTGTGTCCGCTGTGGCCGCGTCCCTCGTGCACGTCACGCTCGCGTTCGATCGCGAGCTCGAAACGCAGGCCGCCGAGCTCTTGGCGCAGCGCCGCGAGTGTCGGCAAGAGCTCAGCCGACTTCGGCCCGCCCGTCTTGAACTCAAGCTGCGCCGGGGTGTAAGCCTCGAGCAAGAAGACACCCCCAGCGCGCAATGCTGGCCCGACGTCATGGTGAACGCGGGCCCGCAGCGCCGGCGGGAGGTGGCACCAGATCGATATGATGCCGTCCCAAGTGCTCTCGCCGAGGGCGTAGTCGGCTAGATCAGCTCGCACCGTCGCAATTGACACGTGCCGTTCCCGCGCGAGTCGCTCGGCCTTCGCAAGCCCCACCGCGGATGCGTCGACGGCGACAACATCAAACCCTTGCGCGGCGAGAAAGACTGCGTTGCGGCCTTCGCCCTCGCCGAGGCACAGCACTCGCCCGCCCCACGGCAGGCTGGCGACGTGCTCCTTGAGAAAGTCGTTGGGCAGCGTCCCGTACCAGTACTCCTCCGTCGCGTAGCGCTGGTCGAAGTGGCCGGCAGGCGAGGGGTCGGTCATGCAGTTGCCCTCAACGCCTTACGAATTTGCCACGACGCGTGCATCGAGCGTTCGTGTTCCGCGCAGTGAATTGGCCACGAGGCAACCGTGCTCGGCCCTTTCGAGCAGCTGCTTCGCCTTCGCCGCGTCCGCGCCCGCAGAGACGGTTAGTGTCGCGTCCGTCTGGAACCGGGAAAACTGTGTGACGCCCTCCACCTTCTCAAGTACAGCCTGGACTCTGCACTCGAGCCGGAGCCACTCCAGTTTCGCTGCCCGGCTGAGGGCGCGAAACGTTAGGATAAAGCAGTTGGCGACTGACGCCGTGAGCAGCGTTTCCGGCGACCACAATCCTTCTGGGCCGTCGAACTGCGGCGGGGCCGCCGTCGAGAGTTCTGGTGCGCCCGGAGAGGTGACCGGAACGGCTCCCGATGGGGTGCCACTTGCGGCCGCGACATAGACATGGGGGTAAGGATGCATGGCGTGTGACTCCGGTAGGGGACTAGCGTCGGTCGACGACTGCGCCCGTCACAGGACTCAAGGAGATGACCGGCAGTGCCGCGCGCTTCCAGGCCGTGATACCGCCGCCCATGTGAGCGGCCATATCGTTTCCTGCCGCTAGTCGCTTCTCCGCGGCGGCCAGCGACCGCTTGCCCGAGCCGCAATAGAACACCACGCGCCGCGTCCAGTCGTGTGGCAGCATCGAGGCGTCGAAAGTGGACAGCGGGTAGAGCAGCGCGCCGTGGATCCGCTCGACCGCGAACTCCGCTGGCTCGCGGACATCGACCAGCAGCAGCTCGCCGCGGTCGAGTAGGTCCTTCACCTCCTGCGGGTCCAGCGTCTCGACCGATGGGTGGGTCATGTGTGCACTCCTCCGCTGGCTAGCCGCCGTACCAACCGCCGCCGCGCCGGTGCAGTAGATCTGACCGAGAAGTTGTGCGAGATGCCGGGCGTGCGGGGAGGCAGGCCGATAGATCATCGACTGCCGGACCCGTTGCCGGCTGGCCAGTCCGACCGCTTCGAGTGACGCCGCGTGCTGCAAGAGAGCTGGCGGCCTGAATCCGGCAAGCTTCGCCCTCACACGCGCGGCGGACTCCCCGTTGTGCAGCACACAGACGATGCGCAGCCGCGCCGGGTGCGCCATCGCCCGCAGGAACTGAGCTGCCTCATCCCCGATAGGATACAGCGCGGTATCTTGCATAGATGCGAAATTAGGCAGCTACTACTGCACGGTCAATACGTAGGAACAGTCGTTCCGAGGCTCTCGAGACAGTGAAGCACGAAACGGGCGGCGCATGTCCTTCACCGGCGCCCGCCGCACGGCCATGTTTGCGAGCGCGCGGTCGGGTCCGTCGGGCGCTGCCTGTTCGGTTCCTGATGCCGCCCTCGCCGGACCTTCGGCTTGAGACCTCGCGCGCTGCTGCTCGGGGTGCCGGGCGGATCTTCGCGACCTGCGTGGTTTCCGCTGCGACAGCACGTGGTGGCCCTCCCGCTCGATTGCGCCAAGCAGAATGTCACGGTCCGCTGCGCCGATTGCGAACGCGCGGCCGCTTTCCAAGCCTACTTCGACGCTGGTGGCGCCCGGCACATCCTTGGGGGCGCGAGTCGCAGGCTTGACGAACTGCTTGCACGTCATGGCCGTGATCTTCAGTTCCATGCTGTGCACGAATGTCCTCCGGCCAGCAGTACAGTCCAGCGACCGGAAATGATGGCCTCATCCCGGCAGCGTCACGGCAACTCCGAATGCCCTAAGAATCAGAACGTTGGCGACCGCTCCGCCGACGATCAGATAGACGAACAAGATGGCGCCGAGCAGTACCGCTTCTCGGCCGGCGACACGAAGTTTCTTGATCGTCGTGTCGAGCCCTAGCGCGGCCATCGCAGCCGCCAGCAGATAGATGTCGATCGTGCGGAGCACCTTGAGCGCGGCTTCCGGCAGGCCCAGGTACGGATGCACCAGGGCGATGACGATGAACCAGATCGCGAATGCCGGTAGTCGCGTCGGCGGTGCCGTAGTCGCCGTCGTGCCATCGCTCCTCGTCGCGAATCGCCCGAGGACGATCAGAAACGGTGCCAGCAGCATTACACGGATCATCTTGACGATCACTGCGTTCTCCGCAGTGGCGCCCCCGATGGTTTTTCCGATCGCGACGACCTGAGCCACCTCATGCACCGTCGAGCCGACATAGATGCCGAAGGGCTCGCGATCCACGCCGAGAGCGCCGAACAGCAGCGGGTACACGAGCATCGCGAGGCTGCCAAACAGGACGACTTGGCCGACGGCCGCCGATGTCTTGTGGGGCGCCGCCCCCAGGACGGATTCCGTGGCGATCACGGCTGCCGCGCCGCAGATGGCACTGCCGGAGGAGGCGAGCAGGACTGTCTCGCGGTCCATCTTCAACCACCGATGGCCAATCCACCAGCCGACGAACACCGTCGAGGTGACAATGAAGATATCGACCCCGATGGCGGCCGGGCCGACGTGGAGAATTTGCGCGAGGCTCAGATTAAGTCCGTAGAGCGCCACTCCAACTCGCAGGAGCGTCTTCTGGGCAAAGTGCAGCCCCGGCAGGGCCACCGACCCCGCAAGACGATGGTGGGCGACGTTGCCAAGCGCCGCACCAATTATGATCGCGAGCGTCAGTGCGCTGAGTCCTACTGACGCAAGCGCGGGGACGCGCGCCAGCAGGAACGCGGCGACGCTGATGACGATAACGATGGCGAGCCCTGGGGAGAGCCTCCGGATCGATTGCATCCCGACGGCCTAGCGCCAGGCGTAGCCGAATTCAAGATCAAACTGATGCATCTTCAGCTCGATCGTCTGCGTCGGGTCAAAGGTGTTCGTGCCGGTGATCGTCTTGCTCGGCGCGAACATCAACGCGAAATTCCATTCTCCGTGGTCGCCGTTGCGCATCGACGCCCCGAACGTAAAGTGATTTTCGATGACGCCCGGCGCTAGGATGTTGAGCGTGACCTGCGAACCCGGGATCGGCTGCGTGCCGTGGCTGTAGCCGAAGCGCCCGGTCCAGTCGTTATCGATATTCCACCGCAGTCCGAGCTTGTAGACCGTCATGTCCCGCCACCCGAATCCCGGGCCGCGGCTGCCGCCGAAGCAGCTCTCGAAGTCCGTACCTCCGGCGCCCGCGGTCGGACAGCTAAACAGGTTCGCGATCGGGTTGCCGACGGAATCGATACCGCTGTACCAGATTCGCTGGACGTCAATGTCGACTGCGTACTGGTCGGTCGGCTTGAAGGTCAGCCCGACCACCGCGGAAGCGGGGATGTCAAACTTGCCGCCTTCGGCAAACAGATCGCTGTAATGCGTGAACTTCCCCATGTACATCTTCGAGGTATACGCGAGCGCGGCACTGAATTTCGGGTCCGGATTCCACTGGACGCCTACCGAGGCGCCGCCGCCGTAGGACATGTCGTGGCCGTTATCGGTCAGCGCCGCCGGCATGACCGTGCCGCCGCTTTGCGCAAACGTCTTCGTGTAGCCGGCGAAGGCGCCGACACCGCGTATCTCGAAGCGCTGGGCCACGCCGATCAGCGCTGCTCCGACCGAGAACTGCCTATCCGCCGACGAATGCGCGTATGCCAGGTTCAGGAATGCCTGCATGAGGTCGACACCCGCAGTTCCCATGCCGAACGTACCCGGCAACGTCATCACCGGCGCAGGGCCAGGGCCATCCGGATCAAAGGTCGCGGACCCGCCGCTCCACTTGGTGTTCATGCCCCCGCGTCCGTAGAACGCCACGGCGACGCTGTCCTGCGCGTCGAACTTCCAGTTCTTGGCGATATACGGAATCGGGAATAGGTTGTTGTCGCTCGTGATGCTGTTGGGGCCGATGGTGAACGCTCCGCCATTGCCGTTTGCGAGGCTCGAGGACGTCGAATAGCTGCGATCGGGGCTAAACAGGGCGAGGCCCAACTCCGTGCGCTCACCGACGAAGGCGAGGCCCGCGGGATTGGTCGCGACTATCATAGCTTCCTCGGGGTCTGCACTGCCCGCGCCCGCCAGCCCCTTGTTCTTCGTACCGACGCCGTCAGTGAAGTAGCCGTTCGTCGCCTGCGCGCCGGCAGCGCACAAGAGCGCCGCGATCAGGGCGGCGAGTCTGATACTGGTACTCATTGGGAACCCCACTGTGAATGGCCGGCCTATCGGGCGACCTGGCCGGCCGACCGCGCGTCAACCGTGGCGACGGATGACAAACCGGAAGATCTTGCCCTCGGTCGTTGATTCGACGAGTTCGTTGCCCGTGGTACGGCAAAAGGCCTGGAAATCCTTCACCGCGCCCGGATCCGTGGCGAGCACCTCAAGTGTGCTGCCGGCGCCCATCCCTTGCAGCGCCTTCTTGGCCCGCAGGATCGGCAGCGGGCAATTGAGACCTTTTGCATCGAGAGTCTGATCAGCCATCGTTTCTTCGCCGAAAGCTTCGGCGCCTCGGTCAGATGAAGAGGTTGATATCCGATTGCGTCGCGACCTCGATATACGTCGCCGCGCCGCCGAGTTCCGGCCCCTCGATCATGTCCTCAAGCCTGTACTCGAAGAGATCCATAGTCATCTGGCACGCAATCATGCGCACGCCTGATTCGATGGCGAGGGAACGCAACTCTTGAATTGAGGCGACGCCCTTCTTCTTCATCAGATTCTTCATCATGACCGACGCACCGGCGTCGATGCCGGGAATCATGGAGGCGATGTTCGGCATACCCATGTGCATGCCGGCCATCGGCATCTTCATCGCTGGATTGCCGAGCGGCGACATCTTGAGGTCGAGATTCTTGAGGAGCAGCGGCAGGCCGTAGAAAGTGAAGAACAGCGTGACGTCGAGCCCCATGGCCGCCGCGGTCGTCGACAGGATAAACGGCGGATACGCCCAGTCGAGCGTCCCCTTGGTCACGATTATCGACATGCTCTTGGGCCCGGAGCGCCCGGCGTCGGTTGCGGAGGACATCGTTGTGCACCTCGATCAAAAACCGGACGTCGCGGAAGTTATCAGAAGATCCTTTATCAGCAAAGGATAATAAGGTACAAAGCGAACAACCGACAGTCGTGCCGCAACGTCGGTTCGCTGCGCCGCACCAATCGGTGATTGCGGTGAGTACCGATGGCAGTACGCTATTCGAGGGCGAGCGGAGAATTGATGCACAACGGCAGGCCAGCAGTGTTCATCGGCAGCGAGCGGTGCCGGACGCCGAGCTTTGGCTCCAATCATCCGCTTGCGATTCCGCGCGTCGCGACGGTAATGGATCTGTGCTCCGCGCTTGGCTGGTTGCCGTCGGGAACATTCCGGTCCAGCCCAAGTGCGAGCGTGGCAGAGCTTTGTGCCTTTCATGACCCGGACTATGTCGAGGCTCTGCGGCTCGCGGACGCCGCCGGCCGCGTGGAGCGCGAGGTTCGCGAGCGCTACGCCATCGGCACGAGCGAGAACCCGCTGTTTCCCGGCGTCTTCGCGACGGCAGCGACGGCCGTCGGTGGCTCGATGCTGGCCGCTGAACTCGCGCTCGACGGCTTCGTGAGCTTTCACCCGGCTGGTGGCACGCACCACGGCCGCTCCGGCAGGGCCAGCGGCTTCTGTTACTTCAATGATCCGGTATTCGCAATTAAACGTTTGGGGCAGCGCGGACTGACACGCATCCTGTATGTCGACCTGGACGCCCACCATGGCGATGGCGTTCAGGACGCCATGCAGTATGACAGCCGCGTACACACGATCTCCGTCCATGAGTCTGGCCGCTGGCCGTTTACGGGGCTGGCCGACGACCGAGGCGGCGGACGGTCGCGCAACTACCCGGTGCCCGCCGGCTTCGGTGACACAGAACTCGAATTCTTGATGGACGAAGCGATCTTGCCGTACGCAGACAGCTTGCGGCCGGAGGCGGTTGTTATTACTTGCGGCACGGATGCGCTCGCGCAGGATCCCTTGTCCGGGCTGATGCTGAGCAACCGGGCTCTGTGGCGCGCCGTCGGCGCGCTCATCGCTACGGCGCCCGCAGCGGTCGTCCTCGGCGGCGGTGGCTACAATCCGTGGACCCTGGCGCGCTGCTGGACCGGCCTCTGGGGCATTCTGAGCGGCCGGGAGATACCCGAGCGATTGCCGAGCCAGGCGCGCGCGATCCTTGAGTCCCTGGCCTGTGATCTCGTCGATGATGACGAGATCCGCCCAGAGTGGTTGACTACGCTCGATGACGCACCCGCCGAGGGTCCTGTCCGCGACGCTGTACGGCGACTTGTGGTGCAGTCGGCGCGGCGACGACACATCGGCCGGCAAATGAGTAGCTGCCAATGAGCTGGTTCGAATCATTGCGGCTGATCGAGGAGCTGGAAGACGCGCCTCTTGATGCCGCGTTGATCGCTGATCTGGAGCGCAGCGCCGTCGGCAGGACCGCAACGCCAATTCGCTTTTCGACGCCGACGTTCAAGGATTACGCGAGTACGGAGCTCAAGGGCTGCTCGAAGAACAGCTTTCCCGCCTTTTCCATCACCGGCGGAGCCTGCGGGCTCGACTGCGACCATTGCCAGGCCAAAATCCTCGAGCCAATGCTGGCCGCAACATCGCCCGAAATGCTGGATCGCAAGGTGCGCCAGCTGATCGAGAGGCAGAAACTGCAGGGCTTTCTGCTCTCGGGCGGCTCCAACCGCCGCAATGAGATTCGCTACGAGCGCTTCTATCCGGTGGTCGAGCGGCTGAAACGCGACTATCCGGGCCTGCGGATCGCGATCCACACCGCGCTCACCGACATCACCGGCGCCAGGGCGATGGAATCGGCCGGCGTCGATACAGCGATGATGGATGTGATTGGCGCCGATGCCACGATCCGCGAGGTCTATCACCTCGAACGGCCGGTGGCCGACTTCGAGGCCACGCTCGCAGCATTGTGTGCGACTTCGATGGAAGTAACACCGCACATCGTCATTGGACTGCACTACGGACGCATCCTCGGCGAGCCGACCGCGCTCGATATCGTCAGCCGCCACCCTGTAACGGCCCTCGTACTCGTCGTGGTGATGCCCTTCTACGCGAAGCCAGGCACATTCGCGATTCCGGACACTGCGGACGTGGGCCGGATCTTCGCCGGGGCGCGGGTGCGGCTGCCGGACCGCAGCGTGCTTCTAGGTTGCGCACGTCCTCCAGGAATGCACAAGCGCGTCACCGACACCTATGCGGTGCTCGCCGGCCTTGACGGCATCGCCTTTCCCGCCGACGGCGCCGTCGCGGTCGCCCGCGCAATCGGCCGCCCGTTCGAGCAGCAACACGCGTGTTGTTCGATCAAGCTTGGCGAGGATTCGGCGCGGCGGGGCGCCGCCCGGTCGTGTGCCAGCGCGTCCCGCGGAGCGACTCCTATCCCAGGAGCCCTGGCATGAGCTGCGTCAAGCAAGTGGGTGACGGACAGCCCGCGGCCGGCCCGGTGACGGCGGATTTCAACACCTATGCGGTCATGCAGCCGAGGCAGCCAGCAGCGACTCCTCCGGAGCTGCGCAATGGTGCGCGCGTCAAACGCATGGACCAGCCGCCAACCGGCGTGTACCTCCCTAACAACAATGTGCTGGCTCCCCACATGCGCTCGCCGGAGTACGTGCAACTGTCGACGGCGGCGGCGATGACGCTCGGGATCATGCCGGGGCGAATGCACCGTTGCGAATGCACGAGATGCCTCAACCTGCTGCTCAGCTACCCCGAGGGCTGCCGCGCGAACTGCGCCTACTGCGGCCTTGCGCGACACCGCGAAGCCGAGCGGGACTATGCAGACCGCAACTTCATTCGTGTCGACTGGCCGGCCGTGCCGATGGAGCAGATCGTCGACATCGTCGCTCGGGACGTGGCCGCGAGCCCCTTCCACCGCATGTGCATCTCGATGATCACGCATCCTCGTTCGGACGCTGACACGCTGGAGGTGCTGCGTGCCTGGACGAGCCGCATCGATCCCGGCGCGATTCCGGTGTCGATCCTCTCGAACCCGACGACGATGTCCCGGGAAGATGTCGTTCAGCTCAAGGAACTCGGCGCCGACATCTTCACGGTGGCGCTCGATGCGGCGACGCCGGTGATCTTCGATCGCACGCGCGGCAAAGGAGTACAGTCGCCTCACAAGTGGCAGAAATACTGGGAAGTTCTGCTGGCGGCGCGCGAAGTATTCGGCCCGCGGAAGTTCGGCGCGCACATCATTATCGGCATGGGCGAGACGGAGATCGAAGCGCTCACGCTCGTGCAGCAGCTCGTCGACCTCGGTGGCCACAGCCACATGTTCTGCTTCTTCCCGGAGAAGGGCTCGCTGATGGACCACCTGCCAGCGACGCCGCGGGACCAATGGCGGCGGGTCCAGCTCGCGCGCTACCTGATTGACTACGCTGGCATCCGGGTCGAGCAGATGCGCTTCGACGAGCTGGGTCGTGTCGTCGAGTTCGGTCTGCCGCGTAAGGAGCTCGACGCCGTGATCGACGCGGGCATCGCCTTTCGAACTTCTGGCTGCCCCGGCAAGTTTCGCGACGACGTTTCGGCCTGCGACCGACCCTACGGCGACTCGCCGCCGAGCGACATCGCAAGTTTTCCCTTCCAGCCCAATCGTATCGACCTGCGCCGCATCCGGCGGCAGCTGGCCATTCCGGTGGTCCGGGTCGACTCGTGACCGGGTCGTTCCGCGTCGTCGATGCCGGCGTCAGGAAGGGGCGCTTCAACATCGCGCTCGACCAGGCAATGATCGAATGCCATCAGGCGGGCCTGATCCCGGACTCGATCCGCTTCATTCATTTTCCGCCGACGGCGCTCATCGGGCGCCACCAGGAGCTGGGCACTGAGCTCGATCTGGAGTACTGCCGGGCGCACGGGATCTGTGTCGGTCGGCGGATTACGGGTGGGGGTGCCATCTACCTTGACGAGGGTCAGCTGGGCTGGGCACTGGTGTTCGCGCGCCGCACGTTGGGGTCCGCGGCGCTCGGCGATGTGGCACAAGCAATCTGCGAGGCTGTCGCGATGGGCCTTGGCCGCTTCGGCCTCGACGCGCGGTATCGGCCGCGAAACGACATCGAAGTCGGGGGGCGAAAGGTCAGCGGTACGGGCGGGTTCTTCGACGGCGATACGCTGATCTATCAGGGCACCGTACTCGTCGATTTGAACCCGGAACGAATGCTTGGGGCGCTGCGCGTGCCTCGGGCGAAGCTCGCCAGGCGGGGGCTCGATTCCGCCGCGCAGCGTGTGGTGACGCTGCGCGAGCTACTCGGTGAGAGTACGCCGACCATGGCGGAACTCGAGGGAGCGCTTCTAGAAGGATTCCGGGAACGCCTCGGCCTTGCCGCCCATCGCGATGGTCTCTCGGAGGACGAGGAGGCGCTCGCGCGGCAGCTCTATGCGTCACAGATGGGTCGGGACGACTTCGTCGCCGAGATTGACGGCCCGCTAACGGGCGGTGCCGTGTTGACGGGCACGCATACCAGTCCCGGCGGCACAATCACCTCCTATCTGCGACTCGAAGGTGCCGGCGGGTCACGAATTGGGCATGTGCTGATCACCGGCGATTTCTTCGTTGCACCTCCGCGACTGGTGTTTGACCTCGAGGCGTACCTCCGCGGCACCGACATGGCGGCACTGGGTTCGACGGTGGATGCATTCTTCAGTGCCCGCCCCGTTGGTGCCCTGTCGGTGACCCCGACGGACTTCCGCCGATCGCTAGAGTTGGCGCTTCACGCCACCGCAGCGCCGGCCGGCGCCTGATGGCTCGCGCGACTGACGAACTGATGAAGACAGTCGCTGTTATCCAGCACACATCCTCGGAGTACCTCGGCCTCATTGAGGACCACCTTGAGGGCCGCCAAATCCGATTCCGATATTTCCGCCCGTTCACGGCCGGTCGGAAGCTTCCAGGGGTTCAGGAGGTCACTCAGGGGCTCGTGCTGCTGGGTGGTGGCCCGTGGGGCGTGGCCCCGGGTCCGCATTGCCTGCCGACGCTCAACGCCGAGGTAGAGCTCGTGTCGGCCGCGCTCGCCGCGGCCTGCCCGGTGATCGGCATCGGCCTTGGCGCGCAAGTCCTCGCGCTCGCAGCCGGTGGCGATGTGGCGGCTGCGCCGCTCGAGTTCAGC
>Ga0335084_10005616_pt1 | contig 12416 bp, 10 predicted proteins | sample Lox_Sample_44_FD_206721 | JGI IMG/M metagenome (GOLD analysis project Ga0335084, IMG submission 206721) | Soil microbial communities from Loxahatchee National Wildlife Refuge, Florida, United States - Lox_Sample_4.4 | ecosystem: Environmental > Terrestrial > Soil > Wetlands | place: USA...
AGGAGTCGGCCGAGGCGGTGGAGACCCTGCGCCTCTTCCTCGACCGGATGGGGCCGCTCGCCCTCCGCGACGCCGATCTGGTCGACCTGGGCGAGCGCGGGCTGCCCGAGCCGCAGTTCCAGGCCCTCCTCGGCCACCTCGCCTCCGACCGCGCCCAGGCGCCGCTGGAGAGCGCGTCCGACCGGCGCCTGCTGGTCGGGGCGATGCGGCTGGTGGCCGCGACCGCGATCGCGCACCCCGCCCTCTTCCCCCGGGCCCGGATCCCGCTGGCGCGCCTCGCGCTCCACTCCGACTCCGAGATCGCGGCGCGCGCCCGCGAGGAGCTGGACCGGCTCCGGCGCGGCTTCTGGAACTGGATCGGCCCGAACCAGCGGCTCGCCGTCGACCCGGCCAGCGGCGCCGGCTACGGGTGGAAGGACGTGCTGGTGTTCGACGAGACCGTCACCCACGACGAGGCGCAGCACCTCCGGCAGGCGCTGGAGGACTCGACGGTGGTGCGCGGCTCCGTGTTCCTGCTCGGGCGCGGCGTCCTGCTCTCGCTGGCCGACATCCCGCCCGGCGGCGCCGCGGTGAGCCTCCTGGGCCGGCGGCACGGGAAGAGCGTCTACCGGCTCTCCATCCGCACCCGGGCCCGCGAGGTGTTCGACCTCGCCATCAACGTCGCGGACGACATGAGCTTCGCGGAGTTCAAGGAGGAGGTCTCCTGGCTCCTCGCCGCCGGCGCGGCGCCCGCCCTGGTCGAGCAGTTCGGCGGCTGCTTCGCGGAGTGGGGCATGTTCACCGAGGAGTTCATCCCCGGCGACACCGTGGAGGGACAGGTGGCGCGCCTGGTGCGCCACGGCGAGGCGAAGCGGCTCGAGTCGCTCTGGCCGTTCCTGGTCTGGACGTCGCTCGACGCCTACGTGCGCTTCTGGGACCGGACCGGCCGGCGCCTGGCGCTGCGCGAGCCCTCCCCCGCCGCGTTCATCGTGCCGTCGCACGACTACCAGACCGGCGCGCGCCTGGTCTCCATCTCCGACCGGACGCCCTGCACCACGGTCGACGAGCTCCTGGACCGCTTCCACGCGGCGTTCGTGGCCCGGGTGGAGGCGTCCCGCCCGGCCCTGCGCGGCGCGATCGACGACACCCTGCCGCTCTCGGCGCTGGTCGAGGCCCTCGGGCCCGACCGCGGCGTGGCCTTCCTCTCCGCCGCCGCGCAGGGCTCGCGGCGGGCGGTCGCCATCGAGACCTTCCTGGAGCGGCTGCGCGAGGAGGGGTTCACGCCGCGGCGCCTGTGGTTCGCCGCGCGCCGGTACCGCCGCTGGCTCGAGGTGAACCCGGCGGCGACCGTCGAGGCCCGGGGCGCGATGCTCGCCGAGCTGTGGGGCACCTACGGCCTCTCCGAGATCGAGCAGGACTGGCCGGACACGCGCCTCCGCTTCTTCCGGCGGACGGTGTTCGCCTCGGCGCGCCCGGAGCTGGGCGCCGCCCTCGACCGCCTCATCGCCCGGGCCGGGGCGGTGGCGGCGGGTGGCCTCGACCTGGAGGCGCACGTGGCGGTGCTGCGCGCCGCGACGCGGCCCACCGCCGAGGAGGACTACTTCCTCGCCAGGATGACGTACCGCTACCTCAGCCCCACCGAGGACGTGGCGCTCATCTCCGTCCCCTCCGCCGGGCAGCACGTCACCGAGGTGGTGGTGGCGCACACCGACGGGGACGGCAACCGCTTCGCGGTGCGGGGGCCGGTGTCGCCGCGCGAGGTGGCCCGCCTGCTCCACATCTTCCTCGACGCCAATCTCCAGGTGACCTTCACCGCCGAGCACGAGTTCCTCCTCTGCCTCGACGACCGGGAGACCGTGATCGGCGGGCTCTTCCACCGGTCGCCGGGGCCGGACCGCGTCCACATGGAGAAGCTGGTGGTGGCCCGGCGCCACCGCGGCGAGGGCGTGGCGGACGGCCTCATGCACGAGTTCTTCCGCCGGCTCCGGGCGCGCGGCGTGCGGTGGGTGGAGACCGGCTACTTCCAGCCCGAGTACCTGAGCCGCTACGGGTTCGGCACCGATCCCACCTCCGGAGGCCTGGTGCGCGATCTCTCGCCCGACGCCGCCGCGCCCTAGCCATGGCCCCGCTCGCCTGGAAGCTCATCGACAGCACGCTCCGGGAGGGGGAGCAGTTCGCCCGGGCCCGCTTCCGCACCGAGGACAAGCTGGAGATCGCCCGCGCGCTGGACACCTTCGGCGTCGAGTACGTGGAGGTGACGTCTCCGGCAGCCTCGCCCCAGTCCCAGCGCGACGCGACGCGCATCGCCCAGCTGGGGCTCGGCGCCCGGGTCATCACCCACTCCCGCTGCGTGGTGGACGACGTGCGCGCCGCGCTCGACACCGGCGTGCGCGGGATCGGGTTCTTCTTCGCCACCAGCCGCATCCTGCGCGAGGCGTCGCACGGAAAGTCGATCCAGCAGATCATCGACGCCATGGGCCCGCCCCTGGAGCTGGCGCTCTCCGCCGGACTGGAGGTGCGCTTCTCGGCCGAGGACGCGTTCCGCTCCGACGTGGAGGACCTCCTGGCGGTCTACCGGGCGGCGGAGCGCCTGGGCGTGCACCGCGTCGGCATCCCCGACACGGTGGGGATCGCGACGCCGCGCCAGGTGTACGCGCTGGTGCGGGAGGTCCGGCGCGCGGTGCGCTGCGACATCGGCTTCCACGGCCACGACGACACGCGCTGCGCCGTCGCCAACGCGCACGAGGCGCTGGCGGCCGGCGCCACGCACGTCGACGTCTCGGTCCTGGGCATCGGCGAGCGGGTCGGCATCACCCCGCTGGGCGGCCTCGTGGCCCGGATGTTCTCGCTCGAGCCCCAGGCGGTGGCGGAGCGCTACCAGCTCGGCCAGCTCCGCGAGCTGGAGCGCCTGGTGGCGCGGGTGATCGGCGTGGAGATCCCCTTCAACAACTGCGTCACCGGCGAGACGGCCTACTCGCACAAGGCGGGCATGCACATCAAGTCGATGATGGCCAATCCCGGCTCGTACGAGATCATCCCGCCGGAGGCGTTCGGCCTCACCCGGCGCCTCATCCTCGGCAGCCGCCTCACCGGGCACCACGCCATCGCCTACCGCGCGCGGGAGATGGGGCTCCGCTTCGGCGAGTCCGAGCTGAAGGCCCTCACCCGCCGGATCAAGGAGCTGGCCGACCGCGGCGAGCTCTCCGAGTCGCAGATCGACGACGTGCTGCGCGAGTGGGTCACGGCCTGACCGGGCGGCGCCGGCGCGTCAGGATTTTCTATTGCCGGCGCCAGAATTCCTGAATTGCGCTCCTGCATTGCGCCCCGTAACTTCCGGTACGCGAGCGCGCCGGCCGCTGCGGCTGCCGCGCCGAGCACCCGGGAGCCGGCATGCGCGCGAGCCACCGACCCACCCCCTTCACCCCGCGCGCCCGGCCGACGCCGGGGGCGGGCGGACCGTGACCTCGCCCACGCTGGCCAGGTTCCTCGCCGAGGAGCGCCGGCGCAGCCGCGCGGCCGGAGAGGTCGGCGCCATCCTCCTGCAGCTCGCCACCGCCCTGAAGGAGATCGCGGCCCGGCTGGCGGGCGGTGCCCTGGCCGGAGCCCTCGGCGACGCGGGCGGCGAGAACTGCCAGGGCGAGCGGCAGCAGCGGATGGACGTGGTCGCGAACGACCTGCTGCTCGGCGCGTGCGAGTGGGGCGGCCACCTCGCCGCCCTCGCCTCGGAGGAGCTCGACGCCCCCGTCCTGGTCCGCAGCCCCCATCCGCGCGGCGAGCTCCTGCTGGTGTTCGACCCGCTCGACGGCTCCTCGAACCTCGACGTGAACGGGACGGTCGGGACCATCTTCTCGATCCTGCGCCAGCCGGCCGACGGCGGCGCCGTGCTCGGGGACTTCCTCCAGCCCGGCGCCGCGCAGGTGTGCGCGGGGTACGCGATCTACGGGCCCTCCACCATGCTGGTGCTCACCACCGGCCGCGGCGTGCACGGGTTCACGCTCGATCCGGCGGTCGGCGAGTTCGTCCTCTCGCACCCGGACCTGCGCGTCCCCGAGGAGACGCGCGAGTTCTCGGTCAACGCGTCCAACGATCGGTTCTGGGAGCCGCCGGTGCGGCGCTACGTGGAGGAGTGCCTGGCCGGCCGGGAGGGGCCCCGCGGCGTGGACTTCAACATGCGCTGGGCCGGCTCCATGGTCGCCGACGTGCACCGGCTGCTGATGCGCGGGGGGGTCTTCCTGTCCCCGCGCGACGCCCGGGAGGCCGGCCGCTCCGGGAAGCTCCGGCTCCTCTACGAGGCCTCGCCCATGGGGATGCTCGTCGAGCAGGCCGGCGGCCTGGCCTCGACCGGGCGCGGCCCCCTCCTCGAGGTGGTGCCCGGCTCGCTCCACCAGCGGGTCCCGGTGATCCTCGGCTCGCGCCGCGAGGTGGAGCGGCTGGCGCGCTACCACGCCGATCACGACGACGGCCTCGACCGGCCCTACACCAGCCCGCTCTTCAACGTGCGCTCGCTCCTGCGCGAGCTGTGAGCGGGGCGCCCGTGTCCGACGTCCACCCCGTCATCGCCATCACCGGCTCGTCGGGCGCGGGCACCACCACCGTCACCCGGACGTTCCAGCACATCTTCCGGCGGGAGAAGATCGCCGCCGCCCTGGTCGAGGGCGACGCCTTCCACCGCCACGACCGGGCGGAGATGCGCCGGCGCATCGACGAGGCGCTCGCCGCCGGCCGCACGCTGTCGCACTTCGGCCCGGAGGCGAACCTCTTCGCCGAGCTGGAGGCGCTCTTCGCGGGCTACGGCGCGACCGGCCGCGGCCGCGTCCGCCGGTACCTGCACGACGACGACGAGGCGGCGCCGTTCGGGCAGCCCGCCGGGACGTTCACGCCGTGGCAGGACCTGCCGCCGGGCACGGATCTCCTCTACTACGAGGGCCTGCACGGGGGCGTCGTCACCGGCGAGGTGGACGTCGCGCGCCACGCCGACCTGCTGGTGGGCGTCGTCCCCATCATCAACCTCGAGTGGATCCAGAAGATCCAGCGCGACCGGGCCGTCCGCCGGCACTCCACCGAGGCGGTGGTGGACGCCATCCTGCGGCGCATGCCCGACTACGTGCGCTACATCTGCCCGCAGTTCTCGCGGACGCACGTGAACTTCCAGCGGGTGCCGACCGTGGACACCTCGAACCCGTTCATCGCGCGCTTCATCCCCTCGCCCGACGAGAGCTTCGTCGTGATCCGCTTCCGCGACCCGAAGGGGATCGACTTTCCGTACCTGCTCTCCATGCTCCACGACTCCTTCATGTCGCGCCCCAACTCGATCGTGATCCCGGGCGGCAAGATGGAGCTCGCCATGCAGCTCATCTTCACGCCGATGATCCTCCACCTCGTCCATCGCAGGCGGCGCGCGGCGCGGTCGCTGCGCGACGAGGCGCCGACCCCGGACGGGGCGCAGCGGCGGCCGCCGCCGCAGAGGGAGGAGCCGGCCGGGACCGCCGGCGTTACCTCCGGAGGTGGGGAGCGCGGAGGCCGGTGAGGCGCAGCGCAAACGTCGCGACGGGAGGAGACATGGGCACCAAGGCGAACCAGTCGAAGCTCGCGGAGATCCTGCGCGAGTGGCAGCACGTCGAGAACGCGTCGGTGGTCCAGACCGCCCAGGTGATCGACCGCACGCCGAACCCGTTCATCCGGCTGATCATGGAGATCATCCAGGGCGACTCGGCGATGCACCACCGGGTGGAGCAGTTCATCATCGACTCGCTGGAGCGCGAGGCGGTGACGCTGACCGTGGAGGACCTCTCCGCGGTCTGGGACGCGATCGAGGCGCACGTCGCGGCCGAGCGGCGCACCGGCGAGCTGATCACCGCGGCCGTCCAGGCGCTGGCCGGGACCAAGAACGTCGTGCAGCACTACCTGCTCTCGTACCTGGGACAGGACGAGAAGAAGCACGACCGGCTGCTGGAGGACCTCGCGCTCATCAAACGCGGCATGTACAAGAGCGCGTGACGGAGGATCCCCCTCACCCCGCGTGACAGGTGAGGTGCCATCTTCCTCCCCCCCCGCGCGGATTCATCGCTTCTCGGCCGCGATCAGGTGGCGGAGTCGTCGAACGCCGTAGCGGCGGGAGGGGGTTGGCGGGCGCGGGCGGCAACACACGCGGTTCGCGCTGCTCACCAGAAGCCGCAGCGACGAGGGCGGCCTGCGGAACGGCAACCGCGCGCGGGAGGCGGCGCCGCGTGACCGGCTCACGGTGGGTGCACCCGATTTCCCGCACTCGACGCTTGACGCGTCCTCGCTCGAATCGCGTTGACGGGGAGCGAATGCTCCGAAACCGCCTCGCTGGCGCGCGGAGAGGACTGCCCTGCCGCGCCACGCGGCGCCGAAGGGTCCCGCGACCCCCGGCTCCGTAGCGTGCGCCATTGGCCTTCTCTGCGCGTTTACGGAGAGTCCGAAATCTCGTGAGACAGTGGTGAACATGGACACTGCCCACGATCTCACCCGCCGTCTCGCCGAGCTGCTCCGCTCCGAGCGCTCCGCCCTGGCCGAGTTCCTCCTCGCCCTCGCCGCCTTCCACAGGGACGAGCGGTGGCGGGAGCTCGGCCACACCTCGCTCTTCTGCTTCCTCCGGCGCGAGCTGGGTCTCTCCGCCGGCCCCGCCCAGCAGCGCAAGACCGCCGCCGAGCTCATCATCGACTTCCCGGAAGTCATCGGGCCGCTCCGGGACGGACGCCTTTGCATGAGCACCGTGTGCGACGTCCAGAAGGTCCTGACCCCCGAGAACTGGAAGGACCTCCTGCCCCGCTTCTTCGGGCTGTCACACAAGGAGGCGGAAGCGCTCGTCGCGGAGCTCCGGCCCGCGGAGACGGTACCGCTTCGCTCCCTCGTCACGGCCGTGCGCCCGGCCACACGGATCGTCCCCGGCCTGGCTCCGCCTCCCGTGGGCGCCGCGCCGTTGCTGACGTCAGAAGTCGTGACCGACATCAAGCCGGCGCCCGTCCATCCCGCCCCTGTGCCGCCTCGCGACTCGGCCGTGCCGCTCACTGCCGACCTGCGCCGGGTTCACTACACAGTCTCGAAGCGCTTCCTCGACAAGCTCGACCGCGCCCGCGACGCCCTCTCGCACTCCAACCCCGGGGCGTCCGTCGAGCAGATCCTGGAGAAGGGCCTGGACCTCATCCTCGACCGCTCGGCGAAGCGGAGGGGGCTCGTCGCGAAGCCGCGGAAGGCGAAGGTCCCGAGCCTGCCGCCGGTGAGCGGGTCGCGGTACGTGCCCGCCGAGGTCCGGCGCGCCGTCTGGGAACGCGACAGCGGAAAGTGCCAATTCAGGCTCGCGTCCGGCGAGATCTGCGGCTCGACTTACCAGGTCGAGATCGACCACGTCACGCCCTTCGCACGTGGCGGCGGCGCCACCGCGGAGGAGCTTCGCTGCGCCTGCAAGACCCACAACGACGCGGCGGCGCGGCAAGCCTTCGGGGACGCCTGGATGAACAGGTTCACCCGGCGGAAGCGACGAGCACGCGAGAGCGGACCTGACGCCCCCGTCACCGCCCCGTCAGCGCCCGAGAGGCTGGCCCCTCCTGGGTGAACCTCGTCTCGATCGTGAGCCGGACGACGCAGCGACGACCCGGACGCGCGGGGGCGCCGCGAGGCCGACCCGCCTTCGTGAGCAGGGGCCGCCCTTGGCAGGGCTCGATTCGTCACACCTCCACGCCCCGAGAGGCGGCGGGGGGAGCGGGAGAAGAGGGTGCGGCGGCTGCCGGGTGGGGAGAGGGGGGCGCGCTCACGAGTCACGGCCCATCCCGCCGCGCTTGCACCGCGGGCGCGTCCGCCCGGTACACCGTCACCAGCGTCCGGTACCGGAACACGCCCTCGTCCACCGCGAAGGTCCGCGCCGGGCGATACCGGCGCAGGCGGCGCGCCACCGGCTCCGGCAGCGGAGGGTCGGCCTCGCCCGCGACCACCACGACCGCCGCCTCCTCCCCACCGGCGGGGTCGCGCCGGGACCGCTCGCACTCCCAGGTGAAGCGAAGGGACGAGGTCTCCAGCCCGGGCGGCGCGGGGCGGGGGATCCCGTCGTCGAGGTGGAAGAGCGCCTTCCCCGTGAAGAGATCCAGCATCGGCACCGCGATGGCCGGGTTCACCTCCGTCCCGGGCTGCGGCAGCGTGAAGACGTCGACGCGCTCCTCGGCGATGGTGTCGAGGTACTCGCCCGCCGCCTTCAGATTCATGGCGCTCGTCGATCGCAGGAAGGGGAGGTACCCGATCCCCGCGACCGCCAGCGACGAGGCCACCGCGCACCCCACGGCCAGGTGCCGCACCTCGCGGGCCCTGATCGCCTGCAGCCCGTAGGCGGCCATCAGCGCCAGCGCGGGGAGCGCCGGGATGGCGTACCGGGCGCGCCGGACCTGCAGGACGAGGAGGAGCAGCACCGGCCAGGCGGCGATCGCCCAGCGCGGATCGCGGCGCCGGACCGCGACCCAGAGCGAGAGCGCGGCGCCCGCGGTGACGAACGGGTGGATCTGGAAGAGGAAGGTGGAGGTGAAGCTCTCGCCCCAGCGCCCGAGCCCGGGAGCCTGGTAGCCGAGCAGCAGCGCCGCCTGCCCGGGGAGCGCCGCGCGGACGGGGAAGAGGGCGGCGGCGACCAGGGCACCCGCGGCGAGGGCGAGCAGCGCGCCGGTGCGGAGCGGCCGCGGCGCTCCCCGGCTCCACTGGACGACCCCGACCACCGGCACGACCGACAGGAACAGCCAGGCGGAGTACTTCGACAGCGCGGCGAGCGCCACGGCGGCGGCGGCCAGGGCGATCGACCCCGCCGTGCCCCGCTCGAAGGCGCGGACGGCCGCGAGGATCGCCAGCGCCAGGAAGAACATGGTGGGCACGTCCACCAGGAGCGCCGGGACCTGGGCCAGCAGGAACGGCATGGCGAGGAGGAGCGCACCGGCGGCAAGCCCCACCTCGTCGCTCCACAGGCTCCGCCCGATGCGATGGGTGAGGAGGACGGTCCCCGCGAAGAGGAGCGTGGTGAACGCCTGGATCACGATCCGGGATTCGCCGAACGTCCGGAAGAGGAGCCCGTCCACGGCGGGCAGGAGCGGGAGATCCGTCCAGGCGGGGACGCCCCTCCCCCACTCCGCCAGGAAGTCCCCGAGGCCGTGCAGCTCCAGGTGCTTCGCCGCGGCGAAGTACCGGGCCGCGTCCACGATGACCTCGGGCGTCCCCCAGAAGCAGGCGGCGGCCGCGCACGCGCCGGCGAACAGCGCCAGGCCGCCCCGGCGGCGGAGGGGACGGCGCGCCGCGAGGGAGGCCAGCGCGATCGCGGCGGCGGTGGCCGCGTACAGGCGGATCGGCGAGGCGCCGCCGAAGATCCAGCTCCAGCTGGTGAGCCGGTTGTCGTCCGCCTCCCGGAACACCCAGAGGGCGGCGACGGTCCCGAACGCCAGGAGCGCCACCAGGAGCCGCTCCGGCCCCGGCCTCCCGGCCGCGTCCGGCCGGTGCGGCTCGCCTCCGGCCAGGGCGTCCCCTACCACCAGCAGATCACCCGGTCGCTCTGGAAGATCTCCTGGACCAGGCGATCGTAGTCGACCGGCCCCTGGTACAGCGGGATCTGGCGATCGTCCGGGCCCCTGGGGAGCTTCTCGATCAGGAGCCGGACCAGCTTCCCCGGCTCGGAGCGGAGGATGTGAAGGCGCTTCATGGTCCACCTCGGTGCGACGCAGGGCCGGCTCGCCGCCGGCCGGCGTCAGAACGGGATCACCAGCTCGCTCTCCTCGAGCCGGCCGGGGAGCTCCTCCAGCGTCACGGGCTTGAAGCCGTGCTTCTCCACGTTGGCCGGCACGTTGCTGTACCGGGCGCCGCCCATCTCGTCGATGAAGCCCATGTTGTCCTGGTAGGCCTCGTCCACCTCCACCTCGTGGTCGAGGACGAACATGTTGATCACGTGGCGCTCGAGGAGGAGACCCAGGGCGGATCTCAGCCCCTCGTAGCTCCGGTCCTTGTCCTTGATGAGGACGGCGACCTTCTTCGCTGCCATGGCGTCCCTCCTACAGGATGACATACCGCTCGCACTCGTCGACCATCTCCGCGTGCTTCCCCTGCGTGGCGTAGTCCTTGAACCCCAGCCCCGGCACCTGCTTCCCCTTCAGGCCGTTCGCCTCGAAGCTCACCTCGCAGAGCGTCACCTTGGCGATGCCGGTCAGCTCGGCGATCCGCGGGTCCTGGGTGAGCTGAACGCCCTCCCCCGTGAAGAAGATCTTCACGGTCTTGCCGGCGGCCTTCGCCGCCTTGGTCAATCCGACCACGTGCGCCATGTTGCGATTGGTGGCGACGCAGATTCCGAGCGTTGCGGTCATCGTTCACCTCCGGCCGGGATGGCCGACGTTCCTATCGGGGGGGCGGAATGCCCCCCCGAACCCCCCGGTCGCCCCGGGCGTGGCTCCTCCGCCACGCCCTGCGCTCCGATCGGGCATGTCCGCCTTCCGTCGTCGAGCCGCAGCCGCAGCCATTCGGCGGCGAGCTGCGGGTGCAATCCGGGATTGAAGAGGATGTTGATCAGGAAGTTGCATTCGTGCGAGCAGTGGCATCCTCCGCGGCCCAGCTCCTCGCGCAGCGCCGAGGCCACGCCGGACCGCAGCAGCGCCCGCACGTCGTACCCGACGTCGCGGACGTTGCCGAAGGAGCGGTCCCACCGCCCCTCGCAGGGGTGGAGCTCGCCGCGCTCGGTCAGCACCAGCGCCAGCCGGCCCGCGTAGCAGGGGATGACCCGGCGTCCGGCCGACACGGTGCGGTGGATGAGCCGGCGCTGCAGGCGATCCTGGGCGAGCTTGAGCCGGGCGCCCGGGAACCGGTGGCGGCGCGGCCGCGCCTCGAGCAGCCGGCAGGCCGCCTGGTAGCGGCCCGGATCCGGCGCGCGGTCCTCGCCGCCCTCCGGCCCGCCGCGGATCAGGGTGAGGGTGTGGGAGCGCACCGCCTCGAGCCCGCCGACGAACTCGACGATCCCCTCGATGCGGTCCTGGTTCTCCCGGCAGAAGAGCGTGTTCACCCCGAGCTCCAGGGCCGGGTGGCGCTCCGCCAGCGCGGCGAGCGCGCGGTAGGTCTGCATGAGCCGGGCGAAGCCGCCGGGCACCTGCCGGATCGCGTCGTGCGCCTCGCCCACCCCGTCGAGCGAGAGCTTCACCACCACCACGCTCCGCGGACACCGCTCCAGGATCTCCTCGGTGGTGCGGGCGATCACCTCGGGCAGGAGCCCGTTGGTCGGGTAGGTGAGGAAGGCGGGCCGGTTCGCGTCGTGGAACGCCCCGCTGATCTCGGCCAGGTCCGCCCTCAGGAAGGGCTCGCCGCCGGAGAAGAGCACCCAGAGGAGGCGATCGAGCGACCCCGCCACCCGCCGGATCTCGTCGAGCGAGAGCTCCGGCGGGCCTCCCGCCGCGTCGCGCGCGCCGGCGTAGAAGCAGAAGGGGCAGCGCGCGTTGCACCTCGCCGTCGCGAAGAAGGTGAGGTGGACGGGCCGCCTCCTGGAGAGGAGGGAGCTCAGGTGCCAAGCCGCTGCGTGCATGCCCGACGATCCCCGGCGCTCCAGAGGTGTTCCAGGCCGCCGGCGAGGCCGCCGGCCGCCACGGCCGCTGCGTAGACGGTCAGGTAGTAGGCGGTGGCGAGGACCGAGAAGAGCGCGCCGCCGGTCCGCCGCCAGGCGGCGATGAGCCTCCGGTTGACGCCCAGGTCGAGCGCCACCACCGCGGCCGCGACCGCCAGCGGCCACCGGACCCCCTGGACGGCCGACGCCGCGACCAGGACGGCGGCGGCAGCCGAGGAGAGGACGTTGGTCTTCAGCTCCAGGGACGCGGCCCCCGAATCCGCCAGCAGGTCCCGGTTGCCGATGGAGTACCGCGTCCAGCTCCGCGCCTTGCGGATCGCGTTCGCGAGCGAGCGGCGCAGCGAGAACCGGAACATGTGCTTCACCAGCAGCTGGGGGTTCATCTCCAGCCGGCAGCCCATGGCCCGGAGGCGGTGGCACAGCTCCACGTCCTCGACGCTGGCGGCGACGCCGATGAAGGACCCCTCCACGAAGCCGCCCGACCTCCGGAACAGCTCCGCGTCCACGACCATCGCGTGCGAAGCCACGTAGTCGGGCTCCGCCCGCTTGGTCTCGAAGTGGTGGATGAAGACCGATTGGAAGGCGCTGAAGAAGTCGCGGTCGTGCGGCGCCGGCGTGTAGGTCCCGCCCAGGACCAGCCCCTCGCGCCGGCGGTAGCTGGCGTTCGCGATCGCGAGGGTGTCCCTGGCCAGCAGGCAGTCGTTGTCGATGAAGAAGAGCAGGTCGCCAGCCGCGGCCCGGGCGCCCGCGTTGCGGGCCCGCGAGACGCCGCCGTGCGGGAGCCGCACCAGCCGGCACGGGAAGTCGCGGACGACGTCGGCGGACCCGTCCTCGGACCCGTCGTCCACCACCACCA